>Ga0209061_1000399_pt1 | contig 117963 bp, 99 predicted proteins | sample Coa_R1_10_FD_187157 | JGI IMG/M metagenome (GOLD analysis project Ga0209061, IMG submission 187157) | Surface soil microbial communities from Centralia Pennsylvania, which are recovering from an underground coalmine fire - Coalmine... | ecosystem: Environmental > Terrestrial > Soil >... | reverse complement strand
CCTTCGAGTGGAAGTTCACCAGAGGTGACCTGGCGCTGCTCATGAAGAAACTGGCCGACAAGCCGGACTACCAGGCCGCAGCCTGAGCCTGCCCGGATACGTGATCGAAATTATGACCTGGAGTACTTAGGTTCAGGGCCCACTGCAAGGAGCGATTGGGGCCGCCTTAGGGCACCGTGGCCCGCTCATCGACTGGCCGGGCCAACGTGGAGCTCGCCCTCACCGAGCCCGGCTGGTCCCGCACCGCCTCCGGCGTGCCCAGCCAGGCTTGGCCCGATCGGGGCTCGCTTCTCTCCTTGTTGACGGGCCGCTCCGCGAAGCACCGCCTGAACGCAGCGCGGCCGCTTTGCGCACCGCCCTTTACACGCAGTTGGCGGCGGCCACGTTGGGGTTTTAGGCGCCCCTGACCGGCGCCTAGGCTGGCGTGCAGAAAACTGCCGTTGCGTTCAGAGAGTTGCTGTTGACCTCGAAACTTTGCTGAGCCCGGGAGGAGGATCGAACTCCTATCGCCTGATTACAAGGCAGGTGCTCTACCATTGAGCTACCCGGGCTGGTGGGCCTGCAATAACGTGGCCCACGGGCACGATCGTAGCCTGGCCTGCCGGGACTTGGCTGGCTAGTGAAGCCGCCGGGGCAAATCCTTGATCGTTCAGGCTGAGGATGGCAGGGTGTGCTGGTGCCCCTGAGCGAAACACAGCGTGCCGTGCTGGACATGGAGCGAACTTGGTGGCAGTACGGCGGCACCAAGTCGGGTACCGTCCGGGCTCACCTCGGCCTTTCGCTCTCCCGGTACAACCAGTTGCTAAGCGAGCTCGCAACCAACAAAGATGCAGAGGCATATGACCCCCTCGTGGTGGCCCGCCTCCGGCGCTCCAAGCGCGAACGCCGAAGGCGCCTTGCCGGCGTCGTCTCCAACTCGGCCAAACACTCGAGCTCGGCCTCAGGTCGCCAGCAGGGCCTTGGTGGCCAGGGGCGCCGGCGGCCCCAGCCGACCGCCGGCGCTCAGCCGGCTGCGGGCCGTCGCCCGAGCCTCAGGCTTGAACTGGGCGCAGAGCGCTGGCCGAACGGGCGGCGCTCGTCTACAACCGGCCACAGGCCCACAGGCCAAGGAGCTGACTGAGCACGCCGGCCAGCTAGGCTTGCTTTTGAGCGGGCCGACTGGTGAGCCATCCAAGCGACTGGCAAGTCAACTAGGCAGGTAGCCATGTCCCAGCAGAACTTCCCACCGCTCCCCCCTGAGCGCCCTCCGGGGCGGCACCCACGTCCGGGCGCTGTCCAGCCAGTGCGCGCCCTGCTGGTGGTAGTGATAGGCGTCGTAGTCGCTGTGTACGTGCTCGCCCGGACGGCTACTCCCACGGCCAAGGTGGCAGTGGCGCGCTCTAAGGCTACGACTTCGGCGCCGGCTGGCACGACCAGCACCTCCAACGGCACCACCAGCACCACCAGCACCACCGTGCCAACGACGACCACAAGCACGACGCTGCCCCCTTCTTCGGTGACCGTCCTGGTGCTAAACGGCTGGACCACCTACCACGCCGCCACGTACTTCCAGCACCAGCTCGCAGCCAAGGGCTACGACACCAGGGCGCCCCAGAACGCCATCAGCAGCACGAACAAGACCTCGTTGGTCTTTTTCACTGCCCCTGCCTACCGCTCCAACGCGCTCGCCATTGCCAGTGCGCTCAACCTTCCGAGCACAGACGTCGTCGCCCCCACGACCGCCAACGACGCCCCGGTGCCATCAGTGGACTTGTCGAGCTCCGACATAATCTTGCTCGTGGGCGCTGACATCTCCACTCGAGTCCCGCCCAACTACAACGGCTGAACCAGACTGGTCGCCGTGGCGCCTACGGCCCTCAGCCGCAGGTTTGCTTGCTGACTACGACGGGACCCTGGCGCCGGTCGTCGCCGACCGGGAGAGGGCGGTGCCCGTGGCGGGCGCGTCCGAGGTGCTGGAGCTGTTGACGGCCAAGCTCGGTTTTGTTGGTGTGGTATCTGGCCGGCCACTTCGCTTCCTCGTCGGCCAGCTCGGCAGCGTCCCAGGGCTCAGCCTCTTCGGCCTCTACGGGCTCGAGAGGTCTACTTCGGGGACAGGGTTGGCCGCCGAGCGGGCGCAGGACGTTCCCGCTTGGGAGGCCGAAATGGCTCGCCTGGCGCTCGAGGCCGAGTCCGAGGCTCCCTCAGGCGTGGAAGTTGAGCGAAAGGGTGTGTCCATGGCTTTGCACGTCCGCCGCCGCCCCGAAGCTCTCAGCTGGGCGCTCGCCTGGGCGCGCGACAAGGCGGCTGCCAGTGGGCTGATAGCTCAGCCCGGGCGCCTGTCCGTAGAGCTCCTCCCGCCCGGAGCGGCCGACGGCAAGGCCAGGGTCGTAGAGGAGGTTGCCTCGGCACTGGAGGCGCTGTGCTTCGTTGGCGACGACGTGGGGGACTTGCCGGCTTTCGAGGCAGTGCGCCGCCTGCGGGCTGCCGGTAAGGCTGGGGTTGCCGTCGGCGTGGCAAGCCCCGAGCAACCTGTCGGCCTTGCCGAGGCGGTCGACCTCCTCGTGGACGGGCCCACTGGCGTGGTAGCCCTCTTGAGGGCGGTCGCCCAAGGTAGTGGTTAGTGCACAGGGTGGTAGCTACGGGCTGACGCGGCTAGCTACGGGCTGAGGAGCTAGCTCGCGGTTGAGCGCCGCAGTTTTGCCCCGCCGGCGTCTCGAACAGCTGCGCGGGCGCCGGGCCTCGCCTACTTTGGCCCATGATGAGCCGTGGCCTTCCGAGTACTTGCGGCGCCGGACAAGTTCCGCGGGACGCTCAGCGCTAGCGCCGGCGCTGCTGCTGTAGCCCGGGCGGCTCAGGAGCAAGGCTGGTCTTGCGACAAGGCGCCCGTTTCAGACGGAGGCGAGGGCTTCCTTGACGTCTTCGCCGGCTACGGCTCTCAGCAGTTCACCTCGGTGGCCGGGCCGTTAGGCAGCCCCGTGCGAGCACCGTGGCTCCTCATGCCGGGGGCGGAAGGGCCCTCGCGCTTGGTCGGCGTGGTCGAGTCTGCGCTCGCCATAGGGCTTGGCGTGGTCGGTGGCCCCGAGGCCAACGACCCTCTTAGGGCGAGCAGCGCCGGGGCCGGCCAGCTGGTCGCGGCCGCCATCAAGGCTGGTGCCGCTCAGGTGCTCGTCGGCCTCGGTGGGTCGGCGACGACCGACGGTGGCCTTGGGGCGGTTGAGGTGCTGGCACCTCGAGGCCAGCCCCCTCGTGCCGAGATCCTGGTGGCGTGCGACGTGGAGACGAAGTTCTGCGACGCCGCGGCAGTTTTTGGCCCTCAGAAAGGCGCTACGCCAGCACAGGTGGAGTTGCTGCGACGGCGCCTGGAGCGGGTAGCGCAGCTCTACGAGGAACGCTTCGGGGTCGATGTGCGCGAACTGCCGGGCTCAGGCGCTGCGGGCGGCCTCGCCGGCGGCCTCGTAGCCATCGGCGCCAAGATGGTCCCCGGCTTTGAGGTCGTGGCAGAGAAGCTTTCCCTTGCCGAGCGTGTCGAGGCCGCTGACCTGGTGGTGACGGGCGAGGGACGCCTCGACCGGCAGAGCTTCGCCGGCAAGGCTGTCGGAGGCGTGGTGAGCCTGGCCGCCGAGGCTGGTGTGCCCGTGTTGGTCGTGGCGGGCGTCGCTGAACCGGCGGCGCTCGAGGAAAGCCGCAGGTTGGGCTTAGTCAAGGTCGTGCCGCTCGTTGAGCGCTATGGGCAGGGACGGGCCATGTCGGCAACCGGCGAGTGCGTGTACGAGGCCGTCTTGGAGCACCTAGCTGCCTGGCCGGCTCTTCAGCCTTGAAGCCGCCTCTTCAGCCTTGAGGGTTTCCTTGGAGGGTTTGGGCTTGGAGGGCCCGGCCTACGGGCGAGGCACCGAGCACCAGCAAGCGACTGGCTGGCGCTGCTGAGCGCCAGCGCCTAAGCTGTGGGCTGATCATCCAGAGCGGCTGAGGGACGGGCCCGTTGACGCCGCGGCAACCAGCCAGCCGGTCCCCCCGGGGCAGGCATGGTGCCAATGCCCGAGACGATGAGGGAGGCAACTTGCCGTTTGTAGAAGGTCTTCGCTGTAAGGAATGTTCGCGCGCCTACCCAGCCCTTGCGCTTCATGTCTGCGAGTGGTGCTTTGGCCCTCTCGAGGTCGTCTACGACTACGAGGCTATTGCCGCTTCGGTGTCGCGGGAGAAGGTTGCAGCAGGGCCCAAGAGCATCTGGCGCTATGGCGACCTGCTACCCGCAAGCCCAGAGGGCGCAGTCGACCTGGGTGCTGGCTTCACGCCACTGCTCAGGGCGGACCGCTTGGCTGCCGAGCTCGGCCTGTCGGAGCTGTGGTTGAAGAACGATACGGTCAACCCGACCGGCTCTTTCAAGGACAGGGTCGTCTCGGTCGCTTTGACCCGGGCGCGGGAGCTGGGCTTCAAGGTGGCAGCCTGTGCGTCGACTGGCAACCTCGCCAACGCTGTTGCCGCCCACGCAGCGCGAGCCGGCATGCGCTCGGTGGTGTTCATCCCTGCCGACTTGGAACCGGCCAAAGTCGTCACGACCGCTGTGTTCGGGGGGACTGTCGTAGCCATAGACGGCAATTACGACGACGTCAACCGGCTCTGCGCCGAGCTCGCGAGCGAGCGGCCGACGTGGGCCTTCGTCAACGTGAACGTCCGCAGCTACTACTCTGAGGGGTCGAAGACGCTCGCGTTCGAGGTAGCTGAGCAGCTTGGGTGGCGGGCGCCCGACCACGTGGTGGTGCCGGTGGCTTCGGGCAGCCAGCTCACCAAGGTGGCTAAAGGCTTTCGCGAGTTGCACCAGGTTGGCCTGCTCGATGGGGATGAGGGAGCGCACGTTCGCATCTCGGGTGCCCAGGCCGAGGGGTGCGCGCCGGTTGCCCAAGCCTTCGAGTCCGGTGCCGGGTTCGTGCGGCCGGTGAAGCCCACCGGCATTGCGAAGTCCCTCGCGATCGGCAACCCGGCCGACGGGGCTTATGCCCTCGAAGAGGTGCGGCGCTCCGGTGGGGCTCTTGCGGCAGCGTCCGACGAGGAGGTCACCGAGGGGATCCGCCTGCTCGCGCGTACTGAGGGCATCTTCGCAGAGACCGCAGGGGGGGTGACAGTGGCAGTCTTGGCCAAGCTAGCGGCCCGCGGTACTGTGAAACGTGGGGAGAAAGTGGTGGCGCTCATTACCGGCAACGGGCTGAAGACCCTTGACGCGGTGGCAGGGCAGTGCCTGCCGGCCGCCACCATCAAGCCCACGCTTGAAGCGTTCGAAGCTGCTGGCGTGGCAGACTGGGACTGAGATGAGCGTCAAGGTCCGTATCCCAACGCAACTTCGCCCTCTGGCAGGTGGCATCGGCGAGGTAGAAGTCCAGGCATCTACCGTCGGCGAGGCCCTGGCTGCCCTCGATGCCGCCTATCCCGGCTTTGGCGAGCGCATATTCGACGACGCCGGGCAACTGCGTCGCTTCGTCAACGTCTTCATGGGTGACGAGGACGTCCGCTTCTTGGACGGGCTGGCCACACCTGTGCAAGAGGGTTCGGTCGTCTCGGTCGTGCCGGCCGTGGCTGGCGGGTAGCTGGCTCTTTCACCCTATCTTTTTGCGCGCTTTGGCCCGTGAGGCGCTAGTGTGTTAGCAGTCGATGAGTTCGAGTGCTAACGAGACCGGGGGAACCGGTCAGAGCCAAACGGAGGAGCGATTAGAGCTATGCCAAAGCTGATTGCTTTTGACGAGCAGGCCCGCCGGGCCCTCGAGAAGGGGATGAACCAGCTGGCCGATGCCGTGAGGGTCACCCTAGGCCCTAAGGGCCGCAACGTGGTCCTGGAGAAGAAGTGGGGTGCCCCCACGATCACCAATGACGGCGTCTCCATCGCCAAGGAGATCGAGCTGGAGGACCCCTATGAGAAGGTGGGCGCCGAGCTCGTGAAGGAAGTAGCTAAGAAAACCGATGACGTAGCCGGTGACGGGACCACCACCGCGACGGTGCTGGCGTGGGCCATGGTGCGTGAGGGCCTCCGTAACGTGGCGGCCGGTGCCAACCCTATGTCGCTGCGCCGGGGGATCGACGCCGCCGTGGAGACGGCGGTCAGCCACCTGAAGGAGCTGGCTCGCGAAACGGAGACCAAGGCCCAGATCGCCCAGGTAGCGGGCATCTCGGCAGCGGACCCCGAAATTGGCGAGCTGATCTCCGAGGCGATCGACAAGGTGGGCAAAGACGGTGTTGTCACCGTCGAGGAGTCCCAGACCTTCGGCATGGACCTGGAGCTTGTCGAAGGGATGCGCTTTGACAAGGGTTATATCTCAGCTCATTTCGTGACCGACCCCGAACGCATGGAGGCGGTCTTGGAGGACCCCTATATCCTCCTATTTGGCGCCAAGATCTCGGCGGTGCGGGACCTCCTCCCCCTGCTCGAGAAGGTCATGCAGGCGGGACGGCCGCTCGTCGTGATCGCAGAGGACGTCGAAGGCGAGGCGCTTGCGACCCTGATCGTCAACAAGATCCGTGGCACCTTCAAGAGCGTCGCCGTAAAGGCGCCGGGTTTCGGTGAGCGCCGCAAGGCCATGCTCCAGGACATGGCGATACTTACAGGTGGCCAGGTCATCTCCGAGGAGGTGGGCCTGAAGCTGGAGAACGCCACGTTGGACCTCCTGGGCAAGGCGCGCAAGGTAGTCGTGACCAAAGACGAGACCACCATCGTGGAAGGTGCCGGTAGCGAGGCCGACATCAAGGGCCGCATCAACCAGATCAAGACCGAGATCGAGAACACCGATTCTGATTACGACCGAGAGAAGCTCCAGGAGCGCTTGGCCAAGCTGGCTGGAGGGGTGGCCGTCATCAAGGTCGGCGCCGCCACCGAAGTTGAGCTCAAGGAAAAGAAGCACCGTATCGAGGACGCCGTTTCGACCACTAAGGCGGCCGTCGAGGAGGGTGTCGTGCCCGGCGGCGGCGTGGCGTTGCTGCGTTGCCAGCAGGCGGTCCTTGACAGGGCGGAGAAGCTCGAGGGCGATGAGTCAGTCGGTGCCCGCATCGTTGCACGGGCGGTCGAGGAGCCGTTGAAGCAGATCGCTACCAACGCTGGCCTAGAGGGGGGCGTCGTGGTCGAAAGGGTCCGCAGCCTCCCCGTCAACGAGGGCCTCAACGCTGCCACTGGCCAGTACGAGGACATGTTCAAAGCTGGTGTCATCGACGCTGTGAAGGTCACGCGCTCAGCGCTGCAAAACGCTGCTTCGATCGTCGGGCTTTTCCTTACCACCGAGGCTGTGATCGTCGACAAGCCCGAGGAAAAGACGCCAGCTCCTGCGGGTGCCGGCGCTGGAATGGACGACTTCTAAGCAGCGAGCTAACAAGCAAGCCCAGTTGGCGTAGGGCTGGGGCGCCCCCTCCGAGCAGGGGGCGCCCCATTTTTTGCGCCGAGATATGCTGGCCCTCTTAGGAGGTGACAGCGTGGCTGATGTGCAGCGCGAAGGCGCAGGTGCGCCTCTGGCGAGCGCCGACGAAACCCACCCGGTTGGCCTGGCGGGAGAACCTCCCGGCGCTAGTGGTGGCGTCGCCAGTGGTGGGCAGCCACCGGCGTCGCACGTAGAGGAGCGCAAGGGCCCACCTTTTACAAGGGCTAGCGCCACTTGGACTGCTCTTGCCGTGGGGCTCGCGTTCTTGGTCGTGGTGCTCGTGTTCATCCTCGAGAACCTGCAGAAAGTTAAGGTGACCTTCTTTGGGGCCCACTGGCGAGCCCCGCTCGCGGTGGACCTGTTGCTCGCGGCGGTGCTGGGCGGCTTGGTCGTGTTCATGACGGGCACCTTGCGCATACTCCAGCTGAGGCGCCATGCCAGGCGCGAGCGGTCGCGCACGGCGGCTGGGCTAACTGGCGAGCAGAGGTAGCCTTCACAGCATGGTTGCGGCTGTTGTCCCCAAAGAGGGCTGGGGCGTGCTACACCTGTTCTGTCGGCTTACGAGCGCTGTCGACCCCGAGGCCGTTTCGGCTGCCGTGAAACAGGCACAAGCTGGCGAGGTCCAGGTCGTGAGCTTTGCCTTACTTGGGCACAAAGCTGACCTCGGCTTCATGGTGCTCGCCCCTGACCTTGTCGCGATCCGCCGGCTGCAAGCAGCTCTCACGGGTTCAGGCCTGGAACTGGCGAGTTCGTACTTCTCGCTGACGGAGGTTTCTGAGTACGCCCGCGGGATGCCACCCGAGCGTTTGGAGCCAAGGCTTCACCCGCAACTGCCCCCCGAGGGGATGCGGGCGTTTTGTTTTTACCCGATGTCCAAGCGCCGGCTCGGGGAAGACAACTGGTACCGCTTGGGCTACGAGGCACGCCTAGGCCTCATGTACGGCCATGGCGCGGTCGGCCGCAAGTTCGCGGGCCGCGTCGTCCAACTAGTGACGGGTTCTACCGGCCTCGACGATTACGAGTGGGGTGTGACCCTTTTTGCCGTCACTCCTGACGACCTGAAGGAGTGTGTGCACACGATGCGTTTCGACGAGGCCTCCGCCCGCTATGCGGAGTTCGGCCCCTTCTACTCGGGCTTTGTCGCCCCGGTCGAGGAGGTCCTCCAGCTCTGCTGCACGTCATGACGCCAGGCCCCCTGGAGGAGGTGCGGGAGGGGCTTGCGCAAGCCAAGCTGGGCCGCCTTCGCAGCGTCCTAGGGGCGATAGGGCCCGTAGTGGTGGGCTTCAGCGGGGGTGCCGACTCCGCTTTGCTCGCATGGGTGGCAAACGACGTGCTTGGCCCCGGCAGAGCGGTCGCGGTGACTGCCGTGTCAGCCTCGCTTGCGCCCTCTGAGCTGGCTGATTGCCGTGCCCTCGCCAGCGAATGGGGCCTTGACTACCACGAGGTCGCCACAGGCGAGCTGTCGCGTCCGGGCTACACGGCTAACGGCACCGACCGGTGCTGGCATTGCAAAGACGAGCTCATGCGTGCTTTGTCACCCCTGGCTGCCTCGAGGGGCGCGTCCGTCGTGCTCGGGGTCAACATGGACGACCTTTCCGACTACCGGCCTGGCCAGGCGGCGGCGCGCGCCGCGGGCGCTAAGTTCCCCCTCGTCGAGGCTGGCTTGTCCAAAGCTGAAGTCCGGGACGTGTCCCGCGTGCTCGGGCTGCGCACGTGGGACAAGCCAGCTGCTGCCTGCCTTGCCTCGCGGGTCCCCTACGGCACCCCCGTCACCTTTGGGACGCTCAACCGGGTAGGCACGGCCGAAGAGGGCCTGAGGCGTCTCGGTTTCCGTTCGGTCAGGGTTCGCCATTACGGGGACCTGGCCCGCATAGAGCTTCCTACCGGCGAGCTTGCCAGGGCCCTTGAGCAGCGCCATCAGGTGGTGGAGGCCGTAAGGTCGGCAGGCTATCGGTATGTGACGCTCGATTTGGAAGGCTTTCGGTCTGGCAACCTCAACGAGGCAGCTGGCATCTCCCCCCACCGCCGTGAGGCCTTGCCTGGCACGCGAGCTCCCATGGGCGCTAAACAGGGCTGGCGCCCGGGCGCCTCCCTCGCGGGGCCACCGAGCGGGGTACCCACCAAATGAGCGAACAACTGAAACCGGTGAAGGCGCGCCTCACCTTCCCCGCGGACAAGGTCGCCGAGCCGGTGGTAGCTCGCCTGGCCCTCGACTACGGTGTTATCGCCAACATCCGGCGGGCCAACGTGGAGCACGACGCGGGGTGGCTCGTGTGCGAGCTCTCGGGGACGACCGAAGGTCTCGACAGGGCCATTGCATGGCTCGAGGCGAGCGGGATAAAGGTGGACTGGCTCGGGGGCCCTGTCGAAAGTTAGGTCTTAGGCGGCTTTGGCGCAGCGCCAGCTCTAGCGCCAGTTGTTGGAGCGGCGCCCCCTCCACCCTAGGTACTCCAATACGAGCCAGGTGACGAGCGGTATCACAACCGCCAGCGTGAGCAGTACGGGCCTGGCGAGGTCCCCAGTGCTGGCGCTTTGGCTGGCCACTACCAGTACAACCCGCTGGACTGCTGCCTTTCGGCCTGATGCTGATGTGCCCGTTACCTGGATCTTGTGCTGCCCGCTACTCGAAGGGAGGCGGACGGTGGCCCGGAAGGTGCCGTCGGCGCCGGCCAGTGCCGATACGGCGGCCTCGGGCCTTTGCGGGTCTAGCACGATCTCTACTTTGGAGCCAACCTTGAACCCGGACCCGGAGATCCTGATATCCCTCCCGGCCTGTGCCTGTTCGGGCGCTTTCACAGACGGCCTTTGGGGGGGAGGGGCCGCTATGACCGCCGCAGGAGGCCTGTGGGGCTTCAGCTCTGGCCTGTCCTGGCTGGAGCGGTGGGCCTCAGTGCCAGCTGGGCTGCCGGCGGTCCTGACGGTAGTAGTGCTGTCGGTCGTCGTGCTCGTAGTACCCACCGGCTTGGCAGCGCGCTGGGCCTTGTTGACAGCCTGTGAGGACGACGTAGCGCTCTTGGGCAGGGCCGTTGTCGTGGCTGAACGCATGGGTGCAGGTCGCGTCGAGCTGGGAGCCGTTGTGGCCGTAGTAGCAGTCTCGGCTGCAAGGTTGCTGGTGGCCTGCGTGGTAGCCGTCGTGGCTGGCAGCGCCAGCGGGGGGCTCTCCGGCGCGCTCGTCGTGGTGGCGGCGGGCGCAGTCAGGGAGGGGAAGGGGCCCTGGACGGTAGAAGAAGTGCCTTGAGCGCTGCTGGCGACGGGCAAGCCCGGCTGAGCTGGCCCGGTGGTGGCACTGCTGCCTGGGAGCAGGGAGCTACTACTAGAGGGCCCGGGGGCCGTGGTCGAAGTCGAAGCCGGCGCCGTTGTGGGGTTGGCCCCGAAGGCTGACGTCGGTGGGGCCGAAGTGGTCGGCATGGGTGGTTGCGTGGTTGAGCTCGTGGCTGAGAGGGTGGTCGGCGCCTTGCCAGGGGGGGTAGTGGAGGTCGGGGCGCCCGTGGTCGCCTCTGGGGCCGTCGTGGTGGTGTAGGCGGGCGTTGTCGTAGAGCTTGGGGCCGTGGTCGACGCTGGAGAGGTGGGAGTAGTGCCCGGCACGCTAGACGAGCTAGGCAAGGTTGTCGTAGAGGTGGTCGTGCTGGCGGCCGTAGCCGGGACGACGTTGGTCGTCGACGTGGTGGTCGTAGAGGTAGTGGTCGAAAAGCTGGTCGTCGTGGTAGTTGCGCCGGCAGCCGTTGTGGCTGCGCTCCACATCAGGGCTGCGGAGGCTACGAGCCCTGCCGCTACGAGTGTGCGCAGCGAGGCCCTGCAAGCTTTTAGGTTTGGCCCACAGGTACGTCTTGCCAAGCTCACCCCGCTCTAACCCAAGTGTTGGACAACGCCTGCCCTACTCAACCGGTTCAATGCCGGCGGGACGGTAGTAGCTGCAGGTGGCCCTAATCCTACCGGCGTGCCCGGGCCGTAGGCGAGGTCGTCGGGCTGTCCACCTCCGTAGGCTTAGCTTGGGCCGAACGCTTGGCCCCCGAGGTGGTGCTCGTTGCCGAGGCGCGCGCGTTCACACCTAGAGGAACCCTGGCCCCCACCGAGGTGCTCGGCTTGCCAGCCGTGGTGGGCGATGTGGCGAGTTTTCCCGCAAGGGCGACCAGCGCTTCGCCCGCCCGCAGATAAGCCTGGTAGGTAACCAGGTCACCTTCGCGGAGGGCAGCGTTAGCGAGGGCAAAGTCTTGCTGGGCCTCCGTCAAGTACTTGGACAAGCCACCTTTGGGCCTCGATGTTGGCAAAGCCGTGGTTGGCGACGTGGTCGTGGTGGGGCTTGTGGGCCTGTGCGTACCTGCCCGGCTAGAGGGCTTGACGACGGGGAGAGTTGGCCGCGTGGTGGGTGGGCAGTAACTGGCGAAGGGGTGGCCCCCATCTGGGTTGACTACGTTGCACAAGGCGGCGTACACGGAGGGGGACGAAGGGCCCGAATGGAAAGCGTTGCCGTTGTACACCACGATCACGTCGTCGAGCCTCGGCACACTGTTGGCCTGTTCCACCCACAGCGGCTGGGTATAGATGAGCGATTGGCCGATGGGTGTGAGCACGACGTCGCCCAGCACGACCCTGGAGCCGGCGTGGTTGAGGAGGCTTATCTCTTCGGAGATCGCGCTGTTGGCCTGCACGGCGCTTGTTACCAAGTCGGGCCCGTCCACGCTTTGGCCGGGAGGGACCGTGTACAAAGTGAGCTGGCCGTAGTCGTTCGGGTCTGACGAGGCGGTCATAAAGCCCGTCAGGTTTTGCCTGTCGCCGTCACCCGAGGAGGGTACGAACGGTTGTACCAGTACGAAGCTCTGTTGAGTACTACCGGGGAGAGCGACTAGCTCGTACATTGGCATGACGTCGCTCGCCCCTCGCCCTGAGGAAGCCCTGCCTCGCCGCCCCGTCGCGCCTGGCGTCCCCTCAGCTTCCTCACTTGTCGCCGGGTTTTGGGCAATGCTCCACGCTTGGGAATTGTTGTAGAAGACCGACGGGTCCTGCTGGTGGTAGCGCTGGAACATGTTGGCCTGGACTATGAAGAGGTCCATCGGGTAGCGCCAGTGAGCAGTTATACCGGGTATGTCGCGGTTCGCAGCGCTCATCGAGGTGAAAAGGCTAGGGAAAGCACTGCGCCAAGCCTGGAGCACGGGGTCGGAAGGATCCTCTACGAAAAACCACATCTTCCCGCTGTAGGCATCGACTACGGCCTTTACCGAGTCGCGAATGTAGTTGAAGCGTTGGCCTGCAAGGTTGCTCCAAGGAGCGAGCCGTTGCTTGTCTGCTTGCTCAGAATAGGGAAAATAATCGCTCGTAGTGTACGCGTCCACTACCCAGTAAAGCCGCCCGTTGTCTATGACCGGGTACGGGTGGCTGTCATATGTCAAGAAGGGTGCGACTTTGTGGAGGCGCTGTTCTACATTACGGTAGTACAAGATCCGTGAGCTGGCGTCTACCTGGCTTGAGAACAATATGTTGTAATCTCCGAAGGCCAGGGCGAAGGCAACGCGCCGGAAGAAGCCTCCAGCCTTCACGCCACCGCTGCCGTCATAATGGCCAGCCACCTGGTTGCCGGCGGAGTTTTCGTAGTCCAGCTCTGGTTGGTCTGAGTCGGCCACCACGTACCCCTTGGCAACCTGTGGGTTGGTCGAGAAATATATCTGGGGTTGTTTCGAAAGCGAAGGCTGGCCGGTGGGCGGGAGCCCCGACAGGCTGAACCTGGGGTAACCGTCCTGGCCTATCCCTTCCTGGCCCGTCGGCACCACGACGGCCCCGTACCCATGAGTGTACTGGAGGTGCTTGTTCACCCATGTCGCGGGCGAGATGCCCCCTGGGTCAAGCTCACGAGCCGAGACCAGGACCTCGGCCTCGCGTGCCTTGCCATCCGGGCCGGTCAAGTCATAACGGTCAGCGCTTGGCTGGCTCATGCTGTAGTAGGAACGGAACCCTTGCTCTTTGGTGAACAACGAGGTGAGCCCTGGCAGGCTCGGTTGCAGCAAAGTGATGTTGGCGAGGCTTTGTTCGTTGGCGAGCGAGCTGGGCGACTTGCCCGTGACTTCGGCTGCAGTGATGGTGCTGTTGCCTTGGAAGGGCTGGCTGATGACGTCCTCAAGGCCGTAGGCCCACGTGGTTGCCTGGATGTTGTCCTCTATATAAGGTTGTTCTTTCACATTTTCTGCGGGGTTCACGACCAGCGATTGCACAATTGCAGGGTAGATATTGGCGACCAGTGCCCACACGAAGGCCCACAGGGCGACCGTGACGGCGGGCAGGGCCCACCCCTGCTGACGCGCGTTGTAGAGGAACAGCCCGGCAGCGATGACGGATATCGCTACGAGGAGCAAAAGGGCTGGGCGGGTCGCGTGGACGTCGGTGTAAGTCGCCCCGTCGACGACATAACGGCGCGCCAGCACCAAAGACAGCCTCTCGAGGTAGTAGCGACCGCCCTGCACCAGGGCGAGCAGGGCGAGCAGCACCGACAGGTGCGCCTTTACCCTCGGGCTCACACGTTGGGCAGGCGAGTACGGGCGCACACCGCCGTTCAGGTAGTGGGCAACTAAGCAAAGCAGGGTCACGAGGACTAGCGCAGAGAAGGCCCAGCCTGTCACCCAGTCGAGGAAAGGCAGCTGGAAGACGTAGAAGCCGTCGTTTAGGTGGTTCAGAGGGTCCAAGCCCTGCGAAGGTGCCGAAGAAGGCCCGAAACTTTGAGCGTTGGAAAACAGCTCCCAGTTTTGCCATTGGCTGCGCGTGCTCACTCCCCCCACAAGCGCCACCACTGCAGCCACCACAAGGCGCACGGGCCTCGTCCGCCCATAGGTGAGCTCCTGCCATCGGGTGACCAGGTGGTCCCCAGGGGCCAAGGTGGCTGGCAGCGGGGCAAGGCGCTCGGCTAGCCAGAGGTTGACCGACACCAGCGTAAACAAGATGGCGGTGAAGGTCCCTGCAAGCCCTAGCTGCACAGTGAACGTCTTCACCCATACTGAGCTGAACCCGACTGAGCTGAACCATAGGATGTCGATGTAAAACGACGCGACGTCATGAGCGCTTGCAATGGCGAGCGCCACCAGGGCGGCGGCGACCCCGATGGCCCACCGAGCGCGCCTATTTGCCAAGGAGAAGTGACGTGGTGGTATGTCCGTAGGGGCGCGCATCGCCACCCGGGAGCCTAGCTGTGAAGTTCAGGCCCTCGGTGGCGCAGTGCGCAATGCGTACGCCCCAGGCTCCTCGTGCCCTTCGAGCCGTCGGCTGGCTACAGCTGTCCTGTCTTGGCACTTTGCTTGCCAGGGCGCCCGCGGCTAGGGCGGCTGGCTGAAGCCAAAGCTTCTGGGGGGTCTTCGGGAGCGAGGGCGCACCGGCAGCCTGGGTGTGCCGGCGGGTGGAGCTGCCCAGTGGGCCAAGGCTGCCCCTTTGGCTGAGCCCTGGCGAGGGCGTTGTCCTCGCAGTCTGGGCAGGGGCCCTCGTTGGGGTCGACGACCCAAACGGCCCGCGTGCCTTCAGGAAGGGCTAGATAGGCACCCCGAGCCCATGCAGCGGCCAGTTGGTCCCGTGCTGCTGCCTCGATCCGCTGGGTCTTCCACTCACGGTAGGCCGCGCCAATGGCGTCGGCCACCTCCGGTGGTTCCCCGTCGGAACGTAAGGCCTCCTCGAGGCGCTGTCGCAAAGGTTCGGCTACAGCTCGGCCTAGCTCGTCTGCTAGGTCCTCTATGTTGCTCGGGTTTAGCTTGGTGGTCGCTGGCAGGCCAAACATCTTGGTGCTGGCCGATAGGCCAGCACGGGCAGCTTCTTCCAATAGTGGTCGCCCCACTTCGACGAACCTGTCAGGGTGTTCTTCGACGCTCGGCAAGATCCTGGCTGCCGTCACAGGGCCCTTGGCGCCGCGCAGCTTGTCGAGCAAGTCGTTCTGCTCATCTTGGAGAGCTCTTTTCAGCTTGCGGGCGAGAGAGCTCTCGAGACGGCCGAAGACTTCGTCGCGCTCGGAGAACAGCCCTCGCTCAGTGCTGGTCACAGGTGTGCCCATCGGTGGCGTCGGGACGTCGTCCTCCCCTGCCGGCTGTCCCCCGGCCGGCTGTTCCCCGGCCGGCTGTTCCCCGGCCGGCTGTTCCCCGGCCGGCTGTTCCCCGGCCGGCTGTTCCCCGGCCGGCTGTTCCCCGGCCGGCTGTTCCCCGGCCGGCTGGCGTAATGCCTTCCTTGCCTTGTTGGTGGCCTCAGCCCGGGCTGCTCGGATCCTTGCGAACAAGTTTTCAACTTCCTCGGATGGTGCGCCGGGGCTGACCTCTGCCGTCGGTGGGTCGCCAACCTCCTTGTCTGAGACGGGCCGGCTGGTTGGCAGCGCTGCGGGTGGGCCCGTTTCGGCCTTCTCCGCTGTACCGTGGGCTACTGGCTCGCGCACGATCCTCACGCTCTCGAACTCGGCTGCCCTAGCCACGACGGGCGCGTTTTGCACGCTAGGCAGGCCGGCCCGTTCGCCGGCGACCTGGGCCACCTTCGGTGCACGAACTACGGGGGCGCTAGTTGGCTGAGCCGAGGCGTCCCCGGGGGTCGAGCCGGGGCCTTGCAACCCCGCACGAGCTTCCTCGGCACGAGCTTCTTCGGCACGAGCTTCTTCGGCACGAGCTTCCTCCGTGGCCGGCGCACCCGTGGCCTCTTCGACTAGCTCCAGCCAGGCGTCGTCAGCAGGGCCGGCCGGGCCGGCGGGAGCGGACGTCGTGGGGTTGGCCTGGTCAGTGCCCACTTCAGCGGAGTACTGGCGTGCGACCGCTTGCGAAGCAGCCCTTGCTTGTGCGTCGGCCCGTTGAAGCTCAGCCGTGACCTCGTCAAGCGTGCGTCGGACGGCCTTATAGGCTTCGAGGAGCTTTTCCCTCCCGGCTCGGAGCTGCTCTATCTGGACGGTGGCGAGCCGGCGCTTGCGAGCGAGCTCCGCAAGGATCTTCTCCGACTGCTCTCGAGCAGACTCGACCATTTCTTCATGTAGCCGGCGGCCTTCAGAACGCAACTTTTCAGCCTCTGAGCGAGCATCTTCAAGGATCTTCGCTGCCAGGGTTTCTGCTTCCGACGTCCGTTCCGCGAGAAGCGACTCGGCTCGCTGGGCTATCTCGTCGGCCTTCGATTGCGCTTCGTTGACCAGCTGTTCGGCATTTGCCTCGGCCTTGGAGACGATGTCGTCGGCAGCTATGTGGGCGCTCCTCAGTATGGCCGCCGTTTGGTCCCCGAGGGCGGACATCAAAGTGGCCTCGTCGAGCTGTGGGTGCGCTGCGCGTTGTTCAGCGTCTCGTCGCGCAGCTTCAGCGGCCTCATAACGCTCTTTCCACGCTCTCACTTGGCGGGCGACTTCTGCCAGGAACTGCTTGACCTCATCTTGGTCATAACCACGCCAGCTCTGCGAAAACCGGCGTGACTCGACCATGTCGGCTGACATATCGGGCAGGTCTATGCGGCGAGGCTGGGCACGCTCAGTCACCATAGGCAACACAGCCTACGCGTGGACGCTCCCAGGTTGGCACATGCTCTGGGCACATGCGCTGGTGCCGGGAGCGCTTGAGGGGGCGCGGTCCTCTTAGGTGGCCTTGCGGGCCAGCACGCCACCGTAGTGTTGAGTGAGGTCCCGAAGTGCTTGGCTGAGCGTGGGCACCGCTATGACGTGGAGGCTTTTAGAAGCCACGGAGAGGGCGTCGGAGTACTCAGCCACAGGTACGAAGAACACCTGGGCACCGGCGCGCTCTACTGCGATGGTCTTTTCCCTCACCCCTCCAACAGGGCCCACTTGCCCGTCAGGGGAAATGGTGCCAGTGGCGGCTACTACATGGCCGCCTGTCAGCTTTCCTCCACTGAGAGCGTCGATGATTGCCAAGCTGAACGCCAGCCCTGCCGAGGGCCCCCCGATAGAGCCGGCTTCGATGGAGACAGGGAAAGGAAGCTTCAGTGCTACCTGTGTGCTAACGCCGACGCCGAGATAGGCTCGGCCCGTGAGCACGCCAGCTTGCACTAGTTGGCGGGGCGGTGTTGCAAGACGGGCAGTAACTTGCTTGGCCACTTTCCCCCCGTCAGGGTGGTCCGTCAACTTTACAGTCGTCCCAGGCCGCAGGGGCGCCAAAAGTTTGCTGAACTGTGCGGCGCTGTCGACCCGTTTGCCGTCCACTGCGGTGATCAGGTCGTTGCATTTGATGCCTGCTTTCCAGGCGGGCGTACCAGGTTCGACTTCTACGACCTGGGCCCCCAGTGGCGTTTGTGGTACGCGGTAGTGGAGGGCGCCGAAAGCGGCCATAGCGGCCGATTGGGACGCTGATGCCATTTGTTGAGAACTCTGGCAACCAAGCTCAGAGGTCGGTGTGTTGCCTGCGTAAGACGCCACAGTTACGAGCTGGCTGTGGTTGCCGAGCAGGCCGAGCTCGTAAGCGAGCCACTGGAACGGGCTTGCCTGGCTCACTTCTACGTCGACCATGAGCATGCGGCCATCGGTTTTGTGAGCGAGCGAGGTGGGCACTACCAGGCGCACACAAGGAGTGCCCCCAGGCAAGGCGAGCTCGCCGGCACTGGGCTTACAATCGGCACTCGTAGTGACCACCGGCGCTGTCCCAGGCGAAAACACGAAGTACTGGCCGGAAAAGTGCACCGACAGGATGGCCAGCACCACGACGGCTACCAGGACGGTCGCCAGGGCAGGCACAGCCCCGAGCGAGAGGTACGAGCGCCTACCTCCCCGGCCGTGGGCGTTCCTGGCCGCCCGCCTCTCGCCCGGTACCGTTGCTCGCGGATGGTCTCGGTGGGTGTTCATAGCCAGCGACGGCTTGCCAGTGTGCCAGGTTCCCGGCGCAAATAGCGTTCGTGCAGTCCGCGACGTGGTCCTAGCGGGCTACCGCGGCGACGAGGCAACAGCGAGAGCTGCGTTGGGCCACGACGTACCGGCGGTGCGAGCAGCTGGGTGGAGCGCTTTGGCGCGCATGGGAGCTCTTGGGCCAAACGAGCTTGCCGGCGCATTTGGAGACCCGGCGGTCGAAGTGCGCCGCCGTGCGTGCGAGCTCGCAGGCCGGGTTGAACAGGGCCAGTTGGTTGCCAATTTGGCAGCAGAGCTGCTGAGGGCTCTGTCTGACAGTTCTCCGGCAGTTGTCGAGGCGGCTAGCCACGCGCTGGGGCAGCTCACGGAGAGCCTAGCCAGCCCATCGACCGAACACCTCGGCAGGGCCGCAGGGCTCTTGGCAACCGTGGCGGAGGCGCTTGCACTTACCGCCCGCTCCCACCCGGACGCCCTTTGCCGGGAGGCAGCGGTAGCGGCACTCGGGGCTTTTGGGGCTAGCGGTGCTGGTAGGGACGTGGCTGTGGCGGCCATTGCTGCGGCTCTGAGCGACAAGCCAGCCGTTCGCCGACGAGCGGTGGTGGCTCTCAGCAACTTCGACGGCCGCGACGCCTGGGAGGCCGTACAGGAGGCGTCGGGTGACCGGGACTGGCAGGTGCGCGAACTGGCAGCGGAGCTCCTTAGGGCGCGCCAGGAGCCGCTCAGTTCATGAGCAGGTCACGGACCGAGTCGAAGTTCTCGATGCACTTGCCGGCGCCCATCACTACGCATTCGAGTGGGGCGTCTACGAGGTGCACCGGTAGGCCCGTCTCCTCAGAGAGCCGTTTGTCAAGGCCCTTCAGCATGCTCCCCCCGCCGACGAGGTGCAGTCCCTGGCTGAGCAGGTCCTGCGACAGCTCAGGTGGGGCGGCGCCGAGGCACCGCAAGACGGCGTCCACGATAGCGCCGACTTGTTCCTCGATCGCCTCGCGCACTTCTTCAGGGGCGAGGATCACGGTCTTCGGCAACCCGCTCATAAGGTCCCGGCCACGTACTTCAGCCTTCACGCCATCGTCCATCGGCCATGCCGAGCCGATGGCCACTTTGATCTCTTCTGCCGTGCGCTCGCCTATGGCTATGCCGTACTCACGGCGGACGTAGCCCTGGATGGTCGCGTCTATGTCGAAGCTGCCAACGCGTATCGCCTCCAGGGCCACGACGCCACCGAGCGATATGACTGCAGTCTCGGTGGTGCCTCCTCCGACGTCGCAGATCATGTTGCCGAGAGGCTGGTGGATCGGGAGCCCTGCCCCGATGGCGGCCGCCATGGGTTGCTCTAAAAGGCTCACGCTATTGGCACCGGCGGCGCGGGCAGCCTCTTCAACTGCACGCCTCTCGACGGCGGTTATGGCCGACGGGACGCATATGAGCACCCTCGGCCGCCCGAAACGCGAGATGCCGGCTCGCTTGAGGAGCAGCTCGATCATCCTCTGGGTGATGTCGAAGTCGGTGATCGCCCCCTTGCGGAGCGGCCTCACAGCCACGATGTAACCCGGAGTACGCCCGATCATCTGCCAGGCCTCCCGCCCCATCGTGAGGACTGTGTTGCTGCGGCTGTCTAGTGCGATGACGGTCGGCTCGTTCAAGACGATGCCGCGGCCCTTGGCGTAGACGAGCGTGTTGGCCGTGCCGAGGTCTATTGCGAGGTCCCTAGACAGCTCAGGTATCTCCTCTTCTTGCTGGACGTCGTTCAGGTAACTCCTCAGCGGCTGCCCTTGGTTGCGCCGTGCGGGCCCGTCCGTTGCTCGCCGCTCTTGGGCCTGCGGGCCGAGGCGCGACCGCTTGGAGCGACCTCGCAAACTGGGCGATGCCGTCCTCCATCGACTTAGGCCGCCTGGACACGAGCACGATGCCTGTTATCACTATCGCTGCAGCGACCACCGCTCCGACGATCCAGGCTAGGGTAGCCCACTGGACCGTTGAGCCGGACGCCTTGGAGGCCGCATCGGCAGCTGCAACCAGTGCTGGGACCACTGTCTAGGCTCCCTTCTCGCCCGATGGGGCGAGGCCCTCGAGCTGGCATGCCTCGGCCGACCAGTCGGCGCCACCTTCCCAGGTCTCCCGCTTCCATATAGGGACACGGCTCTTGATGGCGTCGATCCCGCAGCGGGCTGCCTCGAAGGCTTCCGCCCGGTGCGGTGCCGAGACGGCTACCAGGACCGACGTGTCAGTGGGCCGGAGGGGGCCTGTGCGGTGGAGCAGCGCCAGCTTCCCAACGACCGGCCAGCGCCTCCGCAGCCCGGCAGCGATCTCCGCCATCTTCTGCAGGGCAGCGCTTTCGTACGCTTCGTACTCCAAGAGCACGACCCCAGCCCTGCCCTCGGAGTGGTCCCGGACGGTGCCAGCGAACAACACGAGCGCTCCGCACTGGGGGGCCACTGCCCAAGACGCCACAAGCCCCAGGGGTAGCTCCTCGGTCGTGACCTCCAGCCAGTCTTGTCCTGTGAACTGTCTATTGGAGGCGCAGCCTGTGCTGAAAGGGGGGGCCTGGGCCACCAGGCAATCCTAGGCCGACAGGCCAGCGCTTGTGCCGTGCTCGCCCAGTGCGAGCCTTGGCCCCCCAGGGGCGCCACCCGCCGGGGCCAGCGGCTATGTAGCCTCGGTCTACAACGATGGGCCCTGACGAAGATGAGCCAGACGAACCCGCCGAGGTTGCCGGGGGGGCCAAACCTTGGCCACCACCTGACGACCGGTTGTGGAGGCACCCCTCTGAAGTCGGGGCGAGCCCCGTGGGAGGGGCACCACTGCCGTACCGTGTGGCTGACTGGGCACGCTCGCCAGGGACGAGGACCTCTTTCGTAGGCGCCGCCGCGGGGTGCTTGGGGGCGCTGGTAACCGCTGGCGTGCTGTTGGCTGCCGGGGTTGTCCCGTCCAAAGCGCCGCTCGTCACATCTTCCCGCCAGGCTCCCGAGGTGCCCGTTCCTCGTACTTCAGTGGCCAGCAGCCTTACTTCGGTGCTCGAGCTGGTAGACCCAAGCGTGGTTGGGGTAACGGTGAACGGCCCGCAGGGGGAAGAGACCGGTTCGGGGGTGATCGTCAACATCGTCGGCAAAGAGTCGTACATCTTGACCGACAGCGCCCAGTTCTCGGGCTCGGGCACCGGCATGCAGGTGCAGGTGACCAGCTATTGGGGCTACGTAGCCGCCGCCCGTCTCGTAGGGACGGACCCCGCCTCGGGGGTAGCGCTGTTGAAGGCGGTCATCGAGCCAGCTCGTGACGTGACAGCCGCCAACCCTGGGAGCGTTGCGAACGTCCAAGACGGGGAGGCAGTGATAGCAGTCGGGTCCTTGTACATGGCAGGTTCCAACAGTGGCCCGAACTTCACTACTGGCTACATGAGCGACACGGCGAGCTACATCCAGCCAGTCAACGGCGCTACGGACGCGCTGTACTCTCTGCTCCCGGCCAACATGAGCGTAAGCCCTTGGGCTTATGGGGGTGCCGTCGTCGACACCAACGGGAACCTGCTCGGCATAGTCGTCCCCGTCCCAGGCCAGACATCGGGCCTCACCTACGTCGCGCCCATTGACACAGCGATCGCTGACGAGACCGCCATGATGAAAGACGGCCAAGCACCGCCGCACCCATGGCTCGGTGTCCTTGACGCAACAGACGTCACTGGCCCGCGTGCGCGGCTACTTGGCCTCGACGGCTCGGTAGAGGTCGAGAGCGTGGCTGCCGGCAGCCCGGCTGCCAAGGCTGGCATTGCGGACAACGACCTCATCACCTCCCTCAACGGGCGCCCAGTAGTTTCGGTCGGCAACTTGATCGCTTGGTTGGCGAGCGCCAAACCAGGAGAGGTTGTGAGCGTGACCTGGCGGTCGGGAGGACGTGAGAGAGCGAGCGACCTCACTTTAGGCACCGAGCCCGTGGTCGCCAACCCGAGCTAGCCCAACTGGGGACCGAAGACGGCCAAGCCCTCAACGTTTCCGACGCCAAATAGCGGCCCCTCCAGCACCGGCCACCACTAGTGCCATGCCCGTGCCCGCCAGCGTTATCGCCACCCTCCTGCCCTGCGGGAGGTCGTCCCAGCGGTCTTTGTCGTCGGTGACGAGCAGTGCTTCTGTAGAACTGTACTGGGGCACCCAGCCAGTTCCCTGCAGTTTGCCAGGGGACACGACCCAGGGGTGACGGGCGTAGGCTCCCGCCCCGGCAGGATATGCACGTCTCGAGGAGCGCCAGCCCCAAGCGGCGAGCAGGGCGCGCACAGGGGTAGGGAGCGATGTCGACCCTGCGGCGACTGCGGTCGCTAGTTCCGCGGGTACACCTGTGTCCGGTGCAACGTTGTAGGTGCCTTCGAGGCCTGACACCAGCGCGTGGAGGACGGCTTCAGCGAGGTCGTCCACGTGGAGGAACTGCGCGGCGCTGGGCTCGGGGCCAAGTGAGGGCTTCTTGGGGGCGGTAAGCAGTTGGCACAGGGGCTGCTCGGCGCCTCCGACGGTGCATGCGGGCCGCAGCACGGCGAGCTTCGTCCCTGGGTGCTCGGCAGACCACCTTTGCACGACGACTTCGGCCGCCCTTTTGTGCACAGCGTAAGTGAACTCTGGGTTAGGCCGCGGCTCATTGTCCTCAGTGAGCGGCACTGGGTTGTCGGGCCAAGCTCCGTACACGGTAGCGCTGGAGACGTGTACCAGCTGCTCAAGGCCTACGTCCGACAGTGCATTGAGCACTTGACGTGTCAAGGTAAGGTTGTTGCTCGCCTTGGGCTCCCACGCGAGGTGCACTGCCACGCTCGCCCGTCCCGCCAGCGCCTTAAGCTCAATTTCTGCCCCCGGGAGCGTCAAATCGAGCACGTGCTGGCGTACGCCCCGGGCACAGTAGCGAGGTGGCGAACGGTCTACAGCCACTACGGGCCAGGCCGGGGCTAGCCGTTCGACGAGCTTCTTGCCGAGGCGCCCTGCGGCCCCTGTGACGAGGACGGCACCACGAGCTTGGGCGGCAGTCCCCACTGACAGAACCTTACCGCCTGTACCCTTTAGAAGTGGCCAGTCGAAAAGGCAAGCAGTACGGGGCGTGAGCGACCTCCCGTTCGCTAGCGGCGGCCCCTTGGGGGACCTTATGCGGGACTTGGCACGCCTGCTCACCCAACAGGGGCCTCTCAATTGGGAGGTGGCCGGCCAGCTGGCTGCCTGGACCGCTAGCGAAGGCCAAGTGGAACCCAACCCCAACCCGCTGTCGCGTATCAGGACCGAAGAGCTGCTGCGGGTGGCGGAGATGCACGTTGGCGAAGCGACTGGGCTTGTGACGTCTCGGCGGGGATGGCTTTCCCCTCGCCCGGTCACGCGCTCGCAGTGGGCGTCAGTCATGCTGAGGGCTTGGAAAGAGCCGCTTTCGGCGGTCGCCACTTCACTGGGAGGCCCGGGTGGGGGCGCAGTGGCTTCCGCCTCGGCAGGCACCGGGCAACAAAAGGGCCAACAAGATGAGGTCGCCAGCCCGATGAGCGACCTGCTCGGGAACCTGCCACAAGTAGTCATGCCGCTCGTTTTCGGTGCACAGGTGGGCACGATGGTCGGCCAATTGGCCCGGCGTGCCATGGGCCAGTACGACGTGCCCATGCCTGCACCCCAAGGCGACGAACTGCTCGCTGTGCCAGCGAACGTGGACGAGTTTTCCAACGAGTGGGGCCTGGACGCCGACGACGCCCGCATGTACGTGTGCCTGAGAGACGTTGCGTTCCACGTCGTGCTGAGCCGGCCCCACGTTTCTGCGTTCCTTCAGGACCACCTGCAACGTTACGCAAGCGCGTTCGCTGTAGAGACAGACATCATCGAACAGCGCTTGGTAGGGCTCGACCCAAGCGACCCTGGCTCGTTCCAGCGCGCCCTCGGTGACCCTGAGTCGCTTCTTGCCGAGATGCAGACCGAACAGCAGAAGCGGTTGCTCGTGCCGCTGCGGGCGCTCCTGTCGGTGGTTTCGGGCTACACAGACTTCATTGTCGACAAGGTGGGCCGCCGCTTGGTGGGCTCGTACCCACTTGTCTCGGAAGCCTTTCGGCGCAGGCGCTTAGAAGCCAAGACCGGTGAACGCCTCCTAGCGAAGCTGCTCGGGGTCGAGGTGGACCAGGCCGTCGTGGACAGGGGCCAGGCGTTTGTGGAGGGCGTGCTCGAGCGCGCAGGAGATGCCCCTCTGGCATCACTTTGGGCACGGCCCGAGCTGCTCCCGACACCAGCGGAAGTAGAGGCGCCTGGCCTGTGGCTCGCCCGCACTGAGCTACTCGGCTGAAGCCCTTCGAGCGAAAGCGGCCATCGCCGCTGTTGAAGCCCTTCGAGCGAAAGCCGCTCAGGCCGGCTTCTCAAGGTTCAAAGCCCTTAGGCCGAAAGTTCGTGCATGGCAGACGACCCGGCGCCTCGTGCCCCGCTCTCAGGGCCAACCCCCGGAGCCAGTTCCCCCGAGCCCGCTCCCCTTGGCCGTGGCCCGTTGGCGAGCGCCATCGCCAAGGCTCAGGCGGGTGGCTTGCTCGGCGCGCTGCGCGGGCAAGCGCCTGGGCAGGGCGCTCGGGCTGGGTTGCACAGTTCGCAGGTAAACTCAAGCGGTTTGGTAGTGCCCCAGGGCCCGTCGGCCGGGCCCGGCAGCTTGCATAGTGCTGGTGGGCCCTCGGGCAGGGCTAGCGAAGAGGCTCGTGCGGGTGCGCAGCAGGCGAGCACGGGCGCTGGCAACGACGTAGCCGTCGCCGCTGGGACGGCTGGCCCAAGCCTGGCTGCTCAGCCAAGGCCCAAAGCTCCTGACCTCAGTGCCGGGCGCTCACCTCAAGGTGACGACATCCTCCCCTCGTCTCCTAGGAGGTTGTTGCGGTTGCCTTTCAGGTTGAGGCCCCAGTTCTTCAGGCTCGGGGCACGAGGGGTCAGTTGACCTCGGCCTTGGCTGCCTCGAGCTTGTAGCCAAGGCCCCGGACCGTCGTAATGCGTTGAGGGTGGGAAGGGTCGTCTTCGATGCGAGCCCGCAGCCGTTTGATGTGGACGTCGAGAGTTTTGGTGTCGCCGACATAGTGGGTGCCCCACACCTGGTCGATGAGGGTCTCGCGAGTGAGGACGCGCCCAGCGTTCTCCATCAGCAGCTCCAAGAGCTCGAACTCTTTCAGGGGGAGGCTGACCAGCTCTCCCCTCAGGTAAACCTCGTGGCGCTCCGGGTCGAGGCGCAACTCGCCGACCTCCAGTTCGGCCTCCTCGGTTGGTGCCTGTTCGGGCGGTGAGCGGCGCAGGACAGCACGCATACGTGCCACCAGCTCCCTAAGCCGGTAGGGCTTGCTCACGTAGTCGTCGGCACCTACTTCTAAGCCGACGACCGTGTCAATCTCGCTCGACTTGGCGGTGACCATGATTATGGGGACGCGAGAGCCCCTAGCCCTGATCGTCCGGCACACGTCGATGCCGGGCACCTTGGGCAGCATGATGTCGAGGAGCACCAGGTCCGGGCGTAGCGAGGAGAACTTGTCGAGCGCCTCCTCGCCGTCGTAGGCCACCTCGACGCGGAAGCCTTCGCGCTTCAGCCCTACTGAAAGTGCCTCGACGAACGATGGCTCGTCCTCGACGACCAGGACTGTCAGCTGCTCAGCCATCCTCGCACTCTGCCATGCCGGGTGCCAGGAGAGGTAGCGTCAGCCTGAACGTCGAACCTTCGCCCTCGGCTGACTCGACGCTCACGTCCCCGCCGTGGTACGCGGCTACGTGGCGCACTATGGCGAGCCCAAGCCCGGTCCCCCCAGTCCAGCGTGACCGTGCGCGGTCTACTCGGTAAAACCGCTCGAAGATCCTCTCCTGGTCCCGTTTGGGGATCCCGATGCCCTTGTCACGGACCGTGATGTAGGCCCTGTCACCAGCTCGCCCAGCACAAAGCTGGACGGGGCCACCAGGCTCGGAGTACTTGATCGCGTTGTCCACCAAGTTGGCAACTGCTGACACGAGGTCCCGGCGGTTGGCGAGCACCCAGACGTCCTCGCCCGGTGAGGACACGCTGAGCTCGACTCCTCGAGCTTCGGCTGTTTCGAAGAAGCCCTCGGTCGCTTCGTCGACCACTGCCGCGAGTGCCACTGGCGCCAAGGTACCGGTGCCGCCCGACTCGATGCGAGAGAGGTCGAGCAAGTCGTCCAATATGCGCGAGAAGCGCCGGGCCTCCGCTCCCATCCGTGCGGTGAGGCGCGCCACGACTTCAGGGTCGTCCTCGCCCTCCAGGGTCTCAGCGAGCAGGCTCAGGGCGCCGAGCGGGGTCTTTAGCTCGTGGCTCAGGTTCGCCACGAAGTCCCTCCTCACGGCCTCGAGCCTGCGAAGCTCTGAGACGTCGTCGACGGTCACCACGGCGCCTACAGGCTGCTCCTTGGTCCCCAATGGGAAAGCCTTGACCTCGAGGGCCCGCCTGGCTGGGGAGAAAAGCTCCAGCGTCTCCTCATGGGGAGAGCCACGCAGCGCTCTTGCCAAAGCAGCGTCTACTGCCCGCCTTGCCAACAGGTCGCCATCGTCGGCTTCGACCAGTTCCCGAGCGCGCGCGTTTTGGAACACGACGCGCCCAGACGAGTCGCAGGCAACAAGGCCTTGGCTAGAAAAGTCCACCGCCTGCACAAGCAGCGCTGAAAAGTTGTCGGCGTCGGGCCCGTCCCCGCCGGGCTCGCTGCCCCCGGGCTGGCGTTCGTGCAGGCCGGTGCCAGCGGGCATGCTCAAACTGGCTCCGTCACCACCGGCGGGTAATAGCGGGCCGAAACGAACGACCCACCAGAGCCCTCCAGTGCCCACACGGAGCCCTTGGCCTGGCGCGGGTTGGGGCCCAAGTCCACTCGGTCCTCGTCAGCGAGGGTCACGAGGATCTCGGCGATCACGTCCCCATGGGTGCAAAGCGCCACGTCGCAGCCTGCCAGGGAACGTACGAGCTTCACCGCAGAGCTGCTTTGCCCTTCGGCGAGCTCGTCGCACAGTTCCACCTCGAGCTCAGCGGACTCGGCAAGTGGGGCCAACGTCTGGACGCACCGGAGGTAGGGGCTCGACAAAGCGCGCGTCAAGGGGGCAAGCTTGCGGGCAGCTTGGGCTAGGGCCTCTGCCTGCTTGTGGCCGTGGCCCGTAAGGGGGCGCTGGTCCTCCACTCCGTGCCAGTCTTTGCGCGGGACGGCCTGAGCATGGCGCACTAGGAGTACAGGCACGGTTTTAAGTGTTGCAGAACTGCGAGCATCGCGTGCTTTCGCCACCCTAGGAGCTCCCAACGGCACGGTACGTGCCGATTTGGTGGGTGACCCCCGAAGGGGCCGAAGAAGTTTGGCGAGCTGGGGGCCGTCGACGTACTGGCGCCCGGCGTTGGCCTTAGGCTTAGGCTGGCTATGCAGGAAGGCCGCGTCAGCGGTGGGCGACGAGCTGGCCGAGGTTTACGAGCCAGCTTTGTGCGCGAGGTCGGGCTCGGCTTGGTCGTGGCCGGCGTGGTTGTGCTCCTATTTGTTGCTTACGACCTGCTGGGCACCAACTTTGCCGAACAGTCGAGCCAAGCACGCCTCGCCAAGCAGTTCAGCGCGGCGCTGGCACACGCGGCTGCCCCAGCTCGGTCGGCTGCCCCGGCGCCGGCGCGTGCCGGCACTGCGACGAAGGCTGCCTCAACGTCCGCGAGCCGCCGGGCCAGCGCCACGCGGGCCCAGCACACAGACGAGCACGCCTCGCCTCGCGCGTCGACCAAGCCCTCAGGCGTGCTCGCCTCAACTGCCAACGAGCTGCGCCGGGCGGGCATGAGCTCCTCGGCGCTCAAGGCGGCGCTAGGGTTGCCCATCCCTGGAGGCGCCATTGGCCACATCGTGGTCCCAGCAATCGGCGTGAACCGCTACGTGGTACAAGGGGTCGACGAGCAGGACCTACAGATGGGGCCCGGGCACTACCCGGGCACGCCGCTGCCTGGCCAGGTGGGCAACGTAGGCATTGCAGGCCATCGCACCACCTTCGGGGCCCCATTTTTCCGCCTGAACGAGCTCCGCAAGGGTGACCTCATCTACCTGACGGACCTGTCGGGCATTACGTGGGTTTACAGCGTGCAGCGGTCGTGGGTCGTCTACCCCAACGATGTAGCAGTGCTTGGGCCAACACGCGGGGCTGAGCTCACGCTAACTACCTGCAACCCTCGTTTTTGGGCGACTACGCGCCTAGTGGTAAGAGCGGGCCTGGTTGGCCGGCTGGCACCTGGCGCCAAACTGGTCGTGGCGACGGGTAGCCTGCCTGCGAGCCTCAGCGCCTTGGAGCGCGCCACAGCCCGAACAGGTCGCCAAATGGCTGCAGGTGGGGCTGGCAACGCGCACAAGGGTGCCACACCTAGGCTGTTGCCGGCCAAGCCTATGCCCGCAGGCCCGCTGACCGGGCCGTCGCCCACGCCAGGCGCTTCGGGGCCAACCAGCTCCAGCCCGGCACTATCGCCAGGCGCTACAGCTGGGCAGCACGCGGGCGGTGTGGGCACCTCTAGCCTCGGTGCTGCCGGGTTGGGCAGCCCAGGCGCCAGCGCGTCTACTTGGGCCGCCGCTGTGGGCTGGGGAGCTTTGGCAGTCGCGCTTTGGGTGCTCACCAGGCTCTTTGCCGCTCGCAAGCGTCGTTTTGCGAAATTTGGCCTCATCGTTGCTGGCTCCCTGGCGTGCCTGGTACCGCTCTGGTTCGCTTTTGGCGCCGTTGTGGGGCTCCTCCCGGCGAACTTTTAGCATGGCATAACCCATCGACGTCCTCGCGCCAGGGTGCCCGTTGCGCGCTAGCTGCTTGCTCGTCTCCCAAGAGCGCCACTGTCAAGGGGGCCGGTGCCGACGCCCTCTCGCTTGGCTGCCTTACGGTTGCGCTCGATTGCTAGCTCCTGGAAGCGGCGCTGTGCTGAAACGTGGTTGGTGACGGGGACCTTGTACCACTTGTCGTCTGGGCCAAGCTCCCATGCCAGCTCGTCATCTGCAAGCTCGACTTCTAATATCTCGGCGAGGCGGGCTTGCAGCGCCGGCGAGGTGACGTCGACCAATGCCTCGACCCGCCGGTCCAGGTTGCGCTCCATCATGTCCGCCGACCCGAGCAGGTACCGCCCACCGGCAGGGAGGCTCGTCGCTGCCGAACCGTTGCCCGAGCTTTGCCCAGCGCCTTCGCTGAAGTAGTAGATGCGGGAGTGTTCCAGGTAGCGCCCTACCAGTGAGCGGGCCCTGATGTTTTCAGACAGCCCTGGTACCCCGGCTCGTAGAGAGCACATTGCACGCACGATCAGGTCCACCTTGACCCCTGCTTGGGACGCCGCATAAAGGGCGTCGATCACCTTGGTGTCCACGAGGTTGTTGAGCTTCCAGACGATACGGCCCGCCGGCCCATGGGAGCTCTCGCGTTCTACGAGCTCGATTATCTTTGACCGCAGGGCCAAAGGCGCGACTATGAGCTGGCGGTAGGACTCCTGACGGCTGTAACCGGTGAGGAAGTTGAAAAGGTCAGTGAGGTCTTCACCGAGGTCGGCCGAGGCAGTAAGTACCCCGATGTCCTCGTAGAGCCGAGCCGTCATCGAGTTGTAGTTGCCCGTCCCGATATGGCAGTAGCGGTGGATGCCGCCCGCCTCCTCGCGCACCACCAAGGCGACCTTGGCATGAGTTTTCAGGCCGATGAGCCCGTACACCACGTGTACGCCCACCTGCTCGAGCGCTTTCGCCCAGCCGATGTTGGCGGCTTCGTCGCCCCGTGCCTTCAGTTCGACCAAAGCGGCCACCTGCTTGCCCTTCTCGGCGGCGCGGATGAGCGAGGTGACCACAGGGCTGTCGCCAGAAGTGCGGTAGAGGGTTTGCTTGATAGCGAGGACGTTGGGGTCGTCGGCCGCCTGGCGCACGAACGCCTCGGTGGACATGGCGAAGCTCTCATATGGGTGATGGACGAGGATGTCGCCTTCAGAGATAGCCGCGAAAACGTCGGCATGCTCGCCGTCCACAGGTGCCAAGCGCGCCGGCGTGACAGGCGAGAAGGGCTCGTCTTTCAGGTCGGGCCGGTCCAGCTCGTGCAGGGCCCAGAGGCGCTCGTAGTCCAAAAGCCCTTCCACTTGGTAAACGTCCTCTGGCCGCAGGTCGAGCTCCCGTGCGAGCAGGTCGCGTACCTCGGGGTCGAAAGACGAGCTCACTTCCAAGCAGACCGCTCGGCCGAAGCGGCGTCGGCGAAGCTCCATCTCCACCGCTTCGAGCAGGTCGTCGGCTTCCTCTTCGGCAAGGGTCAGATCCGCGTTGCGGATGACGCGGAACGCCTGGCAGCTTTCGATCTCCATCCCTGGGAACAGCTCGTGCAAGAAGGCGGCGATGACGTCTTCGATGGCTACGAAGCGTTCGCCGTCGGGCAAGCGGACGAACCCGGGTAAAAGTGGTGGGACCTTGACCCGGGCGAAGCGACGCTCCCCCCGGTACGGGTCGCGTACCATCACGGCCAAATTGAGGGAAAGGTTTGATATGTACGGGAAAGGGTGGCCTGGGTCGACCGCTAGCGGCGTAAGTACGGGGAATATCTGCGACTCAAACAGCTGGCCAGCGTAGGAGATGTCCTGAGGCCCGAGCGAGCTCCAACCGACGAGCTTGATGCCTGCCTCAGCGAGCTGTGGTACGAGCGACCCAGAATAGGTACGGTAACGCTGAGCGAGCATTTGCTCGACCTCGGCTCTTATCAGGCGAAGTTGGTCTGAGACGGGGGAGCCCTCGGGTGCAGTGCCTGATAAGCCAGCGGCCATCTGGTCTTTCAAACCAGCGACGCGCACTTGGAAGAACTCGTCGAGGTTGGCAGAAAAGATCGCAAGGAACTTTGCCCTCTCCAGCAGCGGCTGGTCGGTTGACTCCGCGAGAGCGAGCACCCGACGGTTGAACTGGAGGACCGACAGCTCGCGGTTGATATAACGCCGCTCACCCGGCTGGGGCGCCGGCCGGCTGGGGCCGCGCTCGTAAGTCATGGCCCCCATCGGCGCGGCACTGTCCAGCACGCAGATCACGCTACCGCGCTTTAGTGTGCCGGCCAGGGCTTGCCCGGGCGTTAGCCCTCTTGGGGGGCCAGGAAGTCCTCCTCGTCCTCGGGTACGCCGAGGTCCCACTCGAGCAGCACGTTTTCGCGTTCGGCGTCGCGGATGACCCTCTCGCGGTTGCGGCGGAACTGAGGGTCGTGGGGTGGCAGCAGCAGCAACCGAGCGAGGATCCGCTGGCGAAGGTCCTCGATCAGGTTACGGTCACCGAAGTCGGAGTCCACCCTCCAGTGAGGTGCCACCGGGCCTAGGTAGACGACTCGGACGTGGCCGCGCGGCGGGCTTGGGGCTTCGGCGTGCGTGACGGACATGCCTCGAGCCTATTTGGCGCGTAGACGGTTGGCAGCGCTGATGACCGCTTGCAAAGACGCGTCGAGGATGCTCGAGTCCATGCCCGCTCCCCAGGCAACAGACCCGTTGGACTCGGCCTCCACGTAGGCCACTGCGGACGCGCCGCTGCCCGCGGTTAGTGCATGCTCGTGGAAGTCCTTGACCTGCAGCTCAAAGCCTGCTTGGCCCAAAGCGTCGACTAGGGCGTCGATCGGCCCGTTGCCCTTCCCCTCAACAGTGCGGTGCTCGCCGTCCACCAACAACTGCGCAGTGATGCCCGTTGGCCCACCTGGGTCGGTTGAAACCTCGGCCGCTAGCAGCCGCAGGCCAGCATGCTCAGTGAGGTAGGTCTTCTCGAACACCTCCCACAGCTCCGCAGGCTTGATCTCTGTCCCGGTGGCCTCCGTGACGGCTTGGACGGCCTTGGAGAACTCGACCTGCATGCGCCTGGGGAGGTCGAGCCCGTGCTCGGTCTCCATCACGTAAGCCACCCCTCCCTTGCCAGACTGGCTGTTCACCCGGATGATGGCTTCGTAGGTCCTACCGGTGTCCGTCGGGTCGATCGGCAGGTAGGGGACCTCCCAGCGCTCGGAGCCTGGGGGGAGAGCGTCCATACCCTTTTTGATCGCGTCCTGGTGGCTGCCAGAGAAGGCTGTGTAGACGAGGTCACCGACGTAAGGGTGGCGCGGGTGCACGGGCATGCGCGTCGAGTGCTCGACGACGCGCCGGAGGCCCTCGATGTCATGGAAGTCGAGCTTGGGGTCCACGCCCTGAGAGAAGAGGTTGAGGGCGACGTTCGCCATGTCGAGGTTCCCAGTGCGCTCGCCGTTGCCGAAAAGGGTGCCCTCGAGCCGCTCGGCACCTGCTAGCAAGGCGAGCTCGGCAGCTGCCACGGCGGTGCCGCGGTCGTTGTGGGGGTGCACGGAAAGGACGAACGAGCTGCGGTCCGGCAGGTGGCGCCCGAACCATTCGATCACGTCGGCGAACACGTTGGGCGTGTAGCACTCGACCGTGGAAGGGAGGTTCAAAATGAGGGGCCGTTCAGGCGAGGGCTCTATCACTTCTGCCACGGCCAGGCATATCTCAAGAGCGAAGTCGGGCTCGGTGCCCGTGAAGCTCTCGGGTGAGTACTCGTAGCGCAGCTCAGTGCCGGCGAGGGTGCTCTCGAGCTTGCGGCAGAGCGAAGCTGCTCTAACCGCTATATCTATGATGCCCGCTTTGTCCTGGCGGAACACGACACGTCGTTGCAGTTCTGACGTCGAATTGTAGAAGTGGACGATGGCGCGGTGGGCGCCCCGGAGGGACTCAAATGTACGTTCTATGAGCTCAGGCCGGCACTGGACGAGGACTTGGATAGTCACGTCCTCTGGCACGAGGTCCTGCTCGACCACTTGGCGGGTGAACTCGAAGTCCGGGGTCGAGGCGGAGGGGAACCCTATCTCGACCTCCTTTACCCCAATGTCGGTGAGCGCCTCGAAGAGGGCGAGCTTGCGCGAAGGGCTCATCGGGTCGATGAGAGCTTGGTTACCGTCGCGAAGGTCGACGCTGCACCAGACGGGAGCCGCCGTGAGCTGCTTATCAGGCCACGTGCGGTCATCAAGCACAAGCGGCAGCGTTGGGCCGTACTTGTAAAAGGGCATCGGGCGCTGTGGCTTTGCTGGTCTTGTCATGGCTTGGGCCTTTCCGTGCTTGGGAGGGCTGGGAGATAAAAAAACCTCCTGGCCAACGGCGCAGGAGGTCTCGGCGAGCACCGGAGGGGGGCTCGCCTACGGGCTAAGGACGAGGCTCTGGGGGGCTGCTTTGTCCATCTCGGGCACCCATGCTCGCTCACCCAGGCGAGGCTTGTCAAGGCGGCTCCGAGCGGTTAGCTGCCGCTGTCTTGACAGGGAACCTAATGTGAGGCTAGGAAGGCGAAGCCACGGAGAGCTTGTGAGGCCATTGAGGGCGTCGGTTCCGTATATAGATGTGACTAAGTTGAGCTGAAGGACCTGTGGCCAAGCAGGCTCCTGGGGCGAGGCGCTGATGGAGGTCGATATGGACACTTCCTGGATGGTGCGGGGGCGCTGTCGTGACCTGCCGCCCGAGATCTTCTTCCCTAGCGATGGGGTCGGGGTGGAGGTTGCTCGTCGTTATTGTGCTGAGTGCCCCGTGAAGGCGCCCTGCTTAGAGTACGCGTTGGAGAACCACATCGAGCATGGGGTGTGGGGAGGGGCTTCGGAGAGGGAGCGTCGGCGCATAGCTCGCAGCAGGCGTTCCATACCTGTCAGGGCAGCCGAGGAGGTCCCCCAACAGGCTACCAGTGGCGAACGTCCTGCGCAGCCAGTCCGTTACTGACCAGCCCGTTACTGAGAAGCCCGTTACTGACAGGTGTCACCCTCTTTGAGAGCAGCACCTACCGCTCAGCAAGCCTGAGGAACTACCTCTCAGCGAGGGCTGCCCCGTACCTGCGCACCGAGTTGCCGCCCGGAGCAAGTTGGCAAGGCCGAGCACGCCCTAGTGCTGCTCGTGCCGGCACCGCCGAGGGCCCAGCGGCGGGAGGCCCCTCCGCCCTAGTTTTGTGCAGGCCCGCCGCTAGGCTGCGCAGCCGCTCTCGCCCGGGCTTCCCGGTCGGCGAGGAGCGCGTCGAGCTCGGCCCGGCTCAGGGTCACCTTCTCGTCGGCCGTGGCCTGCGCAACGGACGTTGCTGGCGCTTGCGGGAGGACCGTTGCGGTCGTTACCGGCTGGGCCGGGGCAATGGCGGCTGGCGCCACGGTAACAGGGCCGGCAGCCGTACTAGCCGCATCAGAGGCCTGCGAAGCCTCGTCGTGTGCCTTTCGGAACTCTTTCATGGCCTCGCCGGCGTTCTTGGCGAGCCTTGGGAGCTGGCTCCCCCCGAACAGCACGACCACTACCAACAGGACCCAAAGCCAGTCTGTCCCGAAGATGTTTGCGAGCACTGCCAACCTCCTAGACCGAGCGTGGCCATTAGGCCAACACTGACATGGTAGCGCCTGGGAGGCCGAGCGCGCCTGGCAGCCGCTTCGGGGCCAAGTCGGGCGTGCTTGAGTGCGTCGTCAACGTCAGCGAAGGCCGTGACGACCGGCTCGTCCGTTCCTTTGGCGACCGGTGCCAGCCGGTGCTGCTTGACGTCCACTCCGACCCCGACCACAACCGGTCGGTCTTCACGTTGGCAGGGGCCCCAGAAGAGGTGTCGCAGGCCGTCCGGCAACTCGCCATAGAGGTGACCGGCGAGCTGGACATCCGCGACCACTCCGGGGTGCACCCACGTTTCGGGGTGCTTGACGTCGTGCCTTGGGTTGGCCTGGAAGGTTGGCCGCTCAGGGATGCCAGCGAGGGCTCACAGATGGCGAGAGCCGCCGAGCACGCACGCGAGAGTTTCGCTCGGTGGGTGGCTTCAGAGCTGGGCGTGCCCGCCTTCTTGTACGGGCCGGAGAGGTCGCTGCCAGAAGTGCGCCGGCGAGCCTGGAGGGGCCTGTTGCCCGACTTCGGCCCCTCAGCGCCCCACTCGAGGGCTGGCTCTGTGGCAGTCGGGCTAAGGCCACTTCTGGTTGCCTACAACATCTGGCTGGCTGGGAGCGTAAACGAGCAGCGGGCCCGGGCGGTCGCCGCCAGCGTAAGGGGGCCGGACGTGCGTGCCCTGGCCTTCCCGGTGCGGGGCGGTTACCAGGTCTCGTGCAACCTGCTTGCCCCCTTTTTGACGGGCCCTGGCGTGGTTTACGAACAGGTCTCGCGGCTCGCCCCTGTGCAACGGGCTGAGGTGGTCGGGCTCGTGCCCCGTGGTGTGCTTGTCGCGGTGCCCAAGCAGCGGTGGGTACGGCTGGGCTTGTCAGCCAGCACCACCCTCGAGTCGCGTCTTGCTGAGCGGGGGCTCGAGCCGAGGTCGTAGCACGCCGCAGCTAAGGAGGAGGTTTGGGGCCGCCAGTTCAAGAGGAGGTTGGGGGCGCCTGGACGGGACGGGGAGGCACTAAAGACCGCTCAATGCTCAAAGTACCTCGCCGGGGGAAGGTCCCGTCCAGGCGCCCGCCCGCCGCCAACTGGGGCCGCACCGAGTGGGCCGCCGGCACAGCGGGCCTACGGCCGAGCCGACAACAGAGCTGTCAGGAGGCCCTGCTGACCCTGAAGGCAGCGTTGCGGCGACGCCTCAGCGTGCGCCGCTCGCGTTCAGAGAGCCCACCCCAGATACCGAACTTCTCGCCGGCCTCGATCGCGTACTCAAGGCACTCCTCGCGCACCACGCAACCCCGGCAGACCTCCTTGGCCTCCCTGGTCGAACCCCCTCTCTCGGGGAAGAACAGGTCCGGGTCTACGCCCAGGCAGTTGGCGTACCTTTGCCAGGCTGGAGCTTTGGCCCCCAGGCGAGGCCCTTCGTAATCGGCCGGTAGGCGAAAAGCTTGCACGTTAGCTGTCACCGGCACCTCCCCATGTTCGTAGTCGGGTGACACTGATGTAGTTACGCTGGCGTAGTTACATCAGTGTTATTTTGCCCTACCTGAGCCCCAGGCGCAAGGGGCATCCCGAGGCCGTCTTCAGGAGTCAGCCAGGCCCCAGCTCCGCGGCCAAGTGCCACCCCCCAGTTGGCGGCCCGTACTCGACAACAGCCGTTGGTAGCACCACCCGCTGTGGTGGGAGGTCCCCACCCCGAGGTTCGACACGCTCTAAGAGCAGGCGGGCAGCCTCTCGGCCGAGCCCTACTGCGTCGTAAGTGACCACTATGAGCGGGAGGTCGAGCAGATCTGCCAGTTCGAAATCATCGAAGCCCGCGAGGGCGATGCTAGAGGCACTGCGCGAGACGGCTCGGATGGCACCGATCATGTTGCGGTTGTTGGCTGCGAACAAGGCCGTCGGGGGGTCGCGCATCCCCAGCAGTGAGCTCACCGTCTTTTCCGCAGCGGCGACGTCGCTCTCCTGGTGGCGCACATAACGGCGGTCCAGGCGCACGCCGGCCTCTTCGAAGGCAGAGCGGAACCCGCGGAAGCGTTCGCCGCCCGTCCAGACCGTAGGTGGCAGGCCGACGAAACCGACCTTGGTGTGGCCGCGAGCGAGGAGCCGTTTTGCCGCCTCCCTTGCGCCCGTGAAGTCGTCTACGAGCACGCAGTCTGCCGTGATCCCCTTGGGTGGCCGCGCTACGAGCACAAGGGGGGTGCCGTGCAGCGCCCGCGCGGCAAGGTGAGAGTGGTCGTCGGTTGCGGGCGAGACGATGATGCCTACTACCCTCCTGCTCAACAGGTCGCGTACCAAACGGACCTCGCGGTCTCGGTCGCCTGCGGAGTTCACGAGCATAACCGTGAGGTTCTGCGCTTCTGCTGCCACGCCCACGCCGAGCGCCAGCTGGGAGTAAAAGGGGTTCGCCAGGTTGCTTACGACGAGCCCAATAGCAGCGGCCCCACGGCCGATGCGCAAGTTGCGCGCCGTGTCGTTGCGCAGGTAACCGAGCTCGCGCACTGCGTCGCGCACCTTGGCTTTTGTCTCGGCGCTTATCCGGGGGTCGTCGTGCAGCACCCGTGAGACCGTCATGGTGCTTACCCCGGCTAGGGCGGCCACATCGCGCATCGTCGGCACAGCATTTCTGTGCTCGCCTTCGGGGCTCATTGCCCGGTCCTGGCACCCTCGGCGACCGCAGCCGCCCCGAGCAGTGCCGCTTCGCGAGGGCGGGCGGCGAGCAGGGCGCAAATTGGCCGGGCGCACGCTTTGCTGATGCCGCGTTCGAGCGGGGGGCTTATCAGGTCCCATGCGCCCGCCATCGCTCCTCCGACGACAAGGGCGTCTGCCCCAAACTCCTCAAGCCACGGGCCCAGCGCTACGCCAAGGTTATAAAAAGCACTGCGGAGCACGAGTTGAGCGGCGCTGTCCCCCGCACGGGCGGCGGCTGCCACTTCGGCCACTCCCTTCAGGGTGCTTTGGCCCACTGAGCCCGAGCGCCGGGCAAACTCGCGAACTATTGCACGCGTCGAGACGGTCTCTTCGAGCGGCTCGCCGGCAATCGTCAAAAGGTCCAGCCTCCCTTCAGGCGGCACGCCCGGGCCGCAGCGCTGGACCGCCCCTTGGGCGAAGAAGGCCGACCCGACACCGGTCCCGAGCGTGACCGACACGCAGCGGCGCCAGCCCGCTGCTGCACCAAAGAGCCGTTCCCCCCACATGAACGCCTCGGCATCGTTCACGAAAGTAATCGAAGCCGGCGGCCCAGGAAGGGCTTTGGCGAGGGCTGAGCGGACGTCTACCCCGTAAAGGCTCTCGAACTTGCCCACGCCCCTATAGAGCCCAACACCTCGCTCGTAGTCGAACGGGCCTGGTAGGGCCACGCCCCAGCGCGAGCTTGCGCTGGCCCCCAGCCCACGGGCGCAACGCCCTATTGTCCCTAGGAGCTCGTTGGCGCTGGCGCGTGGGTCGAGTGGCAAAGCAATGCATTTGCCTTGTCCCAAGGTGCCCCTCTCTAGGTCCACCTCAGCCGCCATTACATGCGAGCCACCGACCTCGACCGCAGGCACGCTCATGGCCGGGCACGCGAGGGCGGCACCAGCGATTTCACCAAGTACACGGGACGGTCGCCGAGAGCCCTTACGCGGTAGCGCCCGACGGCGGAAGGCACGACGATGGTCTCTGCGTACATGACCTCGTGCGGCTCCGCCCACTGTGGTTCCAGCACTGCCCCTTGCCCCGAGACGACGTTCAGCACATGGAAGCTCCTGCTTGCGTCTTGCTCCGCCGAGGCGCCTGGCGCAATGACGAGCCGGCGCACCTCGAAGAACATTTCTCGCAGCGCGCCGAGCATTTCCTCCCTCCAACCCTCTCCTTCGCGCAGCACCCTCGGCCTTTGGACCAGTTCACGCTCTACGGCCTTGCGGGTGCGGGTTGCGTCTAGGTTGGCAAACGCGTGGTCGACATGTACCGGCCGGAGCTCGCCGCCGGCGTCACGACGCAGCCAATCGTAAAAGCGCAGCGAGTACAGGTAGGGCGTGGCGCTTACTTCGAGCACCACGTTACCGGCGCCGCTCCCGTGGGGAGTGCCGGCTGGTATCAGGAAAAGTTGGTGCTGTTCGGCTGGGAAGGAAGGGACGTACTTGGAAATGTCCACTGGCGTGCCATTTTGGTCTGCCTGCTTTGCTTCGTTGTAAAAGGTGCCAACGTCCACGCCTTCCCGCAAGCCCAAGAAGATTCGCTGGTTTTTACCGCCAACCATCACGTAGTAAGACTCGTGCTGGGTGTAGGGCCACCCGAACACAGACCGCATGTAGTCCTGGCGCGGGTGGCAGTGCACGGAAAGGTTGCCGCCGCCATAGGTGTCGAGGTAGTCGAAGCGGACGGGGAAGGAAGTGCCAAAGGTGCGCTCGACAGGGGGCCCGAGGACGCCGACCGGGTCGGAAATGACGACGAGCTGGAAAGGGAGCTCCACGAACGGCCCTGGTTGTTGGCCGACGAGGACGCCGGACTCAGGAGCGATCAGTTCGTAACCGAGGGCTGTGTTGGGCGCGCCCGTACGGTGCCCGAGCTCGAGCTGCGCCCAGTGGCCTCCCCAGGGGGTCGTGTTGAACGTCGGGCGGGTGCGGAACGGCCGCCGGGCTAGCTGAGCGAGCGTGGCTCGAGCAGACTTGCCGTCCAGGAAAGCTGGCGACTGGGGCGACTGCATGTCCACCCAGCAGTCGATGCTACGTACGAGCTTGTCGCGGTGGCGGTCGAGCAGGGGCCAGTCGATGAAGAACAGCCGCTTGGTCGTGGGCGGCCCTTGCCCGTCTGGCTGGAACAAGTTGCAGCCCACGCCATCGTTGACGGCTGCTTCTGCGTAGCGCTTGGGCAGGTCCGCGTACCACAGGGCGTCATGGGGCACCAAGGCAGCCCCAGGCCCATGTACGACCAAGAGGGCCCCTTCGGGGACGTCGGGGAGGTGGGGGGGCGACAGCAGCTCAGAGAGGTCACCGCTCGCCAGCCTGTCGAAGTCGGGGTCGTCGGCGAGCTCGAGCGAGGACGTGAGCTGCTGGACTTTGTCCCAGGGCCGGGCCCAGTTGGACGTGGTGAAGAAGGTAGCCTGCCGGCCCTGCTCAGCCAGCGCCTTTGCGAGGCCTCTCTCGAGCTCGTCCCAGAAGGCGATTGCTGGCCCGTCAACGGCGAGCACCCGGGTACCTCTCCCGATCGAGGCGGCGAGGCCGGGCCACCCAGAGCCAACGTTGCCGCCGACCGGCTGGTAGCAGGGGTTGGCTACGTAGCCGCGAGCTGGAGGGCGCCCTCTCACGGGCGGAGGCTCGCGGTGCTGGCAGGCGCGCCCTGGGAGGGCGGCTCACGGCATACCTGTGGCGGGCGCACGCAAGCTATGTTATCGTTAGCAAAGCCTCAGCACCCGGGCGTATGGGCTAAGGACGAAAAAAAGGGGTAGTACATGCCTACTTCTTACCGTTCCTCGGTTGCCGCTTGCGCCGGCAGCCTAATAGTTTTGCTCTTCTGTCCTCCGCTCGTGGGTACGAGCCCCGCCGCTGCTGCCCCAGCTGGCGGCGTGGCAGCCCCGCCTGCTGAGGTGCTGTCGAATTACGAGGTGGTTACTGGCCACCGCCTCGACAGGGACTGTGGCTACACGGTCCCTGTCCTGTCGCCGTACCACCCCGGGCCGGCCGGGGCCGGCGCCGTTGAAGACCTGTGGCTGTTTTGCGACACAGTCAACTACGACGCGGCTGGCAACGAGGTGGGCGCTATCTTGGGCGCCGGCACGGCAGCCGAAGGCCCGCTCGTGCCCGGCGAAGTGCCTCAGGACCTCTCAGAGCTCCCGACGCCTCCGCTCCGGCCGCGGCTGGCAGGCGACCAAGGGCCGGCCCCGTTCCTGCCGCTGCCCACGTCTGTTGTGCAGCCCGCCAGCACGGCAGCTTGTGTGGGCACGGGCTATTCGCCCACCGGTGTGTACGGGCCTGCCTCACCCGGCACCTACCCCGCGTCCTGGGTCACCGGCGCTGCCCTCGAGCCGCCTGGCCCGGGGGCCAACCCCCTCGAGGTGCTTGTCAGCACCAACGACTACTGCGTGGACGCGAGCACAGGGGACATAAACACCCTGTTTACAGACGAGGCCTTCGGCTTGGTGGCCTACGACCCGCTAGCCAACCGGCTCGGTAGCCCAGTCGACGTGTTCACTACCAGCGGAGGGGCCAACTTGCCTCGCCAAGAACAGCTTGGGAGCCCGGTGTTCTTCGGAGGCTACCTGTACCTGTTCGGCTTCAATTGCGGTTCCTCTGCCTTCGCTACCTGCTTGTCGGGCACCGTGTACCTGGCACGGGTGCGCGCCTTGCCGGCTTACTGGGACAACGCCTCTGCGTACCAATGGTGGACCGGCAGCGGGTGGTCGGCCGACTATATTGACGCCGCCAACCTGGTCCCCGCGGCAACGCCGTTCGGCATATCAGTAGGCGACTTTTCCAGCGTAGGGCACGGCTTCGTGCTGATAGCCGAGAGCAACTTGGTGGGTGGGTTCCAGGTCTTCAGCGCGCCAGCTCCTTTTGGCCCCTGGGCGCTGTTGGAGACCGGTCAGCTCCCGAGCAGTTGCTCGGGAGGTGAGTTCGGCTGCTATGCGCTTATCGGCCATCCCGAAATCTCCACTCCGAGCGAGCTCATGGTCTCGTACTTCGACCCCGCTGGGCTGGGCCACCTGCACCTCGCCTCGTTCGCTTGGGCGAAGCCCACCGGCCCGTGAGCCTTGGTGGCGGTTCAAGCGTCTGGGCGGCGCACAGCCCCGGCAGCGCTCACGTCGTAGCTGTGCCCTGCTACTACCAGCCGGCGAAGGCGGGCTGAAGGGTCAAGGCCAGCAAGGCGGGGAACCGCGCGCACGGTGCCGTCTAGGCCGGCTTCCACACCGAAGAGGCCCTCGATGATCATGCCGGCGAAGGAGCCTGCTGAGGCGCACGCCCAGTCCATGAGGTAGGGACGCTGCGGCGGGCCTTTGGGTGCGCCGTCATGGCTGGAGGCCACCAGGCCCTCGACAAAATGCCCCTGAGCGAAAGGCCCCTCTGCAGTGGTGCGGGCCAACCCGGGGATCCAGTCCGCCACCACCTTGCCGGCCCCGAGGCGGTAGAGGGCGCGAGCTACCTCAGCTGGCCACGCCGTATAAGCGCCGTTCCACTGGTGGTCTGGGCGCACGCTGTACGCAGCGTCAGGGTCCGAGGCGGCCAGGGCGCGCATCCAGGTTTCGCTGCGCAACTCGCGCAAAAAGAAGTCAACTATTTCCTGGCGAGCTTTGGGCATAAGGTCGCCGGCCAGGGCGAAGCCTGCGGTCATCAAGTCGTAGCAATGCTTTACTTCCAAAAGGCTGTCATCGCGCTGGCGGGCACGCCAGTAGCCCGCTCCTTCGACATAAAGGTCACGGACGCGCGCTGACAGCCTGGTCGCCTCGTCTTTCAAGCAGAGGGCCTTGGCCCGTTCCCCCATGTGCTCGCAGAGCTCAGCTGCCACGCGCATGCACCAGACGTTCATCGCGTTCAAGCCGGCGACTTGGTGCTTGTAAGTGCTGACGCACTCGAGGAGGTTGCGTTTGCCGCCATAGTCGGCTAAGCCACCTTGGCTTGCGAGGTCTTTCCAGTGCAGTGACCAGGAAACGAGGTAGTCGAGCACCTTTCGCTCCCGTCCTGACGGGCCTCGCAACGGCTTGGCCAGCCATGCGGTGTCACCGCTCCAGCGTGCATAGTCGAGTACTAAGCGCACCATGGCTGAGTCGTTCACGGCGTACCAGACGCCCACCGGTTTGCCTGTGAGCCATTCGGTCCCGTAGTGGCGGTGCACTCCTGTGCGGGCCCAGTGCTCGATGTGCCGGCGCATGGTGCCAGGGTCGAGGAGCGCGTGGAGGACCGAAGACAGGCTGTAGTCCCATATGAACGTCATGGTCTGCCAATAACGTGGCATGAGGGTGTCGTAAGAGCGCCCGAGCTTGCTGTGCGGGCTGTCCCTGCGCATGTACAGCACGCCAAGGATGCTGGACCAGTAAAGGCGCTGCAGCGGCTCGGACTCTGTCTCCAGCACAGGCAACGACCCCGTGAAGCTCCCTGTGCCCGGTTCAAATATCTGAGCGACCTCCTTACGCCACAGCTCCTCGGCCGCCTCTATGTGCCCTCGTACCGAACGGGCCAGGCGGTCAAAAGAGGACTCGGCGGCCTCGCGGGTGGGTGCCAGCACCATTACGAAGCCAAGCCGGCGGCTCTGCCCTGGTCCCAGTTCCCAGGTGAACTCAGCCATATTGGGGGTGCCCCACGACGGCGTAGCGTCGAAGCCTTGCACACAAGTCGCACCGCTTTTAGGGCAGGTGCCGACCAGTGCACGCCTTTGTCTGTCGACCTCGAGCTTGTTGCGCCGGCTGGGAGGTTTGGCGTGGCTCCAAGCCTTTCCCGTGACGGTGGCACGTGACGCCAGGGCAAAGCCGAGGCGGACTTGGCGCCGCGACTGGCTCACGTTGGTCACTTGGAGCTCCACGAGGGCTGCTGGCTCGACAGGCGGGCAAGCCGTCACGGTGCGCAGCTCGAGGTCAGCCAGCCTCACTGAGCGCACCACTCTGTCCGGTCGCCAGAGCACGGTCACTTGGGGTGCGAAGGACCGCAAGAGCTTCCCGTCCACGAACAGGACGCCGCTTACCGTGTCCCCCGAGCCGACAGGGGGGAAGTTGACGCTGCGCAGTGCGAACAGGTCGTGGTCAACCTGCACGGCACCCATGAAGTTGGTGAGCCCCGGAGGGTTGAACATGTCCTCGAAGTGGTGCTGCAGCGGAGCGCTCTCGAGATCCTCTAGGCGCGGGACGCCTGCTTCGGCCAACTTCCGCTTAGCTCCTCTGGCCGGAGGCGCCGGGCCGTTGCGCGCTAGCGGTGCTCACCGGGGGCGCCCACCCGCGGGCTAGGCGCTCGGTGGCCAAGGCGGTTGGGCCACGCCCTATGGCTTCTCGCCCGCAGAGCACCACGAGCCCGTCCGCGGCGGTACGGGCAATAGGAAGGTCGTGGGTCACGTAGACGTACGATATCCCTCCTCGCCCTTGCCTGGCACCTTTCGCGCTCCTTCCCGACGCTTCAAAGCACGACGGCACCTATTGCCGCGCCCGAGCTAGGCGTGAGCGGGCCTCCCGGGTTGGCCCAAGCGGCCACATGAGGCGAGCGGGCTCAGCTATTAGCGACCGCCACGTACTTTATCTCGAGGTACTCTTCTATCCCGGCCTCACCGCCCTCCCGGCCAAGGCCGGAAAGCTTTACTCCCCCGAATGGTGCCGCAGGGTCCGAAACTATGCCCCGGTTCAACCCAACCATGCCCGCCTCCAACCCCTCGGCCATCCTGAGCGCTCTGCCTAGGTGGCGGGTGTACACGTACGACACGAGGCCAAAGTCGCTGCCATTGGCAAGCTCCATCGCCTCCTCGTCGGTAGAGAAGCTCTGGACCGGCGCAACAGGGCCGAAAATCTCTGTCGAGTTGAGCTCTGCCTGCCCAGGCACGTCCACGAGCACGGTGGGCTCGAAGAAGTAGCCCGGCCGAGCTGGGGCCCTGCCCCCACACAGCGCCCTGGCCCCCCGCGATAGGGCGTCGTCCACTAGGTGTGCCACCTTGTCCCTTTGGGCAGAGTCGATGAGCGGGCCAACCTTTGTCCCTGGTTGCGTCCCCCTCCCTATGGGGAGGGCTGCCATGGAGGCTGCCAAGCGTTGGGCGAACTCAGTTGCGACCTGGTCCTGCACGTAGAAGCGGTTGGCTGCGGTGCAGGCCTCGCCAGTGTTACGCATCTTGGCAAGCAACGCACCCTCGACGGCCGCGTCGAGGTCCGCGTCGGCGAACACCACGAACGGGGCGTTGCCCCCCAGCTCCAGCGACACGCGTAGCACTCTTTTGGACGCAGCCGCCATCAGCTCGCTGCCCACCTCGGTCGAACCTGTGAAGGAGAGCTTGCGCAAGCGACGGTCGCCCAACAGCGCTCGGGAGAGCTCGGCGGGCCGAGACGTGGTCACGACGTTCACTACGCCCGGCGGGAGCCCCGCTTCTAAGAGGATCTGAGCTATTGCCAGAGAGGACAGGGGAGTCTGTTCGGCCGGTTTGAGCACGGCCGTACAGCCCGCCGCGAGGGCTGGCGCTAGCTTTCGGGCTGCCATCGCAGCCGGGAAGTTCCATGGCGTGACCAGTAGGCACGGGCCGACTGGCTGGCGCATGAGCAAGATGCGGTTGGCCCCCCCGGGGGCGACCCTGTAGTCACCCCCGACCCTTACTGCTTGCTCGGAGAACCACCGGAAGAACTCCGCTGCGTAGGCCACCTCTGCCTCGCTTTCGGGGAGGGGCTTGCCCATCTCAATGGTCATGAGCAGCGACAGGTCACCCGACCTGGCGGCCATGAGCTCGTACGCTCGGCGCAAGATGTCAGAGCGTCGGCGAGGCGCAGTCGCAGCCCATGAGGCTTGTGCCTCTGACGCGGCTCGTAATGCTTCGACAGCATCGTCGGGGCTGGCGTCGGCAACTTCGGCCACGACCTGCTCGGTAGCGGGATCTTGGACATCGAAGCGGAGGCCACCTCTGGCGGGCCGCCACTCGCCGCCGACTAGCAGCTCTTTTGGGGCGGCAGCGAGGGCTCGCTGCTCGTCCGCGAGCGTGGGGCCCACCTCGCTCAGCGCTCCAGGCCGAGGGCCCGCCGGCGCCCGAGCGGCGGCCATGGCAGCGTTGGGAGCAGTTTCTTGGCCGGGATCACGTTGTGGCACTGTATAGTTGTACACACGGTGGTCGAGGCCCACCAAGTTGCAAGCCGAGGAAGGCGTGCAACCGAAAAATTGGAAGAGCCGCGGCATACTGACAGGTCGCGAAGGGTATAACTAGGGCGTTATGGTGTGCCGTCCGTCACAGAGCGGTGCACCAGGGAACATAGCTCGCCTCTAAAGCGTTACCCTTGTTACAATGACCGATTTGGCACGCCGCAGTCCTTCGAGAGGCGCCATGGGCGCCGGTCCTGACCTGCTCGGCCTTTACTTGGACGAAGCAGGTAGCTTCCCCCTGCTCACCAAAGCGGACGAGATGCGGCTTGGCCAGGTCATACAGAGCGCCCAGGCTGCACGTGAAGAGCTCGAGAAGGGCAACGGCCTGAGCGCGAAGCGCAAGCGGGAGCTTCGTAAGGCCATCGCTGCCGGCGAAGAGGCCACCAAACAGTTCATCAACTCCAACCTCCGCTTGGTCGTGTCGGTAGCCCGTAAGTACCAGTGGTCGGGCCTGCCCCTCTCTGACCTCATCCAGGAGGGCAACCTCGGGCTCATCCACGCTGTCGAGAAGTTCGACTGGCGCAAGGGGTTCAAGTTCTCGACCTACGCCACCTGGTGGATACGGCAGTCCATCGGTAGGGCTATCGAAAACACCGCCCACACGGTGCGCATCCCTGCCCATGTCGGCGATGAGATCCGCCGCGCCCGGCGGGTACAGAGCGAGCTGGAGGCGAAGAACGGCCGGCCGCCCACGCTGGCTGAGCTGGCCGAGGCGCTTGAGATCGACGAGGCCATGCTCGCCGAGCTCCTCCACTATGACAGTGACCCGGTCAGCCTGGACGCCGCCGTAGGCGAGGACGGGGACACGAGCCTTGGTGACTTGGTAGTCAACCATTCGGCTCAGTCGCCCTTTGAAGCCGTCGCGCAGGGCCTGCTCGCTGGGCACATCGAAGAGTTCCTCTCCCGGCTGTCAGACGACGAGCGCAAGGTGCTCTCCCTTCGCTACGGCCTGGACAGAGGTGAGCCCCGGACCCAGGGTGAGGTGGGCGAGCTGCTCGACCTTACAGCGGAGCGAGTCCGGCGAATAGAGCGCGATGCCCTCACCAAGCTTCGCCGAGCACTAGCCGGTAGCGACGCCCGCGACCTGCTCGCCAGCTGACCCTGCCGCACCCTTTACCCAGCGGGGCCACCCCCAAGCTGGGTCGTTGGCATGACGGCCCATCGGCGCTAGGTTGGCCGCAGTGAGCTCGGTAAGGGTCCGCATGGCCCCGTCCCCAACTGGGTACTTCCACGTTGGCGGGGCTCGGACAGCGCTGTTCAATTGGCTCTACGCGCGCCAGCGCAACGGCACCTTCGTGCTGCGTATCGAGGACACAGACGCCGCCCGTAACCGGCCCGAGTACGCAGCGGGGATAGAGCGGGCGCTGCTGTGGCTCGGCCTTGACTGGGACGAGGGGCCGTACTTCCAGTCCCAGCGCCAGGAGCTCTACGAAGCGGCGCTGGCGCGCCTGTGGGACGCCGGCCGTCTCTATGCCTGCGACTGCCAGCCCGAGCAGGTAGCCGAGCGCAATAGGGCCTCTGGCCGCCCACCTGGTTACGACGGCTACTGCCGCGAGAGAGGCCTCGGCCCCGGCCCTGGGCGCCTAGTACGCTTCCGCACTCCCGATGAAGGCACGACCTCTTGGGACGACGTCGTGCGGGGCAAGGTCGTCTACGACAACGCCTCCATAGAGGACTTCGCAGTACGCAAGTCAAATGGGCAGCCCTTGTTCATATTGGCGAACGTGGTGGACGACGCCGCGATGGCCATGACCCATGTGATCCGGGGAGAGGAGCACGTCCCGAACACCCCTAAGTACTTGCTCCTCTGGGAGGCCCTGGGGTACCCCGAGGTACCTACTTTTGCGCACCTACCGCTGCTGGTGAACGCCTCTCGCCAGAAGCTTTCAAAGCGCCGTGACAAAGTGGCGCTCGAGGACTACCGCGACGAAGGTTACCTCCCTGAGGCGATGGTGAACTACCTTGCGCTGCTCGGGTGGTCTCCCAAGGACGGCCGGGAGGTGCTTTCGCGAGAGGAGCTGGTAGCCGAGTTCCGGTTGGAGGACGTGAAGTCTGCACCAGCCTTCTTTGACGAACGAAAGCTCGCCGACGTGAACGCAACCTACCTGCGCTCGTTGCCGACCGACGAGTTCGTCGCCCGCGCCCAGGCGTGGTTGGGTTCTAGGTGGTCGCCCATTGCAGCGCTGGTACAAGAGCGTGCCCGCACCCTCGCAGACGCCTACGAACTGGTGGACTTCCTTTTCTTGCCGGAGGTGCAGATCCTAGGCTCCGAGTGGGAGAAGCTGCGCCGGCAGCAGCCGGCGTTCGTCGCGATCTTGGAAGGAGCCGCTGCGCGTATGGCAGAGGTGGACTGGGAGGTCGGTCCGCTTCGTCAGGCGGTCGTGGACGCCGGAGCTTCCGCCGGGGTGACCAGCCTCGCAAAAGCCCAGGCCCCCGTGCGCTTGGCGGTGACGGGCCGCACCGTCGGGCCTCCTTTGTTCGAGTCTTTGGCGCTGTTAGGGCGCCGGCGTGCCCTTGCTCGGCTGGCTGCCGCTTTGGAGCGCGCTCGCCAGGAGGACGATGCCCTCACCGACCAGTTGGGCGACGCCGAGCACTTGAGGCCGAAGGCGTAGCGGGGGCCTGGGAGCCAGCCTCGTGGGAGGGCTAGCCTCTTGGGAGCAGTGGCCTTTCATGCTCGGGCAACCCTGGGCCCGCTACACTGGGCCTGCCCGATCGGGGGTGGTGTAATCGGCAACACTACAGGTTCTGGCCCTGTCATTGGGGGTTCGAGTCCTCCCCCCCGAGCTCACTGCTGGCCCGGCGCAAGCCTCATGGTCAGGCTTCAGCGACCTGGGAGAGCGTCAGGCCTCTGGCAAAGAACCGTTGCGCAGCCAAGAACACCACGACTGGGGGTAGCGACGCCACTATGCCGCCAGCGAGGACGACTGGGATAGTGGACCCGCCGTAAGCACTCTGAAGGCTTGCAAGCGCCGGCATGACAGGGCGCACGCTGTTGGAACTAGCGAGCGTCAAACCGAACAGCAGGTCGTTCCAGATGAAGGTGAACTCCAAGATGAACACTGCCACGAGCGCGCTCCAAGCCACTGGCATGTAGATCCTCCAGAACGTCGTCCAAAGCGACGCGCCGTCTATCTGCGCGGCCTGGAAGAGGTGTGGCGGGACGCCCCCGAAGAAATTGCGCAGCACCAGCGCCGCCAAAGGCACGCTGAGCGCCGTGTAGACGATGACCAGCCCCTGGGGGGTGTTGTACAGGTTCAATTGCGCGTACGCCACAAACAGTGGCACGAGGAGCATTTGTGCAGGGAACACAGCACCCCCGAAGGCAACCATGAACCAAAAGAACGGCCTTCGGGGCTGCAGTACAGAAACCCCGAACCCGGCCAGCGCCCCGATGACAACTGCAAGAGCAGGCGAAACGATGCTGTAAAGAGCAGTGCTGGCTAGGCTGCCTGCCAGGCCCGATGCTTGTTCGGCTGTGGCCACGTTCTCGAACAAGCCGAAGCTGCTCGGCAAGGTCCATTCATTCGTGCCCGTAAAGGCTGCGGAAGGCCGTACGGCGTTGACAACCAGCAAGTAAATGGGCACGAGCCAGGCCAGCCCAGCGGCTATGAGCACCGCCCTGCGCAACACGCCGGCCCAACCGAGCCTGTTCAACGTTTTGCCGCTCCTACTTGGACTTGCTGCTTCAGGTAGGTTGCGGAGGCCAAGCCCGTGACGACGGTCAGCAGCACAGCGATCGCTGCCCCGTAGCCGTAGCTGTTCGCAACGAAAGTCTGCGAGTACATGGCTGTGGCAAGTGTCGTCGATGTATAGCCTGGGCCACCTTGCGTCATGACCCACACGATGTCGAAGGTCTTGAGGGTGCCCACGATCGCCAACCCGACCACCACGATCGTCATGGGCCGCAAGAGCGGCAACGTTACCCTCACGAACTTGGTGAACGCCTTTGCCCCGTCGATCTCAGCGGCCTCCAAGACTGCTACTGGGACGGCTTGCAAGCCAACGACGAACAGCAGGCAGTTGACCCCTGTGGCTTGCCAGGCAGAGGCAACGACCATGGCAAGCGTGCTGTCGGGCCAGTACGACAACCACGCCGTAGAGCTACCGGGGATGCCCAACAGTTTCAAGATGTCACCGAAGGCCCCACCGGGCTGGAGGATGAAGCCCCAGATCACCGCAATACCTGCGCCCGACATCGCATAGGGGAGCAGGAACGGCAACCGGTACCAGGGCCCGTGGCGCATCCCATAGGTGAGGACCGCCAAACCAAGCCCCAGTACGACCGGCACGACAACGCCCCCAGCCACCCACACGGCGGTGTTGCGGATGGCGTCTGCCATCTCTGGGTCGTGGAAGAGCTGCACGTAGTTTGCAATGCCGTCCCAGCGAGGAGCCCCAAGGCCGTTGTAGCTGGTGAAACTTATGTAGACCGAATAGAGGAACGGCAGGTACATGAGCGCCACTACCACCAATACGGCGGGAGCGATAAAAGGCGCTGTCGCTAGCGGCTTGGCCACCTGTGGCTTTGGGGAGCGAGGAGCGAGGCGCACCCTGGCCATGGGACGGCGCAGAGGTGCCCAAGCCCGGCGCCAGGAGCCCGCAGTGGTGTGGCGCGGGCGCCTGGTGCCGCTTGTTTTCGGCTCGGCCCTGCCGGCCTCAGCTTGCACTATGTGAGGACCAGTACTGAGCTGCTGTCGCTTGGATGGTCTTCAGGTCGCTCATGTAGCTGTTGGGGTTGACCATAAAGGCCCCGAGCTCGCTCAGTGCGGTGTTGAGGATGGGTGCAGGCGTGGCCTCGTAGTACCTGTTGACCACCTGTACCTTGGGGCCAGAAGCGTACTTGTCTATGGCCGCAATGCTGGCGGAGGGCGCCGCTGCCTTGGGGTCTGCCCCGGTGTCGGAGGTTACGCTTGCCCAATAGGACTCTGGTGCAGGGGTGGTCCACCACTTGAGGAACTTCATGTCGGCGGACATGTCCGGCGCTCCCGTAGGCACGCATATAGGGCCGGTTTCAAAGATCATGGGTACCTTCGCGAGGTGCGTGTTCTCGGGTGGTATGACGAACATGCCGTACGAGCTGGGGGGCGCGTCTACCAGCTTCATGTTGCCGGTGAACCATGTGCCCCAAGGTTCCATAGCCACGGCCCCTGTCTTCAGCAATACCTGAGGTGCCGTCGTTATAGCTGGGTTGGTGAAGTAGCCGTCGTCTATGAGCGTCCTCCACTCCTTCATGACGGCAACTACGCCTGGCGAGAGGTAAGAAGCCTTTCCGCTCTCCAGGTTGTTGTACAGGGTTGGGTTACTGCCGACCAACAATTGCTCGAACCACAGGAAGGAGAAGAGCACATCTGTAGCGTAAAAGGGGGTTACCCCGTGTTGCTTCAGGGTCTTTGCCACTTGCAACAGCTCAGCCCACGTAGAGGGAGGGGCGAGGTGGTACTTGGCAAAAATGTCCTTGTTATAGTACATGACATAGTAGGAAACATATAAGGGTACGCAGTACTGGCGCCCGTCGACTGTATAGTATTTTTCCACCCCCGTCGTGAGGTCGCCATCGGCTATACCCTGCTTCCATATGCTTGAAGTGGAGGCTAGGTCTCCTTGCTTTACAACTTCTTGGAGCTGTGCCCCAGTGTGCCACGTGAACACGTTAGGCTTAATGTGCGTACGGAAAGAAGCGTCGATAAGGGCATCGTAGGTGTCCTCGTTGGTGTAACCTACGGGCTGGACAGCTACGCCAATATCTTTCTTGGCAAGGTTGCCGACAGCAGCGAAGTACTTGTCCCACGCGCCTTTGTCATTGTAAAGTTTGATAGTCGTGGCAGGCGCCGCTTGAGCTGTATTGGTAGCCACAGCATTGAGCCCAATTGCACCTGGCACGAGCGATAGCGCAACCGCTGCTAGCTTTTGGCGAGTAGTGTGCGTAACGTTGCTCCTAGTCATACATATCTCCTTTGCGCGTTGTGGTGGTTGCCGCGTTTCGGCTTGGTGGACGGCCCCTGGCGCAGCTGAGCGCTGCACCGCGTAGCCTGCGTTAGGGTCTACGTTTGGCCTGAGCCCGCTTGCGAGGGCTTTTCCAGCACCCCCTTTCTCCGTCTTGGCGGAGCCCATGTTATCGTTAGCATCAGAGTGCCGTCAAGGCGGGCCGAGGTGCCGAGCCCTGCTAGTTGGGCTTGCTCCCGGCTGGGCTCGCGGTCAGGTCAAGTTTCTCGGCCGGCGCGGGCCGTAGGTGGCTTGGCGGCTGGGGTAGGAGATGTCCCTCAAGAGAGTGCTGGCCCGTTCGAAGAGCTGGCGCCCTGAAGCGGGGCCTTGTGGTTGAGCGTCGCAAAGGCGCCGGCCGGCGGCGAAGCGGCGTGGGAGCGCCCAGACGCGAGGGGCGGGCGGGAAGCTATGGAGCCGCCCGCCCGCCTGTGTTGCGGGAACCCGTCTGCGGGAAGGACTTAAACCGTCCGTGGGAAGGGCTTAGGAGCCCCTCACCAGGGACGTCCCCAACTAGTCCCTGTCCCCTCGCCGGCCTGGGGGCCCGGGTATGTGCCCACGTCCGTAGCTATGCCCATGAGGGCCATGGCCCAAGGCTAGACCTCGAGGGGGTAGCGGGCGCGGCAGGTGGAACGGTAGCGGCATCAGCCTGAGCCTGTAGCAAACACGGGCCCGGACGAAGTGGTGACGCCAAAGGTGGATCCAACCCCAGCGCCAAGCCACGCAGAAGATGCGGAAGTGGCGGCGAAGAGGTGGCGGCGGGGGCACCACGGGCACAGTCGTCGTGGTGGGCACCGTAGTGGTGGTCGTGGTGGTCGTCGTGGTCGTCGTAGTGGGTGTAGTGGTAGTGGTGGTGGGAGGTACCGACGCGGTGTAGAGGTTGAGCTCGTCGATGGACCACCAGTACTTGTCGCTCGTACCCGTCAAGTACACGAGCACGTACTGAGCAGTCTGGGCTGGGAAGCTCACGACCTCAGACGGGCCGGTCCCGAAGCAGTTGGCGACCGTGGCCCATGTGCTCCCGTTGTCGGAGACGTCGACCTGGTAGTCCCTCGCGTAGTCTGTCGGCGAGTTGGGCACTTGCATGTCGAGCTCGTCGAAGGTCTCTGGCGAGCCCATGTTGACCTCGAAGTAGAGGCCCGGCCGTTGCGTCTCGTTGGTCGAGAACCGAGTTGCCAAGTTCCCGTCGAGAGCGTTCTGGGGGGCATCTGCGCTGCTGGAGGGTGCATTGGTGCTAGCAACCCACCCGCTGCGGCCGAGAGCGGTGCCGCTCAATGTGGCAAAGCAGTTCCCCGCGGTTGAGCTCGTCAGCAGGTTGAACTCGTCGATGGACCACCAGTACTTGCTGGTGCCGGTGAGCATGACCAGCACGTACTGGGCGCTTTGCTGTGGGAAGCTCACGACCTCCGGCGTCCCAGTGCCAGTGCAGCTGGCGACCGTTGTCCAGCTCGTGCCGTTGTCAGAGACCTCGACTTCGTACGAAGTGGCGTAGTCGGTCGGCGAGTTGGGCACTTGCATGTCGAGCTCGTCGAAGGTCTGTGGCGAGCCCATGTCGACCTCGAAGTAGAGCCCTGGGACCTGAGCTTCGTCGGTCGAAAAGCGTGTGTGCAAGTTGCCGTCCAAAGCATTGGCCGGCGCGTCAGCGCTGCTTGACTTGGCGTTTGTGCTAGCCAGCCAGCCGCTGCGGTTGAGGGCAGTCCCTGAGAGGGCCGCAGAGCAGTTGGTGCTAGGTGCCTGGGCTGAAGCTTGTTGGACGACGGCGCCAACGCCGCCCAAGCTGAGGGGTGCCAGGAAGCTGGCGAGCGTGGTTGCGCACGCCAGAGCTGCTGTGCCCGCCGCTATGCGCTTTTTGTGGTTGCCCCAAGTTCGAAGCGTCATCGTTCTCCTCCCCTTGTGCCTTTAGGTTGTACCAGCGCACAAGCTTCCTCAGCGTTGTTAGCTGCCGTTGATGACGTTGTTATGGTTCGGTGAAGGAGCCGCTACTGGGCACGGCGGGGTCACGGGCGGGCTGGACGAGGTACCCTGGCTATGTGGCCGGCCCCGGGCTCTTGGACGACCATAGGGTGGACGAGGCGATCGCCGGCGGGCTCGCGTGGCGGCGCGATGGGGGCCAACTTGTCAAGACTTGGCTAGGTGAGGACTTTGCGGCTGCCCTGGCCTACGTAAACAAGGTGGGCGAGCTAGCCGAGCGCGCCAACCACCATCCCGACGTCGATATCCGCTGGGGCACGGTGACTCTGCGCCTCTCGACTCACTCGATGGGAGGGCTCACGCAAGCAGACCTCGACCTCGCAGCTCAGATCGACCAGCTCGGCTGAGGTCCTGCAGCTGACCTAGACCGGTCCTGCAGGTGGCCTCGGTGGGCTCGGCTGAAGCCTTGCCAGCAACAGGTGGTGCCCCAGCTCAGGTGGCGGGGCTTACAGATGACATGTTGAAGCCCTCGACTCGCAAGGGCGCCGCCGCGACACGCTTGAAATAGTCACCCCATTCGCGTGGCAGCGCGCGCTCGGTACGGCCAACGTGACTGGCACGCCGGAGCAGGTCCACAGGGCTCTCGTTGAAGCGGAAGTTGTTCACGCAGCCTACGACTTCCCCTCGTTCGACCAGGTAAACGCCGTCGCGCGTGAGCCCGGTCAGCAGCAGGGTTTGGGGGTCGACCTCGCGGATGTACCACAGGCAAGTGAGCAACAGCGCACGCTGCTCGTTGGAGACCATGTCTTGTAGCCCAAGGCTGGCCGTCGGTCCTGCCTCCACGACCAGGTTGTCCACGTAGGGCGTGAACGGTAGGCCGGTCAGCTGAGAGGTGTGGCGGGTTTGGACGAGGGCGCTGAGGGTACCTTCGTCCACCCACGAAACCCTCGTCGCTGGGAGGCCGTTGTCGAAAACTGACAGTTCGGCGCTCGATTGGTGCGCCACGACGAACGGGCAGCAGGCAAGGCCGGCCTCAGCGGGGTCGCTACGCAGCGTAAGGGGTAAATGGCTTATGCGCTCACCGACACGCGTCCCCCCACCAGGCCGGCTCCAGACGCTCCGGCCGTCGTGGGCGTCACGAGCTCCCGACGACCAGTAAAGGTAGATCATCAGGTCGGCAACTGCAGTAGGAGGAAGTAGCGTGTCGTAGCGGCCTGGCGGTAGCTGGACCTGCTTGCGGGCCCAGGCCAGCCTCTCCGCCAGTTGAGCGCTCAGTACGGAGAAGTCCACTTCGGAGAAGTCCTCGGTCGCTAAACCTGCCCAGGCAGAGCGCTCCATGTCGGCGGACTTCGCGTTCACCTCGACGTGCCCAGACGGCTGGTGATGGCGGAGGCGCAGGCCCGTCGTCGACCCCAAGTAGGTAGTCAGCTGGCTGTGCTCTGCGAAGCCATAGAGCAGCTGGCCGGCTGCTCTTGCATCGCTCAGCGCCTGGCCAAGGGAAGGGACGAGCCTGGCCAGGTCCGCTACCGACGTCTGTGCTGGCGGTTCGTCCCAAGACGGCGTGCTCGCAGGGCCACCAAGCGGCCCGGCGTCCTCGGAAGGCTCGCCTCCAGCGGCGGCTGCGTCGGCGTCCTCCACGAGCTGGTCGAGGCCCTGCTCATCGGCGACAGGGCGCGAAATGACGCCTGCAGCAGTACCCCTTGGAGTGCCGTGGACGGCGACGACTGTGACTTGCCTTTGCCGGCTAGCACCGTTGGTGGTGAGGGTGTTGTTGGCCCAGCGAAGGTTGGCGGTGCTCCTTTCCTCGACTATGACTATGCAACCCTCGGAGCGTGAGCGCTCGAGTGCGCGCTCGACGACCTCCTGCGGTGGCCTCACCTGAGCGCCTCCTTGGCGCTGTTGAGCACGCGCACCTTGCGGAAAAGTGCTGCAGGGCACCCGTGGCTCACCGGTGCCACCTGGCCTGGTTGGCCCTTCCCACAGTTCATGGCTCCGCCGAGCACGTACGTTTGCTCTCCGCCGACGGCCTCGAGCGCCCCCCAAAACTCGGTAGTCGTCGCTTGGTAGGCCACGTCTTTCAACTGCCCTACGATGCGCCCGCCACGGACGGCAAAGAACCGCTGGCCGGTGAACTGGAAGTTGTAGCGCTGCATGTCGATCGACCAGCTCTTGTCGCCGACGATGTAGATCCCGTCTCCCAGGCCAGCCAGAAGCTCGCTTGTTGAGGGGCCTCCTGGGGCTGGTTGGAGCGAGACGTTCGCCATTCGTTGTAGGGGCACGTGGCTGGGCGAGTCGGCGAACGCGCAGCCATTGGAACGGGCCATGCCAGCGAGGGCAGCCGCACGGCGGTCGAGCTGGTAACCGACGAGCACCCCTTCGCGCACGAGGTCCCACGACTGGGCCTCGACCCCCTCGTCGTCGTAGCCGATAGTAGCCAGCCCATAGGGTGCAGTGCGGTCACCGGTCACGTGCATGGCTGGCGAACCGTAACGGAGCTTGCCGAGGAGCTCGAACTTGGCAAAAGACGTCCCAGCGTAGGCAGCCTCGTACCCAAGTGCTCGGTCGAGCTCGGTTGCGTGGCCGACGGACTCGTGGATTGTGAGCCAGAGGTTGGACGGGTCGATGACGAGGTCATAGTTGCCGGGCTCAACTGACGGCGCCCGGCGCTTCTCTGCGAGGAGCGAGGGGATCTCCTCCAGCTCCTTCTCCCAGTCCCAACCGTCACCCTCGAGGTACTCCCAGCCCCGTGCCGACGGTGGCGCAAGGGTGCGCATGGTCTCGAACTCACCTGTGGCCGGGTCTATTGACACCGCCGTGGCGACCGGCCTCACGCGCACGCGCTGCTGGGTGGTCGTGGTGCCGGCGAGGTCCGCGTAGAACTTGTTCTCCTTCACTGCCAGCACCGAAGCGTCGGCGTGGTCGACGACCTGGCCCGACAGGAGCTTGTCGGTCCAGCTGATCAGCAGCTCTGCCCTTTGCGCGACGGGCACGCGAAAGGGGTCGGCCACAAAGGGGGACTCCCAGGTCACGCCGGGGTGGGCAGGTTCTCCGGCCAGCTCCACCGGTTGCGAGCTGAGAGGGGCCGAAGCCCTCGCCAGCTCCACCGCCTCCTCGGCAGCCGCAGCAGCTTCTTCTGCAGTGAGCCCGGTGGTCGAAGCGAAGCCCCATGTACCGTGGTGGACGACCCTTACTCCCAGCCCGAGGTCCTCTGCCTCGCTAGCGCCCTCCAAGCGGCGGTCCCGGACGCTGACGTTCAGCTGTCGCACGCTTTCTACACGGATGTCGGCGTGAGAAGCGCCAAGTGCTCGTGCCCGGCTCAAGGCCGCGTCCGCCAGCCTCTCCAGTGGCAAGGCGAGGAAGGGCTCGTCCACGCCCAATCACGCTAATCGTGCCGGCCGGAAGTGGGCAAAGACTTGGCCGGCCCCGCGGCTCGCTGCGTGGGTGGGGCCCTGCCTGCGTGCGGCTTCGCTGCGTGGGGCTTCGCTGCGTGGGGCTTCGCTGCGTGGGGCGGGCCTCGCAAGGCTCGCTGGGCAGGCCTGGCAACCGCTAGTTCGCCAGTTGTTCACTTGGCGTTCAGGTGGGGTTCACTGCTTCGTGGGGGCGTGTTTACTTGCTTCAGGCAAGCTTGGGCCATGGCTGTCTGCGAAGTGCCCACTGCCAGTTCTCGGTTCGAAGGGCGTGCACTGAGCCCTGAGCTGGTAGCGGAGGCGCTCGACACGGCAAGAGTTTCCAAGTTCCACCGCCGAGCGGTGCTGGTCTCGGGCGCAGGTTTTTTTACGGACGCGTACGACCTGTTTGTGATCGGCACGGTGGCGGCTCTCGTGTCGGTTCAGTGGCACCTGGGGACTACCCAGACGAGCCTGGTGTCGGGCTCTGCGATCTTAGGGGCCTTCTTCGGGGCGGTCAGTTTCGGCCGCCTGGCTGACGTCATCGGTCGAAAAAAAGCCTACGCCATTGTGGCAGCTGTCATGATCGTAGGAGCCGTCAGCTCAGCATTAGCCAACGGCCTGGTGTTTTTGGTGCTGGCGCGCTTTGTCCTCGGCGTCGGCGTAGGCGGCGACTACCCAGTCTCGGCGGTGCTCATGAGCGAGTACTCTAACCGCCGCGACCGCGGGCGGCTCGTAGGGTTGGTGTTCTCCATGCAGGCGGCAGGCCTAGTGGTTGGCCCACTAGTGGCGTTGAGCCTCCTCGGGCTGCACGCCGGCGACGAGCTCACCTGGCGCCTCTTGCTAGGGTTGGGCGCGCTGCCAGCCGCTGCTGTTGTCTACATGCGCTCTCGGATGCCCGAATCGCCTCGTTTTAGGGCTCAAGCTCTAGGTGAGGTGGTTGAAGCCTCCGCTGACCTAGTTTCCTTCTCTGGGGGAGCCCTTCAAAGCGTTGCTAGCCCCCTCTCTGCACCCTCAGCTGGCCCGCTTCGTATGCCCTCGGTCGCCCCTCGGCCTAGAGGCCCCAGGAAGGGCTTCGACGATGGGAAACTGCCCCTGTCGCAACTGGTCGCCGACAGGCGCCTAGTGAAATTGCTAGTAGGGAGCGCTGGTTGCTGGTTCGTGTTCGACTACGCCTATTACGGCAATACTCTTTCGTTGCCTGCCATACTAAAGGACGTGAGCCCCGGTGCAGGGCTCCAAGCCAAGCTGGCGTGGTCGCTCCTCATGTTCGTCGCTTTCGCTGTGCCCGGCTACGCTTTGGCTGTTTGGAAGTTGGACCGCATCGGGCACCGCAGGTTGCAGGTGGGGGGGTTCGCTGCGCTGGTGGTGGCCTTCGGGTTGCTCGCCGCTGTCCCTGGGCTCACTTCAAGCGTGACAGCTTTCTTGGCCGTGTTCGGCTTGAGCTATTTCTTCGTAGAATTTGGGCCTAACATGACTACTTTCATTTTGCCCTCTGAGATTTTCCCGCTACGGGCTCGTGCAACTGGCCACGGGGTGGCGGCCGGCGTGGGCAAGTTGGGCGCATTTGTTGGAGTGTTCATCGTGCCGGCGCTCGAAGCCAAGATAGGCCTGCGCGGGATGCTGGCGGTCGCAGCCGTTTGCGCTCTTGCCGGCGTAGCGTTGAGCGGCCTCCTCCCAGAAGCCGCTGGCCGTAGCCTGGAAGAGGTTTCAGGTGAAAGGGCGCTCGCAGGCCAAGGGGCGGTCGAGCCGCGGCCAGCGCACGGCCGCCATAGGGCCGACGAGCTCGTGTGAAAGCCCCAATGGGCATGCAGTTTTGGCTGGACCTGAGCAGCCGAAGGCCACGCCCATCACAAAGGCGGCCGGTTTTGGACACCTGGCTGGTGGAAGTAGCCCTTGTGCCAACACGTCGGTAAGTTTTGTGCCTGCCTTGGCCCCTCTCGGGGGCCAGCGTCGGTGAGGGGCCCGTCTGTTAGGCGGCGTGGTCGCCGCCGGTACCTTTGAGGCCATGTTGCGTGAAGGCTTGAAGTGGAGGCTTTACAATGGGGGCATTGGAGCAATGGTGCTTGCCTCGTTGAGCCGGCCCCGGCCCAGTCGCCAAGTGCGTCTTGGCCGGGCGCGACTGGAGCGATGGCTCGCTCTAACGGGAGCAATTGGCGTGGCACTTGGAGGGTTTTACGGGTGGCCCGAGCCGGCCGGCGCAAAGGCCCTGTCCAGCCCCTCGAGGCCCGGCCTGGCCCGAGGGCTTGCCGACGGGGCCCGAGCCCCTACGGCTTCGGGGTTGCTGAGCTGGGGCAAACCTGGCCGCTACCGCTTCGTAGTGCCGAGGGCAGCTGCAGGAGGCATCTTGTCGGTCTCGGTCGTCGGCGGCTCAGGAGGAGGCGGTGACGCCGGTTGGGTACGCGGGAAGGGGCAAGGTACGGCGTACACGTGCCAGGCCCTCAAAGAGTGCTGGGGAGCCGGCGGAGGCGGGGGTGGGGCGTCGGCCCTGGTAGGGCCAGGCCACTTCCTGCTCGTCGCCACCGGGGGTGGTGGCGGCGGTGGTGGAGTGAAGCTAGACGCTGGTTATGGCAGCTCAGGCTTGGGTGGCAACGGTGGGAGCGGGGCAGAGGTGTTCGCCTTGGTGCCGGTGGCCGGCGGGCAGCCCAAGTCCTGCGCACTGTTTTCCAAGCTGCCCGGTGCGTTGTCCTCGAAGCTGCCGGGAGCACTTAGCACGCTGCACTTCCACGGCTGCGTCAGGCCAGGTGAGGTCTTGACTGTGGTTGTGGGAGCTGGTGGCCAAGGCGCGCAAGGTGGGCGCCCTGGTGCCGGCGGCGCAGGCTACGGAGGACATGGGGGACGGGGTGGTTTGCGCTGCGGAGGGGCGGGCCAAAGCGGCCAGCCTTTCAGCGGGGGCGGCGGGGGTGGTGCGGCCTGCTACTGGGGGAAGCCCGGTGGGGCGGGAGGCGCTGGCGCTTATGGGGGCGGTGGCGGCGCTGGCACCCAGCCGAGCTCGTCATGCGCCGCCGGTGAGAAGTTTGGGCCTGCCTGCGCGTTGGACGGCGGGGCCGGTGGGGGCTTTGTCGGGGAAGGCGCACCTAAGGGTACTTACAGGGGTGTGAACGGCCAGGCGGGCCACGACGGGGGTGGTGCAGGCGGCGCTGGGCGCATGCCGGTGAACCCTTCTCTCGGTGCGGGCACGTCGAAAGGTGGTGCGGGGAGTGCCGGCCCAAGTGGCGGCGCCGGCCAGAACGGCGAGGTCACGGTCGAGTACTAACGGCGACGTGCTGCGCGTCTCACTAGGCTGCACATCACGTAGCCACGACACTCACCGGCAGATCACGCCAAGTCCCTGGTCAATGGCGGTGATCACCCGGCTGGTCAGCGTAACTTCCGTTTAGGGCACCGGGGGTGGACGGCCCGTAGTTCGTCCCGAAAGCGTTATCGCTGTCCCTGGCAGGGCGTGGAAGGGCGGCTCACCTGGTGGGTTCAATGCGTCGGGGTAGGTGCCGAAGTAGTGGTCGAAGCTCACGTTCTCGTCGAATATGACAACGAGGTGCTTTATCGGGGTAGTCGTGGCATAAGCCGAGGCCGGGTCGCCTACCGTACCCCCGGGCCCAGCCCCTCCATAGCTGGCGTCAGCATCGTAGGCTGCGAGGACGGTGCCGGCACCGCCTGAGGCCGCCGGTTCCACCACGACTAGCGCCGCCACTGTCGCGGCTGTTGCTGCTGCTTTAGCTCGTACCGAGATCCTTCGCACTGCGCAACTCCTCCTGTGGGACATTGCAGGCCTGCACTCGGACTCCAAGGCACATGGCCATGGCGGCCCCGGGCCGCTCCGCCCGGCAGGGGAATGCCTACTTGGCGTACCTGACGCTGAAGCGAACTCCCCGTTGCCGGGGCGTGAACTCTCGAAGAAGCTTTGGTGCCCGACCCGCCCGGTGCGTCGCCGGGTTCCTCGGTTAGGGAGCTAGGCGGGTCGAAGCCGGGACAGTGCCCGTCGCCACGGGAGTCGCCGTGGGCGTCCAACTTCACAAGCCGACCGGTCTCGTCCAGAGCCTTAACGACCTCGGCTTTGTGCCGAAACTGCTTCGCAGCTTGCCGGTCGGAACGCCACCGGCTCAGTGCTGCCGCACAAACTCCCTGGTCACAATGGGTGGGCCGGGAAGGATTCGAACCTCCGTAGGCGTCAGCCGGCAGATTTACAGTCTGCTCCCTTTGTCCGCTCGGGCACCGACCCATGAGGGCATGGGCCCTCGTCGACCAGACTAGCGTGTCCCGCATGCCCACCTTCGACGTGGTGTCCGAGGTCGACATGCAGGAAGTGCGCAACGCTGTGGACCAGGCGCAGCGGGAGCTCGCTACGCGCTTTGACTTCAAAGGCACTGGCTCTGAGGTCGAGCTCGCCGGCCACGAACTTGTCCTCCGCTCGGCGACCGAGGACCGGCTGAAGGCGGTCCTCGGGGTGCTCGAAGAGAAGCTCGTCCGCCGCAAGGTGTCGCTGAAGGCCCTAGACCCCGGGAAGGTAGAGGAGGCTGCCAAGGGCACCGTTCGCCAGGTCGTGAAGCTGAAGGCCGGCATCGGGCCAGACCATGCAAGGGCCATCAACAAGTTCATCAAGGAGCGCGCCCCGAAGGGCGTGTCGTCCTCGTCTCAGGGGGACCAGGTACGCGTGTCGGCCAAGAAGCGCGACGACCTCCAGGCCACGATCGCGCTACTTCGCGAGCAGGACTTCGGCTTGCCGCTCCAGTTCGAGAACTTCAGGGACTGAGCCAACCGTTGGCCGGGCCTGGTGGCCGCGTGCCAGAGGCCCTCCACCACATCCCTCGTCAGCTCAAGGTGGGCCGCTAGAACTTGCGCGCCCACTCACCCGAGCGCAAGCGGGCAATCCGCTGGGGGGTGGGCGGGTGGTCACTGAACCAGTTGGCGAAGCTTATGCGCCTGCCCTGGAGGGGGTTGACGATGTAGAGGGCAGCCATCTCCCGCGGCACCGCCATGGGCACGCGCCGAGAGGCGTTCTCAAGCTTTTGCAAAGCTGAGGCCAGCGGCTCTCCGTCGCCAATCAGGCGCGCGCCGGCTCGGTCCGCCTCGTACTCACGGCTACGCGACAGGGCGAGCTGGAGCAGGACCGCTGCCAACGGCGCCAAGATCATCATCGCCAAAAGCCCGAAGATGTTCTCATCGTCGCGGCGCCCGTTCCCACCGCCGAGGCCCCCGAAAAAGAGCCCCGTCCACGCAGCCATGCGGGCCAAGAACGTTATGCCCATAGCTATTGCTGCTGCCACCGACGAGATGAGGATGTCCCTGTTGCGGACGTGGGAAATCTCGTGAGCGAGCACCCCACGCAGCTCCGACCAAGTGCAGATTTCGAGGATGCCCTGGGTCACGCAGACCGCGGCGTGCCTCGGGTTGCGCCCGGTGGCGAAAGCGTTGGGCTGCGCCGCCGGCGAGATGTAAAGGCGTGGCATCGGCAGCCCGGCTCGCGCGGTCAGGTCTCTCACGATCTCGTAGTACTGGGGCACTTGGCTTTCCGACACCGGTACCGCCCTCGCTGCCGCTATTGCGACCCGGTCAGAGAACCAGTAGGAGGCGCCGACGAACACCAGGCCGACCACCAGGCCGACCACCAGCCCCTGTTGGCCCCAGATGGCGCCTATACCCAGGCAGAGGCCCCCGAGAAGGCCAAGCAGGATGACAGTCTTTATGTTGTTGCGGTCCATTGTCTTGGTCACCTCTCGTACAAGTGTACCTGGCTCGTACGAGGGTACCTACGCCAGATGAAAAGTCGCTGAAGGCGCTATTCGTAGTACCCGGAGTGGATATAGAGAGCGGGGATACCTTCCTCACGGAACATTTCGACGTTACGCAGGTCGTCCTCTACGCACAAGGCAATAACGAGGCCGTGGTCGCGTAGGGCGCGCACCGCTTGCTGCTTGAAGGCCCGGGCCGGCTGGTGGTCTCCCTGTTTGCGCATGACGAGGAGGTCCCAACGCAGCTCGTGCCGGGCTAGCCACCTTAGCGTCTGGTCCCGGGTGCGGGCGGGGCGCGCTGACAACAGCACGATCTTGAGACAGGGGGCCAGCAGGCCTAGGAGGGCGGCCACCTCGTCTACTAATGGGTCGTCAGCGGAAGCAGCAAAGAACGCCTCCCAGTCAGGGCGCGGGCCACGCAGGTAGTGCTGGCGCTCGGCGGCGTCGGAAAGCACCCCGTCCAGGTCAAAAACTACTGCCCTGCCGGTCCCTGGCTCCCCACGCCAGGTCCACAGCGAACCGGGCAGCTCATGTGCCGCCTTTGGCGGGTGTGCGGCGGGAGCCTCCGGCGCAGGGCCCGCACGTCCCTCGGCACCCTGCATTGGAAGGCCCGGACGGTCCTCGGCACCCCGTACCGGAGGTGCGTCGGGACGGCTGTGCGCGGGCCGGCCCCGGTTGCCGGAGGCGGTCCGGGGGCCCTTTACCGCTCGGGAAGCCACAGCGCCACAATAAAGGCGGCTCACACAAAGGCGCGCAGAGCAAGGCGGCTCACACAAAGGCGCGCAGAGCACCCAGGTGCCAGCCCGAGAGGGAGCCGGGGGCGCGGTTGGCGCCCCGCTAAGGTCGCCACCTACGAGCATGCTGACTACAAGGCTGGCCACAAGCACGCTGAAACGAGCTACAAGCACGCTGAAACGGGCCGCCCTCGTGGCGTTGACGGCAGCTTTCGCCGGCGTGAGCGCCAGCCCCGTCATGGGCTCTGCTCAAGAGCAGAAGGCGCCTAGCGCAGTTGCTGTGGCTGCGGCCGTCGTCCAAGACGAGCAGGCGTTCGCTCTCCAGCTGCTTCGCAGGCTCGGGCCGGGGACTGCCAACCTCGTGCTGTCCCCGTCGAGCCTCGCAGAGCTGCTCGCCATGGTGGAGGCCGGCGCCAGTGGCACGACCGAGGCAGGCATTGCCAGGGCCCTTCAGTCCGAAGGCTTGAGCGCGCTCGAGCAGGCGAGGGGTTGGCAAGCTCTGGGTGCAGAACTGGAGGCGGCAGCGAGGGCCGGGCACTCCACCCTCAACACGGCCAACGCTGCATGGCTAAAAGACGGCTTGGTTGTCCGCGACGCTTACCTAAGGACGCTCTCGCAGGACTTCGGGGCGAGCGTCGAGCGTGCGAGCCTGCTTGACCCTTCCGCAGCAGCGGCCACCATCAACGCATGGGTCGCGTCCCGTACTGGTGGCCACATTGCCCACCTGCTGAGCGCCAGGCAACTAGTGGACGCGGTCGCCGTACTCGTGGACGCCGTCTACTTCGACGCGCCCTGGGCCAGGGCGTTCGCGGCTTCGCTGACCGCTCCAGCACCCTTTTACATTTCTAGGGCCAAAACCGCTCGGGTGGAGATGATGTCGTCGGGACAGGGTCGTACTTACGCCGTGAGCGTCAGCCCGTCGTTGGAGGCTGCCCGGCTTGGCTATGCAGGCGGGAAGTTCTCAGCGCTCGTGCTCATGCCACCGCTCGGCCAGTTGCAGCATTTCGAGGCGGGCCTCACGCCCGAGGAGCTAAGTCGCATTGTTTCGCACCTGCAGCTAGAGCCTGCAATCGTGAAACTTCCCAAGTTCAGCATCTCGAGCGAGCTTTCATTGGGAGGAGCCCTGGCGAAAATGGGCATGGGGCAAGCGTTTAGCCCTTCAGCGAACTTCTCCAACCTCTCGCCCGAGCCGTTGAGGCTTTCTTTCGTCGTCCACGATGCTCAGGTGGTGGTGAGCGAGAAGGGCACAGAAGCTTCGGCTGCCACAGGGACCGGGATAGTGGCGACAGCGGTTCCGTCCGAGAAGTTGCCAGAGCTTGTTTTCGACCACCCGTTTGTCCTGCTCGTACGGGACAACCGCTCTGGGGCAGTGCTGTTCGAGGCGCAGGTAGGGGACCCTGCCCAGTGATGCGGCCAGCAGGGAACCCTGCCCAGTGGTGCGGCCAGCGTTGGGCCCTCGCGCCGCTCGTGGCGCCATCGGCTCTAGCCTCTATGTCTTGTGAAGCTTGGGACGGGCGGGCGCTCTCGACCAGCTGACTATGGTCTCGGCACGGCCGGGGCTGTAATGCTCGTCGCCGGCGCGCTGGTGGTGGGTGCCTTGGGAGGTGCGCTCATCGTCCTTGCTCGGGGCCAGGCCGGAGGACGTCCCGCAGGACAGGCTGCGGGCGGTGGCCGTGCGCTGCAGGCCACCGTCACCTCGGCCACGAGCTCTACTACGCTCCCGACTACCACCACGACGTCGCGGGCTCAGGCTGCGGCAGCGCTGCTCGCCGGCGTGAAGCTGGTGCCTCCCGACGGCGCCAGCCACCTGGCGCTCTCCACTGTGGTGAACGTGCGCGCGCCGGTGGGTGCAAAGCTCCTAAGCGTCACCGTCCGCCCGGCTGGTGGAGGCCCCCCCCTCACTGGCAGCCTCAACGCCCAGGCTGGGACCTGGACCGCGACAGGGCAGCTACTCCCGAGCACGGAGTACCTAATGAGTTATGAAGTGGAGGGACCGGGCGGCTTGACGGCCTACGGTTCTTCCCATTTCCTCACTGCACCCCCGGCCGTCGTCGAGGACGTGGCGAGCCTTTTCCCGTCCTCGGGGCTCGTGGTAGGCGTTGGCCAGCCCATCGTCATCTATTTCAACCACCCCGTCGACACCTACGCCGCCCAGCAGGCGGTCCTAAGCCACCTCCACCTGGCCATGAGCAAGCCGGTGGCAGGCGGCTGGCACTGGTTCAGCTCGGTCGAACTTCACTTCCGTCCTGCCCATTTCTGGCCGGTCGGCGAGAAGGTACAGCTCACCGGCAACCTTGCCGGCTGGGACGTGGGCGGAGGCACATGGGGCGAAGGGACGGTGGCCACCTCCTTCGTCGTCGGCGCGAGCCACATAACCGTCGTCAACGTCGCCAAGCACGAGATGACCGTCTACGACAACGGCAAGGCCATCTACGACTGGCCGATCAGCGCCGGCGCGCCCAACTGGCCCACCCAAAACGGCGTCCACATCGTCCTTGACCGCTCGTCGGTGGTCCGGATGGTCTCCTCCAGCGTCGGCATCCCGGTGGGCTCGCCCGGGGGCTATGACGAGCTCGTCTATTGGGACGTCCACATCTCCTCGAGCGGCGAGTACGTGCACGCGGCCCCCTGGGACCTGCCCCAGCAGGGGTACGTCAACATCTCCCACGGCTGTGTCAACCTGGCACCTATGCGGGCGATGACGTTCTTCCGCTTCAGCAGGGCTGGCGACGTGGTCGAGGTCGTGAACAGCACGAGGGCTCCGGTCATGGGCGACCAGGGGGTCATGGACTGGTCGTTCTCGCCTTCGGTCGTCAATTGGACGCCCGCCAAGGTTTCGCTCCTCACGAGCACCGTCACCACCTCCCCCACCACCACCACCCCACCGCCCAAAGGGGCGCCTTACTCTCCGACTACCCTCCCCCCCTCCTGAGTGCCCGTCTACCTCGACCACGCTGCGACTACCCCTTTGTGCTTGGCCGCGAAGCAGGCCATGGGCCCATGGCTCAGCGGTGAGCGCTTCGGCAACCCCTCGGGTTCGCACAGTTTCGCCCGCGGTGCCAGCGCTGCCATCGAGGACGCTAGGGACGTCGTCGCCTCGTGCCTAGGGGCAAAGCCCGGCGACGTAGTCTTCACCTCAGGGGGTACGGAGGCGGCCAACCTGGCCGTCCTCGGCAGGCTCCGCTCCTGCCCGGGAGCTTTAGTGGTGAGCGCTATCGAGCACGACGCTGTGCTGAACGCTGCTCGCGCTGCTGAGCGCTATGGGCTCGGTGAGCTGCGTACCGTCCCTGCGGGAAAGGACGGCCTGGTCGACCTTGACGCGCTCGCCAGTTCGCTCGACCCCTCCGTCAGCCTCGTGTCCGTCCAGCTGGTGAACAACGAAATAGGCACCGTGCAGCCGCTTGGCGAGGTGGCAGGCCTCGTGCGCCGCCGGGCAAGGCGTGCCGTGCTACATACAGACGCCGTTCAGGCTGCTGGGTGGTTTGACCTGGCGCGCTTGGCTGAGGGGGCAGACATGGTGAGCATCAGCGCCCACAAGTTCGGCGGCCCGCAGGGTGCCGGAGCGCTCGCGCTGCGCCGCCCGGTACACATTGAGCCGTTGCTGTTGGGCGGCCCGCAAGAACGTGAGCGCCGTGCAGGCACTCACAACGTCGCGGGCATCGTCGGCATGGCAGCCGCCCTGCAAGAGGCCGCTTCCCACCGAGAGCAGGAGGTGGCGCGTGTGCGGGCGCTACGAGACGCCCTTGTCGCGGGGCTTCTCGAACAAGTGCCCGGTGCCTCTGAGACGGCCCCCGGGCAGGACAAGGCCCCTGGCCACTGTCACCTGCTAATCGAAGGAGTAGAGAGCGAAGCGCTCCTTTTCCTCCTGGATGCGGCGGGCATAGCTGCTTCTGCGGGCTCGGCGTGCGCGAGCGGGGCCATCGAGCCGAGCCACGTGCTGCTCGCCATGGGCTATTCGGCGCACGAGGCGATGGGGGCGCTCCGGCTCACACTTGGCCATAGCTCGACCGGCCAGGACGTTGCACAAGCCCTGGAGCTTGTGCCGCAATGCGTGGAGAGGTTGCGGGCAAAGCAGTGAAGGTGCTCGTAGCCATGTCTGGAGGCGTCGACTCCTCTGTCGCTGCCGCTCTCCTGCTCCGCCAGGGCCACGAGGTCGCCGGGGCTACCATGAAACTTTGGGGAGGGCCGTCGGACACCGGCTGCTGCTCGGTCGCCGACGTCGAGGACGCCAGGCGGGTGTGCCAACAGCTCGGGATAGACCACCACGTGTTCAACTTCACGTCAGAGTTCGAACGCGACGTGGTCGCGCCGTACGTTGCGGCGCACCAGCGCGCCCTCACGCCGAACCCCTGCGTGGCCTGCAATGCGCACCTCAAGTTTGACCGGTTCTTGGAGCGAGCCCTCGCAGTCGGCTTCGACGCCATTGCGACAGGTCACCACGCCCGGGTCGTCCACCTGGGCAACGGTTGGCGGCTCCTACGAGGCCGTGACCCTGCCAAAGACCAGTCCTACGTGCTCTACATGCTGGGCCAGGAACAGCTTTGCCGCCTTCGCCTGCCAATAGGTGACCTCACCAAGGCCGAGGTGCGCGCCCTAGCCGGCGAGCTCGGCCTGAGGACGGCCAACAAGCCGGACAGCCAAGACGTCTGTTTCATTTCGAAGGCCGCCGGCCGTGAGAGCTTCCTCAAACAACGTATGGCTCTCCATCCAGGCAGGCTCGTATCGAGCGCCGGTGAGCAACTAGGCCAGGTGGGAGCGCTGGAGATGGTGACGGTCGGTCAACGCCGCAAGCTCGGGCTGAGCCCTGCCGCGCCCGCGGAGCGCCTTTACGTGACGCAGGTAGACCTGTCCGAGGGCACAGCGACGGTGGGTGGCCTGGCCGAGCTCATGGTTAGGTCCGTCAGGTTGCACGACGTCTCCTGGTCGCTGGCGCCACCTGAAGCTGGCGAGGCCGTTTGGGTGCAGGTGTCCGCCCATGGCCAGCCACTCAGCGCGCGCTGGCTTGGCCCTCAGGTAGGCAGCCCCGAAGAGGCTGGGCCTGCAGGTGCCACGAGCCGCGAGGCCGGCGGGACGGTGGAGTTCGACCTGCCGGTCCGGCGCGTAGCCCCTGGTCAAGCGGTGGTCTTGTACCAAACTTACCCCGAGGGTGACGCTGTGGTAGGTGGCGGCACAGCTGCCTGAACTTGAGCTGGGGGACCGCGCTCCGGGAGCGGGAGGCAGGAGCGCAGGCTAGCGGGCTGGGGGCGGGGCCTGTCAGAGGCCCTCGCTAGCCTGTGGTGGATGGCTGGGAAGCCTTCTGAAGAGGCTCGGGCAGCTGGCGTGAGCCCTGCCGAGCGCGCCGAGGAGCTGCGCAGGCTGGTCGCGTACCACAACCACCGCTATTTCGACCTCGACGACCCCGAGGTCACTGACGCCGAGTTCGACGAACTGGTGGCTGAGCTGCGCGCTATCGAGAGCGAGCACCCCGAGCTTGCGGCGCCGTCTTCTCCTACGCAAAAAGTTGGCGGCGCCCCGAGCGGGCTCTTCGCCGAGGTACGTCACCGTACTCCGATGATGTCGCTCGACAAGACCACGACTTATGAGGAGCTGCTCGCGTGGGGCAAGAGGATGGAGCGCTATATAAGTGGGGAGGTCGCGTACGTCTGCGAGCTCAAGATCGACGGCTTGGCCATGTCGTTGCTTTACGAGGCGGGCAGGCTTGTGCGAGCAGCCACCAGGGGCAACGGCGAGGTGGGCGAAGACGTCACTGCAAACGTCGAGGCGCTACGCGCTGTCCCCAAGACGTTGCCCGCGGGGGCGCCTGAGGTTTTGGAGGTCCGGGGAGAGATCTACATGACGGTGAGCGCGTTCGAGGAGCTCAACCGCCAGCAGGCGGACCTTGGCGGCCGGACGTTCATCAACCCGAGGAACGCGGCGGCCGGCTCTTTGCGCCAAAAAGACCCCTCCGTGACGGCCAGCAGGGACTTGTCGTTTTGCGCGTACCAGCTCGGGGAGGTCGTCGGAGGCCCGGTTTTCCGCTACCACCACGAGACTTTGCAATGGTTGGCCGAGCTTGGCTTGCCTGTGAGCGAGCACACCGAGACCGTCTCGAGCTTGGAGGAGGTCGACCGGTACTGCCGCCAGTGGGCAGAGCGCCGCCACAGCATCGACTTCGAGATAGACGGCGTGGTCGTCAAGGTGGACGACCTCGGCCAGCGGCGCGAGCTAGGTTTTACCTCGCACGCTCCCAGGTGGGCAATTGCGTACAAGTTCCCCCCCGAAGAAAAGACAACGGTGCTGAGGGACATCATGGTTTCAATCGGGCGCACCGGCAAAGCGACCCCCTTTGCAGTATTGGAGCCCGTCGTGGTGGGCGGTGCCAAGGTCAGCCTCGCCACCTTGCACAACGAGGACCAAGTGAGGGTAAAAGACGTGCGGCCGGGCGACACGGTCGTGGTCCGACGGGCGGGCGACGTGATACCAGAGGTGAGAGGGCCGGTGCTGTCGTTGCGGCCTGCCGGGTCGACGCCATGGGAGTTCCCTCGCAACTGCCCTGTCTGCGGGGCGCCGCTCCAGCGCCTGGAGGGGGAAGCGGACACCTACTGCATCAACGTGGACTGCCCGGGCCAGCAAGTTCAACGCCTCGTGCACTTCGCGTCACGCGGCGCCATGGACATAGAAGGCTTAGGCGAGCGTACGGTCGCCCTTTTCATAAAAGAAGGGCTCCTTTCTGACGTAGCCGACATCTATTCGCTCGACTTTGGCCAGGTGAGGAAGCTCGAGGGTTTCGGGGACCTGTCGGTAGCGAACCTCGCTGGGGCTATCGAAGCCTCGAAGTCTCGCCCCCTCGCGAACCTTCTTTTCGCGCTGTCGGTCCGGCACCTAGGGGCCAACACTAGCCAGGTGCTGGCGCGCGCCTTTGGGCACCTCGACCGTATAATTTCTGCCTCCGAGGAGGAAATCTCCCGTGTGGAAGGTATAGGGCCGGTCATCGCGGCGAGCGTGAGGAGGTTTTTCGACCTAGAGCGCAACCGAGAAGTGATAGAGCGCCTGCGCGCCGCCGGGCTCAACTTCCAAGGCTCGAGCCAACCTTCTTTGCCTCAGACCCTCGCCGGCATGTCGGTAGTCGTGACAGGCACGCTAAGGGGTTGGTCGCGCGAGGAGGCCGAAGCAGCGGTAAAGGCCAGGGGCGGCAAGGCGCCCGGCAGCGTCTCGCAAAAGACCACCGCGCTCGTTGTGGGAGACAGCCCAGGGGCCGCAAAGCTTTCCAAGGCGGCCGAGCTCGGCGTCCCGGTGCTCGACGAAGCCGGCTTTGGCCACCTGCTCGAGACAGGTGAGCTGCCTTGAGGCACGCTGCAAAGCTAGTGGCCGGCCCCGCTCGCTGACGTTTGCCCGCTCAGGTGAGGGCGCGCACTGTGGCGCAGGCGAGGGTGCCCGTCCTCCTCGCGATGGCCTTCCCCATGATTTGCCTTAGCTGTCCCGCTGCGGCCGCGGCTACAGGGCCGGCTAGGGCGCCCCAACTGCTCAGCATCGTCATCGAGCCCGGTGCGGGGATGGCTCCTATTTACCGGCTCCTGTTGAGCGCTCACCACAGCCTCGACATGACCATGTACGAGCTGGCCGACCCTGTGGCCGAGGCCGACCTTTCAGCCGACGCTGCCCGAGGTGTAGACGTACGTGCCCTCCTCGACCAAAACCGCGAACGCTCCCGCAACTTGGCTGCGTATTCCTACCTGGCGGCGCATGGAGTGCACGTGCGGTGGGCACCGGCGCAGTTTCCCGCTAACCGGCGCAGCGGTCAGCGCCGGCGGAGGCGGTCCAACTGACGGCGGTCTCGCTTGGTGGGCCGGCCAGCACCGCGCTCGCGGGCGAAGTTGAGCAACGCCTTCTCGTCGGGCGCCGGCGGCGGTGTGCGGTCGATGTAGCAGGAAGCGGCGACCGCTGCGCTGGCACGTTTGGAGACGATGCCGGTGACCTCAACGACGTGCTCGCCACTGGCGTTGCGTGCCGCCACCGTGTCACCAGGCCTGACGAGGCAGGCTGGCTTAGCGCTTGACCCGTTGACGCTAACGTGGCCAGCGCGGCACGCCTCCGTTGCGTCCGAGCGCGTCTTGTAGATGCGCACCGCCCAGAGCCACTTGTCGACGCGGGCTGCCTGTGGCTCTGCTAACGGCAACGAAGTGGTCTCAGCTCCCATGCGCACCGGTCCTGCCCCGCCAGCTTGGCCCAGTTAGACGGTACCGAAGCCGGCCAGAGCTCGGGGGCCACTGTTATTCGGTCATCTCCTGGAGCTTGTCCGCCAGCCTGAGGGCGTCTGGGACAAAGCGCAACTGCTGGCCGGGTGACGGCTGTTGAGGCTCTCCGACGCCAGGGGTGCCTGAGCCTGGCCCTGAGGGCGCCGACGTGGCTGAACCTGGCCAGATGCCGCTGCTCGGGTCGAGGAGCTTGCTCAAGTTGCCGTCCACGCGTACCCTGCCAGCCAGGAACGCCTGCATCAGCGCTTGCGCGTCGCCCGCGACGAACAGTGCTCGTGCGGTCGTGTAATCCGTCGAGACAGTTACGTCGGGGTCAGGAAGGTGGCCAGGACCGATGGTGACCCTGCCGTCACAGGTGCCTACGTGGGCGTTGATGGGCTGGTCAGAGAAGGGCGCCTCGGTGACGATGAGGTTGACTTTGACAGCTGGTGGCGCCGCGGCCGACTGCGAGGTCGGTGCGGCTTCGGCGTAGATGCGGCGGGCCTCGGCGACCCAGTCGTCGGACAGGAAGGGGTACTTGGGCATAGTCAGGAACGTTCCAAACACGAAGGTACCTGGCGCGGCCGGCAGCCCGGCCAACAAGGCCGAGCTTTTTGGCGGCCCACCCTGGTGGGCACGGGGGCGCCCACTACGATGACGAGCGTGGCAGAGCGGATCTCAAAAGACCAGGTGGCTCATGTAGCTCATTTGGCGCGTCTAGCCCTCAGTGATGACGAGCTCGAGCTGTACACCGGCCAGCTCGCCAGCGTGCTGGCGCACGCGGCCGACATAGAAGCGCTGGACATCGCCGGGGTACCGCCGACCGCCCACCCCTTCCCGCTGACGAACGTGATGCGCGAGGACGAGCCTCAGCCCTGCCTCGAGCGCGACGAGGTCCTCGCCATGGCCCCGGAGGCTGAAGCTGGGCAGTTCCGCATCCCGCGCATCTTGAGCGAGGCTCCGTGAGCCCCGCCGGGAGCACCCAGGGCCACGGCAGCCAGGGCGACCACGGCAGCCAGGGCCAAAGCGGTGAGGACCGGGGAGGGCCGGCCGACCTCTCGGGCCTGGTTGGCCTGTCAGCTACCGAGGTAGCTGCCGGCGTGCGTTCCGGCGAGCTGTCAGCGGTCGAGGTCTTAGAGCAGCACCTGGAGCGCATACAGCGCTGGGAGCCTGCGGTCCATGCTTTCAACCTGGTGATGGCCGAAGCTGCTCGCAAGCGAGCTGAGGCTATCGACGACCTGGTGGCGCGTGGTGAGGACCCTGGGCCGCTCGCCGGCGTCCCAGTGGGCTTGAAGGACCTCATCTGCACGCGTGGGGTGCCCACGACGTGCTCGTCGCGCATCCTGGCTGGCTGGAAGCCTCCCTATGACGCCACGGTGGTGACAAGGCTGGGGCCCGCCGGCGCCGTGGTCACCGGGAAGACCAACATGGACGAGTTCGCGATGGGCTCTTCCACCGAGCACTCGGCGACGGGGCCGACGCACAACCCCCACGACCTGGGGAAGGTGCCGGGAGGTTCCTCCGGTGGCAGCGCAGCGGCCGTGGCTGCGGGGTTTTGCACCTTGGCCCTGGGTAGCGACACGGGTGGCTCGGTACGCCAGCCGGCAGCGCTGTGCGGGGTCGTGGGCGTGAAGCCAACCTATGGGCTGGTGTCCCGCTACGGCCTGGTCGCCTTCGCAAGCTCGCTCGACCAGATCGGGCCCTTCGCTCGCAGCGTTGCCGACGCAGCCCTGGCTCTCGACGTGATAGCTGGCCATGACCCGGCCGACTCGACCAGCCTTCCCGGCCAACACCCGAGCGCTGCTAGCCGTCTTGGGCGCGGGGCCGAGGGCCTGCGCGTCGGGGTCATCGCCGAGCTGGCGAACGCCCAGGGAGTGGCGGGCGACGTGGCAAAAGCGCTCGAGCGGGCTGCGCAGGCCCTCTCTGCGGCTGGTGCCAAAGTTGATGAAATAAGCGTGCCCTCGGTGACCTATGGGCTCTCCGCGTACTACATGATCGCTCCCGCTGAGGCCTCCTCCAACCTGGCACGCTACGACGGTGTCCGTTACGGGTTGAGGGTGCCCGGCCGTGACATCACCGAGATGTACATGGCGACGCGCTCTGCCGGTTTCGGCCCAGAGGTTAAGCGGCGGGTGATGCTCGGCACTTATGCTCTGTCCGCCGGCTACTACGAAGCGTTCTATGGGAAGGCTCAGAAGGTGAGGACGCTCATTATCCGCGATTTCGAAGACGCCTACCGTAGCTTCGATGTGCTGCTCGCACCGACCGCGCCGACGACGGCGTTCCCATTGGGGGCCAAGGTGGCAGACCCCCTCACGATGTACCTGAACGACGTCTGCACTATCCCCTCCAACCTGGCAGGCCACCCAGCGGTGAGCGTCCCGTTCGGCAAGGGCGACGACGGCCTGCCCATCGGGGCGCAGGTGCTCGCCCCCGCGCTCGGGGAACCGGTGATGTTCCAGGTGGCTGAAGTCCTTGAAGAAGCAGCCAAAAGAGGCGCTGAATGACCCTGCAAGGCTGGGAGGTCGTCGTCGGGCTGGAGGTGCACTGCGAACTTCGCACACGCACCAAGCTGTTTTGTGGCTGCCCCAACAGTTTCGGTGACGAGCCGAACACCAACGTCTGCCCTGTCTGCCTGGGGCTGCCGGGCTCGCTGCCGGTGCTCAACGGAGAAGCAGTAGCCCACGCCGTGCGCATCGGGGCCGCGCTCAACTGCCGGCAGCAACCGTCGCTGTTCCACCGCAAGAACTACTTCTACCCCGATATGCCCAAGGACTACCAGATAAGCCAGTACGACGTACCAGTCAACGTCGGGGGCTGGCTGGAACTGCCAAGTGGCAAGCGGGTGGGCATAGTCCGGGCGCACCTGGAGGAGGACACAGGCAAGACGACCCATGTGGGGGGTGGTGGGAGGATCCACGAGGCGGGCTACTCGCTCGTCGACTACAACCGGGCGGGAGTGCCCCTAGTCGAGATAGTGTCGGAGCCCGATATAAGGGGGCCTGAAGAAGCTAAGGAGTACGTCGAGGAACTGCGTGGGATCCTCGTTGCGACCGGTGCCTCGGACGGCAAGATGGAAGAGGGCTCGTTGCGAGTGGACTGTAACGTGTCTGTCCGCCCTGCGGGGCCCGGCCCCTTGGGTACTCGCTGCGAGGTGAAGAACTTGAACTCTCTTCGCTCCCTCGGCCGTGCCATCAGTTACGAAGCCGAGCGCCAAGTACAGCTGCTCGAGGCCGGGGCGGAGGTGGAACAGGAAACCCGTCACTGGGACGAGTCCGCCGGCCGCACTTTCTCCATGCGTTCCAAGGAAGAAGCCTTTGACTACCGGTACTTCCCCGAACCCGACCTCGTGGCGCTCGACCCGCCGGCGCAGTGGGTTGCACAAATTAAGGCGGAGCTCGGGGTCCTCCCGGCCCAGAGGCGCCAAAAGGTGGCGGACGCGGCAGGCCTTAGCGTGTCGTCGGAGGCGGTCTCCACGGTGGTGCGCCTGGGCCTCGACCCCTACGTCGAGGCGGCCGCAGCGGCCGGGGCAGACGCCGGCCTTGCTGTGAGGCGCCTTGCCAATGAGGTAGCTGGCCTATTGGACGGCGGCCCCAACCGGCTCGGTGCCGCCGAGTTTGCCAGCCTCGTCCTCATGGAGCAAAACGGGGAGCTGACCTCGGCCCAGGCCCGCAGCGTCTTGAAGGTCTTGGTGAGCGAGGGTGGCCGGCCCGAGGACGTGGCAGCCAGGCTCGGTTTCGAAGCGATGGGGGAGGGCGCGCTCCAGGAGGTGGTGGACCAGGTCGTGGCTGCAAACCCCCGGGAGTGGGAGCGCTACGCAGCTGGTGACGAAAAGCTCGCTGGTTTCTTTATAGGCAAAGTGAAAGCGGCGACCTCGGGCAACGCCGACCTACGGGCGGTCAGTGAGCTGCTGCGCCTGAGGCGCTCCGGTAAGGCAGCAGCCGGTAGCTGAGGGCCCCGGCGCGTCCCGTCGCCCTGACGGCCAGTTGGCGCTTTATCGTCCCCACGTCCACCGTGCAGCCGAACTGGCGCCCTGGGCTAGCGACGACCAGCGCGGGCGCGTGGCACGAAACTGAGACCTGTTGGTGGAAGGTCCCCGAGAGGCGCCTGGCGAGCTCAGCCTCGGCAGCTGAGGTGACGATGACGGCTTGCGCGGGCTTCACTTCGACCTTACCCCGTGCGTTCGTGACGGCCCCGTTCACGACCAAGGCTTGGCCATCGAGCGTTGCTGTGCATGTGAACTTAGAGCCCAGCTGCGCCGGCACTTTCGTGGGGCAGCTCACGGCGGGCTTGGAAATGTGGAACGTGCTCGCCAGCTGGGACGCGATCTCGGCCTCTAGGTCCTTGGCCGAGATCTCAGGGCGAGCCTTCACCGAGCACCCCGTGATGGCGAGGGCCGCGACGAGGGCACAGGCGCCGCCCGCGGCCCACGTTGGCCTATAGGGTGGCGGCATGCCTCCTAGCGATCTCAAGATCCGTAGCCACGAAGTGACAGACGGCCCTCAACGGGCACCGGCACGTGCGATGTTGCGCGCAGTCGGCATGACCGACGCAGACTGGGCCAAGCCGCAGGTCGGGGTCGCCTCGTCATGGAACGAGGTTACCCCTTGCAACCTGCCCCTCGACCGGCTTGCGAAATCAGCGAAGAGAGGCGTGCGCGACGCTGGTGGCTTCCCGCTTGAGTTCGTGACCATCGCCGTGTCGGACGGTATCTCGATGGGACATGAGGGGATGCGGGCTTCCTTGGTTAGCCGTGAGGCGATCGCAGACTCGGTGGAGCTCATGGTGCACGCCGAGCGTTTCGACGCTCTTGTGACTTTCGCTGGGTGCGACAAGAGCCTCCCAGGTATGTTGATGGCGATGGCACGCCTCAACGTGCCGTCGGTGTTCCTCTACGGCGGCTCGATCCTGCCAGGGCGGGGAGCGCACGGTGAGGCGCTGGACGTGGTGAGCGTCTTCGAGGCGGTGGGGGCACACGCTGCAGGGTCTCTCACCGACGAGGAGCTTTCTCTCATAGAGCGCAGGGCGTGCCCCACTGAGGGGAGCTGTGCCGGCATGTTCACCGCCAACACCATGGCCTCAGCCGCGGAGGCCCTCGGCATGGCGTTGCCTGGGAGCTCGAGCGCCCCTGCCGTCGACCGCCGGCGTGACGACTACGCCTACGAGTCTGGTAAAGCGGTGGTCAAGTGCTTGGAGGCGGGCATCAGGCCCCGCCACGTCATGACCAAAGAGGCTTTTGAAAACGCCATTTCTGTGGTTATGGCGCTCGGGGGTTCCACTAACGCGGTGCTTCACTTGTTGGCGATAGCCCACGAGGCGCGCGTTGAGCTCTCGTTGGACGACTTCGACCGGGTGGGCAGGCGTGTGCCGCACATTGCCGACACCAAGCCCCATGGCAGGTTCCACATGGTTGACATCGACCGGGTCGGCGGGGTCCCGGTGGTGATGAAGGAGCTTCTCGACGCCGGGCTGCTCCACGGCGACTGCCTCACCGTGACGGGGCGCACGATGGCGGAAAACCTTGCCTCGTTGGCGCCGCCTGCACCTGATGGCGACGTGGTACGGCCAGTTCGCCGGCCTCTTCACGCCGACGGCGGCATTGCTGTCCTGCGTGGCTCGCTCGCCCCGGCGGGCTCGGTCGTGAAGGTGGCCGGCTTGGACTTCGAGCGCTTCGAGGGGGTGGCGAGGGTTTTCGACGGCGAGCAGGCTGCTCTCGAGGCCATCCTGGCGGGGCGCATCCAGCCTGGCACAGTGGTCGTGGTCCGTTACGAGGGGCCCAAAGGCGGCCCGGGAATGCGCGAAATGCTCGCCGTCACCGGGGCGATGAAGGGCGCTGGCAGGGGGGCCGACTGCGCGCTCGTGACCGACGGGCGTTTCAGCGGAGGGACGCACGGCTTTTGCATCGGCCACGTGGCGCCCGAGGCTGTCGATGGAGGGCCGATAGCGTTTGTTGCCGACGGGGACAGGGTGGTCATCGACGTGGCCACGCGTTCGATCGACCTGGAGGTGCCCGCCGCCGCGCTGGAGGCTCGTCGCGCTGGGTGGAAGCCACCGGAACCCCGCTACCGTCACGGCGTGCTGGCCAAGTACGCCCGGCTGGTGGCCGGCGCCGAGCGTGGTGCCGTAACGGAGCCTTGAGCACGCCCCTAGGCCTAGCCGCCCAGAGGGGAGCAGCCGCCCGGAGGGGAGCAGCCGGCCAGGTGCGAGCAGCCGGCCAGAGGGGAGCAGGCTCGTGAGCGGCCTGGCTCATGCCCCCAAGGCGGTGCTCTGGGACCTCGGAGGGGTCTTTTTGGACTGGGACCCGCGCTACCTTTACCGCAAGCTGTTCGCCGGCGACGAGGCGGCAATGGAGGACTTCCTCACCAACGTGTGCTCCCCTCAGTGGCACGCTGAGCAAGACCTCGGGCGCAGCGTCGCCGAAGCCTGCCGGAGCTTGGCTGCCGCCCACCCCGAGCACGCCTCGTTGGTGCTGGCCTGGGGGGAACGCAGTGAGGAAATGATCGGTTCTGTTATTAGCGGCACGGTTTCGCTGCTCGAGGAAGTGAAGGCTGGGGGCGCGCAGTGTTACGCGCTCAGCAACATGGAGCCTGAGAACTGGGAAAAGCGCCGAGCTGCCTACGAGTTCATCTCTTGGTTCGACGGCTGGTTCATATCTGGGCTCGAGGGTGTGGCCAAGCCCGACCCGCGCTTTTTTGAGCGCGCCTTGCAGCGTTTTGGGCTCAAGCCCGAGGAGACCTTCTTCGTCGACGACAAGGAGGCCAATGTCGCGGCGGCGAAAGCCCTCGGGATCCCCGGCACGCTGTTCAGCGGGCCTGAGCACCTGCGCACCGAGCTCCTCCGCGTCGGCCTGGCCTTGGGTGGAGCGCGACCTGCTGAACTCTAGTTTGGCCTTCGCCGGCAGCTGGTGCCGGTTTGCGGCGAGCGAGCAGCGTGTGCCAGTATGGTAGCCGTGGTGGTGCCTAGGGATCTGTGCGGCCGGTCGGACGCCTGTGGTACGAGCCGAGTTGGCTCGCCGTTGGCCGCCGTCGCCCGCCCGGTGCTCTCCACCATCTCTCCCGTAGTAGTACTTACCTGACGCACGCGAGCTCCTCTCGCGTGCGTCGACCGGCCTCCCAGTTTGGGAGGTCGTTTTGTTTCCTGGCTAACCTCTAGCAACCAGCGAGGCGAAGATGCGACTGACAGGGGCACAAGCCCTCATAAAGAGCTTGGAAATGGAGCGTACGGAGGTCATCTTCGGCCTCCCAGGCGGGGCGGTCCTGCCCGCCTACGACCCCATCTTGAGCTCGCCGGTACGGCACATACTTGTGCGCCACGAGCAGGGCGCCGGCCACATGGCTGAAGGTTACGCACAGGTGACCGGCCGTCCGGGCGTTGTCATGGTAACGAGCGGCCCGGGCGCGACCAACCTCGTCACGCCGCTTTGCGACGCCTACATGGACTCCGTGCCGATGGTCGCCGTTACGGGCCAGGTGAGCAGGCCTGTGATCGGCACAGACTCGTTCCAAGAAGCGGACACCGTTGGCATAACGCGTTCAGTCACCAAGCACAACGAACTGTTGATGAGCGCAGGGGAGATCCCCCTCGCCATCAGGCAGGCTTTCTTGCTTGCTACGACCGGCCGGCCCGGGCCGGTGCTGGTAGACGTGCCGAAGGACGTCCTGCAGGAGACGCTGGAATGGTACTGGCCTACCGACGACGAGGTCTGGGCTTCGTTGCCGGGTTACAAGCCGACCACCAGGGGCCACCCTCGTATGGTCCGAGAGGCTACGCGCCTCATCTCCGCCTCTGAGCGGCCCGTCATCTACGCCGGCGGGGGCATCTTGAAGGCGAGGGCGGCAGAGGCGCTGCGCAAGCTGGCTGAGCTCATAAATGCGCCCGTGGTGACGACCCTCATGGCGAGGGGGGCCTTCCCCGACAGCCACCCGCAAAGCCTCGGCATGCCAGGCATGCACGGCAACTACGCGGCGATCACCGCCATGCAGGAGGCCGACCTCCTCATAGCTTTGGGGACGCGCTTTGACGACCGGGTCACAGGCAAGGTGAGCGCCTTCGCACCAGGTGCCAAGGTCGTCCACGTCGACATCGACCCTGCCGAGCTCGGCAAGGTGCGCCGTCCCGACGTCCCCATCGTGGGCGACTGCCGCCTCGTGATCGAGGAAATGGTGAGGGTGCTGGACGCGAGCGGGGCGCAGCAGGCCGACAGGAGCGCTTGGTGGGCCCAGATTGAAGACTGGCGCCGGCGCTTCCCCCTCTATTACGAACAAGACGGGGACCTGTTGAAACCGCAGTTCGTCGTCGAATCCATACGGGATGCGAGCCCGAAGGGGACGGTGGTCGTCGCCGGCGTAGGCCAACACCAGATGTGGGCGAGCCAGTTTTGGCGGTTCGAGGAGCCTTATACATGGGTCAACTCGGGTGGCTTGGGGACGATGGGCTTTGGGGTGCCGGCTGCCATAGGTGCCAAGGTTGGCCGGCCAGACCGCACGGTTTGGGCCATAGACGGCGACGGGTGCTTCCAGATGACAGCGCAGGAGCTCGTCACGGCGTCGAGCGAGCGCATCCCAATAAAGGTGGCGATATTGAACAACGCCTATTTGGGCATGGTGCGCCAATGGCAGGAGATGTTCTACGAGGAGCGCTACTCGGAGGTTTACTTGTCGCCCGACCTGCCTGACTATGTGAAGTGGGCCGAGGCCATGGGGTGTGCGGCGTTCCGGGCAGAGACGCCTGAAGACGTGCCCGCTGTAATAGACAAGGCTAACGATATCGACGACAGGCCTGTCGTCATCGATTTCCGGACCGACGCTGCCGAAAAGGTCTTCCCGATGGTGCCGGCTGGGGCGTCCAACAGCGACGTGATCGTCCACCCCTCTCAGCGCCCCGGCGGGGAAAGGGTGGTCCAGTGACGGCCACGGGGCCGGCGGCCACTTGGGCCTCCGGCAGCGGTAGGTTGCACCACCAGACCATTTCCATAATCGTCGAGAACAAAGCCGGCGTGCTGGCTCGTGTCGCCGCCCTTTTTGCCCGCAGGGGCTTCAATATCGTCTCGTTGGCCGTCGCACCTACCGACGACGAAGCCTTCAGCCGCATCACGATCGTGGTCGACCTGCAGGAGACCTCTGTGGAACAGCTCACCAAGCAACTTTTCAAGCTCGTGAACGTCGTGAAGATCACAGAGCTCGACCCTGCCAACTCGGTGGAGCGGGAACTGGCGCTCGTGAGCGTCCGCTGCGCCCCCCCTGGCGGCCCCGGCCCCTCACGCGGCGAGGTGGGCGACCTGGTGCGGGTCTTCGGTGGCACGGTGGTGGACGTGGGCCAGGAGGCGCTGACCGTCATGCTCGCCTCCCAGCCCGCAGTGCTCGACGATTTCGAGGAGCTGCTGCGCCCTTATGGGATCATCGACATCCAACGCACCGGGCGAGTAGCGCTGCCTAAACTCGAACGCCAGGCGCTGCGCAGGCCGGCTGCCCGCAACAGTTAGGAGGCAAGGACATGGCAACGATCTACTACGAGCGTGACGCCGACCCCTCGGTCGTGACGGCGCGCAAGGTGGCGGTAATAGGTTATGGTTCCCAGGGCCACGCCCACGCGCTCAACCTGCGTGACTCAGGCGTGGACGTGAGGGTCGGCCTGCGAGAAGCTTCAGGGTCGCGAGCCAAGGCGGAGTCTGCGGGGTTGGTCGTGAAGACGCCTGCCGAGGCGGCGTCTGAGGCCGACGTCGTCATGTTGCTCGCGCCTGACACCGCCCAGCAAGAGATCTACACCGAGTCTGTCGCACCCGGCCTGCGGCCGGGCGACGCTTTGATGTTCGCTCACGGTTTCAACGTCCGCTTCGGCCTGATCGACCCTCCAGAGGGCGTAGACGTGGTAATGGTTGCCCCTAAAGGGCCCGGCCACCTGGTGCGCAGGACCTATGAGGGTGGCGGGGGGGTGCCGGCGCTGTTGGCCGTAGCTCGCGACGCGAGCGGCAAAGCCAAGGCGCTCGGGCTCTCTTACGCTTGGGCGATCGGCGCGACCAGGGCTGGTGTCCTCGAGACGACCTTCGCGGAGGAGACCGAGACTGACTTGTTCGGCGAGCAGGTTGTGCTCTGCGGGGGGCTAACGTCTTTGATAAAGGCCGGTTTCGAGACCCTGGTCGAAGCTGGCTACCAGCCAGAGTCCGCCTACTTCGAATGCCTCCATGAGGTGAAGCTGATCGTGGACCTGATGTACGAGCACGGCATCACGGGGATGCGCTATTCAATTTCCACCACCGCCGAGTACGGCGACATGACCCGTGGCCCAAGGGTGGTAAACGACGCCGTAAAGGCAGAGATGAGGAAGATCCTGTCAGAGATCCGCTCGGGGGAGTTTGCGCGAGAGTGGGTTTCTGAGTACCGCAATGGGCTCCCCAACTACAAGCGCCTCCAGCGCGAGGGCGCAGAGCACCCCATCGAGAAGGTGGGGGCGCAGCTTAGGGCCATGATGCCGTTTTTGTCTTCCGGAGGGCCGCGGCTCGAGGAGGTCTCGGGGGGCTGAGCCCGCCTCCTTTCCATTACGACGTCATCGTCGTCGGGTCGGGCTTCGGCGGCTCGGTCGCCGCTCTCCGCCTCTCGGAAAAGGGTTACAGGGTTGCCGTGCTCGAAGCAGGCCGGCGGTTCGACGCTGCAAGCCTGCCGCGGACGTCCTGGGAGTTGCCGCGCTACCTGTGGGCACCCCGGCTTGGGATGTTCGGCGTGCAGCGCATCGGTGCCCTCGGTGGCGTCGTCGTGCTGGCAGGAGCAGGCGTGGGAGGCGGCTCGCTCAACTATGCGGGCACTTTGTACGAGCCCCCCGCTGCTTTTTTCGAAGACCCCCAGTGGGTGGGGCCAAGCTGGGGTGGCGACCCGGGTTGGCGTTCAGTGCTCGCCCCTCATTACGAGGTGGCCAAGGCGATGCTCGGAGCAGCGCGAAACCCCAGGCAGACGCCCGCTGACAGGGCCATGTGCGAGGTCGCTTCGGGGATGGGTGCTTCGCCAAGCTTCAAGATGGCCGACGTTGGCGTGTTCTTCGGCCCCGCAGGAGGCTCGCCTGGCACGCTTTACCCCGACCCGTACTTTGCCGGAGCCGGCCCGGCACGGCGCAGCTGCGTCCATTGCGGCGAGTGCATGACGGGCTGCCGGCGGGGCGCCAAAAATACCCTGGTTGTCAACTACCTTTACTTGGCCGAGCGCGCCGGGGCGGCCGTGGTGCCCATGACGACCGTGGTGTCGCTGGAGCCCCTGGGCGGGGGTGACGGGGCGGGAGGCTGGGCGGTCGGCACGCTGCCCACGGCACGGCTCTGGGCGGGCCCTGTGCTGCGGCCTCGCGTGCTGACCGCAGCGCAGGTCGTGCTCGCAGCGGGCACCTACGGCACCCAGAAGCTGCTTCACGCTATGGCGTTGTCGGGCAAGCTGCCCCGGCTTTCCCCGCGCTTGGGCCACCTGGTCCGCACCAACGGCGAGGCGCTCGTCGGCGCCACCGTCCCGTGCGGCAAGCCACACCCAGACTTCTCCGAGGGCGTCGCCATTACGTCGTCATTTTGGGCCGGCCCCACGACTTCGGTGGAGCCCGTCCGGTACGGGCACGGGTCAAACCTGATGGGCTTGTTGGGCACGTTGCTGCCTCCTGAGGGCGACGAGGGTGCTGGCGTGCGGGCGGCCAGGACCAGGGCTTGGCTTGGCCTGGCGGGAGCCTTGGCGTTCTTCGACCTCCGGCGTTGGTCCGAGCGGACGGTGGTCGCTCTTGTCATGCAGGCTCTCGACACTTCGCTCACACTCCAGGCACGCCGCGGCCCCTTTGGTGGGGCCCGGCTTGTGAGAGCCGCTGGCGAGGCGAAGCTTTCCCCGACGTGGTTGCCGGTCGCGCACGAGGTGGCTCGCCGGTTGGCCCAAGCCATCGGAGGCCGGCCCGCCCGTACCTGGGCTGAGGTCTTTGGCTTGGCCATGACGGCACATTTCCTTGGTGGTTGCGTGATAGGGGCCTCGCCGCAAGAGGGCGTTGTCGACCCTTGGCACCGCGTCTATGGGTACGAGGGCCTCCACATCGTGGACGGCTCAGCTGTGCCCGCCAACCCGGGGGTGAACCCGGCGCTAACGATAACTGCGCTCGCCGAGCGCGCCTTTTCGCACTGGCCCAACCGCGCTGAGCCGGACCAGCGGCCGGGCTTGGGCGAGCCTCCCGTCCCCGAGATCCTCCGCAGGACGCCCATGGTGCCGGCGAGGTGGCCTGTCGTCGCGCACCAACCAAGGGCCCTGCGCTGAAGCAGCTCAGGAGTAGTGCCCCATTCCATTGTGTACGGTTCTGTAGGTCAGCGAAAAGCGCCGTCGCGCCACGGCCGCTGGCTGACCCTGCTGGAGTGACATCTGCCATCACTGGCCGAGGCCAATTTGGGATAGACCGAGCGCCAGTGGAACTAGCTGCGCTGAGCGCCAGCAGTGTGGCCGAGGCCCGGAGCCAGATGGGCCTCACCCTTTCTTTCCACATCATATTCGCCTGCTTCGGTATCGCCTTGCCAGCTGTCGTGATGGTCGCCCACTATCTCGGCCTTCGTCGGGGGGACCAAGACGCTCTTCTGCTTGCCAGGCGGTGGTCCAAGGTCATGGGGGTGCTCGTGGCTGTCGGCGCCGTTTCAGGGACGCTGCTCTCGTTCGAGATGGGCCTCTTGTGGCCGGGCCTCATGGGGAGGTTCGGGGCGGCGATCGGCATCCCGTTCAGTATCGAGGGGATCTTCTTTTTGCTCGAAGCGGTCTTCGTTGCCATTTACCTTTTCGGCTGGGACCGCTTGCCGCACTGGCTGCACTTCTGGTCGCTTGCGCCTGTCGTCGTCTCAGGGATCCTCGGTGCCTGGTCGGTGGTGGCCGCAAACTCGTGGATGAACCAGCCTTCCGGCTTCAAGCTGAGCGACGGCCACGTTTACCGTGTGAACGCTGCCGCTGTGTTTTTCAACAACGCCTCCTGGTACGAGGTGCCCCACATGGTTTTGGCGGCCTACATGGTGACAGGCTTTTGCGTCGCGAGCGTGTACGCCGTGGGCATGCTACGAGGCCGTCGCGACCATTACCACCGCCTCGGCCTCTTGGTCCCCTTCAGCGTTGGGGCGGTCTGTTCACCCCTCCAGATCGGTATAGGCGACACCGCCGCCCGAGCGATCGCCTCACAACAACCGGTCAAGTTCGCCGCCATGGAGTACGTGCTGCACACCCACAGCCACGTAGCGGAGTACCTGGGCGGCGTGCTAGTAGATGGCCGCGTGCGCTTCGGGTTGCGCATCCCGGACCTCGATTCGTTGCTCGTCGGCTTCTCTCCAAACACTCGTGTGACAGGCATGTACACCGTGCCCGCCAAGTACCGACCGCCCTTCCCCACGCTCATCCATCTTTCCTTCGACCTCATGGTGGCCATTGGGTTTGGGCTGCTCATCTGGTCGGCTTGGCTCGGCTGGGCCTGGTGGCGCCACCGCGAGCTGCCTCGTGTACGGCGCTCGACGACGGTGTTCCTTGCCGGCGTAGCCCTGAGCGGCCTGGCGGCGGTGACCGCGATGCAGGCTGGCTGGGTCGTGACCGAGGTCGGTCGCCAACCTTGGATCGTCTACAAGGTCGAACTGGTGTCCCAAGCCGTTACGACCGCCGGCGGCGTAGTCTTCACGCTCGTCGCTGTGCTCATCATCTACCCAGCCCTCTCAGTGGCTACCGTCGCCACTTTGTGGGCGATGGCTCGACGCTGGCGGCGAGAGGGGGGTGCGGGCACCGAGGCGGTCCCCTACGGGCCAACAGCACCTAACCCGGTCGAAACTGGCGGCGCCGCTTGATAGTCGACCTCGTTTCGGCTTTGTTCTGGTTGGTAGTCACCGCCTACGCGCTGACCGGAGGTGCCGACTTCGGCGGCGGCACCTGGGACCTCCTCGCCGGCGGGGACCGGCGCGGCGCCGAGGCCCGTGCGCTCATCGACCGCTCCATCGCCCCCGTTTGGGAAGCCAACCACGTCTGGTTGGTCATTGTCCTCGTCGTTTTGTGGACGGGCTTCCCCCCGGCGTTTGGAGCGGTCATGTCCACCCTGTTCGTCCCGCTCAGCATTGCCGTGTTCGGGATCATCCTGAGGGGTAGTGGCTTCGCCCTCCGCCGGGCGGTTCACACACTTCGCTACCAGCGAGCCGCCGGCGCCCTTTTTGCGCTGTCGTCGCTGATCACGCCGTTTTTCTTCGGGGCCGCCGCGGCGGCGGTAGTGACTGGGAAAGTGCCGGCTTCTGGGGCGGGTGACCGCATCTCCAGCTGGACCACGCCGACTGCTATCACGCTCGGGGCCCTCTCCATAGCTGCTTTCGCCTATCTTGCGGCGGTTTACCTCACCCACGAGGCCCGTCGCCTCCAAGCGTCCCTCGTCGCTTACTTCACTCGTCGCGCCATGGCGTCAGGCGCATTGGTTGGGGCACTCGCGGGCTTGGCGCTTTACGAGCTGGGGACCAGCGCGCCTCGGACCGCCAGCCGCCTCACCACGGGGCCGGGGTTGCCCCTTGTCGTCGTCTCGTTCGCTCTCGGCACCGCCGTGCTCGCGGGCCTGGCCACCGGCCGTACACGCTGGTTGCGCTACCTGGCCGCTGGGGCGTTCGCAGCCATGCTTTGGGGCTGGGCGGTCGCCCAGTACCCCGCCATGCTGCCCGGCTCTCTCAGCCTCCAGCAGGCGGCCGCGCCCCGCACCTCACTGTTTGTGGAGCTAGCCGTGATAGGCGTCATAGTCCTTATCGTTGCCCCGTCGTTCTTGCTCCTCTACCGGCTCTCCCAGAGGGGCCTGCTCGAGGAAGGGCTGCCGGCAGAGGGCCCTTTCTCAGGCCTCCAGGGCAGTGACGGGCGCAGCCAGCAGGCCGGCGCAGGCGGCCCGGCCCCGCCTGCCTCTGGCGGGTGACCCCCTCCGTGCCCACGCGACCAAAGGGTACGTTTTGGGGCAGCTAAGGAGCCGGCGGGCCCAGGCTCACCAGCTTGGTGCAAAGGACCGGAACAGCTCTGCGTAGGCAGCTGCTGCGTCCACCAACTGGGCTACCTCTACCCACTCGTCCACCCCGTGGGCTTGCGATATCGACCCAGGACCGCACACGACCGCGGGCAGGTGTGCCTGGTTGCGCATGAAGCGGGCGTCGGTCGTGAACGTCATGCCGACCGTCTCCACCGACTCTGGCGAGCGGCCTGTAGCCGTGGCTACGCAGCGTCGTACCAACTGGGCGAAGGGGTGGTCCGGGCGCATCTCCGAGCCCTCGCCAAAGTCGGTCACCACGACCTCGTAGTCGAGGCCGTCCAGGCCGGCATCAGCGAGGCGCCGGCGGATGCCCTCCACGGCGTCGGGTTCGCTAACCCCTGGTAGCAGCCGCCTGTCGAAACCGACCCTGGCCAGTTCCGCCACGACGTTCACGGCGGTCCCACCCTGCAGCGTCCCCACGTTCGCGCTAGGTGTGCCGAGGAGGGGGTGCTCGGGGTCCCCGAAGTCGGCTGCGTGCAGGGCCAACGTGACTCGCGCGGCCGCCTCGGTGGCTGAGGCTCCCTCGCGTGGCCGGCTGCCGTGCCCAGGCTTGCCTCGCAGCACAACCTCGCCCTGGAGCAGGCCACGCTCGGCCACGCAGACTGCGAGGCCGGTCGGTTCTGGCACTATGCACGCGTCGCCCCTCAGCAGCCCAGCTTCCAACAGGGCACGGGTGCCCAGAGACCCCCCCCGTTCTTCGTCGGCGACGAACTGGAACACGATGTCGCAGCTGGGTCGTAAGCCGGCGGCTCGAAGGGCGCCGAGAGCAGCGATGGAGGCAGCCACGCCACCTTTCATGTCAGCCGCGCCACGCCCGTAGAGGCGACCATCGGCAACCACAGGGTTGAAGGGCTCCCGCGACCACCCTGACGGGACGGCGGGCACGACGTCGGTGTGCCCGTTGACCACCAGGACCGGCCTGCTGGCGCCATCGCCGTCCCCGCCGGCCACTCGTGCGACCAGCGACAGGCGGCCGGGTGCCGGCTCGACCTCGCTCCATTGTGGCTCGTAGGGAGCAAGGGCGGCGCGTAGTGCGCCAGCGACGGCACGCTCGTTGCCCGGGGGGTTTTCGGTGGGGGTACGGACGAGCTCGCTCGCCAGTGCGACGAGCGCTTCGACGTCCACGTACTCGCGCAGGCTCAACGTGTGCCCCAGTCTGCCGCGCCCGCCTAAGCCTCTGGGCAAGTCGTGCAGGCTGTCACGACGACCTCGCCCAAGCCATAAGGCCCATCTCGGCGGGAGTTGCAAGGTCAGGGTGGGAAGGTACTACGCGCACCGTGAGCCCATGGCGGCCGGCCTCGTCACTGACGAAGGCCCCCTCCCACCTGGTCGCTCCAGGGTCGTCGCCGCTGCCCTGGTAGCGCATGCGCACGACGTTCCAGCTAGCCATCTCGTCGCCCGCACTGAGCGGGCCATGGAGCAGCTCAACCGCCACCTCGTCGGGACTAAGCCGGCCTAGGGCCACGTCAGCGGTGGCTCGCACCGTGGACCCAAGGTCGGCCACGGTGCCGATGCTCTCCGTGCCCACCGTGAGCACTGAGACCTCGGGCCAGGCCTCGTAGACCTTCGCCTTCCAAGCCGCTAAGGCTTTGGCCCTGGAGAAACCGTCGGCACACAGGGCGTCTGAGCGCCTAGCCATCGGTTCGTACATCAGCTGGACGTACTCCCTCACCATGCGGGAGGCCTGCACCCGAGGCCCCAAGGAGGCGAGCGAATCTTTGACCCTCGCCACCCATTGGCGCGGGAAGCGGTCGCCGGCGCGGTCGTAGTACAGGGGTACCACTTGGCGTTCGAGCACTTCGAACAGGCTGTTGGTCTCTACCTCGTCCCGCCGGCTGTCGGAGTACAGCTCAGCAGACGCTATTTGCCAACCGTTCTTGCCGTCGAACATCTCGTCCCACCAACCGTCCAGGACGGAACAATTGAGGGCGCCGTTGAGGGCGGCCTTTTGCCCGCTCGTCCCACTTGCTTCCATCGGCCGGCGGGGGTTGTTGAGCCACACGTCACAGCCTTGGAGCATTACGCGTGCGACTGCAATGTCGTAGTCTTCGATGAAGGCCACACGGTGGCGGACCTCTGGGTCGCGGGTAAATTGCACGATCTGGCGGATCATTTCCTTGCCCATGTCGTCCGCGGGGTGAGCCTTGCCAGCGAATATGAGCTGTACCGGCCTCTTTATGTCGAGGAGAAGTGCCTTCAGCCGCTCTGGCTGCGAAAGCAAAAGCGTGGCACGTTTATAGGCTGCGAAACGCCTTGCAAAACCGATCGTAAGGAGGGTTGGGTCCAAGACTTCGTCTGCCCAGGCGCTGTCGGCTGCCGGGACGCCCTTGTCGGCCAGCTCAGCTTTTACACGCGAGCGCACAAAAGACACGAGCGCCTCCTTGCCCTGCTCGCGCGCCCTCCACAGTTCGTCGTCGCGTGCGTTGGCGATGCGTGCCCAGTCTGCCGCAGAAGCATCTTCCCATGAGGGTGTCACGTACTTGGTGAAGAGGTCGTTCATGGCCGGGGAGACCCACGTGTGGCCGTGGACGCCGTTGGTGATCGAGCCGATGGGGACTTCCTCGGCTGGCACCTGGGGGAAAAGCGGTTGGAACATCGCCCGGCTTGTGAGGCCGTGAAGCCGCGCGACCCCGTTGGACATGCCAGCCAGGCGAAGGCCCATGACAGCCATGTTGAACGGGGCTCCCGCAGGTTCTCCCGGCGCATGGCCAAGCGCAAGGAGCTCACCTATGTCGGTCCCGCAGTCGTTGGCCCAGCCTGAGAAGTACTTCTCGATCAGTTCAGCCGGGAAGCGGTCTATGCCTGCGGGCACGGGCGTGTGAGTCGTAAAGATCGCACCTGCTCTTACGGCCTCGACCGCCTCATGGAAACTTAGCCCATGCCGGGTGACAAGCTGGCGTATGCGCTCGAGGCCCAAAAAACCTGCGTGGCCCTCGTTGGAGTGGAACACCTGAGGGTCTTCGTCAAGGGCGTCGAGGGCTCGTATGCCCCCTATGCCGAGGAGGATTTCTTGGCGTAGCCGGTGCTCTGTGCCGCCTCCGTAGAGGCGGTCGGTCACTTTACGGACCTCCTCGGAGTTGTCGTCGATGTTCGCGTCGAGCAAGTAGAGCTTGACCCGGCCAACTGCAGCGCACCATACGCGGGCAGTAAGCGGCTGTCCTGCGAGGTCGACGCTGACGCGCACACCCTCTACGGGCGTGAGCGCCATGGCGTAGGGGTCCATCGTTGGGTAGCGCTCCTCTTGCCAGCCATCTGCGTTCAGCCGTTGGCGGAAGTAGCCCTCTGAGTAGAGCAACCCAACGCCCACCATGGGGACCCCGAGGCTGCTGGCCGCCTTCAGGTGGTCGCCGGCCAGGATGCCGAGGCCACCTGAGTACTGAGGAAGAGCTTCAGCTATGCCAAACTCCGGTGAGAAGTAAGCGACTTTGCGGAGAGCCGAACTGCCCCTGTCTTGGAACCAACGGGGCACGCTCATGTAACGCTTGAACTCCGCGTGGATCTCGCCGAGGAACGACATGAAAGCACTGTCCCCCGCCAGTGCCTCCAGCCTGTCCTTCGCCACCAAAGAGAGCACTTGGACCGGGTCGTGCTGAGTGCGGTCCCACAGGTCAGGGTCTACCCAGCGGAACAGGTCGCGCGTCCGCTCATCCCACGACCAGCGCAGGTTGAACGCGAGTTCCTGGAGGGGGGCAAGAGCCTCGGGCAGGCGAGCCCTCACGGTGAAACTCCTGAACGCTCTCATGGCTGGCCAAGCTAGCCCACCGAACTAGGTGGCTGGCTGTGGCACGGCCCCGTACCACGGCCGCGCACTTTCTGTAGGTTGAGGCCATGAGGTCGACCGAGGCTCTGAAGGCGACGGCGGCAAAGAGGGCCTGGCAGCCGGCGCAGGCGCTTGCGCCCTCCGCTCTCCCACACCTTGTCATCGAGGACGTGAGGCCGTCCACGCCCCACGGTTACGCCGCCAAGGCGCTGGTTGGGGAAAGGGTGCCCGTCTCCGCCAGCATCTTTCGGGACGGCCACGACGAGCTGGCTGGCCAAGCGTTGCTATGGGCTTGTGGCCCCTCCTCGAGCGCCGCCTCCGCAGATGGTGGCCCGGTTTGTGTATGCCCGCTGACGCCTGGCCCGGACGACACCTGGTTTGGCTCGGTTGTGGCGCCGGCGCCGGGGCTTTACGAACTGGTGGTCGAAGCATGGACGGACCGGTGGGCCACTTGGGCCAAAAAGGCTGCCGCAAAGCTGGCTGCTCGCCAAGACGTCTCCGTTGAAGTCGCTGAGGCGACGGCGCTCATAGAACAGTGGGCCTCCTCGCGCCCTTCGGCCGATGGCGCGTCGCTGCCCGACAAGGTCGCCCAGGCGCTCGCGGCTCTGCGTGACGGCGCCTTGGACCAGGCGAGCCGCCTCAACCCGGCGCTTTCGGCGGGGGTGGCGCGCGAGCTTGGCGGGCCCAGCCTTGCAAGGGACCTGACGCGCTCAGCGCCTGTGCCCATCTGGGTCGAGCGCGAGCGCGCGGGCGTAGGCGCGTGGTACGAGCTGTTCCCGCGGAGCTTTGGAGGCTTGCGTGCTACGGCAGCCGAGGTGCCACGGCTCGCTGAACTTGGTTTTGACGTGCTCTACCTGCCCCCAGTGCACCCCATTGGGCGCACTCACCGCAAGGGCCGCAACAACAGCCTGGTCGCCGGCCCCACTGACCCCGGTAGCCCCTGGGCTATCGGCTCAGACGAAGGCGGGCACACGTCGATAGCAAAAGAGCTGGGGAACTTCGAAGACTTCGACTACCTCGTCCGCACCGTGCGCGACCATGGCATGGAGCTTGCGCTCGATTACGCCCTCCAGTGCTCTCCCGACCACCCCTGGGTGAAGGAGCACCCCGAGTGGTTCTTCCACCGTCCCGACGGTTCCATCGCCTATGCGGAAAACCCGCCCAAGAAGTACCAAGACATCTACCCTCTCAACTTCTGGCCGGCAGACGACGCCGACAGAGTGGCCCTCTGGGAGGCTTGCAAGGAGGTACTTTATTTTTGGGTTGCGCGTGGAGTGAGCATCTTCAGGGTGGACAACCCCCACACCAAGCCCTTCGCTTTTTGGGAGTGGCTAATCCAAGCTCTGCGGCGGGACCACCCTGGCGTCGTGCTGCTGGCGGAAGCCTTTACGCGGCCAAAAGTCATGGCGCGGCTAGCTGAAATAGGGTTCTCGCAAAACTATACGTATTTTACCTGGAGGGTGGCCCAGTACGGGCCCGAGGGCATCCGCACCTACGTAGAGGAGCTGGCTCATGGGCGGCTCGCTGACTACATGCGCCCGAACTTCTGGCCCAACACGCCAGACATACTGTCTGGCCCGCTCAGGGGCGGCCCGCCCGCAGCTTTCGCGCTCCGCTACGTGCTCGCCGCCACCCTTTCGCCCGCTTACGGCGTCTACAGCGGCTACGAGCTGTACGAGAACCAGCCCGCGTCTGCTGAGAACGAAGAGTACCTGAACTCCGAAAAGTACGAGGTAAAGCACCGCGACTACTCGCGCCCGGGCTCGCTGGCGCCACTGTTCGGTGCCGTCAATGCTCTGCGCCGGCGGCACCCGGCCTTCTCCCGGTTGCGCAACGTGACCTTCCACGGCACTGACAACCCCTCTGTCATGGCCTACTCAAAAGTGTCCGACGACGGGGCTGACGTGGTGATCGTGGTCGTGACGCTCGACCCGTACGCCACTCAGGCAGCCACGCTGCAGCTGGACATGGCGGCCCTCGGCTCGGGGCCTAGCGGCAGCCTCGTGGTGCATGACGAGCTTTCGGGGGAGACGTACCAGTGGGGGGCTCACCCTTATGTCGTGCTAGACCCGCTCCGGAGGGTAGCGCACATCTGCTCGCTCGAGCGCGTGAGCTAGCAGGCGGAGGAGCTCAAGTGGCGCCTGTCAAAGTCTCGGGGACCGCCAGCCAGGACGTCCGCTGGTACCAACGAGCTGTCTTTTATGAAGTCCTCATAAGGGGGTTCTTCGACGCCAATGACGACGGCACCGGCGACATACCAGGGCTCATAGCCAAGCTTGACTACCTCGAGTGGCTCGGCATCGACTGCATATGGCTGCTGCCGTTTTACCAGTCACCACTGAGGGACGGAGGCTACGACATCTCCGACTACTGGACTGTGCTGCCTGAGTACGGCCAGATAGCGGACGTCGCTCAGTTGGTAGACGAGGCTCACAGGCGCGGCATACGGGTCATAGCGGACCTCGTCATGAACCACACGAGCGACCAGCACCCCTGGTTCGAGGAGTCCCGCCAGGACCGGACCAACCCCAAGGCCGACTGGTACGTCTGGAGCGACGACGACCACCGCTACAGCGACGCGCGGGTCATCTTTGTCGACACTGAGAAGTCCAACTGGGCTTGGGACCCCCAGAGGGGCCAGTACTACTGGCACCGTTTTTTTGCTCACCAACCAGACTTGAACTACGACAACCCCGAAGTCGCGAACACGATGCTCGACGTCGTGCGTTACTGGTTGGACATCGGCCTCGACGGCTTCCGCTTGGACGCGGTCCCCTATTTGTTTGAACGCGACGGCACCAACTGCGAGAACCTCCCCGAGACCCACGAGTACCTAAAGAGGCTACGAAAGGAGGTGGACTCCCTTTACCCGGGCAAGGTCCTCTTGGCCGAAGCCAACCAATGGCCCGAAGACGTCGTCGAGTACTTCGGGGACGGCGACGAGTGCCACATGTGCTTCCATTTCCCCCTGATGCCGAGGATGTTCATGGCAGTCCGCCGAGAGCAACGGTACCCCGTGACCGAGATCCTGGCGCGCACGCCAGCGGTCCCAGAGGGCTGTAGCTGGGGGATCTTCCTGCGCAACCACGACGAGCTGACCCTCGAGATGGTGACGGACGAAGAACGCGACTACATGTACGCCGAGTACGCCAAAGATCCGCGCATGAAGCGCAACATCGGCATAGGCCGGCGCCTCGCGCCCCTCGTGGACAACGACCGGAGGGTCAACGAGCTGCTCCACTCGCTGCTTTTCAGCCTTCCAGGCTCCCCCGTGCTCTACTACGGCGACGAGATCGGGATGGGGGACAACATTTACCTCGGCGACCGTGACAGCGTCCGCACGCCCATGCAGTGGTCGCCCGACCGCAACGGAGGTTTCTCTCGCGCCGACTTCGCCCAGCTTTACCTTCCTCCCCTCATGGACCCCGTCTACGGCTACGAGGCCGTCAACGTCGAGGCCCAAAGGCGCAACCCAGGTTCGCTATTGCACTGGATGCGACGGATGCTGGAGGTAAGACGGCAGTACCCTGTGTTCGGCAGCGGCACGATGACGGTCGTGTCGACCGACAACCCCTCGGTCTTAGCTTACGTGCGTGAGGCACCCCAGGAGGACGGTGCCAGAGAGCCCATGGCGGGCACAGTGCCGACGGCCGCGAGCGGGCCAGGCACGGCCGCGAGCGAGGCAGGCACGGCCAGCGCGGTAGTTCTCACGAGCTCAGAGGCGCTCGCCAATGCAGAGGTGGCTGGCCCTCCAGGGCGTGTGCTTTGCGTGGCCAACCTCTCACGCTTCGCGCAGCCTGCGATGTTACCCCTCCAGCGGTGGATGGGTATGACTCCCGTAGAGCTGATGGGCAAAGTGCCTTTCCCTCCGATAGGGGAGGAGAACTACTTCTTGACGTTGCCGCCCTATGGGTTTTACTGGTTCGCTTTGGCCACTGGCCAGCCGGGCGGGGGTGAGCACCGTCCTGGAGGTTGACCTGGCCCACGCCTACCTGGAGCCCGCCGTGCTCCCAGCGCCGCTAAAGGCGTTGATCGGCCCGTACCTCGCGCGCCAGCGTTGGTACGCGAGCAGCGAGCCTCCACCCGCTGTGTCCGTAGTTGAAAGCGGCCTATTGGGGGTGCCGGGGGCCCGGGGCGGCCCCAAGCTGCTCTGGGCGCTCGCCTCCACGGGAGAGGTGCTCTACCAGCTTGTGTTCGCGCAACGCCCGGACAGGGAGGCGGACGCCCGCTTGGCGGGGCGTGAGCACGCCCGGCTCGGCAGCGTCGAAGGCGTCACGCACTACGACGCCACCGTTGACAACGAAATGGCCCTTGCCCTGTTGGAGGCTGCGAGCGGCGGGGCCCAGCACGCGAAGACGGCTCGCCCGCTTGGGGCTGAGCAGTCCAATACTTCGATCGTCTACGACGACGAGGTCATCTTCAAGCTTTTCCGCCGGCTCGCGCCCGGGCCCAACCGTGACGCAGAGGTAACGACAGCTCTCAGCCAGGCCGGGTTTGCTCATGTGGCCGAGCCGGTCCTGCGCTGGAGGAACGGGGAGTCCGACCTCGCCTTCGGACAGCGCTACCTCGCCGGCGGCACAGACGGCTGGGCTTTGGCCCTCACCTCGCTGAGAGACCTCTTTGGCCAGGACTTTGGCCAGGACCTCAACGCCGTCGCCGGCTTGGGGCCAACCTCGCCTGGGCTGCGTGCAGAGGCGCAGGCGGGAGCGCAAGGTGGCGATTTTGGAGGTGAGGCCGGCCGGCTCGGTTATGTGACGGCTGAGATGCACCTCGCTCTCGCGCGGGCCTTTGGCCAGCAGGCGGACTGGTCCCAGGCATGGGAGCGCCTTCTGTCGTCGCTTGCTGTTGGCCTCCAAGGCCTCAGCGGCGAGCTGGGCACTGAGCTTGCTGGCCTTGGCGCCGACTTGCTGGGCCGTCTGGGCTCGCTTGCAGCTAAAGGGCCAGCCATACACCCCCACGGCGACTACCACCTCGCTCAGGTGATGCGGACGGACGCCGGTTGGTACGTGCTGGACTTCGAGGGCGAGCCCAACCGACCGGTCGACGAACGCCTCGAAGCCACTTCTGCCCTCAAAGACGTGGCAGGGATGCTGCGGTCGTTTTATTACGCTGCCCAGTTCGCCTTGGCCCAAGGCGCCCCGGGAGGCACAAGCGCCCTGGAGCCTCTCGCTAGCTCTTGGGAGGAACGCAACCGAGGGGCCTTCATTGAGGGCTACCTGTCACACCCGGGCATCGACGCGCTGCTGCCTGCCAGCCGAGAGGACAGGGTTGCGCTCTGCCTGGCCTTCGAGCTCGAAAAAGCTCTTTACGAGCTGTCCTACGAGCGTGCCTACCGTCCTGCCTGGGCTGAGATCCCCTTGAAAGCCATAAGGCGCTTGCTGGCCGGGCCGTACTCAGCGACAGCCGGCAGGCTGGCATGAGCAGAGCACACTTTGGGAGGAGGAACGCCAATGGTTGACGTGAGCAAGGCCGACAAGGCCAAAGGCGAAGGGAAAGCTCAACCGCAGGCCCAAATGGCCGAGCTCGATGAGCCCCAAGTGTTACAACTGGTGCAAGGCCGCCACCACGACCCCCACGCTGTGCTCGGGCGCCACGGTGCAAAGGTGAGGGCACTGCGCCCGGGGGCGACCGAGATGTACGTCCTTGTAACAGGGCCGGGCCCAGCACGGCCCGTGTTGCACCGCAGCCCGATGCGCCAGGTCCACCCCGCTGGCCTGTGGGAAGGCCCCCTTGCACCGAGCGCCCCCGGTTACCGCCTCGAGGCTGTTTACGGCTCTGGGGCCCCCCCCTTTGTGTTCGATGACCCTTACCGGCACTGGCCGACCCTCGGCGAGCTCGACTTGTACCTGTTCAACGAGGGGCGCCACCGGCGCTTGTGGGAGGTGCTGGGGGCCCATTTCCGTGAGCACGAGGGCGAGCTTGGCACGGCGTTCGCAGTCTGGGCGCCGAACGCTAGGTCCGTGCGCGTGGTGGGCGACTGGAACTTCTGGGACGGGCGGGCCCACCCCATGCGCGTACTGGGGAGCTCGGGAGTGTGGGAACTGTTCGTGCCCGGCGTAGAGCCGGGCGCCAGGTACAAGTACGAGATCTTGACCTCGGACGGGCGCCTCAGCTTGAAAGCCGACCCCATGGCCTTTATGACCGAGGTCCCCCCTGGGACCGCCTCGGTCGTAGCGAGCCCGAGCGTGCACAGCTGGCGGGACGGGCCTTGGATGCAGCAGCGAGCGAAGCTCGACCAGCTTGCCCGGCCCATGTCCATATACGAGGTCCACCTTGGCTCATGGCGTTGGACGTCCGACGGCGGCCGCCCGCTCACCTACTTGGAGCTCGCTGAGCAGCTGCCCGAGTACGTGGCGAAAATGGGCTTCACCCATGTCGAGTTCCTGCCAATAGCCGAGCACCCCTTCGGCGGCTCGTGGGGCTACCAGGTGACTTCCTACTATGCGCCCACCGCGCGATATGGGAGCCCAGACGAGTTCAAGGAACTGGTGGACGCTCTCCACAGGCGCGGCATCGGCGTGATCGTGGACTGGGTGCCGGCGCACTTCCCGAGGGACGACTGGGCTCTTGCCCGTTTTGACGGCACAGAGCTCTACGAGCACGCCGGGCCCATGGGGTCCCACCCCGACTGGGGGACGCTCGTGTTCAATTTCGGCCGCCACGAGGTGCGCAACTTCTTGGTGGCAAACGCTTTGTACTGGGCCGACGAGTACCACGTAGATGGGCTCAGGGTGGACGCAGTCGCCTCCATGCTCTACCTCGATTACTCCCGCCGGCCTGGGGAGTGGTCACCGAACGAGTTCGGTGGCAACGAGAACCTCCAGGCCGTCGCGTTCTTGAAGGAGACCAACGAGCAGGTCTTCTCCCTCTACCCCGGCGTGACGACGATTGCTGAGGAGTCGACCGCTTGGCCAGCGGTGTCCAGGCCAACGTACTTGGGGGGCCTCGGGTTCGGGTTCAAGTGGAACATGGGCTGGATGCACGACACGCTGCGCTATTTCGAGGTGGACCCTCTGTTCCGTCGCTACCACCAAAACGACCTGACTTTCGGCCTCATCTACGCGTGGCAAGAAAACTTCATCCTTCCGCTGTCCCACGACGAGGTGGTCCACGGCAAGCGGTCGCTACTTTCGAAGATGCCAGGGGACCGTTGGCGCCAGCTAGCCAACTTGCGGGCGCTGTACGCCTGGATGTGGGCGCACCCAGGCAAGAAGCTGCTTTTCATGGGTGCTGAGCTCGGGGAGGAGGCCGAATGGTCGAGCGAGCGTCCCCTCGACTGGTGGGTGCTTGACGAGTGGGCAGACCACGCCAAGCTCCAGGCTCTCGTGGCCGAGCTCAACCGTATCTACCGGGCCGAGCCAGCGCTGTGGGAGGACGACTTCAGCCCTGACGGCTTCCGCTGGATAGACGCGAGCGACGCCGACCACAACATTTTGTCTTTCTACCGCCTGCGCCGGCGGCCAGAGAAGCGGGCAGGTGCCGACGAGTGGGCCCCCCAACCGTCCTGGCCAGGCCTCCCGCTCGCAGACGTGGTCGCGTGCGTCGCCAATTTCTCGCCCGTCCCCCAGCTCGGCTACAGGGTCGGCTTACCCCTGCCGGGCCGCTGGGTCGAGCTGCTCAACACCGACGCGACCGAGTGGGGTGGTGGTGGCCTCGGCAACATGGGCCAGGTCGTAGCGACCGAGGAGGCCTGGCACGGCCTTCCGTGCTCCGCCGAAATGCTGTTGCCTCCGCTTGCCGTCCTCTGGCTGGCCCCAGCCCCCTGACCCACGGGGCCCACGGGGCCCGAGGCGTACCGTTGCTCGTGGCTGGGGCAAGCGTGCCCCGCTCCTTATGCTGACCAGGGGAGCGTTATCGAGTGCGCGAACGACAAGACAGGCGTCGACACGCCGGCGAACACAGTGAACACCACGCACAGGGCAATGACGGCACCCACCACGCCTGAGACCCGCACGCGCTGAGGCGGGTGGCGAAGAGCGATGGCCTTGTCACGGGCTGAGAGGCCCGCCGTCACAATGGACTGAAGGTCCGCCCCGTAAGAGGCGCCGGTGCTGGCTAGCGAGCCGCTGGCTAGCGAGCCTGAAGCCGCTCCTTCGGGGGCCAAGAACATGATCAGGGCAACACGAAGGTAGAAAAAGGCCGCTACGGCGGCCCCCAGCATCCCGATGAGAGCCAGCTCGTACTGGCCTTGGCCCAAGACGGCCTCGATCACTACCCACTTGCCCAAAAAGCCGCTCGTCAGGGGGACGCCCGCTTGGCCGAGCATGAGGACTAGCAGGGCCCCGGCCAGCCATGGGCTGCGCGAAGCGAGGCCGCGCACAGCCGAAAGGTCGTTGCGCACTTCGCCACGCCCCTGCAGGACGCCAACTATCGCGAAAGTCCCGATCACCATGAACGTGTAGGTGAACAAGTAGAAGCACGCTGCCCTCACGCCGGCGGCAGTACCGGCTTGCACGCCTATCAGTACGTAGCCTGCCTGGCTAACCGAAGAGTACGCGAGCATCCTCTTCAAGTCGACCTGCACCAAGGCGAGCACGGAGCCAACCAGCACCGAGAGGGTCGCGAGCACCCAGATGATGGGACGCCAAGTCGACGCTTCGGTTGGCAGCGCGAGCATGAGCACGCGCAGCAGGGCGGCAAAGCCAGCCGCCTTGGCCACTGCAGCCATGTAACCGACAAAGGGCGTGGGCGCTCCCTGGTAGACGTCGGGCGACCAAAAGTGGAACGGCACTGCCGCCACTTTGAACCCGAGCCCCACCACCACCAACGCCATGCCGGCGAGCAGCACCCCGTTTTGGAACAAGGCGTTGTCTACGAGGAACGACACCACGCCCAGGTACTGGAGCGAGCCCGTTGCACCGTAGATCAGTGCCGCTCCGTATATGAACAGGGCAGAGGCGAGCGACCCGAGGATGAGGTACTTGAGCCCAGCCTCGCCCGAAGCTGCCCGCCAACGGTGGTAAGCAGACATCGCGTAGAGCGAGATCGACAGGATCTCGAGGCCGAGGAACAAAGTGACGAAGCCGGCGGCGTCGGCCATCAGCACCGCCCCCGTCGAGCAGGACAGCAAAAGCACGTACGGCTCGGGCCCGTCAAGGCCTTCACGAGCAAGGTAGTTGTCGGATATGGCGGCGCCGGCGACGGTGGCGCAACCGAACAGGATGGCGAAAAACGCCCCCATGTGGTCGTAGAAGAGCTGGTCGCCAAGAGTTACGGGGGTTATGGAGGACCCGTTCAAGTCCTGCCACTGCACGATGCCGTCCACGACGGCGCCTAGGCCGGCGAGCGCTGAGAGGCCGGCCCACAGGCCCCTGTAGGGCCGCTTTGGCAGCACGGCAGCCAGTAGCAGCACGATGAGGGCGCCCCCGCCCAAGGCGAAGATAGGGACGAGCGCCGGGTAGTCGATCGAAATGTAAATCGAGCCCTTGGCCGTGCACAGGCCAGTTATCTTGCCCGTTACCTGGTTTATTGTGCAGCCGGCAGCAAGGAGGTGGGCGCCTGCTTGTGCAACCGGGGTCATTTGCCTGCCCCCTTGGCGGCCGCAGCCTTCACCCGCGAGGCAGGCAGGTCTACCACCTGGTCTGCAGGCACGGCCACTCTGAGAGCGCCACGCGCCTTTGGGGGCAGCTTGAGCTGCGGGTCGGCAGCCTCGACGTGCGCTACGAGGTGGTCAACCGCCGGCTCGATGCGCGTCAGGAGTGGTTGGGGGTACACGCCGATGAAGATTATGGCGGCGACCAGGGGTGCCACGGCGCCCCGCTCAGCCCAGGTCATGTCGCGGACCGTAGCGTTGACCGCTTGGGCCGGGCCGTGGAAGACGCGTTGGTACGCCCAGAGCAGGTACAAAGCCCCAAGGACAGCCCCGCTCACTGCCACGACGGCCCACCACCTGTGAGTGATGAAGGTACCGATCAGTACAAGGATCTCGCCTATGAAGCCGTTGAGGCCAGGCAGGCCTATATCGGCGAGGATCACCACCAAGAACACCCAGCCGAGGACGGGAGCCGCCACTTGCAGCCCTCCCAGGTCCCGTAACGAGCGGGTGCGCCGGCGCTCGAAGATCATGCCCACCAACAAGAACAGCGCTCCTGTGGTGAGGGCGTGGTTCACCATCTCGACTATCCCGCCTGTGACCCCTTGGCTGGTGAAGCCAAAAAAGCCCACGACGATGAGCCCAACGCCCGCTACCGTGCCGTAGGCGACGAGGCGTTTCAGGTCCCTCTGCATGGCGGCTACCACCGAGCCCCAGACCACCCCGATGACGCCGAGCGTTAGGGCCAAAGGCGCGAGGCGAACCGCTGCCAATGGGAACAAGAACACCCCCCAACGCAAGATCCCGTAAGCACCGAGCTTGAACAAGATGCCGGCCAGGACCATTGACACCCCGGTCGGCGCCTCCGTGTAGGCGTCGGGCATCCAGGTATGGAAGGGCACGAGCGGCATTTTCACCGCGAAGGCGATGCCGAAAGCCACGAGGAGCAGCTCCTGGTCCGTTACGGGCAGGTGCGAGGCGCCTCTTGCGAGCGCGATTATGTTGAAGCTGTCGGTGGTGCCCGAAGGTTCGTGGCCCTGCACTAGCAGGTACGTGAAGATGACTCCAACGAACAAAAAGGCAGAGCCAGCAAAGGTGTAGAGGAAAAATTTCGTGGCCGCATAGGCTCTGCGCGGCCCTTCCCCGCCCACTATCAAGAAGTAACCGGGCACCAGCGTCAGCTCGAAGGCGACGAAGAACAAGAAGGCGTCGAGCGAGAGGAACGTCGCCATGCAGGCCGACTCGAGCAGCAGCATCCAACCGTAAAAAGCCTTCGGGGAGCTCTTCGAGGGCGCGCTCGCCATGGCAACGGGGAAAAGTAGGGCCGTCATGGCGACGAGGAACAGCGATATCCCGTCTACCCCAACGTACCAGTCTATGCCGAGGGGGCCGATCCAGGGCTGGTAGCTCGTGAACTGAAAGCCTGCGTGCGCGGCGCCGGTCTTGAACGCCACTGCCGTCCAGATGGCAAACGCTAGCACCAAGGTCGCGCTGGCGAGAGCGAAAGGCCGCGCTAAACGGCCGGCCGAGGCCGCTGGCATCATCACCACGGCCAAGGCAGCGCCGGCGGGCAGCAGGATTATGACGTCCAGGACCGCTGCGGGCACGGCCTTAGCTCCCCACCCTGAAGGTCAGGTAGGCCAGCACCGCTATCAAGCCCAGGCTCATGCCTATCAGGTACGAGCGCAGGTAACCTGTTTGCACCCAGCGCAACGCACGCCCGGATGCTCTTAGCGCTGCGGCGACCCCGTTGACGGCGCCGTCGACCCACCTGCTGTCTACGACGAAGGCGAGCGCAGATGCGCCGGAGCGCAATGGGCCAGAAGCCGTTGCCGCGACTGCCTCGTCGTAGAACCAGGCACGCTGCAGGAACGCAGGTTCCAAGGAGGGGTGCTCGGCCGTCACCCAGGTCCGCAGGCCGAGGGCGAGCCCAGTGAGGCAGGCCGCCAGCGTGACGAGCGAGAGGGCCCATTTTGTCGCGGTGCTAACGGTGACTGGCGTCGCAGTCGGGAAGATCGGGGCCAAGAACCGTGAGAGGAAGTCGAAGTGGCCGAAGGCGTCGAAGTTGATGCCGCCGCCGAGCACGGAGGCTATCGCTAGCAGCACGAGCGGGAGCGACATCGTCCAAGTGGCGTCGTGCGGTTCGCCACCATGGGGGTGCGCCGGCAACCCTGGCTCGGGGTGCCCCTCCCCCGGGCCCTCCTCGTGGCCGCCCGAGAGTGCCGGCTCGGCAGCCAAGCTGGGACGGGCCTCTTGCCAGCGGGCCCGGCCCAGGAAAACCAATGCGACCTGGCGGCTCATGTAGTAGGCCGTGAGCCCGGCTGTGAAGGCGCCGATCCCCCAGAGCACTTTGTTGAACTGCCAGACGCCGTCCAAGATGGCGTCTTTGGACCAAAAGCCGGCGAACGGCACGATCCCTGAGATGGCAAGCCACGCGCAGATGAACGTGACCGCCGTGAGCGGCATGTAGCGGGCGAGCCCACCCATTTGCTTCATGTCTTGGCGGTCGGCCATGGCGTGGATCACAGCACCAGCGGCGAGGAACAACAGTGCCTTGAAAAAGGCGTGGGTGAGCATGTGGAACAGGCCGTCGGTGTAGTCGCCCGCTCCTTCGGCCATGAACATGTAACCGAGCTGGGAGATGGTCGAGTAGGCGAGGCACTTTTTGATGTCGTCCTGCGCGCATGCGATGGTCGCGGCCAAGAAGGCCGAGCCCGCCCCGACGCTCGCGATCATCCAGGAAGTGTCGGGCGCATAGTGGAGCATGGGGGCTATTCGGGCCATCAGGTAGACGCCCGCGGTGACCATCGTGGCTGCGTGGATGAGAGCCGATATCGGAGTGGGGCCCTCCATGGCGTCGGGGAGCCAGATGTAAAGAGGGATCTGAGCAGATTTCCCGACAGCGCCCAGGAAAAGCAGCATTGTTATGGCTGTGGCGGTGGACGTCGCTATCGCCCCTGGGGCCCCGGCCATGAGGCCGGTGGGGTGGCCGCCCACAAGGGTGCCGAGGACGCGGCTGTAGTTGAGCGACCCGAAGTGGAAGAAAATGAACAAGATCGCCACCAAGAACCCTACGTCGCCTATGCGGTTGGTGATGAAGGCCTTCTTGGCGGCTACGGCCGCTACCTCGCGCTGGAACCAGAAGCCGATGAGGCCGTAGGAGCAGAAGCCCACGCCCTCCCAGCCGACGAAAGAGAACAGGAAGTTGTCGGCCAGCACGAGCACGACCATGGAGAACAAAAACAGGTTGAGGTAGATGAAAAAGCGGTCGAAGCCCGGGTCGCGGTGCATGTAGCCGACCGAGTAGAGGTGGATCACCGACGAGACCCCGGTGACGAACAGCAGCATCGTCAGCGAGAGCGGGTCGACCAGCAGGCCCAGGCTCACGTGCAGGCCGGCCACCGGTACCCAGTTGTAGATGCCGAGATCTGCCACCCTCATGTTGGCGGGCTTGCCCAGCATCGCGACCCAGGTGACCAACGTGGCTACGAACGACCCGGTGGCGGCGGCCGTCCCCACCCAGCCGGCGAGGGGTTCACCCAGGCGGCGGCCAAAGGCCAAGTTGACAGCGAAGCCGAGGAGCGGCAGCGCAACTACTACGTAGGCCGCGTTGACCATTGCCTGCTAACCCTTGAGCGAGTTGACGTCGTCGGCTGTCGCCCCCGCGCGCCGTCGGTAGATGGCAACAATGATGCCAAGGCCCACGACGACCTCGGCTGCGGCCACCACGAGCACGAAGAAAACAGCGTCCTGCCCACCAAGGTCGTCCAGCATGCGGGAAAACGTGACGAAGGTCAAGTTGACAGCGTTGAGCATGAGCTCAATGCACATGTACATGACCAAGATGTTCCGCCGGACGACGAGCCCCGCGGCCCCTATGCCGAACAGCACGGCCGCAAGGACCAAGTACCAGTCGCCTGGGACGCTCACCCTATGGCCCGCCTTTCAGAAGGGCTGGAAGCCGCAGCTGGCCCCCTGCTTGCCGCCGCAGCAGTTTGGTGAGCTGGTGGTGCTGAGGGAGCGGTCGCAGCTTGCCCTGGCAGAGATGGGCGCAGGGCGCCGACCTTCTTCGCCGGGGGCTGAGGGGGCGAACTGCCCCTCCTGCGTACGAGCGCAACGGCTGCCACCACCGCGATCACCAGCAGAGCTGAGGTCATTTCGAACGGGAGCAGGTAGCTCGTGAAGATGCTCTGGCCGAGCTTCTGCACGTCGGCGCCCGGGCCGGACAGGGCGGCAGTCGTGGACTTGGCACCGTCTGCCCAGTAATGGACGCGGGCCAGCACGAGCAGTTCTACCACTGCCACGACGCCCAGCCCTGCAGCGACTGGGCCGAGCGAGCGGACGTTGGCGGGTGCGCGCGGCTCTTTTTTGTCCACGCCCAGCAGCATGATGACGAAGAGGAACAAGATCACAATTGCCCCGGCGTAAACGATGACCTGCACGGCAGCCAAGAAGTAGGCACCCTGGTCTATGAACATGAGGGCTATGCCAAATATGGTGGTCACGAGCCCGAGGGCGCAGTGGACGGGGTTGCGCAGCAGCACGACGGCGAGGGCACCGGCCAAAATGAGAGCCGTGCCCACTGCGTAGACAGCCCAAGCCGACGCTACTGCGAGGCCAGTGGCCGCGAAGAGGCTCAACTGCCCGCTCCAGGCCGGCGCACGGGCCGCACGGTGCTCACCCCTACCCCGCGCAGTTCGCCCGCTTCCACCTCGCGCAGCGAGATGTCGAAGTCCGCCGGCACATCTGCCGCCTGGGGGTCGGACTGGCCGGCTTGTGCCGGGCGCACTCCGTAGCCGAGCTCGCCCGACCAAAGGGGTGTGCCTTCCAGGTCGGCGCGCCCCGACGGGGACGTAGCGCGCACCCAAGCCGAGGTGTTGCGGTCGTCACCGGGCTTCCAGTCCTCCCAGGGCAGCTGTTTGGGGCGCCCGTCGTCGTCTACGACGAGCTCGGCCTTGGTGTAGATGGCTTGCTCTCTGTTGGTAAAGGAGAACTCAAACATCTTGGACTCGGTGATGGCCTCAGTCGGGCACGCTTCCACGCACAGGTCGCAGTGGATGCAACGCAAGAAATTGATCTCGTACACAAACCCGTAGCGCTCGCCGGGTGACACTGGAGCGTCCGGAGGGTTGTCAGCGCCACGGACGTAGATGCAGTGCGCAGGGCAAACACCTGCGCAAAGCTCGCAGCCTATGCACTTCTCCATGCCGTCTTCGTAGCGGTTGAGCACGTGGCGGCCGTGGGTGCGCTCGGGCTTGGGCCGTTTTTGCTCCGGGTACTGGAAGGTGACCTTCGGTTTGACCGGCTGCTTGCCTGTTACGAAGAAGCCCTTGAAAAACGAAAAGAACTTGTTGTCGGTTATGTTGCTCATGGCGCCTCCAGTGGAGAGGCTGCCCCTGGTCCCGCCTCGGATTGGCCAACTTCGATAGCGCGTGCGAGCAGTATGAAAGCGAACAGGCTGCCCGACAGTGCCGCGAGCCCCCACCGCCAGCTGATGCGCCCGGCCGCGACTATTAGGAGCATGGCTAGCGACGCTGGGATGAGCCGCTTCCACCCGAGGTCCATCAGCTGGTCATAGCGCAGCCTGGGCAAAGTCGCCCGGATCCAGACGTAGACGTACAACACAGCGAGCACTTTGATAACGAACCACAGCGGCCCTATCGTGTGCCAGTACGGCCCGTCGGGGCCACCGAGGAACAAGGTGACGAAAAAGGCGGAGTTCGTGACCAAGGCCGCGTACTCAGCGAGGTAGAAGAGCGCGAAGCCGATGGACGAGTACTCCATGTTGTAGCCGCCGGCGAGCTCCTCTTCGGCTTCTACGAGGTCAAAGGGGGGCCGTGTCATCTCTGCCGTTATAGCCACGAAGAAAATGGCGGCGGGCAGGCCATAGGCGCGGAACACGTTCCAGTGGTAGAGGATGCCGCCGTGCTGGGCGGCCACGATGGCGCTCGTGTGCAACGAACCTGTCAGGAGCACCACGGTCGCGACAGTGAGGCCGAGCGCTGCCTCGTAGGAGATCATTTGCGCACTGGCCCGCACTGCCCCGATCAAGGGGTACTTGGACCCCGAAGACCAGCCGGCGAGCATCACGCCGTACACAGAGACCGACGACGCGAGCAACATGAGGAGGATGCCCCACTGTGGGTCGGCCAGTTGGAGGCGAGTTGTGTAGCCGGCGACGGTGACCGTGGCGCCGATCGGCACGATCGAAAAAGAAACGAGCACAGGCACCATCGAGATGAGCGGGGCAGCGCGGTAGACGAGCTTGTCTGCGCCCGCCGGCACGAGGCCTTCTTTGAAGAACAGCTTGATGCCGTCGGCTAGGGACTGCAGCCAGCCCTTCGGGCCGGCGCGGTTGGGGCCCCAGCGGTTGCCGAGGTAGGCGACGGCCTTGCGTTCGTACATGACCATGAACAAGACAGCGACCATGATGATCGCGAAGACCGCCACCAGCTTCACGACTTCGATCACCCAAACGCCGAGCGTTATGCCGTGGGCAAAGACCGGGTCACCCTGGTAGGAGGCGGGAGCTGCACTTGCGAAGTTCACTTTTGTTGCCCCCCTTCGGGCCCAGTGGCCATTGGGCCAGTAGCTGGCTGCTCACTGGCCTCTGGCACCACCGCCAGCTCCGTGTAGGGTGCTGCTGCGTCGATGAGCTGGCCGGCGCCTCCGCCGGGCAGGTTGAAGGGGACAACCACCGTCGAGCGCACCACAGCAGGGTCTGGGGCCACGGGCAACGCCAGGTCGCCTCGTGCTGAGATGAGCTTGACGACAGCACCGGGGTGGACGCCAAGGCGTGCGACGTCATCGGGGTTCAGGTGAGCGGCGAGGGGTGGGTGGAGGCTTGCCACAGGGGGAGACTTTTGCACAAGCGTCCCACCGTCCCACATCGGCCTGACCGTTACGAGGCGGTAGGGGGCCTCGCCTGCCGTCCGGTCCTTCTTCCCGCCAGCCCGCTGGGGCTCTGTGCCGGCCCGCTCAGGCTCGGTGCCGGCCCGGCCTGCACTTTGGCGCGGTGGTGGGGCGGGGCTGCTCCATGCTGCCTCGATGTCCCCCACGCTTACCAGAGGCGGGAACTCGCTGGGCAACTCGCTGGGCGACGGCCCTAGCTCCCCGTCTCGGCCCTCACTGCCGGTGAGCTTTAGCGCCGCGGGAGGCGCGGGGTGCAGCTCGGCTGAAGAGATGCCCGGCCCTGCCATCGGGTCGAGCGGTGGGGGAGGCGAAGCGTGCGGGGCTGGTGCCCCAAAGCCGCGCAGCACCACGCCGTCGCGGCCGGCGTAGGAGGTGAGCAGGTCAAGGTCCACTGTTGAGTGAAGGGGGGAGACCTGTTTGATCTCGGCCCACAGTTCTTCGAGCGAGCTCGCACCGAGGTTGTGCCCGAGCCGAAGGGCGAGGTCAGCCGCGATCATCCAGTCCGGCCTGGCAGTGCCCGGAGGTGTCACCTTTTGCCCCAGCCAACTGACGCGTCCTTCGATGTTGGTGAAGGTGCCCCTGCGTTCGGTGTACACCGCGGCTGGGAGCACGACGTCGGCAAAGGCCGTGCTCGCCGTCTCGAAGGCGTCCACAGCCACCACAAAGTGCGCCCTTTGCAGCGCGAGCGTAGCGAGCGACTTGTCAGGGCAGTCGGTAATGGGGTCGGCCCCGAGCAGGACCAGCACGTCGAGCTTGCCCTCGGCAGCGCGCTCGAGCATCCCGAGGGCTGAGAGGCCGGCGTGGGCGGGGAGTTTCGCGCCCCAATGCCGTTCGAACCAGGCTCGCCCTGGCCCAAGGCTCACCCGCCCGGGCAGGAGCCCAGGGGAGAGGCCGAAGTCAATGGCACCGTGGACGTTGGAGCGCCTGAGCGCTGGGAGGAACGCCACACCAGGCAGCTTGGCGAACGCGAGAGCCGCCTGGGCGGCCCCGCTCGGTGCCTCTGCGAGCGAAGGCCGGCTCAGGACAACGACGACGCTTGGCCCTGTTTCGCGGGTGCCTTCGGGCCCTTCACTTGGGGAAGCCCCACTTGCAGCCGCCACGGCTTGGCGGGCGGCCTCGAGCGCAGGCGCCGGCACGCCGCCTACGTCTTCGGTGATCGGGCTTGTGCTGCAGAGGGCCTTTGCGACAGCTGCGAGCTCGCCCGGGCGGTAGCGGAGGCTGTGCGCGCAGAGGCTGCTGAGCCCGCTTGCGGCCGGAGATACCTCGATGAGGGGCACGCCGTCCTGTTTGGCGGCATGGCGGAGCCGCAGGTAGAGCACAGGCAGCTCTTCTTTGAGGTCGGGTGCTACGAGCACGATGGCCCTAGCCCTACAAGTTTCGTCGATCGTGGCGCGCGGGAGAGCGGCCAAAAGCTCACCGGGGAGGCCGTCGCCCATCTGGGCGTCCACGTTGTCGGTGCCAATTACAGCTCGCGCCAACTTGGACCACGCGTAGGCGTCCTCGTTTGGCAGCCTTGCCCCTCCCAGGATGCCGACGCGCTCACCAGGGGCCTCAGCCAGGCGAGCTGCTACCGCTGCCATGGCTTCGCTCCAGCTCGCCCGTGCAAGCTCACCGCCCCGAGCGCCACCGCTCGCACCATTGCCCGAGGCAGCTGGCCGCCGTAGCAGAGGGTAGCTGAGGCGTTCGGGGCTGTTCAGGGCGTCGAACAAAAAGCGTCCCTTGTCGCACAGCCAGCTCCAGTTCACCGGGTCGCTGTCGACTCCCAAGAAACGGACGACCTCGTCAGAGCTCGACTGCGCCACGACCCGGCAGCCAAGGGCGCATAGCGTGCAGGTGGTCTCCACCTGCTCGAGGTCCCAGGGGCGGGCCTTGAAGCGGTAAGGCTTTGCCAGTAACGCGCCGACGGGGCATATCTGCACAACGTTGCCGCTGAAGTTGCTCGAAAAGGGTAGGCCCGGGTAGTTGGCCACCTCCGTCGAGTCGCTCCGCCCGGCGAGGTCGATGCCTGGTTCACCGGCGACCTCTTCTGCAAAGCGCGTGCAACGTGCGCACTGGATGCAGCGCTCACGGTCGATCAGGACTAGCTCTGATATCGGGGTCGGTTTTGCCCAGTGGCGCTTCTCCTCTATGAAGCGCGTCTCGCCAGGGCCGTAGGCAAGCGTTTGGTCCTGGAGCGGGCACTCCCCGCCCTTGTCGCAAACAGGGCAGTCGAGGGGGTGGTTTATCAGCAAGAACTCGAGGACGCCGTCTTGGGCCTTCTTCACCTTTGGCGAGGTCGTCTGCACCTCCATCCCCTCTGCTACAGGGATGAAGCAAGCTGGTTGCAGGGAGGGCCCACGTGGGCCATTCACTTCGACCAGGCACATCCTGCACATGCCGACCGGCTTCATCCTTGGGTGGTAGCAGAAGCGCGGTATGTACGTGCCCGCCCTTTCGGCTGCGGCGATCAGCATCTCGCCCTGCCTGCCGACGACCGCCCGGCCGTCGAGGACGAAGTTGACGGCGCCAGTGAGCTCAGGCATGTGCGAGGCTGGTGGGTAGGCGGTCAGGAGGGAAGGGACAGCCCCCCTGCTTGACGTGCTCTAAGAAATCGTCCCTGAACATCCTGATGGCCCACGCGACCGAGCTTGGTATGGAGGGGCCCAGCACGCAGATCGTGGTCTGCGCCGGTGGCCACGTGACCCCTGGGGCGATGTTGTCACAAATGTCTAGGAGCAGGTCGAGGTCTTCGGTCCTGCCGTAGCCGTCCTCGATGCGGCGCATTACCTTGTCCACCCATCCTGAGCCCTCTCGGCAGGGCGTACATTGCCCGCAGGACTCGCGGTGGAAGAAGCGGCTTATCCGCCAAGCGGCCCGGACCGGGCAAGCCGTCTCGTCCATCACCGTGACGGCGCCTGAGCCGGCCATGGAGCCTGCTTCGGCGATCTTCTCGTTTGCAAGCGGCACGTCGAGCTGCTCCGGACCGAACCAAGGTGCTGAGACTCCTCCTGGGATGAAGGCCTTCAGTTCGCGGCCCTCACGCACTCCTCCTCCGAGGGCGGGGTCGTAGATGAGGTCCCGAAAAGTCACGTCGGCGAAGACAAGCTCGTAGTTGCCAGGGCGGCGCACGTGCCCTGACAGCGCCATGATCTTGGTCCCACGCGAGTGGCCGTTGCCCAGCGAGAAGAAGGCCTCAGCTCCATTGCGCATTATGAACGGCAGGTTGGAGAGGGTCTCTACGTTGTTGACCACCGTGGGCGCACCGTAGAGCCCAATGGCAGCCGGGTAGTAGGGAGGTTTTATCCGTGGGTAACCGCGCTTACCCTCGAGGCTTTCGAGCAGGGCGGTTTCCTCGCCGCATATGTAGGCGCCGGCGCCGGGGTGGACCACGACGTCGACGGAAAAGTCGCTCCCGAACACCCGCTCGCCGACAGCTCCGTACTCGTACGCTTCGTTTAGGGCGGCCTGCACGCGTTCGATGCCGAGCGCCATCTCACCCCTGATGAACAAGAACACCCGCGCCGCATTTATCGCGTACGCACATATCAGCGCTCCCTCTATGAGCTGATGGGGGTCGGCCTCGATGAGGGCGTGGTCCTTGAAGGTGGCTGGTTCGCTTTCGTCACCGTTCACGACCAGGTAGGCGGGCTGCGCTTTGCGGAGCATGCCCCACTTGCGGCCGGCGTCGAAGCCTGCCCCACCTCGGCCCAGGATGCTCGAGTTGGACACAGCCTGGTGGACCTCCTCGGGGCTCATAGACAGTGCCTTGCGCAGGCCCTCGTAGCCACCACTGGCAAGGTAGGGCTCGAGTGTCCAGCTCGCAGCCCGGCCAAAGCGCGACGTCACTATCTGGGGGCCGAGCTTGGAGGGGCTCACTGCCTTGAGCCCTCCTCGTGCATTGGGCCCCCCGGCTGCTTCTTTAGGCCCTCCGGCTGCTTTAGGCCCTCCGGCTGGCTTGTGACCTCCGGCAGGACTGTGCTGGCCGCTGCTGGGGTGGTCCGCTGAGTGTTGAGGTCAGGCCAAGCAGGCGGAGGAGCTGTGGCGGCCTTCCTGCTCGCTCGCCTGGCCTCCTGCGGGCCCCCGCCTGCCAACAGGCCTACCGAGCGCCTTACCCGGCACAGCGTGCCGTGAGGTGGCACTTCGCCCGCGAGCCGCCCCGCTCGGAGGTCTTCTGCCAACTGGTCCCACCTCTCGGGGGTCATGTCCCCGAAGTAGCGCCAATTGACCGTGAGGCAGGGGGCGTTGCCGCACAGCGCTAAGCACTCCGCCTCCTCGAGGGTGAACATCTCGTCGGCGGTCGTCTCGCCTGGGTGGGCGTCGAGGGTGCTCTCGATGTGCTCGAGCAGCTCGTAGGCACCGGCCAGCATGCAGGCAATGTTGGTGCATACGGCTACCAGGTACCGGCCCACCGGTTCCAGGTGGAACATGTCGTAGAAGCTGGCGGTGCCCCGCACCTCGGCAGGAGTGAGCCCAAGCAGCTCCGCGACGTCCTCAATGCCCTCTGGGGACACGTAGCCGTCTTGCTCCTGTACGAGGTGGAGCAGAGGTATGAGCGAGGACCGCTTCTCTGGGTAGAGGGCAACCAACGCTCGCGCACGCTCCAAGACGTCATCTGCGAGGTGTGCCACGTTAGAGATTTTTGCCGAGATGGCCCCCGCGGGCCCAATCGGCGGTCACCGGTCCACGTCTCCCATGACCGGGTCGATGGAAGAGATGCAGGCGATCACGTCCGGGATGAACCCTCCCCGCGCCATGGGCGCGAGCCCTTGCAGGTTGGCGAACGACGGTGTGCGCATGTGCAACCGGTACGGCTTGGAGGTGCCGTCTGAGACGATGTAGCAGCCCAGCTCGCCACGGGGGGACTCGACCGGCACGTAGGCGTCGCCTGGCGGTACTCGGAAGCCCTCCGTAAAGAGCTTGAAGTGGTGGATGAGCGCCTCCATTGACTCGTCTATGCGGTTGCGGGGTGGCGGGGTGACCTTTTTGTCCTGCACCCGGTAGTCCCCTTTCGGCATCGCCTTGGCCACCTGGCGCACGATCCTGACTGACTCGCGGATCTCGTTCACCCTGATGGCGAAGCGGTCCCAGCAGTCCCCACCCGTGCCCACCATCACGTCGAAGTCCACTTGGTTGTAGGCGAGGTACGGGAAGTCTCGCCGGACGTCATAGGCGACACCTGTTGAGCGCAGCACTGGCCCGGTGAGCCCTAGGCTGACTGCTGTTGCGGCGTCGATGGCACCCACGCCGTCCATGCGGTTTTGCAGCACAGGTTGGCCTGTGAGCAAGTTGTCGTACTCGTCCATGCGCCGGAGCACGGCATCGCAAATAGCCGTCACGTCGTCGCGCCAGCCGTCGGGTAGGTCCGCTGCGACGCCGCCGGGGCGGATGTAGTTGTGGTTCATCCGTAGCCCAGTTACCTTCTCGAAGAAGGTGAGCAGCAGTTCCCGGTCCCTCCAACCGTAAACGAGCATGTTGAGGGCACCTAGGTCAGCGCCGTTGGTCGCGAGCCATAAAAGGTGCGACGCAATACGGTTGAGCTCGCACATGAGCATACGGATCCACACGGCTCGCTCGGGGATCTCTGTACCTAGGAGCTTTTCCACTGAAAGGCAGTAGGCGAGCTCGTTGAAAAACGGCGAGAGGTAGTCCATCCTGGTGACGTTCGTCGACCCTTGGTGGTACATGAGCTCCTCGCCGGTTTTTTCCATGCCCGTGTGCAGGTACCCGATGACCGGCTTGGTCCGCACAACCTGCTCACCTCTGATCTCGACCATCACCCTCAGGACCCCGTGGGTCGAAGGATGGCTCGGGCCGAGGTTCAAGATCATGGACTCGTCGTCGGGTGCCTCGTAATCGACGTCGCTGAAGTCGAGCGCCACGCCTTCAGGGAGGCGAAGTACGCCTCCAGCCTGCGCCCGCAGCTCTCGGACGCTCTCCTCGTTGCGGGCAAGCATCTCCTGGGCGCCCTCGGAGGTCTTGGCCTTGAGCAGCTCGACGAGGTCGTGGGCCTTAGGTGCGGGGCCGGCCGAGGCTGTCGGGGCAAAAGTCACTGAGGCACCTCCTTGAACTGGACCGGCACGTGGCCGACGGGGTAGTCCTTGCGCAGCGGGTGGCCCTCCCAGTCCTCGGGCATGAGGATCCTCGTCAAGTCGGGATGGTCTGTGAAACGGATGCCGAACATGTCGAACGTCTCTCGTTCGTGCGCCTCGCTACCGGGCCAGAGGTCGAACAGGCTCGGCAGGACGGGGTCGTCCTCGGGCACCTGGCAGCGCACGCGCAGCCGCTCGTGCCGGGAGAACGACACTAGCTCGACGACAACCTCGAAGCGCTCAGGCTGGATGCCCTCCGGCAGCTCTCGCCCTGGGTGAAGGAGGTAATCCACAGCCGTCACCCCCATGCACGCTTCGAAGCCGTCGCGGTAGAGGGCCTCCATGAGGGCCAGGTAACCCCTGGCGTCCGTGTGGACTGAGCGCTGGCCGAAAGCCTCGGTCACCGGGCAGCCATGCAGGCTTTTGCCCGCGCCGGAGCCCTCTGCGGAGGTAGTGCCGCTCGGGGGTGCCTCGCCGGCGCCGCCCTGGCTGCCGGCCAGGTCGGGCTTTGGAGTTACCGGCTCGCTCACTGGGCTATCGCTCACTTCCGGTCGCTCAATGGGCCGTCGCGGTCGCGAGCTGGCGCGGGCTCGGGGTGACGAGGTGGATGCCAGCCCCTGCACCCGTCTCGGCCCGCCGGCGGGTGATCTCGCCGCGGCGGATCTTCTCGTGGAGCGTGAGGATCGAGTGGATCAGAGTTTCAGGGCCGGGTGGGCAGCCCGGCGCGTAAACGTCGACAGGCACGACCTGGTCCACGCCCTGCACAAGCGCGTAATTGTTGAACATCCCACCTGTCGAGGCGCAAACCCCCATCGATATCACCCACTTCGGCTCCATCATCTGGTCGTAGACCTGTCGGAGCACCGGTGCCATCTTTTGCGAAAGCCTGCCCGCAACGATCATCAGGTCGGCTTGGCGCGGCGAAGCGCGGAACACCTCCATGCCAAAGCGCGCGAGGTCGTAGTTTGCCGCGCCGGTAGCCATCATCTCTATGGCGCAGCACGCCAAGCCGAAGTTCGCGCCCCAAGAACTGGACGCGCGCGCCCACTTGACGACGTCCTCCAAGATGCCAGTGAAGAAGTTGTGGTGAAGGTCCTCGAGGCCCATCACATACCCCCTTGACGTGCCGTGCCGGCGACCTCGGCGGTCTCTGCTACCGCGGTTGCCGCCGGCCGTGCGGGTTGGTGGTCGACCAGGTCCAAGGCCCTCCCAACCTGCGCAGGTGTGCCAGGGCGGCTGACCCTCCTCACGGTCGCGTTGATGCTGCGGCTCGCCGGGGCGCCGGACCTGCTCCCCAGCCGCTTTGCCGGGCCCCAGTCGAGAGCACCTTCGGAGACGAGGTAGGCGAAGGCTATGAACACCACCGCGGCGAAGGACGCCATTTCCACAAGCCCGAACACGGCCAACTGACGGAACATGACCGCGAACGGGTACAAGAAGACGACCTCGATGTCGAAGATGATGAAGATCATCCCGACCAGGTAGAAGCGGACCGGGAAACGGGCTGGCGGCTCGCGGGTGGGCGCGATCCCAGACTCGTAAGGCCCGGTCTTGGCGGGGTTCAGGCGGCCACCGGGGGCGAGCATCCGTGAGGCGGCAAACGACCCGACGGCGAACACCAGCGCCAGAACCAGCATGAGGAGCACAGGCAGGAACTGGTCCATCGCTGCTAAGGCTAGCGCCGGCCCACAGCAAGCCACACGCCGAGCCACTGGAGGCGCCGGCGAGGTGCCAAATGACACAAACCCCCTGCGCTCGCTGCCGCCTATGGCTGGCGTCCGCTGCCGCCTATGGCTGGCGTCCGCTGTCGCCTGCGGCTGCTGCCCCCTGCCTCCTGCAGCTGGCGCCTGCTGCCGCCTATGGCTGGCGTCCGCTGCCGCCTATGGCTGGCGTCCCTGGGTAGCATCTCCTCCGTGCCCAAGCGCTACGAGGTACTGGTCGTCGGCGCCGGGCCCGCCGGCGCTTCGTGCGCTTACTGGTTGGCAAAGGCCGGCCACGAAGTCCTGCTGGTGGAAAAGAAGGCGTTCCCGCGCGAAAAGACCTGTGGGGACGGCTTGACGCCTAGGGCGGTGCGCCAGCTCGAGGACATGGGCTTGAGGAGCGAGCTCGCTTCGTCTCACCGCTACGGCGGCCTTCGCTCCCACGGCTTCGGGCACACCCTGGAACTGGCCTGGCCGGAGGCTCCCGGCCTTCCTCGTTACGGCTACGTCATAACCAGGAAGGACCTAGACGCCCTTGTTGCAGCCCGGGCGGTGAAGGCCGGAGCTGAGCTTTGGGAGCACACGGAAGCAGCCAGCCCCATATCGGAGGAGGGGCTCGTGAAAGGTGCACGGCTGGTCGCCTCGGGCGACGGTGGCCACTCCGGCGAGCTCAGGGCCAACTACGTCGTGGTCGCCGACGGCGCCAACTCGCGCTTTGGGTGGGCGCTCGGCACCAGCCGCGAACGCTCTTACCCGCAGGGCATGGCCCTCAGGGGTTATTGGTCGTCGCCACTTTCGCACGAACCCTGGATCGACTCGTGGCTCGACGTGCGGGACTCAGCTGGCAGGACGGTGCCGGGCTACGGCTGGGTGTTCGGCCTCGGGGACGGGAGGGTCAACGTTGGCGTTGGTTTGCTAAGCACGTCTTCGCTTTGGAAAGGCGCCAACACGTCCCGGCTCATGGAAGCTTTCTGCCAAATGCTGCCGGCAGAGTGGGGCGTAAGCCCAGAGACCTCTCTCGGCCCCCCGACAGGCGGTAGGTTGCCGATGGGGTTGTCTGTTGGCCCGCGTTCGGGGCCGCGGCACCTAGTCGTCGGCGACGCGAGCGGCATGATAAACCCGTTCAACGGTGAGGGCATCGCTTACGGCTACGAGACGGGCCGGCTCGCAGCAGAAGTGCTGAGCGAGGCGCTCACTAGTGGCAACCCCTGTGCACTAGCGCTTTACGAGGACATGCTGCGAGCTCGCTACGGCCTGTACTACAAAGTTGCCCGCGCTTTTGTCCGAGCGATCAGCAACCCGCAGGTAATGAAGGTTTGCGTGACCACCGGCATGCACAGCCGCACGGTGATGGAATGGGCCCTTCGGATAATGTCCAACTCGCTTCGTCCGGACGAGCTCGGCCCGGCCGAAGCTGCCTACAAGGCCCTAGTGGCGGCCACCTGGGCGACTTCGCTGAAACGCTCTAGAGTTTCGGCGAGCTCCGGTTCGCCGTGGGCCAAGCTCGGGAACATTATTTCGTAAGGACCTGGTGCGATGGCGACACCTTTTTCCAAGAGCCCCTTCATCACGGCTTCGTAAATGTGAGCGTCCGCCGAGAGCCGCGCCCCCTTATAATCTCGCACCGGCTCGGCCCCGAAGAACACTCCGAGCAGAGGACCTGCGACCGGCACTTGGGCCGGGATGCCTGACTCTTTCGCACAGCCAGCGAGGCCGGCCGCGAGCCGGCCGGCGTACTCGCTCAACGCTTTGTACGCATGAGCGTCCAATAGGGAAAGGGTGGCGAGCGCTGCCGCAGTCGCAACCGGGTTGCCCGAGAGCGTGCCCGCTTGGTAGACAGGGCCTTCAGGGGCAAGTCCCTCCATGACCTCCCTGCGCCCCCCGAAAGCCGCCAACGGGAACCCGCCGCCCACAACTTTGCCGAAACACCAAAGGTCCGGTGCTATCCCCAACAGGGTCGAGGCGCCCCCGCGCCCAACGCGGAAGCCTGTAATGACCTCGTCGAAGATCAGTAGGGCACCCGCCTTCGTGCAGGCAGCTCGTAGGCCCTCGAGGAAGCCAGGCAAAGGAGGGACGAGGCCCATGTTGGCGGCGATTGGTTCCACGATGACTGCTGCCACCTCGTCGTCCAGCTCCGGTACCTCGTTGTAGGGGACGACCAGGGTGCTGGCCACCGCCGCCTGAGTCACGCCGGCACAAGCTGGTACGCCAAGGGTCGCCATACCGCTCCCTCCGCTGGCGAGGAGGGCGTCGGAGTGGCCGTGATAGCAACCCTCGAAGACGACGACTTTGTCGCGCCCAGTCACTCCCCTGGCTAGCCGGACCGCAGACATTGCCGCCTCAGTGCCCGAGCTCACCAGCCGCACTTGTTCGCAACCGGGCACCCGCTCGCAGATTTCCTCAGCCAGCTCCACCTCCCCCGGCGTAGGGGCGCCGAAGGTGGTGCCTAGCCGAGCAGCCTTCTCAACTGCTTCCACCACCTTTGGGTGAGCGTGGCCGAGGATGGACGCCCCGTAAGATTGGACGTAGTCGATGTAGCGCCGGCCTTCTACGTCCCAGACGTACGCCCCTTGCCCCCGCGCCACGAAATAGGGTGTGCCGCCGCCGACGGACTTGAAAGAGCGCACTGGGGAGTTGACCCCTCCTGGGGCCACACGTCGTGCCCGCTGCCAAAGCTCTTCATTGGTGCTCATGGCTACTTGTACTGAAGGTCTTGAAGGGCCTCTGCCACCTCGCCAGCAAAGTAGGTGAGGACCAAGTCAGCGCCAGCCCTCTTTATGGCCGTCAGCTGCTCCATTGCGACCGCCTGGCCGTCTAGCCAACCCCTCTCGGCGGCAGCCTTCACCATCGCGTACTCGCCGCTTACGTGGTAGGCAGCGAGCGGAGCCCTGAAGCGCTGCCGGACCGCGGCGACCACGTCGAGGTAGCTGAGAGCCGGTTTCACCATGACAATGTCGGCACCCTCGGCGAGGTCGAGCTCCACCTCGCGGAGGGCTTCTCTCAGGTTGCGGGGGTCCTCCTGGTAGCAGCGCCTGTCGCCGCCGCCAGCGATGGTGACGTCCACAGCGTCGCGAAACGGCCCGTAAAGAGCGGAGGCGAACTTCGCGGCGTACGCGAGGATGCCCACCTCCTCGTGGCCAGCTTGGTCGAGAGCAGCTCGTATGGCACCGACTTGGCCGTCCATCATCCCAGAGGGGGCCACCATGTGGGCACCGGCGTGTGCCTGTGCCAGGGCAACCTCACAGTAACGGCTGAGGGTCGCGTCGTTGTCCACTTGCCCGTTTTGGTCGAGGACGCCGCAATGGCCGTGGTCCGTGTACTCGTCCAAGCAGAGGTCGGCGATGATCACCATGTCGTCTCCCAGCTCAGAACGTAGGGCTTCCAGGGCGACCTGGGCCACGCCGGCTTTGTCGGACGCACCACTTCCGATGGGGTCTTTCTTGGCCGGGACCCCGAAGAGCACCAGCGCGGGCACCCCGAGGCTGGAGAGCCGGCGCGCCTCTTTTGTAACGGACTCGATTGTGTGTTGGAACACCCCGGGGAGCGACGGCACGGGCCGAGGCTCGCTGATGCCTTCACGCACAAAGAGCGGCGCAACCAGGTCCTTCACGGACACGGCCGTCTCGGCGAGCATCTCGCGAAGAGCTGGCGTAGCCCGGAGCCGGCGCATCCGAGTGCCTGGGTAACCCACCCCTGCCAAGTTAGTCCTTAAGCAAGCGAGGCCCGGGCCTGATAGACGGAATGTTGGCTTATTTGCGGGGGACTGCGGGGTGAGGACGGGAGCCGATAGTGGGTTTGGGGTGAAAGCTCGTCCTGAGGCCTGAGCTGGGTGG
>Ga0209061_1000398_pt1 | contig 118260 bp, 91 predicted proteins | sample Coa_R1_10_FD_187157 | JGI IMG/M metagenome (GOLD analysis project Ga0209061, IMG submission 187157) | Surface soil microbial communities from Centralia Pennsylvania, which are recovering from an underground coalmine fire - Coalmine... | ecosystem: Environmental > Terrestrial > Soil >... | reverse complement strand
GCCATCCACTCATAATTCTTGCAGCGGGCCTACGGCCCGTCAGGACGGGAGGGGAAGCAAGCGGGGACACCCCGCACCCCGGCAGGGGTGAAACCCCTGCACCCCGAGTTATGAGTGGATGTCAGTGCATTTACACTTGACGTTTTTGGGTTTGGTAGCTATCTGTTCAGAGAGAGCAGCAGGAGCCAAATCCGTGTGTGATTGAAAATTATTATCGTGGCTGCTCCTATTGCTCTCCTTGCAAAGATTGCTGTATGCCTTACAAGTTCCTGAACAGGGCGAGAGGTGAATCTTTACTACTTGCCCCCCTTTCCCACCCCTGCTATAGTATCTAACGAATAGGTAAACATAGGTGAAAGGTCCCGGTTATGACGGCAAATATTGGTCTTGACTTCTGGTTGACACAATGGAATCTTGATCCATCCATTCTTATCGGCACGGCATTAATTATCGGTGGCTATCTGTATGCTATCGGCCCGCTGCGCAGGCGCTATAACTTTGAAAAGGCCTCGCGTGGCCAGGTCTTTGCGTTCTTATCCGGCATGATTATTATGTTCCTGGCCCTTGTTACTCCGCTGGACGAGCTTGGCGACTCCTACCTGTTCAGCGCGCACATGGTGCAGCATTTGCTGATCACTATCGTCGGACCGCCATTGCTGCTGATCGGAACGCCCGAATGGTTCCTGAGACCAATAGTGCGCACCCCGGCGCTATTTCGTATCGCAAAGTTTTTCACGATGCCTGTTATTTGCTTTGCCCTTTTCAATATCGACTTCTGGCTCTGGCACGCGCCTCCGCTCTACGATGCCACGCTGGAAAACGAGTCCATTCACATCATCGAACACCTGACCTTTATCATCTTTGGCGTCCTGAACTGGTGGCCGATGTTCAGTCCATCCAGGGATTTACCGCGCCTGCCTATCGGCGGACAGGTACTCTATCTCTTCCTCAGCGGCATGCCCACCGTCGCGCTAGGAGCCGGCCTTACCTTCTTGCCGCCGCTCTATGCTCCCTACATCACCGCTCCGCGTGTATGGGGCATTTCTGCGGCCACCGACCAGCAGTTGGGCGGTCTCATCATGTGGATTCCCGGCAATATCCTCTATATCGTCGTTATGAGCGCTCTCTTCATCCGCTGGATGCAGCAGCAAGAGGCAAAGCAGATGGCCCGGGAACGAGAACAATATGAAAAAGAGGATGCCATCATATAGGTGGTCGCCCTCCAGCCTCTGGCTGCTTGTGGTCACCTTCTGCTAGCGCCACAGCCAGCAAGTCTCTCATTCTCTTCCCATCCATGCTATAATCCCTTCAGAATTTCCACTTTTCCCGGCAAGCAGCAGAATAGAGAAGTGGAGAAAAACATATTTCGTGTTTGTTGGGAAGGCTGCATTGCAATGCTCATTACACGCATCGAGTTAGAGAACATTAAGAGCTATCGCCACCTGGCCGTTGATTTGCGGCGCGGCACCACCGCTATCAGCGGCCCTAACGGGTCAGGCAAAACTACACTTGTTGAAGCCATTGGCTATGCCCTGTTCGACTTTCTCCCCTATAATCAGACGCAATTTGTGCGTGAAGGCGAAAAATTTGGTCGCGTCGTCGTCCATTTCCTCGGCAACGATGATCGTCCCTACGAGGTCGAGCGGCGCTGTGGCGCGGGTGCGAAGTGGTTCGTGTATGACTGCGAAGCTGATATGCGCCTTGAGCAAAGCACCGATGTACTCGATAAGCTACACGAGCTCTTCGGCATCGACCGCGAGCGTCCCCTGGATAGCCTCTTCCGCGATGCGCTGGGCGTGCCACAGGGGACATTCACTGCCAGCTTCTTGCTCACTCCGGCCAAGCGCAAGCAAATCTTCGATGCGCTGCTGCAAATAGAAGACTACAAAACCGCTTTCGACTATCTCTTAGAGGTAAAAAATACCTACAGAGATCAGCTACAGGCTCAAGTACGGGAAATTGACCGCCTCACCTTTGAGACACAGGAACTTGATGCCTGGCGCCAGGCACTGGCGGGTATGCGCTTGCAAGACCGGCAGAAAAAGGAACAAAATGCGCAGGTTACGCAGCGCCTTGCCGATTGCAAAGAGCGCGAGGCGATCCTGAGGCAGAGCCAGGATCGTCTCAATCGGTGCAGCGCGCAACTTGAACTGAGTCGCATGAAACATGAAAGCGCTCAACAGGAGCTATCCAGAAGCGAAGAGGCTCTAAATGAAGCTCGCGCCGCGCGACGGGCTGTTGAAGATTCCTTGCTGGATTACCGGCGCTACCAGCAGGCCGAAGCAACGCTGCTTAGTTTGCGTGAGGATGAACGGGAGCGTAATGCCTTGCGGCAACAGCATGCGGAGCAGCAAAAACGGCTGGCAACCGTTACGGCCAATATCGCTCATCTACAGGTGCGACTTGACGAGGTGGCCGCTGCCCGGCAGCGGCTAGAAGCGTTGCTGCCGGCCTATGAGCAGCAACTTGAGCTGGAAAAGCAGAAAGAGCTGCTGGCACAGCAAGTTACTAACCACGAGAATCTAAAAGAAGAGGCGGCACGCCTCAGCCGGCTACTTGAGGACTGCCGGCGACAGCAGGAAAAACTGCAACAGCGTATTGCCGAGATCGAACCGCTCCAGCCGCTGGCCGAAAAATTGACCGAACGGGTCGAAAAGGTCGTACAGCTTCAGACAAGGCTGCTTGATCGCGGCGCGAAACGCAAGCAGTACGAGGAGAAACGCGGCCAGTTGCAGGAGAAACTTGCGGATCAAGAGCATACTGCTGCCCAGTTACGCAAGGCAGAAGACTATATTGCGAAGGCCGAGCAGCATCGCGCGGAGGCCGAGGAACTGCCGGGACTGCAAGAGGAATTTGAACGATTTTCGGCACAAAAGCACAAACTCGAAGGCAACATCGAAAGCTATCAAGAATCGCGCCGTCTCTCCGCCGGTGGCCAATGTCCGCTGCTGCACCAGCCCTGTCTGAATATCAAGCAAATAGGCCTGGTGAGCCTCGAGTCCTACTTTGATAGCCTGCTGGACGAGGAGCATACGCAATACGAAGCGCTCGCGCAACGATTGGAAGCCATCAGCGCACGTATCGCTTATGTGAAAAAACATGCCGGCGCGCTGGAAAAAGTGGGGCAGTATATCGAAAGGCGCGACATCTGTACCGATAAATTGCAGCGTTTGAACATCGACATCACGCGCCTGCAACGCGAGATTGCGGACCTTGAGCAAGGTTTGGAAGAATTGAAGCTCGTTGATAAACTCATTCTCAAGGCAACAGCAGACCGTGACGAGAGCCAGAAGGCCGATCAACAGGTGCGTGAGCTGGAGGGTTTCCGCAAACAGCTTGAGCAAGTGCAGGCACAGATCGAGCAATATAGAGCCGATCTGGAAGAGCGCAGGAGGCAGGCGGATGCAGTCAGTGGCAGCGCCGCACAACTCGAAGAGGTGAACCAGGCATTGGAGGCCCTGAACGACCCGCGCTCGCTCCTTAAAGTCCAGCAAGAAACCATCAAGCAGGAGCCTGTCTACCAGCAACAATTGCAGGCACAGCAGCAAAATCGCCAGCAAACTGAACAACAACTGCACGCCCTGGATCAGCAACTACAGGGCTTCGCGCAGCTTGACGTGCAAATCGGTGAGCAAGAGGCGGTTCGCGCCCGCTGTAAGCCTGGATATGATACCTATATCAAGAACGAGAACGTGGCCACGCTCCTACCCGCCCGAGAACGGGCTTCTATGCAGGCAGCGAGCCAAGCAGAACAGGCTCAGCAGAACTTGCAGAAGGCCGAAGCGGCCTATCAGGAAGCGGCATCCGCGTTTAATGAGCAGGAGCTATTATCCATCCAGGCAGAAATTAAGCTGCTTGAGAACACGCAGGCAACGCTGGCAACAGAAATGACCAGACTTCAGCTCGATATCAACGAACTGGAGCAAAATATCGCGCACGCGGAAGAGCTATTGAAGGAGCTAGAGGCTGCGCAGCAGGAGAAGCGGACACTCGAAGACCTGCAAACGATGGTGGAGCAGTTCCGCAAGTTGATCAAGGAGGCCGCGCCATACGTGCTGAAGGCGATGCTCAACGATATCTCAGCCGAGGCCAATCGGATCTTCGGCGAGATCATGGGCGACCGCAGCGCGCAACTTTTCTGGGAGAACGATTACGAGATCGTCCTGCGCCGCCAGGCTGTCAATCGCACCTTCGCGCAGTTGAGCGGCGGCGAGCAGATGAGCGCGGCGCTGGCCGTTCGCCTGGCGCTGCTCAAAAAGCTCTCCACGCTCAATATCGCCTTCTTCGATGAGCCGACGCAGAACATGGATCTCTTGCGCCGCTCTAATCTGGCAGAGCAGATCCGGCGTGTGCGCGGCTTCGACCAACTCTTCGTCATCAGCCACGACGATACATTTGAGCAGGGACTTGATAGCCTGGTGCGCCTGCGCAAAATAGACGGTGAGACGCGCCTGCTGACCGAAGACGATGACAATATGTTTGCGATAGAAGAGCAGGTGCCAGTCCATGCTGCACAAAGGTAAACTTCAGGCGGCTCTGAACGTCAAGCGCGGCCAGTTCAGCGCCTACGACGATTCGTTCAACGACCAGGTGCAGGCGTACCGGCATGCGCTCGAAACGCTGTACCTGAAATACTCATCGGGCTTGCTGCTCGAACAGGCCTTTCCAGAAGATGGTCCAAGCATGCCGCCGGCCGGGGCGCGACCCAGCATCGAATTTGATCGCTGGCTGGTCAACGCTCCCTACAATTCATATCATGGCCCGCTCTTCCCTTTCGGGCGCGAATTTGCCAATCACGAACAGGCGCGCCAGTGGGCCGAGTGCATCGAGGGAGTAACGACGCTGGCGGTCGATGGCAGCCAGCTACAGCCCTGGCGCGATGCCTCAATTCCCGTGGCGCTCATTCAAGTTGGCTTCTTCGCCAATCCTCACGCGCATGGCCGCCCATATATCAAGGATGTGCGCATGGAAGTCCTCGCGCCGGATGAAATCATGGAAGCGTCCAGAAGCGAGGGCAAAGACCCCGATAGCTATCCCTATTCCGAAATGCAGGTCACGCTGCGCCGCTACAAATTGGAGGTCGAGACGCTTTGCGAACAAATGGCACATTTTGCCAGCATGCGCCGTCCAGGTGATCCGGCCCATAGTCCCGTCGTCTTTTTTGATGGCTCGCTGGTCGTCTCCTTCGCGCTGACGATGCCCAGTCCTTACCGCGAGCAGTACATCGCCTCAGCCGTCTCGCTGCTGCAAACCTCAGAGGAGTACCGCATCCCGCTGATCGGCTACATCGATACCAGCTATGCGCGTGACATCATCACCATGCTGTTGCGCCTCGACTCCTCTGGACAGCATGCCCGGCCCATGCTGCGCGAAACGAAAAAAGTCCACGACGCGCTACTCTGGCAGGGGCACATGCGCTGGGGAGACCGCACACCTGCGATGATCTGCGCTCGCGGCGATATCCTCGAAGGCTACGGGGCATACCGCGAAAGCGTGGCATTTTGCTACCTGCAAACCACTGCTAACCGTCCCCCGGCGCGTTTAGAATTCCCGCGCTGGATGCTCGACGACGGCGTGCTGGAACCCGTACTGGATGTTGTGCGCGCCGAGGTGATCACGGGCCAGGGCTATCCCTACGCCATTGAAACGGCAGATGCTGTCTCCGTGATCACGATGCAAGACAGAGCAGAGTTTTACCAGCAATTCCAGGAGTTTATCGGGCGCCAGGGTCTGAAGTTTTCGTTTTCGACGAAGGCGGTGAGCAAGAGCCGGAGAAGATGAAAACAACGCGTTTCTGTGTTTTAGACCTTTATTCTTCCTGGTGCTTATTAAGCCACTGGTGAATCTTATTTCTGGCCTGGCGCGTCCGGGCAAAAACATAGTACATATAATTATTTATCTCATCATTGATATCTACAGACTTTTGCTTTTTGGAATTCGATTCGTCTTTACCCTCGATATCCTCCTCATTCTTAGTCTCTTTGGTTTCTTTATCTCTATTCCTGCTAGCTTCCTCTTTTCTATAAAGCCATTGAGGGATTCGACCGTTTTCAATGCTGGCAATGAGAAATTCGGCTAAATCGGCACTTTTTAACTCGTTGTCCAACCTGCTCTTACTAAGCCATTCAGGGTTCGGCCCTTTTCTTGCGCGAGAAGTGATTATCTCAGTAATGTTCCCATTTCTCAACTCGTAGTCTATAGATACAAAGCGGCCCCCAACCTTAGCCCCAAGGTATCTATGTCCAAGGTCAGTATGGATACGGTAAGCGAAGTCCAGTGGGGTTGCGCCTGTAGGTAGATCAATAATGTGCCCCTTGGGAGTAATCACGTAGATACGATCCTTTAGAATCTTACTTTTTGACCGGTTAGCAGAAGCCTGCTTTTTTTCTTCGATCACACTTTTGCGCAATTGAGCCAGCTCTTGATCCCAGATTTGTTCTTTCGTCTTCAGCACCCGTGGCGTCTTGCCCTTCCGGTATGTTTTGCTCTCTTTATACCGCCAGTGCGCTGAAGCCACGCCATATTCAGCAATCTCGTGCATCTCTTTGGTACGAATTTGAATCTCAACTATTTTGTCTCCAATTTTTACGGTGGTGTGAAGGGATTGATATTGATTTTCTTTAGGAGTCGCTATCCAATCTCTATACGATTCGCCGTTATAAACATCGGTCTCCGCTGGCCAGTTATCCAGAATGATCTCCAATACATCATAACAATCCTGCTTACTGTTCACGATGATACGGAAGCCGAGCAGGTCCTTCACTTCCTCAAAAGACAGGTTTTTGGCCACCATCTTGTTATAGATGCTGTAGATATGTTTTGCCCGGCCCGTAATTGCCGCTTCTATGCCATATTCCTCCAGTTTTTCTCGTAACAGTGGAATGATATTATTGATATGTGCCTCACGCTGTTCCTTTTTTGCTGCAAGTTGCCTGGCTATTTCTTTGTAGCGCAGCGGGTCAATCAACCGGAAGGACATATCTTCTAGATTTGATTTGAGTTGCCATATTCCTATTCTATCGGCAAGCTGTGCATAGATTGCTAAGGTTATTTTTGCCAGTTGTATATGATTGAGGGCTTCTTGCTTCTCTGAAGGTAAATCCTTCAGCAGTTTAATCAGGTACAGGCGGTCAATAAGCTTAATAATCAGGGCATTCATGTCGGTTGTGGTGGCAAGAAACATTCTGATGATGTTCTCAATCTGCTTCTCTTTTTTTTGAAAATGAAGGATCGCAGGAGAAGGAAGTTCAGCATCCTCACTACTTACCTCGTCAATGGCTAAAGCATACATCTTATGCAAGATATCCTGGCGCTCTCTACCTTGCTCGTGATCATTCGGATCTTGAACGATTGGCCAGATACTCCATTCGAGGCGGCCTAATTGTAGTATCGACTCGACGAGTTCTATTGAAGTGATTTCATTCTTAAACTGTTTCCTCAGAGGATCGATAACTTTTTTCAGGAGAGAGGGAGGTGGACAGGCTATAGCCGCCGCAATCGCAACAGGATTTACTCTAAACTCACAAAGTAATTCAGTGACCTCATAGATATATTCGAGATAAGGCTTACCAATTGGATGATTGAGATGAGCAAAATGATCTTCTGCAAATGAGCATGCTTTGCTAACGAGGTCGAAGTCCTCTTCAGAGAAATATACTGTTAGTTTCTCCCACAATCTATCATTTAACACATGAGTTTTCCCCAAAGCTTCTGTTACCATTGTACTCTCCCACCAAGAATACTCTCTATCGAAATGGATCGTTTCATTAAGTCATCGAAGTGCTGCTCAAGGCCCCTGAACAGAGGTCCGCCCTCCCGTGTAATTTGCAGCATCTTCTCATTTTCATCGTTCTTCGGAGCTCCGGCGGCAAAAGAACTGACAAACATGACGTTGTCGAACTAACGGTGTTAAAATGATACGATTACCTTTAAAGAGTAACGAAATAGAACCGAAATGATAAAATTTATCAGATTATTTCCTATTCCATCATGGCCATCGCTTGCAGTAAAGTGGACGAATATTACATTAAACCAAATTTCTTTCTCCTCCCCCCATATGATATACTTACCTTAACGCAACGCTTAGTAGCTAGTTTACCCTGGAAAGTTTTTATGTCTCGTTCGATCAAACAGACGCTCACCTGCCCGTGCGGGCAGGTTTTCGAGAGCGCGATTTATGATTATGTCAATATTGCGCAAGACCCGCAACTGCAATATACCGTTCTGGCAGGGCTTTTGAATGTCTCGACATGTCCATCCTGCGGGCGTCGCGCTGCCATCGCTCGCCCTTTCATTTACTCGGACCCGGCCCATAAGCTGCTCGCGTATGTGCATCCGCGCAGCGATGCGCCCGAAGAGGCGCGACTCATGATCCTGGAGCGGCTGCGCGATACCTACGTCAATATCGTCGGTGAGGCCGAAGAACATCTCAATGAGGAAGCCGGCGGCGATATCAGCAGCATCGAGCCTACTGGCCACGCTACCCGAGCAATGGAAACCCCGCCCTTACAGGTCGTTTTTGGTGTCGATCAGCTACAGGAACTTATCAATGCCGTGCTGAGCCAGGATGAGCGCCTGGGCAAAATCGCCTTAAGCACCCACAGCCATGACGAGGCCGAACGCGCGCAACTACATACCATTGCCCGCAAGCTGGCCTCCGAAATGCAGTGCCAGATCGAGGTGGAAGACCTCTCAGACGAATATACTGTCTGGCTTTTCGGCTCCCGCCGCCAGATCGGTGCCATCATGCGCGAACTGGCCGCGCGCACTTAGAAACAGGCAGGCGCATATCATGATCACCATCGGAGTTCTCACTATCAGCGATAGCGGCGCAATTGGCGCCCGCGTCGATACCAGCGGGGAAAATATTCGGGCGCTGGTCGCGCAGTTGCCGGAAGCCGTCATCAGCGCGGGTGCCATCATACCTGATGAGCGTGAGCAGATCGAGGCTACGTTGATCGAGTGGTGCGATGAGAAGCATCTCAACCTGATCATTACCACCGGCGGAACCGGCCTCGCGCCACGCGATGTCACCCCAGAAGCGACAAAAGCCGTTATCGACCGCGAGGCGCCAGGTATCGCAGAGGCCATGCGCGCCACCAGCCTGCAACATACTCCTTTTGGCATGCTCTCGCGTGGAGTCGCGGGCACACGTGGCCGCTCGCTGATCATCAATCTCCCCGGCAGCCCTAAAGCGGTGAAAGAGTGCCTCGAATATATCCTGCCCGTTCTGCCGCATGCCGTGAATTTGCTGGCCGATGGGCCGAGGGAACACTGAATTTGTCCAATAACTATCCCACGGCTCCTTTCGCCTATGCGGGCCATACTGATTACGTTTTTGCCGTTGCCTGGTCACCTGATGGCGCGTCTATCGCCTCCGCTTCGCGGGACACTACTGTGCGCATCTGGAATGCCACAACGGGCGAGGATAGATATGTGTACCGGGGGCATACGCGCCACCTGCTTTCGGTCGCGTGGTCGCCTGATGGCCACTACCTGGCTTCCGGCGATACGGATGGAGGCATTCATGTATGGGAAGCTCTTACAGGCCGCGCTATTCTCACTTATCGCGGCCATACGCGTTTTGTGAGAAGCATTGCGTGGTCGCCTGATGGCAAGTACATCGCTTCGGGAGGCGACTTCGGCGATAGTACGACACAGGTCTGGGAAGCTCTCACCGGTAGCACGATCTATACCTGCAAAGAGCGGTACAGGGTGTTTGCCGTCGCGTGGTCGTCTGATGGCAGCAGGGTCGCTTCCGCCAGCTTTGATGGCAGAGTGCAAATCTGGGATGCGTTCACGGGTGGCAATCTCCTTCATTATAAAGGCCATGCTATGCCCGTCTATGCCATGGGCTGGTCCCCTGACGGAAGATATATCGCCTCGGCGGGACAGGATACGACTGTGCGCACCTGGTCGGCAGCAACAGGAGATCATCTTTGTATTTACGAGGGCCACACGCATCCGGTTAAGGCCCTGTCATGGTCGCCCGATAGCCGGTATGTTGTATCTGGTGGCGATGATGCGACGATTCAGATCTGGGATGCCACTACGGGAAAAGCCGTTGTCGAATACGGTGGGTATCCCAAATGGATTCGTACCGTAGCATGGTCGCCTGATGGACGATGTATTGCCTTCGCGTACGATCAGATGGTGCGAATTATGGAAGCAGGTGTTCATCAGTAACTCTTTTGGGGGAATCCACCAAATGCCCTCCAGGGGCCTGCTCCACTCCTGCTATCACCTTAAAAAGTGCCAGGGAGAGAGTTGTGATTGCTCTCTATGGAGTTATACCGGTTAGCCGCCGTTATTCCTCAGCGGCAACGAAAAAAAGAATGTATTCCCCTCGCCTGGCTGGCTTTCCACCCACATGCGGCCACCCTGCCGCACGATGATTTCGTGAGCGATATAAAGTCCCAGACCCAGGCCCTCAACCTGCTCTTCGTTGTCATTGGAAGCACGGTAGAAACGTTCAAAAATGTGGGCCCGGTCCTGCTGGCGAATGCCTCGCCCTTCATCTTTTACCGAGACGATAGCCTCACCATCCTGCCGCTCCACTCGTACCACGACCGGCCGGCCACTGGGACTATACTGGATAGCATTGCTGACCAGGTTGTTCAATACCCGCTCCAGATGGCCTGCATCCCAGTTGCCAGTGATGGGCTCCTCGCCTGCTTCAAGTCTCAACAGATGATCATCTTTGTACTCTTCAAGTACCTGGCGTACCAGCGCCACGATATCGACATTTTCCTGTTTGTGTAGCTCAAACATATTAGCGCCGATGCGCGTGCTATCTACCACCTCATCAATAAAGCGGGAAAGGCGATGCACCTGGTGAATGATGCTATCCAGAATACGGGCCAGGTCTTCGTGTTCTTGCCCTGTTTCCTCGCGCTTTATAAAGCGTTCGAGCATTTGCGTATTTTCCAGGATCGAGGTGAGTGGAGAATGCAATTCATGACTGGCAAGCGAGAAAAATTCGTCCTTCAGCCTGTTTAACTGCTCCATTTCCTCGCGCGCTTTTACCTGTGCGGTTATTTCAACCATCGAGATAAGCACGAATTCAACAACACTTTCCTGCCGTGTATTCAAGAGAGGTATGAGATTGTAGAACCACATGGTTTCCTGTTCGTCCTGCGAGAACTTCAGGCGAACCTCGGGCAAATTTAGCGGTGCGCGGCTCTCAAGCACTGTTTGGAAAAGTTTCTCTGTATCCTGACTTGCAGGCAGGACAGTCAGTTCGCTCCATTTGCGGCCTATCAGTTCATCTCGATTGAGTTGACGCACCTGAGAGACGATATCGAGGTAACGCGGGCTTGCCATAAGCAGTCTGGCCGATTGCGCGCTATAGAGGGCCAGCGGCACCATATCGACGCTGTCAAAGATGCGTTTCAATCGCTGAAGCTCTTCTTCAGCTTCACTAGCATGTTGCTGCGTCTGGTCGGCCGCGTAGATAATCACGCCGGTCACGCGACCGATGGCATCATGCGAGGGCACAACGGTAAAAGCGAAGTAATTTTGGGTATATTCATTTTGCCCCGGTCCTTTCGGCAGGTGAACCAGCGTGCGGGATGTAGTGCGAACTATATCCAGCTGGTAGGCTTCGCGCGCCAGGTGCATAATCGGTATCTCGAACTCCCTAAAGAATCCGGCGACTTCTTCCAGTGAGCGCCCCTGCGTTGGTAGGCCTCGCTCCTCAAGCAGGTTCTCGAAGCCAGGACTGAGGGCTTCGACGACCAGATTCGGCCCACGCAGGACAAGTATATAGAAAGGAGCGAGTTCGACCATTTCCCCAAGGCGCAGGCGCTCGCTTTCAAGCATACTGGCCATTTCTTGCAGTTCGTTTGTGCGCGCCCGCAGCTCATCATTCGTCGTTTCCAGTTCCTCGTTGGTGGCCTGCAATTCTTCATTGCTGGTCTCCAGTTCCTCGTTGGTGGCCTGCAATTCTTCATTGGTGGTTTCAAACTCTTCGATGGTCGCCTGCAGCTCCTCCTGCGTCAACATCAGTTCTTCGTTAGCGACCTGCAGCTCCTCATTGGAATCCAAGAGTTCTTTGTTTACATCATTCAGGCGCTTATTGACGGTGCTGATCTCGTTCATGAGCTTATTCTGCTCGACATGAGCGGCCTCTAACTGCCGTCGAATCTGCACCTCTTCTGTGACATCGCTCACGCTGATAGCTGCCAGGTCCTGCGAGTTGGTATCCATGCGCATCAGTGCTATAGAAAGCGAAACGAAGCGTCCATTGCCGCCCAGCGCATTATCGAGACCAATTTCGTTCAGCGTGATGGTATTGCGCTCGCGAAAGACGGTGTCAATCGCCGTGCGTACCTCTAGATAGGGTATACCGTGCACGGAATGCAAAAAATCCTGTTTATTCGTGCTATCACGCAATCCCAGCAGCCTGCGGGCCGCGTTATTGACCGATAGCACGTGGTAAGAGCGATCAATCACTACCACGCCGATAGGGAGAAAGCGCAGCAGCAACTCATTGAAACGGCGCATCTGTCCCAATTCAGCAGTAGAATGGGTAATCTCCTGATCAATGTTCTTTTTACCCGCCGCGGGAAGATTGCTAGCGGCAGAATGTGATTCTACAGGCCGCACGTTGAGTTCCGGTAAACCGGGGCGGCGAGCCATTGGTACAAGGCTGCCCGTGCGGCGATATACCTTCCAATGCTTGTTGACCAGTTCGAAATAGGATGAAGTGGGACGAACTGTCTCAGCCTTGCCCAGGAAGAGATAGCCGCCGGGAATGAGCGAGAAAGCGAACTGGTTGAGGACATATTCCTGCAATTCAGGTGTGAAATAAATCAGGACGTTGCGGCACAGGACCATATCGATGCGTGGGAATGGAGCGCTACGGCTCAGGTCTTGTTGCCCAAATATCACCATTTGCCGCAGTGTCTTGGAGATGCGGTATCCCTGATCAAAGCGCTCGAAGAAACGCTCGCGATACTCGGCAGGAACAGTTTTGAGCAGGGTTTCGGAATACATGCCGCGGCGAGCAAAGTTAATGGCGGCCTCATCCAGGTCGGTGGCAAATATCTTCACGCTCCACTCGGGCAGTTCCGCTCCCAGCTGATCTGTCAATAACATGGCCAAGGAGTATGGCTCCTCGCCCGAGGCGCACCCGGCCGCCCATAAACGCAGCACGCGGTCCCGCTCGCGCGCCTGCATAATGATGGGGGGAAGGATCTCATTCCTGATGTAGATGAATGCCTCGGGGTCGCGGAAGAACTGCGTGACGTTGATCAGAAACGATTTTACCAGCTCTCCTACTTCCTCCGGGTGGGACTCAAGGTAATCTGCATAATCGCGCATTGTCTGGCAATGTGTTCCTGTCATGCGGCGTCCAATACGCCGCAGAATGGTGGTGGTTTTGTAGAGGCGAAAGTCGATGTTGGCCTGGTGACTGACACGTTCGAGGATCGTACGCAGCATATCCTCGGTTTTACCCTCGATACGAGGAAGTTCGACGTCGGTGAGCAGATCGTAGAGCAGAGGGCCGATTTGTTCTACATCGACCTCAAAGTCTATTACGGCCGGTGGTAAAGCCAGCGGCATCGAGGGATAGCGCGCCGTTTGAGGGTCTTGCACGATAACAGTTCCGCCTGCCTCTTTCACATCGATGGCCCCACTGGCGCCATCGGAACCTATACCCGTGAGGATAACCGCGATCAAGTGGTCGCCATAGGCCTGTGCCGCGCTCGAAAGCAGCATATCGACTGATGGCCTGGGGCGCGAACGTTTCGTGCTATCCTCCTGCACTATGACCTCGCCGTTCTGGACAGAAACCATCCGATTCGATGGAACGACATAGATCTTTCCGGCTTCAAGGTGATTACTCGTACTTACTAACTCGACCGGAAGAGATGTGCGCCTGCGTAAAATAGCGTCCAGGGAACTGGGACGATTAGGATCGAGGTGCTGGGCCAGGACAATGGGAGCCGGGAAATCCAGAGGCAGGTTACCAATAAGAATCGAAAGCGCTTCAATTCCGCCAGCAGACGAGCCAATGACAACCAGGTCACCAGGATTTTTGTTCGAAGTTTCATCTTCTCCTGTGGGACTTAGCTCAACTCTGCTCATGATCTACACCCTCCTCCTGTACATAATGATACCGGCAAACTAACAGGGGCACTATAGTTCAGGACAACAAATTATCTCTTTTCTCATTCAATATGAGGGTTTTTCCGAGGATGTACCGCTACTCTCACGCAGGTTACTATAGCATATAGGCAAGAAATATACAAGAGAAAGGGGGATCGCTCCCAGGGCCATTCAGAAGCTTCGGTTGTCAAAGTTCATGAGGGGGTTCATCAGTTGCCCGCAAGTGATACGACTGGTCAATCCCCCTGGAATTACCCCGGAGTGGAACAGCGCTCCTTCTCTTGTCCCGCTCTTCAAATGAGCCGTGCGTGCCTGCGTTGCTGCCTGATGCGCCAGCAATCTAAGATATTTTCATTACCATGTGTGTGGGCGGAGTGCGAATTCCGAGAAAGAGGGGAAGGCTGTGAAGACGCCACTCCCTCTCAAGTCGTTAGCGCCGAAGCGGAGTTCGCGAAAGGTGGCTCTCTGCTCGCGAAAGAGCTCCTGCTGCTCCCTGAGCTCTTCTTTCAATTGCTGGTAATCGGCCCGCAACTGCTGGTAGTCCTGCTGCCATTGCCTGTAGTCCCGTCCTAGCTCATAGAGGATGATGCCGCGCTCGTACAAGCTGCGCAGGCGTTGCTGGAATGCCAGCTGGAACTGCTGGAATATTTCTCGTTGTCGCTTGATGAATGCCACAAACTCCTGGTACTCCTGCATGCACTCCTGAAAAGACGACTGGTTGAACGCGGCATTCTGCGACAATTGCCCCTGCCAGCGTTGCCATAACAGTTGTCGCTCTTCAGCAAGGGACTGGCGGTACGCTTCCAGGAAGGAGCGCTGTTCTTGCAAATTTTTGCGCTGTTGCTGCAAGACTTGTTTTTCTCGGCGAAAAGTTGCTTGCTGTTCTATAAAATTTTCCTGGGAAGGTAGCAGATAAGTATCTTCAATAGCCTCCAGCGCATTTAATATGTCAGCCATAGTCTCCCTCTACCTCTCTCTATCAGTAAACGGACCCAGTATGACTTCCATAAAAGTATATCATATAGCCTCGAATTTCTCTGCCTTCCGTTCACTTACAGGCGTCTGTCAAATTGTTGCAAGTGGCATGTCATGCTGCAACCGGTCGAGGGCTGATAGAGCCACAACCTCTTAATCCTGAGTCGCTGCCAGATCGATCGTAGGTAGCAGCTTATCTTGAAATAGGACTGAGCGAATCAACTCGGCGCGATGTTCAGCCTCTCGCAGCCGTGCTTCGAAACGCTGAACTAACCAGTTCTGGTCACGTTCGCGCGCCTGCTGTGCCAGGTTTCGGCACAGGTTCGCGCTTTCTTCAAGTGTTTTGAGAGCCGCCCAGAGCGCATCCTCTAGCCTTTCGGCCTGCGCCGCTATAATACTTTCGGTAGAGAAGGCATGACCAACGCGGCAGCGGTAGCGAGTTAACTCCCCATCCTTGATTTCCCACAATACGCCGCCGCATTCCGGGCACGAAAAAACTGAGGGGGTGCCGACCGTTTCCCCATTGTTTAATGCATCCATATCCATTTCTGCCATCCTCACTTCTAACTCCATATCTTCGGGTATGAGATGGTTTCCCTCCCCGATTACGGGTTCTCTTGCCAGTCGCGCCAGGACAGCGCCTATTTCAGATAGCAGTAATGTGTGATCTACTTTCACGTGTTGCAAAGCGCTGGTAGGCATACCTGGATAAAGAGCTTCCTGGGGGTCTTGAACGATGGCAACACCGCCAAGCCGCTTGATCGCCAGTAACCCGGCGGCGCCATCGTCAAGCGAGCCGGTGAGAATCACCCCGACCACTTGTGGGCCATAAGCAGCGGCAGCAGAGCGAAACAGGGGATCAATAGCAGGCCGGTGACGGTTTTCCTTAGGGCCACGTACAAGATGGATATATCCAGCCTCTAGCAGCATGTGCAGGTTGGGCGGGGCAATATAAATACGCCCTTGCTGTATGGCTTCGCCCTCGCTGGGATGCGCGGCCTGCAGCGGACCCGAGCGACTTAGAATTCCCGGCAGCAGGCTCGGGCTTTGAGCTGGTATATGGAGTACGATGAATACTGAAGCTGGCAGATCCGCCGGAAATCCGCTCACCAGCTTTATCAGCGCTTCCACGCCCCCTGCCGATGCACCAACAACGACGATATCATGACCAGGCATATGTTTCTCCTCACTGCACGCAGATGGTAACAAGCATGCATCTCAGCAGCGAAACCTCTTTCAGCATTCGTTTCTATTCTACCGCTATGAAACTCCTTTGTGCTACAACTCAATGGCCTCTTTACTAATACGTAATTGCTAACCTGTTTGTTGTCAGAATAGGAGGAGTTAACAGAAATTGCATGTATTCATTTTGAAGCGAAATCCGTATTATACCAGGAACGCGCGTTATTTAGCGCCTGCTGGTCACCCGCAGGCGCTAAAAAGATAATGAGTAAAGGAGCTACATATATGGCAATACAGAGTGCGAAAGAACTCTTCTTGACAGAAATGGGCGATATGTACAGCGCGGAGCAGATGATCTTGCAGATTCTGCCGCAGCTGGCAAAGGAGAGCAACAACCAGCAGGCTGTCAATGCATACAATATGCACGAGCAACAGACAAGGCAACAGATCCAGAATCTGGAGCAATGCTTCCAGATCCTTGGTCAGCAGCCTCCCAAGGTAGCTTGTTACGCCGTCGCTGGTCTCAAGCAGGAGCATGACACCTTCGTGAAGGAGAATCCTTCGCAGGATATCCTGACCGCGTTTGACCTTGGAGCCGCGGCCAAAACCGAATATTACGAAATGGCTTGCTATAAAGGTCTGATCGAGAAAGCCAACATGATGGGCCAGTCTCAGGTTGCGCAACTCTTGCAGCAGAACTTCCAGCAAGAGCAGGCGATGGCACAGACGGTTGAGCGAATCTCGCACCAGCTTGGCCAGCAGATGGTACAGTAAACAAGGTAGAAAACGAACAAGCGGTGAAACGCTTCACAGTGCCGTGAGGTGTTTCATCGCTTGTTATGTTACTGTTACCTGGAATTGTACCTGCAGCGGCTGTTGTCCTGGGCGCTCGATGTGTACGAAGATATCCCACACACCCTCCATATCGAACGCCTCGCCGCTGGCAAAGGTCGCGACGTAGGCAGGCTTACCACCCGAAATCGACTTGCTGGTCGTACCCATATCCATAATTTCCATGTTTGTGCTGAGTTGCACTTTCGCGTCCGTTACCGGCTTGCCGTTGCTGTCTTTCAGCGTCACTGTGACAGTGTTCGTCTCATCAACACGCGCCGGGGTTACCTGCAAGGTGACCGAGAGGTTGCCCGCGGTCTTTGTCTGCGGAGCAGGAGGGCCGGCGGGTGAGCCTGGACTCTGGCTGTAATGAATATTGGGAAAGACAACCGGTGGCGCGAAGAATGACATCAGGGACGCGCACAGCAGAACAGCTGCCCCCAGGCAGGCTACTAGCGTCATTGCCCGTTTCAACCTGTACCTGGTCTTTTCGAGAACCGATTGACGGACGCGCCTGGCCGGTAGCTCGGCGTTTACCACTGGCAGCAGCGCCACCTGTCTCGCCAGCCGTGGAAGCAGATAGTAGAGGGCATAGCCCATCAGGATCAGCATAACGATCACAAGCCCGCCCTTGACCAGCAGGGCTCTACCGTATGGATCGGTGAGTAGTTGTTGTGGGTTGCTTATGGCTGTTTCGGCGAGGAAGAGTCCGCTGAGTAACGCTATCCCAATCGCGCCTATCAATACGGGCGTATATCGCTGCAACACCGTTACCAGCGACTTCCCAGAATGATTCGGTTCGCCGGTGGATAAATGCGGCAGCAGCACAAACGCGAGGTAGGCAACACTGCCCAGCCATATGCCTTGCGCCGCCAGGAAGATCCAGTTCAGGACGACAGTATTAGGCTGTGGCTGCGCCTGGGCCGCGGCATTACCCGAAAGCGCCAGCGTCAGGAGCACGAGGCCGGCCAGGATCAGCCAGGCGATGATTTGCCATTGCGGTATTGCTCTCGTTACCTGTTCCCCTGGCGGAGTTCCTGCAACGGGCGCTTTATTCTCTTGAGGTATCGCTGCTGCCTCGTCAGGTGCCTTGCTGGGAAGAGATCTACCGGCATCCCTCGTGGATATCAGCTGTGGGGAGGTTGATGCCTCCACTGTGGCCTGCTGGCCTCGCTTGCTAAAGTTGCTTGTGCTGGCCAGAGGCTTTCTATGACCCGCTACGCTGGGGCCAGCGCTAGTGGGCTGCTCGCGCGTTGTCCACCACAGGAATCCCAGGGCCGCGATGATGAGGACGGTGCGAGCCAGCCACAAATACCCATAATTTGTCTCTAAGAGTACCTGAGTTACTGTTCCCAGATGAACACCATCGTTGCCCTGTAATTGATTGAAGTTCGTTGCTCGCAGGACAAGGTTGATGATCTCTCCAAACAGCAGGGCCAGCAGGCAGAGCCGCTGGAGAGGCAAGAATTGCTTTCTCAATGCGAGCAATGGCAAATCGTTGTCCTCGTGTCCATTCACCAGGATGAGCCCCTCTCCAACCAGTATGCCCAGCCAGAGCATTAACGCTGCCATCACCAGCCAGTTCCAGGCCACAGCAAGGATGCCCAGCATATCGAGCTGCGGTAGAATATTGCTGGTACTCGGACCCAGAATGACCTCTCCAGGCAGGCCCAGGCTTGAACGCCCGATATTGAAACCGATTACGCCATGCGTAGCCTGCCCATCAATATTCGACAGGGCTGTCCAGCGCACGATGTAACTGCCCTGGGGCAACTGAGCGGGCGGGAGCAGGGGAGTATCCAACTCGCGCGGATTGCTGCTGGAGACGACGCTGCGCCCCCCATCCACCAATTGACCACCTGGTCCGAAGTAGATATGCGCGACACTCGCCGGGCTGATATCTTCATTGAAGAAGATACGCATGATCCTGGGCGCATCGCTGATAGTAGAGCCATCAACGGGATCGGAGCCAATCACAAAGGACTGCGCCGCTACCGCCGGGGCCTGTGATAGCAATGGTAACCAGTTATATGTAAGCAACAAACTCAGGCCGAGCATTGACAGCAGCACTGGCCTGAGAAATCGCCTTGATCGCATCGTTTTTGTTCCTTAATTATCTGTCCACATACCACCGCGACGGTTGTATTGTATCATGGTTATTTATTCATGTGGATTGTACATTTATCGGTGTACATGTGCAAGGGGCCGCTGGGCTACGGTTTAGCCGGGTCATGATGAAACGCTTGTATACGTGTTTGGAGGTTGAAATCGGGGATTGAAAGGATGCACATCAATTTGTTTCTACTCCCTGACTCTTATTATAATAGGAAGCATAGATTACAGAGAGAAGAGCAAATTGATGAAAAAACAGCATCGACCTGGGCCGCGCCTGCTCCTCTGGAGCCATGGAATAGGCGTCGCCGGCTTTTATTTTGCCCTCTGGCTGCGCACCAGGCCGCCCAAAGAAGACCGCATACAGCGATTATTGCCCGGAGATCAAGGTCTTTTTCGCCCGGAAAATCATCCGTTGATCTCTATCATCCTGCCTGCTCGCGATGAGGAGCGCAACATCCGTCGCTGCGTCGAATCGTTGCTCGCGCAGGATTATGACAATTTCGAGGTAATCGTGGTTGACGACGGTTCAACCGATGCCACTCCCCAAATCCTCGATGAATTGATGGCGACTCACCCACGCAGAAATCGCCTGTACGTGCTGCGCCTGCGCGACGAGTTACCGGAGGGTTGGGCCGGCAAGCCTCACGCTATCCACAAAGGTGTGCAGGAGGCGCATGGCTCATGGCTGCTTTTTACCGACGCGGATACCTGGCACGCGCCGGCGGCTCTACGCACCGCTCTCGCCCAGGCAATTAGCCAGCAGCTCGATTTGCTCTCATATGGCACGCGGCAGGAGTTGCCCGGCTTCTGGGATAAGGTCATGATGCCCATGGCCTATATCGGTATCATCATGCAGTATCCGCCGCGGAAGGTCAACGATCCCCGCAGTTCCATCGCCCTGGCGAATGGGCAATTCATCTTGATACGCCGTTCCGTCTACAGCACACTGGGTGGCTATGCGCGCCCTGACTTGCGCAATACGCTGCTTGATGACCGCGATCTTGCCCATGTCGTCAAATGGAGCGGCTTTCGCTTGCGCATGCTCGATGGTCGTAACCTGGTATATGTGCGCATGTATCGCGGGCTGCGCGATACATGGCGCGGCTGGCTCAAAAATGCCTTCTTAGGCAGCCGTGGTGGCAATGCCTTTACGCTCTTGCAGCTTATTGGATTGCCTATGATTTCGATTGTACCGTTTCTTTTGCCGCTGTTGCTCTGGATAAAGAAACTGGCAGGAAAGCCACAATCAGAAGCAAACGAGGATGCGCACCCGGTACGATCCGTAGGGACAGCGCCTGGCGCTTACCCTCATACCCCGACCGGGACAGGCGCCAGGCGCTGTCCCTACGAGGTAGAGATTACCGCCACCGAGTTGGGGGCAGTCACCTTGCTTGAATTGTTGCCCTTACTTGCCTACAAGAATTGGGTAGATAGAGAGCTGCGGGTTCCCTGGTATTACGCGCTCACCTTTCCCCTGGCGGGCGCGATATTTGAGGGCATCCTGGCACAATCCGCGTGGCGCGTGCTCACGGGCAGGGGTGTAGATTGGCGCGGGCGGCGATATTTCAATACGAAAGATTAGAAAGGCCATCTCAAGTGCGGCGGCTTCGCATGTATATTGTTTTCAAGCCACCTGGCGTGTGATAATATCGTTGTCAGAATGCAGAACTAGAAAGAGAAATAGATGCTGGAAACAAGTTTACCACCTGAATTGCAGCGACGCAGAGAAGATGTTCCACTGATCACCGGCCAGGGACATTACGTGGATGACCTCAGGCCCCCTGAAGGACGACCGGCTATTTTGCATATGGCAGTAGTGCGCAGCCCCTATGCTCATGCCACGATAAAGCATATACAGCTAGACGCGGCACGAGCAGTGCCAGGTGTGGTTGCCGCCTTGTCTGGCCGCGAACTCGTACAGGATATGCCGGCGCTTTTTTCTATTCCGATGCCGGGCCTAAAGAAGCCGGAACGCCGGCCCATGGCGGTGGAAAGAGTGCGTTATGTTGGTGACCCGGTCGCGGTCGTGGTGGCTGAGACTCTATATGCCGCCGAGGATGCTCGCGACCTGGTTGAGGTAGACTACGAGCCGTTGCCTGCAGTGACCAACCCTGAGGCGGCGTTGGCTCCGAACGCGCCGCTCCTGTATGAAAACTTCGGCTCGAATGTGGCCTTCCTCGCGCCTGCTGGCGGTGGCGATATCGAGGCCGCTTTCAAGAACGCGGATGGCGTGGTGCGCCTGCGCGTGGTCAACCAGCGGGTAGCTCCCAGCACGATGGAGCCACGCGCCTGTATGTTCGATTATGACCCTGCAACTGGCCGGCTCACGGCCTGGTTATCCTCGCAGGCAATCTATACGGCGCGAGACACGCTGGCAAACTTTCTGGGTATTGACCGCGACCGCATTCACGCGTATAACGCCGATGTGGGAGGCGGATTCGGCACCAAGTCAGGCTTCGTGGGCGAAGAGATTGTAGCCGCTTCCCTGGCAGTGAAGCTGGGGCGCCCCGTCAAGTGGATCGAGACGCGTAACGAAAATTTGCAGGCGCAATCGCACGGCCGCGGCCAGATCAACTATATCGAGGCTGCTTACAAAAGCGATGGGCAACTACTCGGTATCCGGGTGCGGACAATCGCCGATCTCGGCGCGTTCCTGCTTGGCGTGACGGTAATGGTGCCCAACGGTACGCCATACATGCTGAGCGGTCCTTACCGCGTGCAGGCGACAGATAGCCAGGTAGTGGGAGTCTTCACCAATAAGATACCCACGGCCCCCTACCGGGGCGCCGGCAGGCCCGAGGCGGCCTACATTCTCGAACGGACTATGGATCGCATCGCGCAAGAACTGCATCTCGATCCTTCCGAAGTGCGCCGCCGCAATTTTATCCCGCCGGACGTTTTCCCTTACAAAACAGTAACTGGCCTGGAGTATGATAGCGGCAATTACGCGCTGGCATTGGATAAAGCGCTGGAACTGGCCGATTACGCGGGCTGGCGCGCAAAGCAGCAAGAGCGGCGCAAGATGAATAGCGCCAGGCTGCTGGGCATCGGACTATGTACATTTCTCGAGAATTCGGGCGGTGCCATGAGCAGGCCAGGCATGCCACAGGAATCGGCGACGGTGCGCATTCGTCGCGATGGGACAATCCTGGTACTCAGCGGTGTGGCCACCAATGGACAGGGCCACTTCACCGCCTTCGCGCAGATCGCCGCGCAGACCTTCAACCTGCCCGCCTCGAAGATCGAGGTGCGTATGAATGATACGGCGCTGCCAGCTTTCGGCATTGGCACCTTTGGCAGCCGCACGCTCCAGACATCCGGGTCCGCCGTGCTGCTGGCGGCGCAGGCGGTGCGAGACAAGGCTTTCTCGCTAGCGGCGCGCCAGCTAGAGGCTGATCAGGCAGACCTGGTGATGGAAAATGGGCGTGTGATGGTGCGCGGCGTCCCCGCGCGAGCGATTGAATTGGGCGAGCTTGCGCGTCTGGTGGAGGAGCAGCCGGATTTAATTGAACATGAGGCCCCCAATCCCGCCAATAGCTTGCCTATCGAGGGACTGGCGGCGTGGCGCGATTTCAGCCCGCCCAATTCGACGTTTTCTTCCGGCACGCACCTTGCTGTGGTCGAGGTAGATACGGATACAGGAGAAGTGCATTTCCTGAAGTTTGTGGCGGTCGATGACTGCGGTCGCGTGTTCAATCCATACCTGGTGGATGCGCAGGTGCATGGCGCGCTGGCGCAGGGCATTGGCCAGGCGCTGTACGAAGAGGTTCTCTATGGCGAGGATGGCCAGCTCCTTACTGGCACATTGATGGACTATACGATGCCCAACAGCGAGCAGATTCCCGAATTTGTGACCGCGACAGTGGAGACACCCTCTTCCCGTAATCCCCTGGGTGTCAAGGGCGTGGGCGAAGGAGGCACTATCGGAGCGCCGCCGGCGGTCGTCAATGCCGTGCTGGATGCGCTGGCCCCGCTTGGCATCAAGACGATTGATATGCCGCTCAAGCCGGAGAAAATCTGGTCGCTCATACAGGCCGCGCGCCATGGCACGCTGAGACAGGACGTGCCCGAGCCGCCGCCCGTTTTCAAGGCCGAGACGGAGAAGCCAAAAGGGGATGTGCCTGATTTTGCCTGAGTTTCCACACGCCCAATGCGGAAGGAGACGCCACGCTCGCATTGGATGGAGTAACGCTGCGCCCATTGGGGTTTGACAATATGCATAGCCTGTATAGCCGGATGTCCGATATCGAGTTCAACTTATGGGGCGGGTGGACGCCGGTCATAGAAATAAAAATCTTCGAGGCCAGCAAGAAGACCTGCTTCGCCAGCACGATTTTCACAAACACGGTGGGCTGCACGAAGTAACCGCCTGTAAGCTCGTCCTCTGGTTTGGCGGCGCGGCCCCTACGCGGCCGCGCCGCCAAACCCCGCAGCCCAACCGGAATATGGCTACTTTTTGGGCAGCGTCGCAATTGGGATAATCGCGGGTATGCCCGATTGCCGCACGCGGTCATTAAACGCTTTGACGTCGGTATCGATGATCTCCTGCAGGCGCTGCAGTTGTACGTCGATGCGGGCTACGAGGTCGTCGAAGAGTTCGTACTCCTGGCGCGTTGGCGCGGCATCGGCGCTCGAGACGACACCGCCGAGTGTGGCGAGTTTCGCGTTGAGTTTGGCGGGATAGTTGAGTGTATCCTGCCGGCTTTTGGCCTTGAACTGGATCAGTTCGTCTTCGACAGGGAGGAGATGCTCCTTGATGGTTTTCCCCAACCTGGCAATGGCTTCGTGGTCCGGTAATTCCTGCGTGCGCTGCTCCCAATCTTCCACTTGCCCGCGGATATTGCGCAGCGTATTGATGGCCTCGTGGGTTTGCGAGAGCTTCTCATGAATTTTCATACGCAGGTCGAACTGCGCTTCCAGGTCTTGCTGGGTGGCCGTTATGCGTGGGTCTTTGCGAATCTCGAACGACTCGACGAGCGACTGGTCGCCGACGGTGAGCCGCACGCGATAGATGCCGGGTGGTACGAGCGGGCCTGCGAGCGTGGCTTCGGAGGCTACATAGCCCTGCACCCGCTTCGCATCTGGGTAGCGCATATTCCAGACGAAGCGATTCGCGCCGGCCTCTTTGGGAATCGGTGGCCCTTTTTCTCCCGATTCCTGCTCCTCTTCCTTCGTATCGAGGGTTTCATCCGTATCGGCGGGTGGATCGGTAAAGGTTGGTGGTTCGGCCGCCTCCGGCTCTTCCTTCTCGACCTTGCTGCTGAACGAGCGAATCTCCTTGTCCTGGGCATCCAGGAAGGTGAGTTTAGTCTCCCCCTCAGGTTTTTCTTTAAGGTAATAGCTGACGATTACACCATTGGGAGGGTTCTGACCGGCATCGAGATTGCGTTCCACCTTTTTGCCGTCCGGCTGCACTTCGACACGCGCGGTAATCATCGTAGTGCCGGTACCGCGGTAATATTTGCCCGATTCAGGCGAGCGTGCATAGCCATAGTTGGTCTGGAAACGAGTGGTGGCGCGGGGCCTGAAAAGGTAAGCCGCGCTATTTTGTACATCCTCATCTACCTGGCGCAAAGGCGTGATGTCATCCAGTATCCAGAACGAGCGTCCATGCGTAGCAGCGATGAGATCGTCGTCCTTGACGGCCAGGTCGTGAATGGGCACGATGGGCAGATTGCGCTGCAACGATTGCCAGTGCGCGCCATCATCAAAAGAGACGAGGATGCCTACCTCGGTTCCGGCATAGAGCAGGCCGCGGCGCTGCGGGTCTTCGCGAATGACGCGCGTGAAAGCGTTCTCGGCAATGCCATTGGTGATTTTTGTCCAGGTGCGCCCATAATCGTTGGTTTTGTAGAGATAGGGCCGGAAGTCGTCGAGTTTGTAGCGCGTAGCGGCCAGATAGGCCGTAGCCGTGTCATGTGGCGATGGTTCAATGATGCTGATGAGCGCCCATTCAGGCAGGTCTTTGGGTGTGACGTTCTGCCAGCTCGCGCCATTATCCTGCGAGATATGTACAAGCCCATCGTCGGAACCGGCCCAGAACAGTCCCTGTTTGAGCGGCGATTCGGCGAAGGCGAAGATCGTGCAATAATACTCCGCGCCGGTATTGTCTTTGGTGATGGGGCCGCCAGAGGCTTCCAGCCTCGTGACATCGTTGCGTGTCAGATCGGGGCTGATGATCTCCCAACTGCGGCCCTCGTCGGTTGAACGGAAGACATGGTTGCCGGTGACATACAGCACATTGGGGTTATGCGGCGAAATCAGGATGGGGTAGGTCCACTGGAAGCGGTATTTCTGGTCTTTCGCGCCCCAACCGGAAGCCAGTTCTGGCCAGACGGCGATGTTGCGTTCCTGACCGCTGCGATGATCGTAACGGGTCAGGTAGCCCTGGTAATTTCCCGCAAAGACGATGTTGGGATCGTTGGGCCGCACGGCGATGTAGCCGCTTTCGCCCCCGCCGATCTCATAGGTATCGACCCCGGTGATACCGGCAAGGTTTGACCGGCTCGGCACACTGATAGTGGAGTTATCCTGCTGGGCGCCATAGAGACGATAGGGCGCCTGGTTATCGGTCGTAATGTGATAAAACTCCGCCGTGGGCTGGTTGTAGATGCTGGACCAGCTTTCTCCTCCATTGAAGGTGACGGTCGCGCCTCCATCATTGCCTTCGATCATACGCTGCGGGTTGTGCGGGTCGATCCACAGGTCGTGGTGATCGCCGTGGGGTATGGAGACCTCAAAGAAGTTGCGCCCGCCATCATGGGATTTCCAGGCCTGCACGTCCAGTATCCAGAGCGTTTCGGGATCATGTGGATCGGCGTAGATATGCATGTAGTACCAGGGCCGCCCGCGCAGGCTGCGATCTTCGCTGAGCCGCTGCCAGCTCGCGCCGCCGTCATCAGAGCGGAAGAGCGCGCCATCTTCTGCCTCGATGATGGCCCAGACGCGATCAGTCCTGGCAGGCGAGACGGTGATACCGATTTTGCCCAACAACCCCTTTGGCAGACCGGGGTTGCGGGTGATCTCCGTCCAGGTATCGCCCCCATCCGTTGATTTGAAGATGCCGCTGCCCTCGCCGCCGCTGATGAGTGTATGAGGCAGGCGACGCGCTTCCCAGAAAGCGGCGTAGAGGATGCGGGGATTGTTCGGGTCCATGGTGAGGTCGATGGCTCCGGCATTCTCGCTTCTGAAGAGGATATGTTCCCAGGTTTGGCCACCATCCTTTGAGCGATAGACGCCGCGCTCAGGATTGGGGCCATGGGCGTGGCCCAATGCCGCTACGTAGACCAGGTCGGGATTGTGCGGATGGATGCGTACCTTGGCGATGTGACGCGTGTTCGCCAGGCCGAGGTGCGTCCAGGTCTTACCTGCGTCGGTCGATTTATAGACGCCGTCGCCATGAGAGACGTTGCCGCGAATGGTTGTCTCGCCCATGCCAACGTAGATGACGTTAGGGTCAGAGGAGGAGACGGCTATCGCGCCAACCGAGGCGCGTTTGAAAAAGCCATCGGAGACGTTTTCCCAGATCAGGCCGCCATCGATGGTTTTCCAGACACCGCCGCCCGTAGAGCCGAAATAAAATACTTGCGCGTGCTGCGGGTCTCCGCTGACGGCGACGACGCGGCCACCGCGGAAAGGACCGACCAGCCGCCATTCAAGCGAATTGAGCAGGTTTGGATCGATAGTAGCTTCTTGAACTGCGGAATCGGTGATGGCAGGAGATTGTCCCTGCCCGGTTTGCTGTGATTGCTGCTGATTAGCCATATACTACGATTCTCTTTTCTAGGCGCTCAAGTTATTCCTAAAAAGATGGCAGAATCCAGGGTGACCGCAAGGGTCGCCCCTACCCTATGCGAAGCGGCATACCAGGCCCGTGTAGGGTAGGGGCGACCCTTGCGGTCACCCTGGAGGGACACGGCCCTTACGTAATTCTATCATATCCTGCCTGGTCTTTGTCTGGCAAAGAAGTATCCTTTTTATCTCAGAAATACGTGACAAATACAGCTAACCTGTTTGTGCCAGAAAGTCTGGCCTTGCAGGATGATTGAGAGGAAGGGGAGAGAAAAGGATTCACATTGAAACCTTTTTAAAAGGAAAGGAAAGAAGGTATGAAACCAGGCATTTCAACGGCGGCGCGAAACGCGCATCGAGCGGAATACGCGGCGCGAGGGGCGGCAACCAGTCCCTGGATGACGGGATTAGCCCGGCTGGGCTATGCGGCTAAAGGCATCGTGTACCTGATTATCGGCGGGCTGGCGCTGAAGCTGGCAATCGGGCATGGAGGCGAGGCAACCGACCAGCGCGGAGCGCTGCAGACAATCTATGAGCAACCCTTTGGCAAATTTCTGCTGCTTATAGTGGGTATTGGGCTGGCAGGTTATGCTCTCTGGAGCTTTATTCAGGCCATTTTTGACACTGAGGGGAAAGGGAAGAACGCAAAAGGTATGCTTGCTCGTGTTGGCTATGGGGCTGTAGGCGTCGCTTACGCGTTAATCGCATTCGGCGCTTTCCAACTCGCTTTAGGGACAGGGAGTGTAGGGCAACATTCGTCTACCTCGACACAGGACTGGACGGCCAGGTTGTTGAAATTGCCCTTTGGCCAGGCAGTCGTGGTGATTGTGGGATTGATTGTGCTTGGCATCGCGTTTTACCTGTTCGCTAAGGCCTGGAACGCGAAATTCCAGAACCGGCTTGCTTTATCCGGAGTGGCTGCACGCTTGAGAAGATGGATTGTGAGTTCCGGCAGGCTGGGCTATGGAGCCCTGGGCGTGGTTTTCACTATCATTGGCTTCTTCCTGATCGTGGCGGCCCTACAGCATAATCCGAGCCAGGCTAAAGGGCTGGATACGGCTTTGCAGGAATTGTTGCACCAGCCATTTGGCCCTTTCTTGCTGGGCATTGTAGCGTTTGGACTGTTCTGCTACGGAATTTATTCGCTGGTAGAGGCGCGCTATCGACGCGTGGGCAGGTGATAAGCCGCTAACTATAGGTTTCTGCGCGAGGCGCGCCTGCCTGCAATAGGGTATTGATCGACTGCTGGCAGAGGTTGGCAAAGCAAAGCCTGCCATGTGACATTCCCAGCATATTCGTACGTAATCATCTTAGCAAAGCTTGTTACCTGATCAATAGAAGCAGAGCAAGATGATATGATGCAATTTAACAAGGCGCGTGGGGATTCCCAAGGCCAAGGAGGAGGCCCTGGAGGGACAGGCGCCTGGCGCTGTCCCTCCAGGGTACTGTTCCTGCTGTGCTGCCTATTCCTGTTACCTGCCCAAGAGACTTTTGCATATAGTGTGGGTGGGCTTTCATCTCCCCCTACTTTGCAGGTAGTCTTAGGCTTCCAATCCACATACAGGCTTGGCTTCTGGACACCGGTATTTGTTACTGTAAATAACGCGAACCGCAGTGCTTTCTCAGGCACGCTTTCGGTAAGCACATATGCGGGTTCGCCTCGTACCTCGAACAATACCAGCGCCTATTGGAGCTATGAGGAACCGGTTTCCCTGGGCCCAGGTGAGCAAAAACAATATACGTTGAATGTGCCTTTCTACGTTGGCGTGGGAACGCGCGGTCTCACTGCTACCGCCAATCTACTCGATGCTCATAGGAAGCTTATCGCCACCCAGGATTCTGCCCATGGTTATGAAGTTCAGCCAGGGGACCTCTTTATCGGCACGCTTTCTGACCCGAACGCGAACTTCAATGCCCTGGGCAATGCTCCTTTGCCGCATCAGGGCAGTTCGCCTACCCTGTCCGCGCTGGATGCCAGCACCATGCCTACGATAGAATCGCCGCTCGAAAATTTTGATGCCATCGTACTCGAGAATTTCGATACGAGTTCGCTCAGCGCCGCGCAACTCGCGGCGTTGCAAACCTGGGTAGACCAGGGCGGCGTATTGATTGAGATTGGCGGCACGCAATGGCAAAAGACGTTAAGCGCGCTTCCTCCAGGCTTAGCGCCGGTGATCGTGAACGGTACAGGTTCAATTCCGCCAGGAACGCACCTGCTGCCGCCCGGTAGCCCGGCCATTACGACCTACGATAACAAAATCCTGAAAGATACGCTTCCAACGGCCTTAGATATCAGTACGGGTACAGTACGCGCGCAGAGTACGCTTTTCAGCAGCGAGGTGCTGCTCGCTTATGGCACAACGCCGTTGATTGTTCAGGCGCGGCAGGGGCAGGGAGCGATCTATTACCTGGCTTTCGATCCTACACAGACCCCGCTCGTGGGCTGGGTCGGTACGCCTACAGTATGGGCTACCCTGCTGATATATGCGATGGGAGACAAATTTCTCATTCCCGGTACCACACCGAACTATTATAGCGGGCCGGGTCAGTTGCTCACGCGCGGAGGCATTCTCAGTATCATAGCGCCGCGAACGTTGTTTGGCCCCTGGATACTGCTTGCGCTCCTGCTCGGTTACATTCTCATTATCGGGCCGGTACGCATGCTGCTGGTGAGACGCTTACCACGCTTGATACCAGGGCCGGCCCCAGGCGCTGTCCCTACAGCACGGTTACAGCGCGTGCGGCGCAGCTGGCTCATTATTTTGAGCAGTATTGTCATTTTTTCCCTGCTGGCATATGGGCTAGCTGCAATTGAACGGGGCTCGGCACTCATCGATAACAGCGTCTCGATCATCTCGCTCAATGCTGATGGATCAACGGCGCATATTACGACATATCACGGTATATTCGTGCCTGCTAAGGGTGATTTTACGCTGCATATCCCGGCGAACAGCGTGGCCCAGCCGGTGCCCAACTCATTGCTGGAGAACAGCAATGCTGGCATACTCGACGATAATGCTGCGGCAACCATTGTCTCCGGGCCGGATGGGACAGATTTGAAGCTGACCAACATTGCCCCCTGGACATTTCATCCTGTTGTCAGTGAAGCAGATGAACGACTGCCAGGCAGTCTTGTAGCCCACCTGACGCTACAAAACAACCGGCTGGTCGGCACGATTACTAATACGCTCACGACATCACTCAGCGATGTGTATGTCCTATTTGCTTCAGGCGCGATTGCTGTTGGACAGTTACCGGCCGGTTCGACACGTCAGATCTCTTTGCCTCTAAGCGGCTCTTTGCTACGTCCGGGCCAATCGCTGGCGGACGAGCTTGCTGAAAGTGGCGGTCTGGCCGCATCCTACTTTCCTTACGCGCAGAATAAGCAGCCGCAGTCGGATTTCCAGCAGCACATGGCACTGCTGTCAGCACTCAGCGGCGCCGGTTTTTCCTTCGCGCCGTGCAAGGGCTCCTGCACGATGCACGCGATTACCAGCAAGGGGAGCATCTTCATTACAGGCGGCAACGTACCCAATCCAGCCGCGATCAATCCGCCTGAGCCATTGTTGTTGCCGGGCGCGCCTGCCACGCTGATCGGCTGGGCAGATGCATCCATTCCTGGCATAGATGATGTGACAATCAATGGCTCGCGGCCCACGGGCCAGCATGAGAAACTGGTGCAGATGCCGCTTGCTCTTTCCGTTGGCACTGCGTCCCCCACTGCGGCTGCGACCGCTGGTGTCATCAGCGGTCGCCTGGTAGATATCGAAAGCTATGACGCCCAGATCATACTGCCCGGAATGTATTCAATGGGTCATGGGTATCTGACGTTTGAATTTTCACTGCCGGCAGCCGCTACAGGTCAGCAGGCAAGAGGTTTGACCATCAGGCAGCCCGATCTGCTGGCATCCAACTCACCAGCGGCAGCAGGGGCTTCCAGCCATTTGCAAGTGCGACTCTACAACTGGCAGACGAGTTCATGGGACAGCGTTGCACTCAATTCAGGAGTCCTTTCCACTTCCAATGTGCAGGCATACCTTGGCCCTGGTGGTCGGGTATTGATGCAGGTGTCGGGTCAGAGCGGTTTCCAGGGGAATGTGTATTTTGGAACGCCATCTTTGAGTGTGGTTGGATAGCAACGATATCCTCCTTTCATTGATTTCTTGCGTATCTCCATAGACAGGTGGCGGGAACAAACGCCAGGTGTGGGTGTCGATGTTGTTAGAGATGGCAGAGGCGACCAGCAATTCGATCGGGCCACGTTCCCGGCAGGATCAATTTGCGAATCTGGGTTCGCAAGGAAACGATCAAGCCATACCGCAATATGGGAGCAGGGATAACACGGGGAAATTTAGCGAGTCTGGCGGCGAGCCTGGCTATAGCCGTTTCGGAGCGCGCGGCCTGGATAGGGGAGCCGGATAGTTGCCGCCTCGGAGGGAGCCGAGGCGGCTTTTGCGATCAATACTACGTTGTTGAAAGAGGACCTGGCGTAATGTGCTGCTCGAACCAAGCGCGGATGTGGCTCAGGCGTTCGAGTCGCAATTTTGGATGACCTCCACGCGAAAGCCCATGGCTCTGCCCTTCGAAACGCACGAATAATACCTCGCGTCCCAGATATTTCAGGGCCGCGAACAGCTGCTCTCCCTGCTCTATATTGCAGCGCAGGTCGTTTTCACTATGAATGATGAGCAGCGGCGTAAGGATGTTTTTCACATAGGTGATGGGCGACATGCGCCGGTAGAAATCGGGATCGTCCCAGGGCGTCGCATCCACGTGATCCAGAGTAAAGGCCGGGCCGATATCGCTGCTGCCAAAAAACGAGGAGCGATCATTGACGGCGCGGTCGCTTACTGCCGCTTTGAAGCGGTCGCTGTGCCCAACGAGCCAGCTGGTCATAAAGCCGCCGTAACTGCCGCCGATGACGCCCAGGCGCTGCTCGTCGATGTAGCCCTTTTGCAGCGCGGCATCTATCCCTGCCATAATATCCAGCGAGTCTTTGACCGCCCAGGCATTTTGCACGGCCAGGGCAAAGTCGCGCCCATAGCCAATGCTACCCCGCGGGTTGGTAAAGAGGATGACGTAGCCGGCCCCGGCCAGCATCTGCATTTCATGCAGGAAGCCGTAGCCATACTGCGTGTTCGGCCCTCCATGAATCTCCACAAGCAGCGGGTACTTCTTCGTGGGATCAAAGTTGGGCGGCTTGAGAAGCCAGCCGTCGATAGGCCAGTTGTCTGCGCCCCTATAAGGCAAATATTCGGGAGTCGATAACTCCAGTTCGGAGAACAGCTCATCATTGAAGCCGGTAACACGCCGCACTTCGCCCGTCGATGTCATGGGACACACATAGATCTCTCCCACATGGGTGGGATTTTCGATCAGGGCAGCGATCCTGCCCTTTGCTTGAGCGGCGCTGAAATCGAGGACATGAATATCGCCCGGAGTGATAGTAGGCGGCTGCTTGCCCGCTCCCGCGTCTACAGAAATAGCATAGATGCGCGATGCGCCGTGATATGCCGCCGGCGCGTAGAGCGTCTTGCCGTCGGACGACCAGGCAGGGGGCGGCATCAGCTGGTCGTTCGTCATGTCGCTATTCGTCAGGCCATCGAAGCTGCCGTCGAATCCGGCGGTGAGATTGCGCGGTTCGGGCCGAGCGATAGGCGATGGGCGCGATAAATCGGCCCCTACGGGCGTTGTCGACGGGGCATTATGGGCCATTATAGGGGCGGGGATGGTGAAGAGTTCGACGTGGTTGCCGTCGTGTATTTTGGGGGTGGCCAGAAATGCGATGGTGCTGCCATCGGGCGACCAGGATGGCGAACTACAGTTCTGCGTTCCATCCGTCAAACATTGCAACTCGCCGGGCAAATTGTTTTCTAACGAGAGGACATACAGGTCAAACGTTGGTATATACCAGCGGTCTTCCCCGCGGTTCGAGGTGAAAGCAATGCGCGTGCCGTCGGGCGACCAGGTGGCATCTTTATCATCCCAGTCGCCGTCAGTCAGCTGGTGAGGCTCGCCGCCGGCAGCGCCGATCAAAAAGAGGTGCTGGCGATGTTCGTGAATGAAGCCTGCTCCGTCGCGGCGATAGACAAGTCTATCGATTACGCGCACTTTGGGCAGCGGTTTCCCATCTTCTGTCTCCTCGTCGAGTGGTCCGACGGCAGCGTTGAAGACGATGCGCTGGCTATCGGGTGACCAGACGGGATTACCCGCTCCGTGCGGCATGAACGTAAGCTGGTGCGCCTCGCCACCGCCGCTTGGGAGCAGCCATATCTGGCCCTTGCCTTTCCCGGCCTTCTTCGGCTCTTTCGCATATTCAGGTGGCAGTTCGCCTTCGCGGTCGGAGACGAATGCGAGCCAGCACCCATCAGGCGACCAGGACGGGCTATGCGCGTTGCCCGGACCTTGAGTGAGGCGTTTCGCTTCGCCGCCTGCTACCGGGGCGAGCCAGATGGCGGATTGATAGGCGTGCTTGCGCTCGTCGATGGTTGTGACGACAAAGGCAACGCTCTCACCATCGGGCGAGATGCGCGGCCTGCTGAGGAATTTGATTTTGTAGAGATCTTCAATTGTAATTGAACGTGACATTTGTGACTCCAAAAAAGGGTTACACGACCCCCTCACTTGTTTCCTGAATAAGTTGGTCGACGACGGCTTTGAAGTCGCCGGTTTTCTGGTAGGTGGCCAGCTGGCGGTCGGCGCTCGAACCGTTTTCCAGGATATGATAGGCGTATTCGACTTCGCGGCGGCTGCCCAGTTCGTCGACGACGTCGCCGATGAACCACTCTATCAATTCACGTATGAGGTCGCGCGCCGGTAACTCCTCCTGCTTGCCAAAGTCAATCAGCTTTCCATCCAGACCATAGCGTACAGCACGCCATTTGTTCTCTTCGATCAGATCAACGGGATAGACGCGGAAGGTGAGATTGTCGCGGCGCAAACGCCAGAGCTTGGCGATGATGGCCTGGAAGATGGCAGCGATACATACCGCTTCCTCGATGCGTGTGCAGACGTCACAGATACGAAACTCGAGCGTTGGGTACGACCAGTTGGGCCGCACATCCCACCAGATTTTGCTGCCGTCGGGGATGGTGTGGGTCTGCACAAGCGTATTCACCATATAGACGTACTCGTCCCAGGAGTTGAAAACGCGCGGGATACCGGTGCGCGGGAAGTTGCGGAAGATAATGCTGCGGTACGACTTCAGGCCGGTCACACGCCCCATCCAGAAAGGCGAACTGGTCGACAGGCACAACACATGTGGCATGAAGTAGCGTGCGACATTCATGGCGTCTATCAGGAAATCGCGATCTTCGATTCCGATATGAATATGCGTGCCGAAGATCAACAGGCGCTGCGCGAGTTCTTGCAAATCCTGCTTGACGCCCATGTAGCGCTCCATGGGCGTGATCTCCTGTTCCATCCACGAGGAAAAGGGGTGTGTTCCGGCGGCAGCGATCTTCAAACCGTTCTTCCCGGCCAGTTCCAGCAGCGCGCCCCGCAGCCGTACCAGTTCGGTGCGTATCTGAGCCGGTGTCTGGCAGACGGACGAACCAACCTCGACGATGGATTGATGCAATTCGGGCTTGACCTGCTCACGAAGCAGCATCTTACCCTCTTCAAGAATCTCGGTGATATACGAGCGCAGTTCGCGTGTTTGCGGATCGACGATTTGATACTCTTCCTCGATGCCAAGTGTGAGCGATGGTTCTTTCATATCATCCTTGCCTTTCCGGGGTGACGGCCCCTTGCATAACGATCCATTCTATCCGCATCAGCGTTTTTCGACGATAAAGGTTGCTACGGCTGAGCCGCTGCCTGCTGAAACGTTGAGCAAGGCCTGCGTCGAGAGGCGTGAGAGGCAGCCATCTACGTAATCGCCATAGAAGACGAGCGGGTTGGTATCCAGCATACGATCAATCAACACAACCTGCCCATCGATCCAGTTGGGATAGAGTTCGCTGGGGATGGCGACCCGCTCCTGCACGATATATGGTTGTTCCAGAGCAAGCTGGAGTGTCTTCGCCCATGTCTCCGCGTCTGCTTCCCAACCCAGGACGATACCGTGGCCGCCATAGTCATCGTTGGGTTTGAGAACGAGTTCCTCACGATGCTCAAAAATGAATGGGATCAGGTCGATTGGCTTGCCACGATAGGTGGCAATGCGCTCCTCAACACGGCACGTCCAGGGAATATGAGCATTGATAGCCTCCAGTTCACTGGTAGTGAATAGCTCGGTATTGCGCTCGTCGCTCAGCACCGCCAGGCTGGCCTTTTTGTGCAGGATTTTGCAGCGGGCGGGATTGACCATGCATACTGCTCCATCGCGTACAGCCTGCAGGACGGGCTGCTCGAGCCCGCCGCGTTCCACCAGTTCGCTGAGCAAGACGCGCTTATAGATCAAGGTGATAGGAAAATCGCCGGCCATCAGGCGGCCATCGCGATACTCGACTTCGCGCGGGTCGGTGATGATACATTCGATACCCTGAGATTTGAAATAGTCGGCGAATAGCACAAACTCGCTGTAGCTGGGTACTTCACGCCAGTCCAGGATGGCGATGCGGGGGGCTTCGCTGCGGCCAAGCCACTGCTGGTAGGAATCGATCAGCGCGTGCAGGACGCCATGGCGCGATGGCAGGGGACGAACCTCGTAGTGGCGCAGAAATTCGCGCATCACAGGCAGGCCATAAAATACCTCCGCGAGAGCATCATTGTAGGCAGGGCTGGCAGGCGTCTCCGCATTATACTCGGTGAGGCGCAGGCCGCCACGCTCGGTGACGAAGAATGTATCGACGCGCGATGTGGGGCTGGGGGCGCGAAAACCCGGGTTATGCGCGATCAGCGCCTCTTCCCAGTCGAGCAGGCCGAATTGAGCGCGGAAAGTGGGATTCTCGATGGCAACGGCATAGATTTTATTGAACGCGCCCATCAGTACATGCACGCGTTTTTGCAGGAACTGGTATTGCTCCGGGGTCAAGAAGCGCGGGCGCAGCACGTTGCAAAGCGGCCGCGGCCCAAAAAAGAGGCCGCGCATGCGCTGTTGACTTTCCAACTGGAATTGGGATTCGCCTGCCAGTTCGTCGGTGAGGAGATCGTGATAGCTGTTAATGGCTTCTCGTAGTGACATATGTACCTCTCAAGGTTCCGCGTACTGTAGGGGCAGGCCCTGCCCCTACAGTACGCGGGCGTCCATTTATATACGAATATCAGATTCCAGACCTGCATTGGCCTTAAAAAAGGCGTCCCAGCGCAGTTCTTTCGCCTGCGGGCGCGGCTGCTTTGCCAGGCGGATAGCCATATCCGCCATGTGTTTGACTACCCAGTCGAAATAAAACGGTGTGAGTGAATAGATATCCATATCGGGCGCGGGATTCATGAAGTCGATGGCATACGGGATACCGTCGCGAATGGCCCACTCGAGGGAGTTCATGTCGTACCCCAGAGCCCTCACGAGCTTGAGCGAATCTTCTACGACGCGGCGGCCAAGCTCGGGAGTGAGGTGTTCGTGTTCGACATGATACTTGCGCTCGTGCGGGTCGTATTTAATGGGCAGCACTTCCTCCTGACCCAGGGCGATACAGCGCACATATTGATCCCACTGAATAAATTCCTGCACGATGCCGGTACGCAGGCCGAACTGGTTATAGTGATACAATAATTCGTCCAGCGAATGGCAGATGAAAACATCTCTCCAGCCGCCGCCCAGGGCATCCTTGAAGACGCAGGGCAGGCCGACATAATCGATAATGGCCTGCCAGTCTAGTGGGTAGACCAGGTTGCGCAGGCTTTCGGTATGCACGATGCCGGGGACATACTCTTTGTTGGGCAGCACGACAGTCTTCGGGCTGGCGATGCCTAACTTCGTGGCAAGCGCGGCCTCAAAGAACTTGTCATCGGCCGTCCACATGAACGGGTTATTGACAACGGTCACGCCCTGCAAAACGGCATATTTGAGATAGATGCGATAGTAGGGGACTTCATGCGAAATGCGATCGATGATGACAGAGTAAGGACATGGCTCGTCCATGCGCGAACCACCCAACTTCACTAACTCTGCTTCAACGCCTTCATCGCGGCGGTTGACCTCTTCTATGAAAGCGGGCGGAAAAGACCACTCTCGTCCTATAATGAGACCGACTTTTAAGGTCATAGCGTTTTCCTTTCGGTACGCGAATGCAGAACCTAATCGTGACCGCCGATATAGAGTTGGATCATCTGCTTCCACCACGGCCAGTCATGCGCCCAGCCATCCCAGATACGCAGCGCGTGCCAGATATTCTTTTCCCACAGGATCTGTGACATATATTCATTATTCGGGCACGACGGGTCGTCACGCCCGATGGCCAGAATAATATCCATATGCCGGAAGGCCTGAAGTCGTTCCGCTTCGTGCTCGCCTTTCATGAAATCGGTAGGGCTGTTGAAATAGACGTTATCGTCCGAGAAGCCGCCGGTGAAGCGCTTGATATCATAGAGGCCGCTCAAGCCGATGACGCGATCAACCAGGTGCGGGTAGCGAAAGGCAAAGTTGACCGAGTGATAAGCGCCGAAGCTGGTTCCGGCTGCGATCAGGTACGGGTTGGAATTGTGCTGGGCGGTGAAAGGCAACACCTCGCGCAGGATATACTGGTCGTACTGCGCGTGACGAAACGCGCGTTCAGACGGCGGCCGCCACCTGGCATACCAGCTTTCGGCGTCGACGCTATCGACGCAGAACAATTGCAGGTCGCCCTGTTCCAACTGACCACGCAGCGCATCGACCATGCCGGTATCTTCCCATTGGAAAAAGCGACCCTGGGAGGTGGGAAAGATCAAAGCGCGAGCGCCTGCATGACCAAAGATGAGCAGCTCCATATCGCGCTGCAAAGAGGAACTATACCAACGATGATACTCACGATTCATAACAATTGTACACTCATATCCGGCCTTTTGCCGGCTCAACATTGCGGGACAATTCGGCTGCGCACTTGCCTGCTTCACGCGACTGTGGGTGATCGGGGTGCCTGGCCAGGTAATAGAAAAAATGGGCAGAGGACAGACCGCTTGCCCAGGTGAAATCTTACCACGCGTGTTAAGGGAATGTCAAATCAGTTCACGTCTCCCGGTGGAACTTATGATATAGTACATATAATGATTTTGAACATCCACATATTCTAATGAATTTTGCCGACCAGACAGGGCAGTGGGAACCCACATCGCCCCATTCTGTAGGGACAGCGGCTGGTCTCTGTCCCTACAGAATTGTAACAATCAAAATCGGAAAGTAGCAGGAAGTCGTCTCATTCTGAGCGCAGCGAAGAATGAGACGACCGAGTTGTGCCGGTGAAAATTCATCAGAGCATGAAATCAAAGTTCATCACGATATGCTAATTTGATGTGGTGCTAGCGGAGCTGATAGTGCAGAAAACAACCCCAATTCCCGTGGACGAACGCATTACTCTTCCCTGGCGTCGATTCGTTGTCTGCGCCTTAATCGTAGCGGCCGGATTCAATTTACGCTCGGTTATGCTGGCCGTTCCACCGGTTTTGCCACTGATACAACACGATCTCGGCCTTTCATATACAGGGACCGGCCTGCTTACGGCGCTGCCGGTGCTGGTGCTGGCATGCCTGGCATGGCCTTCAGGGTTCTTTATAGACCGCGTCGGCAGCCGGCCAGCGGTGATTATCGGCCTGGCACTGCTTGCGGGCGGCACATTTTTGCGCGTTCTGAGCGTCCGGGTCACGCCGGGACCAGGCGCAGCGCTGCTTTTCCTCTTCACGTTGCTTTTCAGCATGGGAGTTGCTTTGACTCAGACGACGATACCGGTGCTGATTCGCCACTGGTTCCCGGCGCAGATTGGCTTTGTGTCGGCTCTCTTCAGCGATGGGCTGATCATTGGAGAAGCGGTGGCGGCAGGTATTACCGTCCCGTTGATGCTGCGACTGGCGGGAAAAGATGGCTGGGCGGCGACATTTATCTTTTGGGGTGTGCCAATAGTGGTATTATTCATCCTCTGGCTGTGGCTCGCGCCACCTGCGCATACCAGGCCGGTCAGAGCCAGGCGCAGGCAGGAACAAGGACAGGCGCCAGGCGCTGCCCCTACGGCGATGGAGGGTGCGGCGCAATCATTATTTCAATCCCAGTCGGCAAAAGGTCCAGTGCCTGCCGCTTCTCCGTGGGAGAGTATAGTGGCCAGACCCAATCATGTTAAGAGCACATGCGCTAAAGATACCGGCAAACCGCCCCGTGTCAACGCGCTGCACCTCGGTATCCTGATCGGTGGGGGCAGTCTCATTTATTTTGGTATGAATGGCTGGATCGCGCCCTATAATGTGGCTATTCATGCCAGCGCCTTAACGCCACTGGCCCTGGCGATCTTGAATGCGGCGCAATTGCCGGTCAGCCTGGCAGTGACACTCTTTGCCCAGCGACTCGCGGGCCGCCGCTTACCCTTTATTATCGCGGGCCTGATCTCTGGCCTCTCGATGGCTGGCTGGCTGCTGGCACCGCCAAGCCTGGAACCACTGTGGGCTGCCCTGCTTGGAGGAAGTTCCGCTTTCGTCTTCACACTTGGCATCGCGCTACCACCCCTGCTGGCGCTGCCTCACGAAGTAGCGCGCCTGACGGGAATCACAATCTCGCTTACCTACGCGGTCGCTTTCGTAGGACCTTTTGTAGGCGGAGAGCTCTGGGATATCCTGCATATACCCGCTATGGCCTTTCTGCCGGTAATCATTGCCTCCCTGATGCTCATTATTCTGGGCGTGTTGCTGCCTTCGCGGGCCCATTTCGGATTGACACCAGAGGCGGGGCAGGCAAGTGATACAGCCCGCTCAATCGGCCCTTTGAGTTGATGACTTGCCTACAAAAGCGTAATGAAGTATGCTTTGAAAAAAGAGACTCGAATCGTGATTTTTCCAAATGAATAGGAGAAAGCTGTAGGGACAGCCACCAGGCGCTGTCCCTACAGTGCGCACGCGACATCAATGGAGGTATCTATGATGCAGCTGTATCGAGATCGAGGTGAAGCAGGACGGGAATTGGCGACCGGACTGGCGGCATACTCTAATCGCCAGGATGTTATTGTGCTCGCCTTGCCACGTGGGGGTGTTCCAGTGGCTTTCGAGGTGGCGAAATTCCTGCACACTCCGATGGATGTGTTTGTGGTGCGCAAACTTGGCGTACCCGGTCACGAAGAGCTGGCGATGGGAGCCATCGCGACCGGAGGCGTGCGTGTTGTGAACCGGGATGTGGTGCGCATGTTACACATCCCGGATGCCGTAATCGACGCCGTGGCAGCGCGAGAGCAGCAAGAGTTGGAGCGCCGCGAACACCTGTACCGCGATGACCTGGCCCCCCCCGATGTACGTGGCTGCATAGTGATCCTGGTAGATGATGGCCTGGCGACGGGTTCGACGATGCGTGCGGCGGTGACGGCGCTACGAGAACAACAGCCGGCCCGGATCGTTGTCGCGGTACCGGTAGCTGCTCCTTCTACCTGCGCGGAGTTGCGGGCGGAGGTGGATGAGATCATCTGCGTGCAAACGCCAGAGCCGTTCTATGGAGTAGGCTACTGGTATCAGGATTTCGGACAAACCAGCGACGAAGAAGTACATGACCTGCTGGTGCAGGCCGAGCAGGAAAGACCGGCTGTAAGGAGCAAAAAGTAATCCTACAAAAGCGATCACGAAGCTGCGCCTGCTGGGACCGTGAAAAAAGCACTCGGTTGAACGTAATCATCTTAATAGATGCAGCAAGACATATTCACCATAGTCATACCCATACGTTATTTTATACGGCGGGAACGGATATACGAAGATGATCAAGCGTTACGCTGCCGGGCCACAGTTGAATTTTCTCCGCGCACTACTGGCAGCATGCTGCCCGTTGTTGCCTGCGCTGCTCTTTCCTTCCCTTACGGCAGCGGATTCAACTCATACCGCGGGCCGGAGTATTTCGCTACAGGTGAGTGTCGGGTTCAACGAAAACTATCGCCTTAACCTCTGGGCTCCTGTTCAGATCGCGCTGAGTAATAGCGGCGCTGATTTTAGCGGGACGATATCTGTTTACACCTTCAGTTCCCAGGCACGCTCAAGCTCCGGGCCGGTCGCTTATTCGCCGTGGAACTTTCAAGTACCCGTTAAGCTGGCAAGGGGAGCGCGGAAAGCGATTCATTTAAACATTCCCCTCTACTATGTGAGCACAAATTATCCGTTTGGCGTCGAGGCGCGAGTGCTTGATACCCAGGGGCATGTCGTGGTCGCGCGGCAGGATGTAGCAAATTACCTGAACCCGAATGATATTCTCGTTGGTGTTTTCTCCGCTAACAACGCCGGATTCGGACCTCTCTCAACCGTCGCGCTGCCCTACCACGCCAGTTCTATCGTCGTCACTTCCCTGGACGCGGCCAGCATGCCGGCATCCTCCGATCTACTGACCAATTTCGACATGTTGATATTTGATGATTTTACGACCGCGACATTGAGCGCAGCACAACGCGCCGCGCTGATATCGTGGGTCAACCAGGGTGGGGCGCTAATCGAGGTGGGCGGAACAGGCTGGCAACGTACACTGCGCGGCCTACCATCTGAATTAGTGCCAGTGAGCCTGCTCGGCACCGGGCTGCTCCCGCCAGGTACGCACCTGTTGCCTGAAGAGGTGCGAATGCAGGAAAGCGACTCGGGGAACGGGAACCTGGCGCTTGATGATACGCTGCAACAGTCCATTCCTATAAGTAGAGCGACATTGAGCGCGAAAGGGACAGGTGGACAATCACAAGGGGACAAACAGGCGACTACAACGGTTGCCCCTACGAGCCTGGTTGTCCTTTCGTCTGGCACAGTTCCGTTGCAGGTGGAGACGCAACATGGGCAGGGCACGATTTGCTACCTGGCATTCGATCCTGCTGTACAGCCGTTCCTGGGTTGGCCTGCCATTAGCGTTTTCTGGAAAGGCCTGTTATTGCGCGCGCTCGGGGATCGCACCTTGATCGGCAATGCGCCAAAATTTAGCAGCGGGCCTGGGGATGTGCTGGTAAAAGAGGGCGTAGAACAGATTCTACAGCCACCCTATTTCTTCTCGCCCTGGATCGCCGCTGTGCTGCTGCTTAGCTATATTCTGATACTGGGGCCGCTGAGCATCTTGCCGCTGAGGCGCTTGAAGCGCCCTCAATGGATATGGCGTATCATCCTGGCCGGCATCGTTTTCTTCTCCCTTTTCTCCTATGGACTCTCTTTTTACGCGCACGGCGCGGCATTGCTGGATAATACGATTTCGCTGGTACAACTGAACGCCGGTGGTTCTCCGGCCCATATTACAACCTACTCCGGCATTTTCACACCCGACGATGGTGACTTCACGATCCAATTTCCTGCTAATGAACTTGTACTGCCCATCTCATATCCGCTCTCGGCTTCAAGTCCTGTTTACTCGTCCGGCGACCCGCATATTAGCCTGTCTCCAACGCCAGAGAGCGTCATCGTGCGTGAGCCGGGAACAGGAACATGGACGTTTCATGCCCTGGTTTCGCAACAGGATGTGCAACTACAGGGAAAGATTACCGCCGATCTGACCTTGAAGCAAAGTCGGCTGGTCGGATCAATCACGAATACGCTGGATGCGGCGCTCAACGATGTTTTTGTGCTGGTTCCGCACGGCTTCGTATCCATTGGTCACTTGCCCGCTGGCGAAACGACACAGGTCGATCTTCCCCTGCGACACGCGACAAAAGCGGAGATAACGCTGGCCGATGCGATTGCTCTGAATAACGGCCTGCCGGCATCGTATTTTCCGTACAGTGATAATGGGCAGGCGACGAACGATTTCCAGCGCCACGTGGCCACGCTGGAGGCCTTGAGCGGCGTGGGAATCGCTTATACACCATGCGGCGGGCCATGCATTACGCAGGCGCTTGTAAGCAAAGGAGCTGTATTGACCGCGCCACCTGGAACGCCCGAAACGCTGCATGTGCCGGTCAACAGCGACCCATTATTGCTAAATGGAGCGCAGGCGACACTGATAGGCTGGGCGGACGCGCCATTGGATGGCGCGTCCGCCGTTATGATCAATCATAAGCGACCAAACGGTTTTCATGATAACCTGGTAGAAGCGCCGCTGGCCCTCGATTTTCAGCAAAATGCGAGCGTGCCACCTAACATTGTGCAGGGCAGGGTGGTAGACGAGCAGAACAGCGATGTGGAATTGACCGCGCCCGGCACCTATAGTCTGACGATAGGAACGGTCAGCTTTGAATTCGCGCTACCCCTGGCCCAGGGCGCCGCGATGAGCACTATGACCGTAACGGAACCGAATGCCATCTACGACCTCACTCATCAAACCCACCCACGTGCAGCCGGCGACGTGATACAGGCGAGCCTATTTAACTGGCAAACCAATGGATGGGAGAGGATTACGCTAAACTCAGGAACCTTTACGACCACGCAAGCTGCCGCCTATATTGGGCCGGGCGGGCGCGTGCTATTGCAGGTCGCAAACGCCGACCCGTCGGGCTTGCTGCTATTCGCGAAGCCGTCAGTGAGTGTACAATAGCGAATTTCCAAAGACCCTGCGCAAGGAAACCTTAAGGGTTCAGAGGATGCGCTCCTATCCTCCACTTCAAGGCGACGCCATATCTCGATCCAAAGACGGTGCAGGCGCGTATTCACATTTCGTTTGCCACCACTGCCGTATTATCTGGATGATCCTTACCAGTATTCTTTTCTAGCATACGGTCAATCGCCTGGGGTGCAAAAATATGATCTCCCAGCATCAACGCGAGTCCGCTAACTCCGGCTCGCTCGTCCAAGCGACTGGTAGTGATTTGCAAATTGCGGGTAGCCAGCGGTAGTGACCGGCGGTAGACAACCTCGCGAATGCCGGCAAGTAAGGGTTCGTCGGCGTGTGCCAGGCGACCGCCAATGACAACCAGCGAGGGGTTGAAGAAGCTGACGGCATCGGAGATGGCCTGGCCGAGCACTCGGCCTGCCTGTCGCGCAAGGCGCACGGCGTCGGGCTGGCCGGCGCGAATGAGGCGAACGACATCGAAAGAGGAGTTTACATCGTGTCCGAGCGCCCGCAGATCGCGGATGAGCGCCCATCCCCCTGCGTAAGCCTCAAAGCAGCCGATATTCCCACAGCGGCAGATCGGGCCTCCCTCACCGCTATAGGGGATGTGCCCAAGGTCACCCGCTGCCCCCTGCGCGCCGCGATACAGTTCATTATTGGCGATGATGCCACAGCCGACACCAGTACCAACCTTGATGAAGAGCATATCATGGTGCTGCGGCCAGCAGGCACGCTGCTCGCCGAAAGCCATGGCGTTGACATCGTTATCGACCAGGGATGGACAATTGTAGAGCGTGGAGAAGTAGCCGGGAATATCGAATTCATCCCAACCGGTCATAATTGGCGGGCTGACGACACGGCCGGTTGCAAATTCGACAGGCCCTGGCACTGCTATACCAATACCCCGTACATCTTTTGACGGCCTCCTGGCAACAGCCAGGAGCATTTCAAATGCTTTTGCTACTCGCTCGAGAACTGGATATGGACCTGTAGCGATGTCTAATGCTTCAGCTTCCTCGGCAAGGATCACACCGGCCAGGTCGGTAATCGCACAGCGCAAATGGCTGGCTCCTATATCGGCGATGAGCAACAAACCCCCAGAAGCATTGAATCTGAAGCGCGTCGGTGGTCGCCCCCCTGTTGAGGCACTCTCGCCATCAGGGACAAGTAAGCCAGCAGCGAACAAAGCATCCAATCGCTGTGTGATAGTTGACCGTGCCAGGCCTGTTAAATGTACCAGGTCAGAGCGTGTTCGGGCTTCCCCCTGACGAAATAAGGCCAGGATTGCCCCCGGGCCAAAAGCCTCGCTGCCATTTGTACCTGCGATCATCAATCAGTCTCCTCTCGTTTGCTCAGCGTTCCCTCATATCAACAGAATGACAGCTTCTCAGAAAATATAACTCTTTAGTGACTATGTGTGGATGCGGGCCTTATCATTATACTACTGCATCCATAGTGCCTCCTGCATCGCACTTTTGTATGTTCTGATGTCCACTTATATCTTCTTATCTGCCCTATTCTAGAGAATAGTATACCATAATTTACCACTTTCGTCGATATTAGTCAAAACTGGTCAGACTTTTGCTTGACAATCGTCATAAGTTATGTTACACTTCCTTCATACCATTCTTTGTAGGTTGTCTTCTCTAGTGCTGGTTTTCTTTGTAGGTCGTCCTCTTTAGTCACGTCAAACTTATCTCTGTATGAAGAAGCAGCATCTCAACAAGGAGGAAATTAGTGAGCGCGATGCTTCGCAAAGTCTCGATTGTGCTGGCAATCCTGGCGCTGGTCACCATGATAGCCGCTTGTGGCGGAACTTCTGGCAGTAGTAGTAACGGCAATGTTGCCGCTATCATCAAGGGTCTGGACAATCCTTTCTTCCAGGCCATGCAACAGGGGATTCAAGATGAATCCAGGGCCCTGAGTACGACAGTTACCGTGCAGGCGGCGACCAGTATCACCGATACCACCGGGCAGGCTGATAAGCTCCAGGCACTGGCTGGCCAGAACTATGCCTGTTACGTAGTCAACCCCATCAGTGGAACGAATCTCGTGCAGCCGCTTGTGCCGATTTCACAGGCTGGCAAACCTATCATCAACATCGATAACCCTATCAGTCCCCAGGCCGCTCAGAGCGCAGGATTGAAGATCTCAACCTATATCGGCACAGATAACATTAGCGCCGGTAAGATGGCTGCAGCTGAGATGGCCAAACTCTTGCCAAATGGCGGTACTGTTGCTCTAATTGGTGGTATTGCTGGTGACGTTACGAGCCAGGCACGCCTGACCGGTTTCCAGCAGGGATTACCATCCAACATTCATGTCATTCAGACGGTGGCTGCAAACTGGGATCGCCAGACGGCCTTGACGGATGCTGGCAATATTTTGCGGGCAAATCCTGATCTGAGCGGCTTTTTTGTCGCAAACGATGATATGGCATTGGGTGTTGGCCGTGCTATCTCCGACGCAGGGAAGCAGGGCCAGGTGAAAGTTGTAAGCGTTGATGGTATTCAGGATGCGCTGAAGGCAATCCAGACTGGCACTCTCTCAGCAACGGTCTCTCAATACCCCTACACCATCGGAGCGATGGGCATGGAAGCCTGTAAAGCTGCTATGGAGGGTAAGACATTGCCAACCAGCGTCACGGCGCCGGTTCTGGTAGTAACGCAGGCGAATGCTACTCAGGCGCTTGCCAGCTTCCCCAAGCCGTTTGCCAGCTACAACGACCCCTTCACCAGTCTGATCGGTAAATAGTGTGTTGAAAAGGTAGGGCGGCCACGTGCTGGATCAAACTACACTCTACAGTGTGGCCGCCCGGCATAATCAGAAGGAACATGTGAAATGAGCAGAATAGCTACTACCGGGCAGACAGGGCAATCCCAGGCCGCCGCTACACTACGGCAACTGCGCGAACCAGCGTTCTGGGCTGACTGGACAGCAGCCGTGGCGCTGATTATTCTGGTGATCGTCTTTGGCATCGGCTCCTCAACTTTTCTTTCATGGGGAAATATCCAGGCAATCCTGGTTGCGGCAGCTATCCTGGTTATGCTCTCAGTGGGGCAGGCTTTTGTGATCCTGACCGCCGGTATTGACCTGTCCGTGGCTTCTGCCCTGACCCTGGGGAGCGTCGTGCTTGGGCAGGCTTATAGTCATGGATGGAACATGGTCCTGGCCTGTGTGCTCGCAATCCTCGCGGGTATAGCAGTAGGTGTCGTCAACGGTCTTGTGATTGCCAAAGCGAAGATTACCGATTTCATCGTTACATTAGGAACACTCAGTGCCGCCGCAGGCGTGGCACTTATCCTCTCCAATGGTGAGCCTGTTACCATCATCAGCAGCTTTTTGCTGCGCTTAGCGACCGGTTCGGTGGGGCCAATTCCTTACTTCGTGATTGTGGCCGCAGTTGTTGCCATCGTCGCGCACATCGTACTCTTCCACACGCGCTTCGGAACGCACCTGCTCGCTACAGGTGGAGACCCCGAGGCAGCGCGAGCCATGGGCATCAATACAGATAGGGTGAAGATCGCTGCCTATACCATTTCGGGCTTCCTGGCGGGCCTTGCCAGCATATTGCTGGCTGCTCGCATTGGGGCTGCAGAGCCTGCGGCGGATACGACATTCCTGCTTAACTCGGTGGCGGCAGTGGTACTTGGAGGGGTAAGTCTATTCGGAGGGCGGGGTAACATCATCGGCCCGGTTGTAGGGGCATTGTTGTTGACCGCGCTGGTCAATGGGCTGACGCTGCTAGGCGTTTCTCAGTTCTACCAGCAACTGGCCATTGGTATCATCGTAGTGTTGGCGGCTATGCTTATGAGGTATCAACGATGAACGCAAAAGAATCTTTTACACCATCGCCGGCGGAAAGGCAACCAGGGATGGAATCGTCCGGCAAGACGTTCGATAGCACAAAGCCACCGGACCCCTCGGATGTACTCCTGTTTGTCGATCATGTCAGCAAGTGGTTCGGCGCGGTACACGCTGTTACAGATGTCACCTTGTGGGCGCGCGGCGGTGAGATCACGGCGATTGTGGGGGATAACGGCGCGGGCAAGTCGACGCTGATCAAGTGTATCGCGGGCGTCCAGGCTCCAACCAGCGGCCGGATTTTGCTCGGTGGCAAGCCCGTACATTTCTCCTCCCCCGATGATGCGCGCCGGGAAGGCATCGAAACCGTCTACCAGACGTTGGCACTGGTCAACGATCTGACGATCTGGCAGAACCTGTTTCTCAATCGCGAGCGGGTCAGGCGCATAGGTCCATTCTCTTTTCTTGATCGAGGTGCGATGCGGCGTGAATCTGCGAACATGCTCAGAAGGCTCGCGGTGAACATACCGACGATCAATGCTCGTGTGCGGCAGATGTCTGGTGGTCAGCGGCAGGCCATCGCTATCTCACGCGCCGCGGGCTGGGGTTCGCGTCTGGTTATCATGGACGAACCAACGGCCGCTCTAGGGGTACGCGAGACGGCGCGTGTAGAAGAGCTGATTCTGCGATTGCGTGACGAGGGGATAGCAGTATTGATCATCAGCCATAATTTCGACCAGGTGATGCGCCTCTCTAACCAGGTCTGGGTGATGCGTAGCGGTCAATTGGTAGGTGGACGTCGCACGAACGAGACGACAGGAACAGAATTAGTTTCAATGATTACGGGTGCGGATAAACAGGAGTTGCAAGAGGAGTTTATGACAGGAGAGGAGCAACCATCTTGAATACAATCGGAGCCCACGCTCTTATGTGGGTGGGTGGCTGGAGTGAAGCGGAATGCCGCCTGGCGCTTGAGAACACACGTGCAGCAGGGTATGATCTGATCGAGATACCCGTACTCGACCCGTCATCGATAGATGTCGAGATGACCCGCAAGGCCCTCGAGGAGATTGGGCTTGCCGCGGCCTGCTCTCTTGGACTCACTTTTGAAACGGATATCTCGAGCGTTGATCCAGAGGTGGTCGTGCGCGGAGAACGCCTGCTGCATGATGCGCTGGCGGTGACACGTGATCTGGGCGGCAGGTACCTGGGAGGAGTCATATCCAGCGCGCTAGGCAAATACGCGCATCCCCCGAGCGCACAGGGCCGTGCTAACAGCGTGCACGCGCTCCGCGGGCTGGCACAACAGGCCGCGGCTTCCGGCATCACTCTGGGCCTCGAGGTTGTCAATCGCTACGAGAGCAATTTACTTAATACTGCACAACAGGCGCTTGGGTTCATAGCAGACGTGGGCGCTGATAATCTCAAAGTGCACCTGGATACCTATCACATGAACATCGAGGAGGCCGACTTCACGACTCCTGTACTCGCGTGTGGCAACCAGTTGGGTTATGTGCATGTGGGGGAAAATTACCGTGGCTATCTGGGCAGCGGCACAGTGGATTTTTCCGCATTCTTCAGAGCACTGGCGGCGATCAACTATACAGGTACCGTGACATTTGAAAGTTTCTCGTCGGTGGTAACCGCTCCAGGTCTCTCTAACACACTCGCCATCTGGCGCAATACCTGGACGGACAGCATGGACCTTGCCAGGCACGCACGCGCGTTCATCGACGCGGGACTGCGTGGAGCACAGGTTGTGACGACCAGGGTACATGCCGGATAAATTTGCATTCTACAGGAGGCAATTGAAATGGCGCTGCTGGGCATCGATTTAGGAACGAGCGGGGTGAAAGTCCTCATCCTGGATACCAGGGGGAGTACTCTGAGCGTAAGCAAGGCGAGCTACGAGGTCAGGTCTCCACAGCCGGGCCGGGCGGAAAGCGATCCCGATGCGTGGTGGCGGGCGACGATAACAGCCGTACGAGCGGCAACAGCGCAGATCCCGCAGGTCGAGATCACGGCCATTGGCTTTTCCGGGCAGATGCACGGAGTAGTTCCAACTGACGAAGAGGGACGCCCAACACGCGCCGCTTTGCTGTGGGCCGACACGCGGGCGGAAGAGGAACTTCAATGCTACCTGGACCTGCCTCCTGCTCTCCTGGAGCAACTGGCAAACCCGCTCGTGCCTGGTATGGCAGGTCCACTTCTATGCTGGGTGGCAGATCATGAACCGTCTGTCTACAAAGCAACCTGCTGGGCATTGCAGCCAAAGGACTGGTTGCGATGTCGCCTCACAGATTCTTTCGCCACGGATCCCAGTGATGCTTCGGCCACCTTGCTCTACAATCTGCCCGCTGATAGATGGGCAGACGAGGTGATAGATGCTCTTGGCCTGAAACGGGAGCTATTTGCCCCTGTGCTGGCGTCTGGAGAGAGTGCGGGGATGCTTTCTGGTCAAGCCGCGCGGGAACTCGGCCTTTCGCCAGGCCTGCCCGTCGCAACCGGCGCGGCCGATACTGCCGCCGCCGCGCTTGGCGCCGGTTTGCTCGCCCCTGGCCCCATCCAATTGACGCTTGGAACCGGCGCGCAGGTCGTGCAGCTTATCGCGAAACCGCAGGCCGACCCTACGAGACGCACGCACCTCTATCGAGCAGCGGATGGAGCTAACTGGTATCGCATGGCGGCGGTACAAAATGCCGGCCTCGTACTCGACTGGGTTCGCAGAGCATTGAATGCCACCTGGGAAGAACTCTACGAGAGCGCAAATCGAGTGCCGCCAGGTTCCGCTGGCTTGATGTTCCTGCCCTACCTGACGCGCGAGCGTCCTCATCATCCCAATCCCGGTGGCGCTGGAGCCTTCCTTGGCATGCGCATCGATCACCGGCGCGAGCACCTCTTACATGCGGCGCTTGAAGGAGTGGCATTCGGTATTCGTGCCGCCCTGGATGCGTTGCCTGGAGCGAGCAATGAAAGCACATTGCGACTGGCCGGGGGCGGTAGCATACATCCCGCCTGGCGTCAGATGCTGGCCGATATCCTGGGCCGCGAATTATGGGCGGTCGATACGCCGGATGCATCGGCGCGTGGCGCTGCTTTGCTGGCCGGAATCGCAAACGGCATCTGGGATAACGCGGCGGCTACTGCCTCAATCGCTCCTCCTGTACATCTCGTCGCAATACCGAGAGGCAGAAAAGCAGTTTATGAGGAGGTATACGCGAAGTTCAAGCGGCTGCCGGCATCGGGGACATGATGACTTCGTCTACTCAGAAGCAAGCTATGACGCTATTAATCAAAATGTTGAATAACCACTCCATTTTGTGCTAAATTCCTCTTAGGCTACCTGAGCTTTCTATTTTATCGTAGGGAAAAAGAGTCATCATGAATTACCGCAAATTAGGACGCACAGGATTAAAAGTATCGGCGCTCTGCCTGGGAACCATGCAATGGGGCTGGACGACGGAAGAGCAGACAGCATTTGCCGTCATGGATGCCTTCGTAGAGCATGGAGGCAACTTCCTGGATACGGCAGATTATTACTCGCGCTGGATACCCGGGCATAAGGGCGGCGAATCCGAGGAAATTATTGGGCATTGGATGCAGTCGCGGCGCAATCGAGAGAGCATCGTCGTAGCGACAAAAGTGCGGCATCCGATGGGACCTGGCCCCAACGATGAGGGCCTTTCCCGCAAGCATATTTTCGAGGCAGTCGAAGCCTCGCTGATGCGCCTGCAAACCGATTACATCGACCTCTACCAGATGCACGCTTATGACGCCGGTACACCAATCGACGAGACGCTGCAAGCGCTCGATGATCTGCGGCGAGCAGGCAAAGTGCGCTATATAGGGGCCTCGAACTATCCAGCCTGGCGGCTTGTCGAGGCCCTCTGGAGCGCCGATGTCCATGCTACCATGCGTTTCGATTCGCTTGAGCCTCATTATAACCTCGTCCATCGCCGGGAGTTCGAGCAAGACCTCAAAGCCGTCTGCGAGCAGTACCAGATCGGCGTTATTCCCTATAGTTCCCTGGCTAAGGGCTTCCTCACAGGCAAATACCGGCGCGGCGAGACCACCGGGAGTACATACGCTGAGACTGTCGCGAAACGCTATGACCACGACGGCGCCTGGCGTACTCTGGAAGTGGTGCTAGAGATCGCGCAAGAGACAAATAGCAGACCTTCAGCTGTCGCATTGGCCTGGCTGCTGGCACAACCGGTGATCACCGCGCCCATCGTAGGAGCAAATTCAGTGGAACAGCTAGAACAAAACCTGTCATCAGTCGAGCTAACGCTTGCAGAGGAACAGTTGCTGCGACTCGATAAGGTATCGAACTGGCAGTAGGGACAGCGGCTGGTCCCTGTCCTCATTCCCCGGCCACGACAGGGACCAGCCGCTGTCCCTACAAGCTCTTCTCAACTGGTTGTGAAAAACCGTTATTATTTTCTGCCGCGCCGGGTAATCTCATACATCTCTTCAATGCTTTGACAATGCATAAGTTCGTGGCCGCGGCCAGCTTTGATCCAGGCAGAGATAGCCTGAGCATGACGCACATTGTTCCTGGTTCCATGTGGTTGCGGACCACGTAAAAGGAAAGGCAGGTAGAGCCGCCAGCCCTCGATGGAAGCCGCACTATGGCGATGCGCCTGGCCAAGCCCACGAAGCACGACGCGCAGGGCATGCTCGTTTCGACTGAGCGTGCCATCAGAGGCTATCTCATAATCCCTGCCCCAGAGCATATCGCTGCTGCTGATACATTCGTCGCAATCCGGCGAGCCATATCCAGGTGGGCCGCCGCAAGATGAGCAAGGTGTTAGCCGCATAGCCGCCTCGACCTCGCTCCACCAGTACTGATCGCTATGCTCAAGGATAGTAACCGCCAGTTCACGTTCTTGCTGTGTGCCAGGCATAATATTTCGCGCATTCAGAAGAGCTTGCCAGGAGTCTTTAATGGGCAGTTCGGCAATGTCACGGCAGTAAGGACAGTGCGGGTAGTTGCGCCCTACAAATGTCTGGCATTGAGGGCATATTTCTAAAGCCGCAGGGGAATGTCCGGCGTTCTGGTGTAATGATTTGCGCGCCATATACATAGCTTACTTCTTTTTATGTAGCGTGGCAAGATCATGAAAAAAGTTACTGGTAATTCCCTATATATCCCAGGACGAGGGAAGCCCCTGGTGTCTCACGATGGAGCGAAGAATCTCACGTCCAATTTCCACGGAATCACCATCTCTTCACCTGTTGACACCGGGGTTTAAACCATGGTATTCTTTAAGCAGAAATTACCACCGTAAATACCAGCATGTTTACCGGCAAAAGGGAACAAAGACAGGAGTAGTATATGCCATCCAGCAAAGACCGCCAGCGCGTCGAAATTCCGCTCTATTTCTATGACCAACTGGTGAAGATCGCTGAGACCGAGGATCGCACCATCACCAGCGTCCTCAACCAGTTGCTATTTCAAGCTTTACAGGACTATCGACCGACGTGGATACCCGGCAAACATCTCAAACGCTTCAATGGGCATGCTCAGCATGTCCTCTCACTTGCCCGCGAGGAAGCGTTGTTCTTCAATCACAACTATATCGGGACGGAACACCTGTTATCAGGCCTCTTGCGCGAACAGGGGAGCCTTGCAGCACTGGCTCTGGAAAAATTGGGAGTCACGCTTGATGCCGTGCGCGCAGCTGTTGAAGAGAAAATTGGGCGTGGAGACCAGCCTGTTGAGGAAGAGATAGACTACGTGCCCCGAGCTCGCAAGGTACTCGCACTGGCGATGGACGAAGCAGAGCGGCTGGGCAGTGGTTATGTTCGCTCCGAGCATATCCTGCTAGGAATTGTGCGCGATGGCGGTGGTGTCGGCGCGGATATCCTCGATACGCTTGGGGTTTTGGGAAAGGTACGCACCCAGGTTTTCGAGCTGCTAGGCTAAGCTCTTCAACAATGAGGTAGCCTGTAGGGCATGGGTCCTCCGTTGCCTCGTTTGGTCGTCAATATTCATCAGGAGAAACAGCCATGCGTGATTCCAGTGAAGTTTGGACCGGCAAAGCCAGCAGCTACGACCAGGCGCGCCCGGCACCGCCACCAGTTTTGCTCGATCTGCTGGCGCAATTGATTCAGGCGCCGCATCCCGCTCTGGTGGTGGATTTAGGCAGCGGTACCGGGCTATCTACCGCGATCTGGGGTGAGCGGGCCGAGCGGGTGATTGGGATCGAACCCAATGCCAGCATGCGAAAAGAGGGGCAACGCAAACTCGAGGGCCATCCCTACGCGGCACATATCGAGTATCGCGCAGGAGTGGCTCATGAGACGGGCCTGCCTGATGGGTGCGCTGATATTGTCACGGCTGCCCAGTCGTTCCACTGGATGGAGCCGACCGCGACGCTGGCCGAGATTGCTCGAATTCTGCGCCCCGGAGGACTCTTTGCTGCTTACGATTATGATGCGCCACCGGCAATTCATTGGGAGCTTGATCTGCTGTCCCAGGAGATTATCAGGCACATGGTCTCGCTTATCCAGGAGCGAGGGCTGGCACACACCCTCAAAATCTGGCCGGAGAACAAATCACTCACCCCTCTACGCGAGTGCGGCCACTTCCGCTTCACTCGTGAGGTGTTGCTTCATCATATCGAGCAGGGAGACGCGGCGCGGTTTCTTGAGATGATGCAGAGCAGCGCGTTCAGCGGCCAGTTCCAGTTTTCCGAACAAGAAATCGGTCTTGATCGCCTCAGGCAGGCCGCTCTCGAATATATCGGCTCTGAACCTATTCCCTGGTATTGGAGCTATCGGGTTCGGATTGGGATTAAGTAAATACGCTGCTGTGAAAACGAAAGGCCATAGCGCTTTTTCCTTTGCGTTTGCTTCCCCTGCGTTGCTACTCATCAGGCAATCGCAGCAGAAGCGTGCCATCCGCATTACCTGTTGTGGCCATCAGGATGGATTGCAGGCCATTTTTGGGGCGCAGCGTGATGAGCGCGTCTGGTTCGGCGCGGAAACCGGGGGCGGTGAAAGGCAGATAGTGCTGCAAGATGGTCGCCAATAGCAGCCGGATCTCCAGTTGCGCAAAAGGCATGCCGATGCAGATGCGCGGGCCGCCGCCGAATGGAAAGTAGGACCAGGGAACAATTTTCTGTTCCCTGCCAGGAGCCCAGCGCTCAGGCCGGAAGATTTCGGGGTCGCCCCAGATATCGGGCAGGCGATGGATGATCCACTGGCTGAACATGACCATGGTTCCCGCCGGAAAATGCACGCCGTCAAGTTCGAATGCCTCAATTGCGCGTCTCCCCAACGTCCAGGCCGGTGGGTAGAGGCGCATAGATTCGTTCATTACCCACTCGGTATAGGGAAGATTTGGCAGATCGTCCACGGTTGGAGCGCGGCCGGCGAGGACTGATTGTAGCTCGGCCAGCAGTTTTTCGCGCGCGGCCGGATACTGGGAGAGCAGGTGGAATGTCCAGGTCAGCGCATTGGCGGTCGTCTCATGCCCGGCGGCAAAAAAGGTCAGAATGTGATCATGTACCTGCGTATCGCTAAGGATACCCTCTTCATCATGTGCTGCCAGGAGCATGGAAAGCACGTCGCCGGTATCGCCGCCCTCGGCACGCCGGCGCGCGATCAGGTCATAAATGAACGCGTCCACGGTGCGTTTGGCCGCCATGCGCCTGCCATAGGACGTTATGGGCAGGTCCAGGCGCAGGCGCAAGAAGCCCTCTGCAAGGGTGATGGGATTACTGATCATAGTGGTGAATGCTCGCCCCAGCGTATCCACCTGACCGGCAAGATCGACGTTGAAGAGGCATTTGGCGACGATGCGCATGGTGAGTTGCTGCATAGCGCGGGCCACGTCGATGCGCTGGCCAGCATGCCAATTTTTGAGCATCTCCTGGGTATGCTGCGCCATGATTCCGGCGTAACTCTCCACGCGTTTCTTGTGAAAAGCAGGCTGTACCAGGCGGCGCTGCTGGCGATGCGTCTCTCCATCTAGAGCGAGTAGCCCATTACCAATCAGGTCGCGCAGTTCCTCGTTAAACTCGGCGCTGGTAAAGTTGCGCGGATTCTCAGTCAGGATATAGCGGACATATTCTGGCCGGTAGAGGATGACAACGGGTATGGGACCGAAATGTACCGTAACCATGTCGCCATAGGTGCGCTGGAGGTGTTGTAAATACTCCAGTTGATGCTGCCGAAAGGCGAGTATATTGCCAAGCAGTGGTAGAGACCTGGGACCTGGAGGTAAGGTTGTATGTCCATGACGCATCGTGTTCATGATAGCAGTATATCATAGAAAGTGGCAGCATGATTTATTTCACAGTCGTCACCTTTGGGACGCGCTTGCCACAGTTCGGGCAATAAGAATCATCGGGCTGCATAAAATTACCGCAGTAGGGGCATTTTTTCAGCAAGTGCTGGCGAGACTCAAGCACCTGCTTGAAATGGACATTTTGACGGTAAAGCCAGACGGAGAGGAAAAAGGCGAAGATGGAGAGGAAAATAAGCAGGATCAGGAGAGTAGCAGCCAGAAAATCGAGACCGGCAAACACTGACCCGGCTGCGTAAACAATGGCGTCACAAAGCAACATCATGCCAGTACACATGTGTTTCTCCTGGATATATTCCATAGAAGTCAAGAATTTTTCCCAAACCATTTTGATTATAGCACAATATATTTATCTCGCGCTAGACGTTTTGGCAAAATACTCTACTTTATTCTATAAAAACTCTACACTGGTCGTTTCAGAATGCTGCGCGGGGGGAAACTTGACAACTGACATGTCTGAGCCTCATACTGGTGGCAGAGCTTTGGCTTTGAACTCCCGTGACAAGGAGTATATGAACAATCCTACAGAACCTTTTTTTGTTGTGATACGTGTCTACAAGAGATAGGAAGAAAAAAGCTGCAGGAACACTGCCTGGTGCCTGTCCTCAGATGAATCGCCTCTCTTCCTATGTTACTGGAACGTGTGAATACCGGGATATGTGAAGCGAATGGTAAGATATTCAATCGAGGATGCGGCTAAAAAACTTGGCATTGATACGGAGACGTTAGGGCGCTGGATGGCAAGCGCCCATATGGCTGTCTCTCCAGATCCGGCCAGTCACGAATATGTGCTGGATGAGTTGCAGCTGGATCAGCTCGCGCGTGCGCATGGCTTGCAAAAGGATGTCATCCCTGCGCAGGATACTCAGCAGGAAACATCCTATTGGGGGCCGCAGGGAGAAGGGATAAGCGGCGTTCCTACGATACATTTACAGCAGAGTGAAGAGATAAATGTGCCCACGGCCGGCCGGCCGCAGGGAGGAGAAATAATGGGAGGGCGAGCACAAGGGTCGTCCCTACAACCTCCCGCTCAAAATGGAGTGGTGGGGCAACCCGTTGCGCCTATGCCGCGGGATGCCGTGAACGAGCCGACTTTGAGTATGGGCGAGGGGGGACGGAAGCATTCCGGCCAACCCCCATCTGCTCCGGATATTGTGCCAGAAATTCGTCCGATTAGGCTTGATGCGCCGGTTGTCACGATCGGACGTTTCCCCAATAATATGGTGGTGCTGAACAGTCCCCAGGTTTCAGGCTATCACGCGCGTATAGAGCAGCTGCCGGGTGGGGGCCATCGCATTGTGGATTTGCACAGCACCAATCACACCTACGTGAACTCGCAACAGGTGCGAGACCAGGTACTGAAACCAGGAGATGAGATCAGCATCGGCGGCTACCAGTTTAGTTACACGGGTGATGCGCTTGTGCAGGCGGGTGAGGGATATAGTATTCGCATCGACGCGCTGCACCTCAAGCAGTATGGCGGCTGGCGCGTCACGCTGCTGAACGATATTTCGCTAGATATTCCGCAGCATTCACTGGTGGCCTTAGTAGGTAGTTCAGGGGTGGGAAAGACGACACTCCTTGACGCGCTGAGCGGCATTCGACCGGCAGCTAAAGGGTTAGTGCTGTATAATGGGCGCGATTATTACCGCAATCAGGCCTCGTTCAACACGCAGATCGGCTACGTGCCGCAGAGCGACATTATTCACAAGGATTTGACGGTGCAGCACGCGCTGTACTATACCGCCAGGATGCGCCTGCCAAAAGACTTCACGCGCAAGCAGATCAAGGAGCGCATCAACGAAGTGCTGGATGAGGTCGAAATGACGCACCGGCGCAGGATGCTGGTGCGCAATCTCTCAGGCGGCGAGCGCAAGCGCGTTTCGCTGGCGCTGGAATTGCTGGCAAACCCCAGCGTCTTCTTTCTAGATGAGCCAACATCGGGTCTCGATCCCGGCCTTGATCTGAAGATGATGCAGTTGTTGCGCAAGCTGGCTGACAAGGGGCATACGATTATTCTAGTGACGCACGCGACGACAAATATCAATGTGTGTGATTTTGTCTGCTTCCTGGCCCGTGGTGGGCGCCTGGCATATTATGGACCGCCGGGTGAGGCGCTGTCCTATTTTGGCGTGCAGACATACGCCGAGGTTTATAATACGCTGGACCCGTCGGACGAACACAAAGATGCCCCCAGAAAGGCCGAGGAGCGCTTTAAGCATTCTCCCTATTATCAGCGCTATATCGCCGATCCTCTCAACCGCGAGATGGAAGAAAATCAAGACCTGGAGGAATTGAACCTGCCCGTGAAGAAGGCGAAGCGCGGCAGTCCCTGGCGGCAATTTCGCATCCTGACGAGGCGCTACCTGGAGTTGTTGAAGAATGACGCGGTGAATCTGGCAATCTTGCTGTTTCAGGCTCCGATTATCGGACTGATCCTGTACTACCTGGCAAGTCCGACGACGTTTACATCAACGAGCGTAGCGACGTGCCCTATACACGCCGATGCCTTGCAGCAGACGGGGCCGATTGTATCCTATAGTTGCCAGCGCGTGGTCGACTTCCTCAATTCGCCGCAGGGGGCGCAATTCGCCGCCCAGCAAGGGATGTCGAAGCAGCAGCTATTGCAGGCCGCCATCCTGCCCAATTCGGGAGCCGATGCGCAGACGCTGCTCTTCATTATGGCCTTTGCAGCCGTGATGTTCGGAGTGATCAACGGCGTGCGAGCGATTGTGCGTGAGGTGCCTATTTACCGGCGTGAACGCATGGTCAATCTTGGCATTGTGCCCTATATGTTCTCGAAGATTGTGGTGCTTGGCATCTTATCGCTGTTGCAGAGCGCCGTTCTGGTGTACATCGTGAATCTGAAAGCGCCCTACCACCAGGGCATCATCTTGCCGCCATTCGCGGAAATATATATCTCGATGGCGCTGACATCATTGGCAGGATTGATGATCGGCCTGCTGCTCTCGGCGCTGGCCCCCAACACGGACCGCGCAATGAGCCTGGTACCGCTCATCCTTATTCCGCAGGTAATCTTCTCAGGAGTGGTATTCAATCTGAACTCGCCTATCCTGCAAGCGATAGGGGCGCTGTTCGCGGCACGCTGGGCAATATCAGGCATGGGATCGACTATTGGCCTGCATGCAGACAAACTGGGAGTCGATAATTTTTCGTACCAGGGCACGCTCTATGTCACACTCAATCCCGCCGATGCCTTGCCAGGGGCGATTGAACACCTGGCGATTGTCTGGGGCGCGCTGGTCATTATGATCATTGTGATTGCCCTGGCTACCGCGCTGGCGCTGAAGAACAAGGATGTGAGCCGGTAGGATAAGCAAAAAGAGAGAAAAGAGGTTCAGGTGGGCAACGCGCGCGTTGCCCACCTGAACCTCTTTTCTCTCTTTTCTAGAAAAGTACCGGCAAGGCCTTGCATTTTTGACGACGCCTGACCCAATCTGCTATAGTTGTGTGGGGGATAGATTTCGTTGTATCCATGGGTTCAACCACTATTTTTCTTCAGGAGGTTGTCATGTCTACGCGGCTTCACGTGATATCCCATACGATAGCGAAAGTGCTATTGTCAACACTTCTCTTCACGGGTTTATGTACTGCTGGCTTCTTCGTCGCTCCTTCTGCCTATGCCGGCGGGCGGCATTCGATTCAGACGCGGGCTCCGGCCCAGAAAGGCAGGTTTCTGGTGCTGGGAGGTGGCGCGCTATCCAATTTTAATGATCCTGTTTACAGCGAAGTTGTGAGCCTTGCCGGTGGAAAGGGCGTGGCAAGGATAGGCATTATCACTGCCGCCTCGATTACGCCACGCAAGGATGGGCAATTCTACGTAGACCTGTTTTTGAAACATTATGGAGTTGCCGATGCTGAATGGATACCCATTGATCGCGCGCACCTCAATAATACAAAATCTCCCAAAGTGATTGCCCAGATCAACAGCATGACCGGCTTCTTTTTCGGCGGCGGAGATCAGTCGCGATTGGTTTTTTGTATGTTTTACAATGGCACGCCGGCTCCTGGCAATCATCCCACGCCGTCTCCTGCGCTGAAGGCCATCATCGCAAAATACGATGCCGGAGCGGTTGTCGGCGGGACAAGCGCTGGAAGCGATGCCCAGGTGAAAGCGCCAATGATTACCGGTGGTGAGAGTTACGAGGCCATTCGCAACGGCGCATTTCCATATATACAAGAAGATCACTTGAACGATCTATCATATAATCCCGCGGGCGGTTTCGGCCTGTTTACTTATGGACTGCTCGATACCCATTTTACCGAGCGTGGTCGCCAGGGACGCCTTATTCGTCTGGCGGCAGATACCCACACGCCGATGGCTTATGGCATTGACCAGGATACAGGCCTGCTGATTACGAATGCTGATAGCCCCCAGGCGCAAATGCAGGTGATCGGGCAACACGGCGTCTATATCCTGGACCTCTCGAAAGCGACAATAGATAAGAAAGGGCCATTCTGGTCTATCTTCAATGTCAAAGTGACCTACCTCACCGTTGGCGATTCGTTCGATCCCAACACGAAAACGGTCACAATCGCGAATTGGAAAACCCCGCTGGCAGGTCACGAACAGCACAATCATCCGCGACCCCCAACGCATGATATCTTCAGCAGCTTCCGCGATCATGGTGGTAAAAACGGCCAGGGAGTGCCCAATGCCTTCACCGTCTTTTCGACCAACCTTTTCGATAGCCGCGCCGCCACCACTTATGGCCTGACATACGAGGACCACCCGACCTTTGAGGTGCAAATGATCAAATTGAAGGACGCATCCGGCTACATCGGAGCATTCCAGGGCATGCAGTACATCTCTTACATCAAGCTGACCGTAAACATTTTTACGTATCGCCAGTAGGGGCGGGGATGGTGATGTGGGGCGGAGAGGGAGCTTGCTCCGCCCTGGGGCTGATTAAGGAATTTCACGATCAAAGCCGGCAGTCAGAGTGGTCTTAGCCGTGTCATGCTGAGCGAAGCGAAGAATCCACGAGCCATATAAGATTCTTCGCTTCGCTCAGCATGACATGTTCCAGTGCTGGAGCCAGGTAAACAACCTCTCCATCCCCCCATGCAAGAACATGGCGGTTGTATCTCACTGTTGCGGGTAGTTGGACGGGGGATTCCCATAGGGAGGATAGCCGCCCTGCGGGTTTCCATACTGTGGCGAACTACCCTGCTGATAACCCTGTTGAGGATAGCCACCCTGTTGTGGATAACTTCCTTGTTGTGGATAACCCTGCTGGGGATAGCCCTGTTGCGGGTAGCCAGCCGGCGCATATCCTGCCGCTGCAACCTGCGGGTTTGCCCGTGTAGTCGGCCCGGCAAAGATGTAGACGAGCATGGTAATGCCTGATAACAGCAACAGGCAGATAAACCAGCCCCAACGGCCGAGTTGAGCAGTCTTCACCAGCGCTCCAATCCAGGCAACCAGGTTAATGATACCGGCGACGACGAACAAAAAGATTGATATGCCAAAGAGAGCGGGATTGCCAATCGACGATACCTGCGTGTACCCGCTTGCATCGGTGTAGGTCTGAGTGCCCGCAAGACCGGCGAAGAGCAGTATAATAGCGACGATGGTTATTGCCAGGCCTATCAGGTAGAGATTGCGACTGAGCGCTTTGCTCATGATGTACCTCCTGCAAGAGAAAAACAAGTAAGCCCAACTCTTGATCCGTTTGCGCTTATCTTTTTGACTACATATCTTCTTAACGCTCCATTATATCTTTTTTAGAGAGTGAAATATAGGGATAGGATATGGTAAGATCAGAACAACACGCTTGAAAGGACTGACGCTATGGCACAACAACCTGTTTCGCATCCCAGGCCAGGCGCTATTGCCCTGGTTGGCTCCGGCGAATACCTGGACGTGATGAACACCACAGATCTCTATCTTATGGAAACGCTGGGCGGAGTTCGCAATGCGCGGGTGGCATTGCTACCCACGGCCAGCGGCCTGGAAGAAAATGGCCCTGCTTACTGGAATGACCTGGGGCTGCGTCATTTTAAGCAGTTGGGCGTGCAAGATGTGCGGCCAACTGCTATCATTGACCGCGCCAGTGTAGAAGATGCGCGACAACTCGCCTTGCTGGAAGGGGCCAATTTTTATTACTTATCGGGCGGCAATCCGCAGCATACCATTGAGACGCTGCGCGATTCCGCCACCTGGGAGATCATCACTTCGGCCTATAGACGAGGCGCGATACTTGCCGGATGCAGTGCGGGAGCAATGGCGCTGAGCGCCTATACGATTGCGATACGACAGATGTTCATGGGCGAAAAGCCTGGATGGGTAACATCGCTCGGCGTCGTGCCGCGCCTGGTAGTCTTCCCGCATTTTGATCGCATGGCGAACTTTATCGACGACACAACGTTTCAGGAACTGCTCTCGACGCTGCCGGATGGGATCATCGCCGTGGGTGTGGACGAAAATACTGCGCTGGTACGTGTGGAAGCCAATCATACGGGCGACTCAATGGCAGCCGAGCGCTGGCAGGTAATGGGATTGCAAACGGTCAAGGTCTTTGTACGAGGGATGGAGCCGCGCATTGTACACGTGGGAGAGGAAGTGATGCTGTGATTATGACGTCGCCAATGCGCTGCTCTGGCTGGTTGATCTTGCAATACGCTAAGGTATAGAGTCCATGACTACCACTATGCATTCATATTCAGAAGCGGATCGGCAGCGCGTTATCGACTTTCGACGCTTGTGTAACACCGCCGAAAATAGCAACGATTACCCTACCGTCCTTGACCTGCATGAACTGCTGCATATCTCGCTTGCCGGCCAGACGGTGCGAACCGCCCTCTGGGAAGATAGTAGCGGGAAGCTCGTCGCTTATGCCATAGTCGATTCACAATACTGTAACTGCTATTTCTTGGTGTCCCCTCATTTCCGCAGCCACGAACTCGAAACGGGCATCCTGAATTGGGCACAAGACCGGCTTCGAGATGGTACCCTGGCAGCGTTTTGTTACAGCACAATTCCTACAGAGACTAACCAGCTAAGTGGGCGTAACGAAGGAGAAGTTGCCATCATTGGAACGAGGTCCGCCTATCGTGGGCAGGGGCTGGGCCGGGCAATGCTCCTGACAGCACTCCAGCGCTTAAAAGACCGCGGAGTTGAGACGGCAGTACTTGGAACAAGCAGCGAAAACGCGGCTGCACAAGCCATTTCTGCTTCAGCAGGTTTCCATATCCGCTACCGGTCGCTCTGGTACTCAAGACCTATTTCCCGGTGACGTTACAAAAGTAAACCTGAAGTCATCTCGTTGTGAAGCGACCGGCTTCTTTATTCCAACCGCAACGCTCGTCGAGGCTTATTGCTAGCAGGCAGGGCCCCGGTCTTTTGATGCTGGGATAGACAACTTCTAGAAGAGGCTCAATTGGACTAATGGCCTTCGTCCACTCAAGAGGATATAGGGAGATGCTTTCTCAGGCGCACGAATGCCAAGTTTCTGTAAGTCAATAAGAGAGGTCAGTTTCCCGTGACGTCGTGCCTTAAGAAGGGCATCGGCGCTCAGAGGGCCAATGCCTGGGATTCGTAATAATTGCTGGCGGTCAGCAGTCATAATCTCTACGGGAGATTCGCGCAGGTGCCTTTCAGCCCATGCTCGCTTAGGATCGAGTTCGAGTTGCATATTCCCATCGCTCAGGAACGGCAAATCTTCCACTTTCCAGCCATAGTCGCGCAGCAAAAAACTGGCCTGGTACAACCGGTGTTCACGCAGGGGATTTGTCGGGGGCAGGTTTTCAAAAGGCGTCTGGATGACGGGACTGAAGCCCGAATAATAAGCGCGTGTCACATGATATTGTCGATACAGGCGGCCGCTCAGTGAAAGTAGTTCCAGGTCTGTATCACCCACCGCTCCGACTACAAACTGTGTCACCGTACTGGCCAGCTTTTCATAGGGATGAGCGCGACGAATTTGCTCGGCCAGTTGCAGCATGTTCAGTAGCTCTCGTTGGAAGTCCTTCTTGGGAGCCAGCGCGTTCAACCGTTCCTGCGTTGGGCCTTCCAGGTTGACCGAGACACGGTCCGCCAGTTGCATCAAGCGGTAAAGCTGCTCATATTCGATTCCGGGCATGACTTTGAGGTGTAAATAGCCTCTATAATGATAGCGTTTGCGCACGATCTCCGCCGTATCGATGATCTTATCCTGGGTCGTCACGCTACCCCGGATGATACCTGATGAGAGGAACATGCCCTCGACCTGCCCCGCGCGTTGCAGTGTATCCAGACCCGCCGCCAGTTCATCCGGCGTGAAGGTAAGACGCTTCGCCTTGCTGCGCCCGGCTCGAAAGGGGCAATAATTGCAATTTCTTTCGCAAGCCGTCGTTACCATGGTCTTGAGGATAGGCTTGCTCCCTTTAGGGGTAGACACATTCGTAATGCACTCCGCCAGGCTATGAGACTGGTAAGGCACGCGTTTCTGTTCCGCCTGTGGTTGGTCGCCAGCCGGTTCGTATTCTGTGGCATCGCCCATCAGTGCCAGCTTTGTCAGCGTATCGGGGAGGGTTTGCACTAGCATGGGTATAGTATAACGAACTTCTGTTCCAGTGTCAATAGAGATGAGGCAGAGGGGTGCGGTTCATTTTTTTGCGCCGCCTGGTTGCTAAGGAGGAGTGGTGGAAAGGAGCCAGGAGAGGGTAGACTGATGAAGAGGAAAAGAGTTGTCCCATCAGTCAAGAAGAGAGAAGCCCCAGATGCAGCCTGAAGACTTACAAAAGCGTTGGGAAGAACAAGGCGAGGAGATCTTTGCTGCCGTGGCGCAGTGGAGAGCAGCCCACCCGAAAGCGACCCTGGCCGAGATTGAACAAGCGGTCGATGAGCAGATGAATCGGCTGCGCGCTCGCATGATCGAGCAAACGGCCCAAGCCAGTGCTACGGCCGCAAGTGAGGTCAGCCAGGGACTGGTGTGTGAGCAGTGTGGTCAGGCGCTGCAAGCACGTGGACGCGCCAAACGGCGCTGGCAGACGCATGGAGGGCAACACGTCGAAGTGGAACGCACGTATGTGACCTGCCCACAATGTGGAGGCGGGTTTTTTCCCCCTGGATAAGGAATTAGAGGTGCCCGATGGGCAGCTGTTGCCGCACGCGCAGGAGACCCTGGTGAGCTTAGGAAGCGAACTCCCATTTGGGCGGGTCGTCAAGCATCTGGAGAGGATGTTGGGAGTGGTGGTGCATGCCTCGACCGCCCGGAGGCAGACCCTTGTGGTTGGGCAGCGGGTGCTGGAGGCACAGGACCAGCAGGCGCAGCCACTGTGCGCCTGCCCGGAGGAGCCCGCTGCGGAGCGCATGGCCATGAGCAGCGACGGGAGCATGGTGCCGTTGGTGGGAGGGGTGTGGGCGGAGGTGAAGGTGGTGGCGATTGGGGAAGTGGACCGCCGCAAGCGCCAAGACGACGACCAGATCGTCACGACTAACCTGACGTACTTTGCCCGTCTGGCCGACGCCGCGACATTTGGCGATCAGGCCAGCGCGGAAGTGCGGCGGCGGGGGATTGAACGAGCCAAGCACGTGTGTGCGATCCAGGATGGAGCGGAGTGGATCCAGGGGTTTGTGCAGGGGCATCGACACGATGCCCTGCGCATTCTCGACTTTGCCCATGCCGCCAGCTACATCAGCGCCATCGCCGACAAAGTGCGCGAGGGGGCAGGACATTTGCCTGCCAGGTGGGTAGATGGCGTGTCGCACCGGCTCAAACACGAGGGGCCAACACGGGTGCTGCGCCACCTCAGCCGCTTAGCCAGGCGCTATCCGCAGGTCCAGGAGCAGGTGAACTACTTGCAGAAGCGGCGCGACCTGATGGACTATCCGACCTACCGTGCCGCGGGCTGGCCGATTGGGTCGGGCAGTGTGGAGAGTAGTCACAAGTTCGTGGTGCAAGCGCGTCTTAAAGGCGCAGGCATGCATTGGAGGCCGGAGCACATCAACCCCATGCTGGCGTTGCGTCTCGCGCTGCTCAATGATCGCTGGAGCGAGTGCTGGCAGGAGCAACAACGCCTGCGCCACCAGCAGCGTCGCCTCAAACGTCAAGCCCGCCGACAGCAGCGTTTTCGTCAATCCCAGGCCCAACGCCAGCAGAGGCAACCGCCGTCCATGCCCGCTGCGCCGCCACCCAAGCCGACACGCCAGAAAACTGGACGCACCGAGGCGCAGTATCGCTGGGGCAGACAAACCTTTTCCCCTCGTCTGCTCAAGCAAGCGGACGGCGCAAAAAAATGAACCGCACCCGAGGCAGAGACAGGGCAATTTACCAGTCGAGCAAACAAGAACACGCCCTCAGGAAGTTTTCAGCCGGCTCTGCTCTGAATAGGGCGGGAGGGAATCGAACCCTCACGGACTCACCATCCCGGAGATTTTAAGTCTCCTGCGTCTACCATTTCGCCACCGCCCCCTGCTTGCCTGTTATTCTGAATGAAGCGAAGAATCCGGGTGCCATGATAGTATCATGCTCCGCGCAATTCGTCAATCGTCTTTCTGCTTACTCCGCCTTGAGTGGTAATTGTAAGAGTTCCGCCTCTAATTGTTGCCAGACGATGCGCTCGGCTTCCAGTACATTGATGGGCCGCCCGACTTTATAGGACTCCAGCATGGTCTCCGAGATACGCTGTCGCAGGTGAGAAACGTGTTCTTGCTGTTGTTCGAGCGATGGCATGGGCAGCAGTTCGATATTCTCTGGTGCATAGAATTCGCCAGCTTCAAAAGCCAGCACCAGCAGGTCTGCATAGTTCTGGATAAGCTGCAGGCGAAAAGGCAGGAAATAGTGCGGCTGCGTGCTTGAGATAAGCAGGCAGCCGGCAACGCACCCTTCAAATATAATCGGACAGGCCACCGCGCTTTGCTCGAATTCAACCCACCTTTCGGTGAACTGAATCTGACTTTCGTTGCGATCCTGAATGGTGAGCAGGTGGTGCGAGGTCAGAGCAAATCCTGCCAGCGATTCTATTCCAAGGAACAGCGTGCGCTGCTCGATAGCGGTGTTCCAGGGCCTGGTGCCGCGCCCTAGTCGCTCGCGCAAGCTCCGTACTTTACCGCTATGATCCGGCGGCATGCATTGTGCAACTGTGATTTCCATACCCAGCAGATTGGAGTCGAGTTGTCCCAGGGCCTGCTGTAAAATAAGGCTGCTGATAGACCAGAAGCGCTGTTGCTTAGTGGTCGTTGCGTGCGCGCGTAATACGCTAGTATAGAATGCTGAAGGAATCTCCTGGAGAGACTTTTCATCTATGGAGTCTTTTGCCAGGCGTGCGACATCCGGAAATTCTACTATCAACAATTCAATCATCGATTCGCGATATTTTACAGGAATGGCTCGCAGGAGCTGTTGTAGATTCTGCACGCGGGGCTTTGTTTCATTGTTCGCCCAGCGAATTAAAGTCATGGGGTTCATACCCAGTTCGTTCGCAATGCGTTGCCGTTCCTGGCTATCCGAGATAATGGTCCCCAGCAATGCACGCCATGTTTGCGTTTCTTGCATATAATTCACTCTTTGCCGTAATAACCCCTGGTTGCTCCTGTTGGGAATAATGATAGCAGAAAAGAGGGCATGTCGCAAGAGTAGCCGTTTTCTTGCTTGTTTGCTTGCTTTCTCTCTCGGATATTGACGGATGATAAGGACAGGAGCATAATACATAGCAGGGATAGTATGAAAGATTATTCACATCAGCAGGGCTGTCGTAGCAAGAGCGTACCCTGGAGGTCGCAGGCGGCCTGCTTGATGTCACAACTATGGTTCTCTCATGAAAAGACACTAAAGGTCACCAGTGTATGAGCAACGGAATTGAACAGCATGACCTTTCCGCCGGACACATCATGCGGGGAAGATACGAAGTGATTGTCGTTGGAGCGGGGCACGCGGGCTGCGAGGCAGCGCTTGCCTGCGCGCGTATGGGGCGCAAAACGCTATTGCTGACCATGAATCTGGATAGTGTTGCCTTGATGCCCTGCAACCCCTCGATGGGGGGGCCTGCTAAGGGGCATTTGCTGAAGGAAATAGATGCGTTAGGGGGAGAGGCCGCGCGTAATACCGACCGCACGTTTATACAGATCCGCCTGCTCAATACCAGCAAGGGGCCGGCAGTGCAGGCCTTGCGCGCTCAATGCGATAAACAGGCCTACCGGCTTGCTATGAAATTTGCGCTCGAAGGCCAGCCTAACCTGGAACTGAAACAGGCCACCATCACGCGCCTGCTCAGTCATGTTGGGGAAGATGGCCGGACTGTGGTAACAGGCGTCGTTACCAGCAATGGCTGGCAATACGAAGCGGGAGCGATTATCCTGACCACCGGCACCTTTATCAATGGGCGTCTCGTTGTAGGGGAGAAGACGCAGCCTGGTGGACGAGCCGGCGAGGGCCCGGCGTTGGGTATCTCCGACTCACTGCGTGCTATGGGTCTGGAAGTGCGGCGCTTTAAGACCGGCACGCCGCCGCGCATCGACGCCCGTACTATCGACTTCAGTAAGACGGAGCCACAGCCGGGGAGCCGTGTACCGCTCTACTTTTCGCAAGACGAATCCGCTCGCCAGGATGTGCAACTGCCTGGCGGTCGCCCGAATCCTATCTATCCTGTCACAGATGAAGACCTGTATGGATGGCGGCCACAATTGCCCTGCTACCTCGTCCATACCAACGAACGCACGCACCAGGTCATTCGCGATAATTTGCATCGTTCGCCGCTGTATACCGGCATCATAGAGGGCATCGGCCCACGCTATTGCCCCTCCATCGAGGATAAAATCGTGCGCTTTGCTGATAAGAGTCGCCATCAAATTTTCCTGGAGCCTGAAGGATGGCGCACCGGTGAAGTCTACGTACAGGGAATGAATACCAGTCTGCCGGAAGATGTGCAACTGGCCATGATGCGCAGTATCCCGGCCCTCGAACACGTCGAGATGATGCGCGTCGGCTACGCCGTGGAGTACGATTATGTGCCGCCCGACCAGCTGTTTCCCACCCTGGAAACCAAACCAGTCGCCGGTCTTTTCCTTGCCGGCCAGATCAATGGCACCTCTGGCTACGAGGAAGCCGCGGCCCAGGGAATTATGGCCGGCATCAACGCGGCTCTGCGTGTGCGCGGCGAACCCCCTTTCGTACTGGGTCGTCACGAGGCCTACATCGGAGTGCTGATCGATGATCTGGTGACGCGGCCCATGAGCGAACCGTATCGCCTGCATACCTCGCGCGCCGAATATCGCCTGCTGCTGAGACCAGATAGCGCGGACCTCCGCCTGAGCGATTACGCCTACCAGTATGGCTTGATCGATGAAGCCCGCTATGCGAAAGTGATACAGAAGCGCGAGAACATCGCTCGTACACTTGAGCAGCTCCCGAAGGTCATTTTCACCTCCTCGCGCACAACCGAGGCGTGCGCGCAGGAGGTCGGCATCGCCCCACTCGGTCAAATGCTTTCAGCCCGTGAGCTGCTGCGCAGGCCAGAAGTCAGCTATGCACAGATAGCACAACTGGCGCAGCTTGTGGCAGGCGATTCCGGACAAGAAGTGCTGCCTGTACTACCTGAAGCGGCCGGAGAAGAAGTCGAATTGCAGGTCAAGTACGAAAGCTACGTGCGCAAACAGGAACAGATCGTGCATCGCGCTCGTCGCCTGGAAGAGCATCTCATACCCGAAACCGTCGATTACGAAGCGATCTCGCATTTGCGTACGCAGGCTCGCCAGAAGCTCACGCGGACTCGCCCGCGCACCATCGGCCAGGCCTCGCGCGTCGAAGGGGTCACCCCCGCGGATATCGCCATTCTAATGGTCTATCTGGAAAAGATGCGCTCCACCGAATTGTCTCGCAGTCAATCATCCGGAAAGGGGAAAATACCCTCAATGGAAACTTGACAATCTCATAAATAAATGTATAACATATCTCACGGTATCGGAACGGACTTGAGCGCGTTCCCCAATGGGCGTATTCTTGTGGACGCTCGCAAAATCATACCAGCAGGGATAATACCTTGTGAAATCTTGTGTTCGCCAATCTCTGGCTCGCAAATAGAACCGGCTTAGCGCATTTCCCCCCATGCCCTGTGCCGGAGTACGGTGACAATCTAATTATCGCTCAAGCGGTGTAATAGCTGTGACACCATGCCGGTTATGAAGCTGCCCATGTATGGATGTGGTGTAATAGCACATCGGGGCCTGGATAGGCGTATCTATTCGAGTCGCAAAACTGAAGAGGGGGAAAAGACGTGTATATTCTTGTCGTAGATGATGACCGTTTCGCAAACACGCTCGTTCAGTTCGTACTTAGCAAGGAGGGCTATGAAGTCGAAACTACTGACAACCCGCGTGGCGCCATGCAGATGATCCAGAAGCGCGAACCGGACCTGCTTATCCTCGATGTCATGATGCCCTATATCAACGGTTTTGAATTTTCCAAAACGCTGCGCGCTCAGGGATATGAGACCCCCCTCATCTTCATGACCGCCCAGGACGGCATCGAAGCGAAATTGCAGGGATTTAACATCGGTGCGGATGATTACATTTGCAAACCCTACAATCACCAGGAACTCGTTGCTCGCGTGCAGGCCGTCATGCGGCGTATCAAAAAACAGAGCAGGTTGAACGCAACCAGCTTGCGTAGTGGTCGCATCGAACTTTTTCCCGCGGAACTCAAAGTCGTACTGCACGATGGCACATCTATCTTGCTCACTCCCACCGAGATGCATGTCTTACGTTCGCTTATGGCATCCAGCGGCCAGGTTGTGCATCGCGACCAGCTCCTATCTGAAGTCTGGAACGATAATGAGAGCAACAGCAATATCGTCGACGTGTATATTCGTCGCCTACGTCTGAAACTCGAAAACGACGCTGATCATCCGCAGTACATCGTCTCAGTACGCGGGCTCGGCTACAAGTTCCAGGCCAGGTGAGGGTCGGCAATGGGTTTTAACAAATTATTCTAGAACCGGGTAGGGGCCGGTCCACTGTATCCATCGCCGATTGATCGGCTTCATGCCCATTACCAGAGTATTTTGTTAAACCCTACAATCGGCCCTGCAGTGATGCCGTATTTTTAAATTCGATAAGCAATCTTCAGAGGTGGAAAGAGGAAACAGCAGGTGAATCATCAATATCTGGAGGCTCTATTTGCCAACTCACCTAACGCAATTATCGTCGTTGATCAGCACTTTCATGTCCTCGACTGCAACCCCGCCGCCAGCGGCGCCTTTGGGTGGGATGGCGCAACTATCCATGGCCGCCTCTGTTCCGACGTTCTCAAGTGCCGCAACCTCAACGGTATGGTTCTTTGTGGCACCTCCAGCTGTCCATTGCAGCGTGTGATGCACAGTCAGAAACCTCTTGCCAACGAATCGCTGCTGATCGGTACTCTCCCCGATCATACGCATGAATATTCTATCAGCGTCACACCTGTCAATGTAGATCAGAACGTCAGTGATAGTGGTAGCTCAGGAGTTGTCTTCAGTGCTCGTGACATGTCCACCGCTCGTATCGCCACCCACCTGCGTGCCAACTTCGTCTCCATGGTCTCGCATGAACTGCGTACCCCCTTGAACTCAGTGCATGGTTTCATCGACCTGCTTTTGCAAGGACATATCGGCCCTCTTACAGCTGAGCAGCAAACGTATCTCGGCTATGCCCAGGAAGGAGTTCAACAACTCATCTCTATCGTCGAGGATATACTCTTTCTAACACGTTCGGACTCAGGTCAATTTGAAATCAGGCCGGAGCAGGTCAATCTGCGCGTCCTCGCGCGCCAGGTCCTCAACAGCCTGCAGCCGCAGGCCATCAAAGCCGCCGTCATTCTCAACAAAGACATTCCCGTGCCATCACCCATTCTCTACGTCGATCCCCAGCGCATGAAGCAGGTCCTCAACAACCTTGTCACCAACGCCATTAAATTTACCCCACCTGGTGGAACCGTAACCATTCGCGCTCGCCCTTATAACGAGCGCTTCCAAATGATCTCCGTCGAAGACACCGGCTATGGCATTCCCGTCGAAGATCAGCCACATATCTTCGAGCGTTTTTACCAGGCCAATCATCACCTGCAGTCGAAGATGGGCGGTTATGGCCTCGGCCTCTCCATCGCCAAATTGATTGTTGAACAACACGGTGGGCACATCGGCTTCGATACTGTGCCCGAAAAAGGTTCCAGTTTCTACTTTACCGCGCCCTTGTATGTAGAAGCATCTTCGCCGGTGAGGTAGTTAGAAGGAAGCTATTTCATTCCCACAGTCTCTCCTGTTCCACCGCCTCCGGCTCGCGCCACGCGTTATCTTTCGATAGCTTATCCGCCTGGCGCGTCGGCTCAGGCAGGCGATAACCCTTATCGCAGGCCATCACATAATGTATGCACGTCTCAAGGCTGATGCGGTGTCCTGGCGAGATAAACATCGGATTCACACCTTTGCGCGTGCGCAGCGCCGCTCCAAGCACCTCACCCTTACGCCTGTCAACCAGCGGAACCCAGGCGCCAGGCTCATCACCCAGCGCCTCTTTATCGAAATCTCCACGCAAGATTGACTTCGCGCACCCAATCGCCGGCAAGTCCAGCCACAGCCCCAGGTGTGAGGCAATCCCTAGCCGCCGTGGATGCGCGATGCCCTGACCATCTACCATCACCAGTTGCGGGCGCTGTTTCAGCTTGCCAAAAGCCCCCAGGATACAGGGAATCTCGCGGAACGAGAGCAGGCCGGGGATATAGGGCATGCGCACCGGTTCCTCATACACGTGTCGCTCTACTATCTCCAATCCTGGAAAAGAGAGCAGCACCACTGCCGCACGCGCCATCTCGCTTTCCTCATTAATCGCCATATCCACACCGGCAATGAAGCGCACCGGCCCCTGGATGCGATCCTCACGTATCACACGCGCCGCCAGTTCGCGCTGCAAAGCCACTGCCTCAGCCGGCTCTATTACCCATGCATGTAAAGGTTGTATCGACATACGAGTATCACCGCGCTTCTGTTAAAAAAATCATCCGTGGGCTGTCAATCTCAAACGCCCCCAGATGGAAATCACCGTAGACCTCTTTCACCACAAAGCCGGCTTGCTCCAGCAGCAGTTCCATCTCGCCTCGCTCAAAAAGGTACAACTGCGTTTTGCTGATCGTCCGCCGCATGACTCCTCCCTGCTCATACACATCATAAAAATGCGTCAATTCTAACAGGCGCTGCCGGTTAGATGAAGCGGGGCTGGCAAAGTGTGATACGAAGGCCCCATCATCGCGCTGCCATGTTCCCTGGTACAGCACCTGCCCGCTCAGATTCTCCATATAGCGGGCATCCGCGTTGCTGATGTCTAGAATGAACTGCCCACCTCTCACCAGCGCATCGCGAATGCCGCGCAGTGCCTGCTGCTGCTGCTTGCGGGTGATTAAATGCGCAAACGATCCCAGCGCCACAAAAGCCATATGAAACTTCTGCTGCAAGTGGAGCGCGCACATATCCTGCTGCACCAGCGCGCAGCGACTCAACATCCCAGCCTGCCGTAGCCTCTGTTCCGCCAGGCCCAACATCTGTGCTGAGCTATCCACACCCGTCATCTCGTATCCTGCCTCCGCCAGCGGCAGCAATAGCCGCCCGCTGCCACAAGCCAGCTCCAGTATTGTTCCAGCGCTTAGCCCGGCATAATTCAGGTACATATCGACATCCTCATCGAAGTGCGCGTGCTCGATATCGTAAAAAGCCGCTATCTCATCGTAATCACTCATGTCCATCATCGCGCGTTCTAGATCTCATCATACGAGGTGATCTTCCACCCGTCGCTCGTGAATGTGAACTTGAGATGAACCGTGTAGGTTGAACCTTGAGCGCGCGTCACCGTCACTGTAATGCTGTTCGGATCATTTGGGTCGGCAGCAATAGAGAAATTCGTCACCTGGCCCAGGCTTGTGTCCCTGGATGTTGCCGCCTGGGTATATAAATCTTGCGTCAGCGTCTGCCCGCTCGATGTTACCAGCCCGCTAGCCAGGTATGAATACGCCGTCGTGTAGTCCTGCGCCTGGATAGCTGCATAATATGCTTGAGCGGTTACCTGAGCTCCCTCCGCGCTTACAGCCGTAGCGGTTTGATCAATCGAAGTGCTGACCGTATTTACCGTGTTTTGCACCCCTTTACCGATCAGCCCAAAAACAAGCGCGCAGCCTCCACAGGCAAGCAGCAAGACGCCCCCGATAATCCCCAGCACAATCCATAACGTGCGATTCGACTTCTTCGGTTGCGCCTGCGCGTAGCCAGGAACCTGCGGCGGGACATATGGCGGAGCGCCATATTGCGTGGCCGCGTATGGCTGTGGCTGTTGATAGGGCGGTTGCCCGTATGGATAAGGGGATTGAGGTTGCTCATATGGGTTCTGGTAATCAGGCGGTTGCCCATATGGATTGGGGGATTGAGGTTGACCTGGATCATTATACATACAAAATAAAATCCTCCTCATTTGTTCGTAAATCAGCTTTGTGTTGTTCGAAATCTCGCGTCAACAGTATAGCGTTGCCTGAACTGATTGGCAAGTTGTATGTAGGGACAGCGCCTTGCGCCTGTCCGCCTGGGTGTTCTAAATGGCCCATACTTTCATGTCGCTGAATTCCACCTCGGTTGGGTCTGAGAGTGCGTATGCGTACATCCCTATCTCACCTGACTGGAAACTTGCATCTGATTTAATCACGAGCGACTGCCCATTAGCATAGAGATACAAAAGATCCTTGATTGCGATCACCGTCAGTGTGTAGGTTTGATGAAGCTGAACAGGTAGAGGGCTTGGATTTGAGATCGGACGGCTCTGGCCTGCTGCTTTCACTACCAGCAAATTGTAATGCTGCTGCGCGATATCCAGCGAGAAACGATAAAAATCGCTCAGCGAGTTATTAGCGCGGAAGAGCATTCCGCCAGCATCTCCCGAGATAATCTGCATCTGCACCTGGTAGGCAAAATTGCTGAAAGACGTAAAATGCTCAAGGCAGTTTGTATAGCTGTTTTGCGTCGAAATAGACACATCATAGCTGCCATTCTGGAAAGCGCATCCTCCTGTATCGTCCCAGCGATACATATCCTGTTTACTCAGGGAATCTGCCAGCGTGGGAGAACGTCTCGTTATATATGAAAAGAGTTGAACCGGGTCGGTGGGCAGGACGGTGGGAGTGGGTGTGACGGCATGCGTTGCGCCTGTTTGGCCGCGTGCGATAACCATACCACTGAAAATCAGCAGGAAAATCAGCGCCAGCGCCAGAGCAGCTACCAGGCCGCTCTTGCCTGTCAAGGCCGAAAGTGCCGGGAAAGTGCGAATGGCCGAACTCTTCCTGCGCCTCTCGCGTAGTAGTACTGTCAAGGGCTGCCTCGTCTCTTTTGGCAGGACAGCCGGTGGTGGCGCCTGTAATCGCACCAGGTTGAGCACCAGAGCGATTGCGGCCAGCGCCCTTGCGTAGTCCTCGCTAGCATCGAATACACGCGCGGCAGACCATGCCGGGGGTAGAGCCTCAAGCGGCAGTGGAGCCGGCAACACAGCAAGCATCCCTCGCAGGCGCTGCTGTGTTGCCAGCTTCAGCGCCACCTCCACTTCTCGTTGCACCTGCCTGGACTGTAAGGCATCCGGCGTCAGAATCATAAGCATCCACTGGCAGCGCGAAACCTGCTCATAAAGGTACGGATCGGGTAGAGTGGGGGGGATACGCGAACTCTCAGCTACGATTTCGGCTCCCCGCGCCTTCAGGTCCCTCATGCATTGTGTCGCAAACAGGTAATCAGGATGCATTCTATTCGCGGCGTAATAGCTGACGAAAATACCAGGACCCCCATCTTGTATCTCCTCCCTCGAAAAGCTTCAATATATGATTGCACTTTCTTAAATGGCATCAGTAGTATAACAGATTTGCACGTTGCAGCACAGTAGGTGTACCTGGTGATTACCCATAAGTGGAGAGATTCTGAGCGCAACGAAGAATCTCTCTTGCACTCATTCTTATCCACTGGTACAATGGGCCGGAAAAATTATCCAGGCTTGCTTGCATTGGAAGAAGAATGCTCATGTATAGGCAACCCGCCACAGCGCACGCGCCAGCTCTCATCATTTACCTGATAGATGCCGGCGCTTCAATGAGTGATCTGGCCGGCACAACAACAAAAATCGATATCGTCAATGCAACTCTCTACAAAGCCTTGCAGATCATGGCTCAGCGATCCATGCGCGAAACCCTCGTCCTGCCGCGTTACCGCATCGCCATTTTTGCGTATAATAGCGTTGCTGTGGTCGACGTACTGGATGGCATGCGCAACCTTCCTGACGTCATCGAAGCTGGACGGCCCATCATCATCCCTGGCAGCGAAAAAACAGATATGGCAAGAGGTTTTACCGTGGTAGAGAAATTCTTGCAGGCATATTTGCCTGCATTCCAATATAGTCCTCCGCCGCTTGTTTGTCATGTGACAGATACTGCCCCCTCACAACAAGAATATTCTACGGTCATGAACATAGTGCGACGCATTCAGGCCATGCAGGTTGAGGATGGCCCTCTCCTGGTAGAAAATGTCTACCTGGCGGATGATGCGTTGCGGCCCGCAGCCCAGGATTGGCGGCAGTGGGGGGGCGTGTTGAAAGAAAAACAACTCGCCAGCAATGGCGCAAAATTGCTGTATCGCCTCTCATCATTTCTGCCGGCCACTTATCGCCAGAACATCAACCAGCATGGCTATGCCTTGCAAGCGGGCGTGGCGTATTTCTTCCCCGGACTGCATCCCGACCTCGTCGCACTGGCATGTATGGCTTCGGCTGTCGTCCCCATCAAATAAGAAAAGGAATTGCTACAGTGTTGAGTTTTCAACCCGCGCCGGGAATGCCGCTACGTATTACCTCATCGCACTATGAATGTACCGCGCACCCACTCTTTGCTCAAACCGCCTTCATCATTGAAGGCAGCGAATCCTTCGTCTATCAACTGCGCGACCCGGTACGCAATACGCTCCATGCCCTCAAAGTCCTCAAGCCCTCCTATCGCGGAGAGTATATCGCCCGTCGCGCCCTTGACCTGCGCCCGCACCAGAATCAACCAGGCCTGCTCCTCTGCAATCGCATCTGCCTCACCACACAAACAGCCCTGACGCAATCAGCGTATTTCCCGACCTCCAGTATGCCATCTTCATGCCCTGGGTGGCCGCGAGAAGCTGGTCTGGGCTCATGCAGGACAAGGCCGCATCGGCAGCCTACCGCCCCGCAAACGCTCGCGCCCTCGCGCTCCAAACCGCTCGCGTCCTGCGCTACCTGGAAGCGCATCACCTCGCGCATACAGATATCGCGGGCAGCAATATTTTTCTCGCGCCCGGCCTCAACCAGGTCCAACTGCTTGATCTTGAAGGGATGTATTACGAAGGCGCCATTCCGCCGGCGCTGCCCAGCCGGGGTTCTCCAGGTTACCGGCATCCACGCTTGCCAGGCAACGGGCAGTATTGCCTTGCCGGTGACCGCTTTGCCGGAGCCATACTCCTGACCGAAATGCTCACCTGGTGCGACCCCGTTGTGCGCGCATTGATCGCAGACCATAGCGAATCCCTCTTTCAACCCCAGCAACTGCAAACAATCGACAACCCTCTCTGGCAGGCAGTGCGTACTTCATTGTCCGCAATTGATGCCGCGCTCCTTGCTCTCTTCGACCAGGCCTGGGCCCCATCCCAACTGAGCGATTGCCCCGACTTTACGCGCTGGAATCAGTGCCTCGAGCGCATAGCCGCAGCCCCCATCACACGGTAATATTTCACACAATGGTAGGAATCTTATCCAAAACGTTGACTTTTTGTCAGTTGATCGAGTAAAATCACAATTGTTCAATCATTTGTGGAGGTGATTCTTTGCTAGTGAAAAAGCCCTATGCCGAATAAGCGGCGCCTCACATTTCTAGCAAATTGATTTTTAATTTGTATAGTAGTAATGAAAGGCAGAATCGCATGTCAGGTCGCATTATGGTAACCCCCGAGGAACTGCAACAGGCTTCCTCCCAGTTTAATGCCAAAGCCGCGGAACTTGAACAGATGTTGCAATCTGTTCAGTCTCAAATTGAATCGTTGCGTTCAACATGGCAGGGACAGGCCGCAGCTAATTTTGATGCTCTTATGGCCCAGTGGACGCAGGATGTGCAGGGCATTAACCAGGTTCTGAGCCAGGTCAGCCAGCATTTGAATCAGGCTTCTCAAGCCTATTCTGAAACCGATACCAGCATTGCGCGTGGTTTCCAGGCCTGATCGCTCTTCATGTGAAAGAATGCATCGCGCTATAGGGCCGATTCATCGGCCCCATATGGAATCAGTATGCAAACGCTGCTCGTTACAATTATCGGACCTCGACGTACTATTGATCTGGAGATGCCGGGGGAAGTTCCGATCAGGGAATTGATACCGATCATTCTTGCTCTATGTGGGCCAACAGCTGTTTCTGGCCCACATAGAGACCCCTCGATCTGGGGGCCTGGCGTAGTCGACGCGGATAGACCCCTGCCACCGGCCAGTTCTTTAAGCGCCGAGAAACTTGTCAATGGGACCATCTTGCAGCTGCAAGAGCTGCCAGCATGGAGCGCTAACCGGCGTGTATACAAAAAAGCGTTCATGCCCAGGACCATTACTCCTACACTGGCAACCGGCGGCATTGGAGTAAGATGGAGCAAATCTTCCAGAATACGCCGCATGCCGGTGACATTTGCAGTGACCCCCGCCGCGAGGGAGAGAAGATACGCCGCATGGTGCGCCAGATGCGCAAGATCATCGAAGATCGCGCCTTCCAGTTTCGTGAGTGGCGCGTGGATAATATCAATATGTACCGCTTGCGCCGGCAGGAGGGTGAATTTGCCACTGAGCCATTTGGCGATGTCTTTCTGGTCATCGACAACCTCGGTCAACTCCAGCGTGACTTCGAGCAGCTGGACCCTGATATCACCGAGATCATCGCCAACGGCCTCAATTACGGCGTGCATGTCATCCTGGCCACCAATCGCCGCGCCGAAATTCGTCCTAAGGTCTCCGATAACATCGGTATCTATATGGAACTCTACATCAATGATCCCAGCGAGTCCCTTTTCGGCAAGGCCCTTGCTGCCTCCATCCCCCCTGGCGTTCCTGGCCGTGGTCTCTTCAAGGATGCGTTGCAGGAGAAGCTCCAGTTTCAAGCCGCGCTACCCTGGATCAACAGTCGCACTGGCACGATGCAAGACAGCCTGGAGGCCCTTGTCCGGCGCGTGAGTAGAGCATGGACCGGTAAATTCGCCCCGCCTGTCCGTTTGCTCCCGGCCAGTGTCGGATGGCAGGATATTCCTGCCGTCTCCTCCTGGCATTCGGGGGTGCCAGTGGGACTGGATGAATTCCGTCTCGATCCCGTCTACATCGATCTCATGTCCAGCGACCCCCATTTCCTCATCTATGGGGATGCGGAATGCGGCAAAACCACTTTCTTGCGTACCTGGATGGTAGGTCTCAAAAAACGCTATAGCTCTCAGGAGGCGCAGTTCGCCATCGTCGATTACCGCAAGAATCTGCTCGATCTCGCCGAAGGTGACCACCTCTTCGCCTATGCCTGTACGCAGCAGATGGTGAAAGATGCTGTCGACAAACTCAAGAAGGAACTTGAAAAGCGTGTCCCATCGGGCGGAGCGCTCTCACTCGAGCAATTGCGCAAGCCGCAGAAATGGACAGGACCGCATTACTTCGTCTTTGTCGATGATTACGAATCGGTCGTCGGCGCCACGGGCAGTCCGCTGGCTCCATTGCTCGATATGCTGCTCAATGGGCATGATCTTGGATTGCATCTCATCCTGGCGCGGCGTGTTGGAGGCGCCAGCCGTGCCGCTTTTGAGTCTATCCTGCAGCGCTTGAGAGAAATGAGCAGCCCCGGTCTGATTATGAGCGGTGATCCACAGGAAGGCGCCTTGATTGGCACTCAACGTGCCAGCGCTCAACCGCTGGGACGCGGCTATTATATCCGGCGCAACCAACCCCCAACATTGATACAGGGAATTTTGACCACGCCGGAACTCGTAGGCCCGTAGGGGCCGATTGATCGCGCCCAGCGCCGATTGATCGGTCTTGTGGTCGCCCGCTTGCTAAATAGAAAGGAAACACCATGCCTGTCGAGGGAACCCATATTGATATTACCCCCGCGCACCTGCGCGATACCGCATCCCTTTTCTATAAGGCCTCGCAAGATACGTTGCTCCTGCTGGAGGACCTCAATGGGACTGCGCAACAACTCATCGATGATATGTATACCGAACTGCACCAGTCACCCGGTGCTCTCCAGGTGCTTTGCAACCGCTGGCGTGAGGCCACTCTCAGCCTCAGCAATGCGCTTGAACTGGTAGCGAAGAATCTTAGTGTGGCCGCTGACAATTTCGAGGCAACGGATCGCAACGTCATGCCGTAGGGAAGCAGAGGAGAAAAACATGGCAGATATCGCCAAGTTGGCGTATATAGCAGGCGAACTGCAATCCAGAGCCGGCGCCTTCACTAATGCCGCCGAGTCCTTGCGGCAGCAAGCTACCCGGCTCAACTGGGCCTCGCAGGGGCTTACAAATGGCTCCTGGGCCGGACAGGGCAGCCAGGCCTTCCAGAACGCCTGGAACCTCTATCATCGCGACACGACAAAGGCTGCCGATGCCCTTGATAGCACGGCCCAGACCCTGACCACCCTGGCCGGTCGTCTCAACGAGCAGGTGCAGGCCATGTATCATGCTCAGGAACTCGCGGCAATCGGTATGGGCGCGGCAGCGGTGGCGATGGCAGCTGCCGCGCAAGTAGCGATCTTCAGCGCCGACTTTGAAATAGGCTCCATACTAGATGCCATCACCGGCGGCATACGGGTAAGCAACGAACTGCTAACGTTACTCGAAAATCCAGGAGTGCAGTCGGAGATCAACGACTTCCTTTCCTCGTGGCAGTATGATCCCGCCGAGGGGAAAGTCGGTTTTAGCGTCGATGGCTCCATCTGGCAGCCGGTAGAAGATCAGCGTGTTGGAGATCTTGATGGCGTTCCTGCCAGCAACGACTTGTCAGTAAAGGTTGGCTATAGCAAACTTGAACTTGGTATGGAACCAGGGGATAATGGAGAGACAGGTGTGGCTTTCGGTGGCGAACTCGCGTTGTTGAACATCTCCGATGAAGCCCGTCTTGGCTCGGAAAACTTAGCATTGACGGCCAGCTCGGAAACGGAGGCGCTGGGCGTTGATGGAGAACTCGGCTGGCACGATAACTCATTAGGCGCGACAATCGGAGGAACCTGGATCTCCGAAACGGGCAGCATTGGAGCAGATATCGGCGGCGTCAATGTCGGTGTCAATGCCACTATTGGCCTGAAGGCAGAACTGGGATTCGAGATAGGCGAGAAGACAGAAATCAAATTGCCATTCATCTCGTTTGGTTTCTCGTTTTAGGCCCGTAGGGGCAGCGGCTGGCGCCTGTCCTATCCAACTTGCGCCATCCTTCTTTTGAAGAGAAAAGGTACTCAAATGAACGAACTATTCCTGAATCAAGCCGAATTACTTGCCGCGTTGGATGCCGTCTCCGCGCGGGCGCTGGTCAGCATTCGCCGGGCGAAGCTGTTTCCCGCGGATATGGATGAACGCAGGGCTGTCCTCGAACGAGGAACGGAGTCCCTGAAGCAGCGCGGGATGCTCCACACTGATACAGATGGCAGGCCTGTGCTGGATGTCCAACTGGCCCCAATCATCAGCACCATGGCATTTCCGGGCATAGCAATCGCTGTTCTTACCAACGATCAGCAGGCCGGTCTAAGGCTCCTCTGGTTCTACCAGGCGGAAGGTCATATAATTGAACATGGCATGACGCGCCAGAAACTTCATCACATCACCGAATTACCGGATGTTTCCGCGCTGATTGCGCGTATCCAGGCATTCCTTGCTGTAAAGCTTGCTTCTGACGCGGTTACAAAGGCGGAGCCAGAAACAAGCCTGGAGATGCAGCAGGAGGTATTCTTTACGGTGAAGCGACTCGCCGAGCAACACGAGCTTGAACGCGCAAAAGAGCTACTGCATAGCAGCGGGTTTGCTGCCGGCGATACAGATGCGCTGCTAAAAGTGCTCGAGCAGCCGCTGGCGGCGGGCAATATCGCTCTTTTGCGCTGCGCCCCTGAGAGCGAAACCATCGTTGACGGGCGTAATCTCGCCCTGTTGCAAGATGGACGAGCCGCCTGGTCCGCGCGGCAAAAAGTGCCGGGAGAGCCGGTGCTGGTGGTGGAAACAACCGCTGCCACCGCCATCAAAGAACAATTACGCGCCTACCTGGAAGAATTAGCTCAGGTCTAAGCGAAGGGCAAAATCAAGTCAAAACAAAACAGGCCATCATATTCTCGTTACAGGAATAAACATCTCTATGCGCGCGCTCGTATACCACAACCATACATTGACATTAAAAAAAGACTATCAGCTGCCTGTACTGAGACCTGGCGAAGCGCTCGTCCGTGTCCTGCTCGCCGGCATCTGCAACACCGACCTGGAAATCACGCGCGGCTACCTGGATTTTCAAGGTGTGTTGGGGCATGAATTTGTTGGCGTCGTCGAGGATATTCGCGAAACACCGGGTGCTTCATCGGGCGCATCGTTGATTGGGCAACGCGTGGTTGGCGAGATCAACGCCGCCTGCCACCGTGCTGATTGTTTTTATTGCCAGCAAAACATGCCTACACATTGCCCCAACCGCAGCACACTGGGCATCGTCAATCGTGATGGAGCGTTCGCGGACTACCTGGCGCTGCCCATCGAAAATCTACATCCCGTGCCAGAAAATGTCAGCGACGAGGAGGCCGTGTTCGTGGAACCCCTCGCCGCCAATTTTGAAATTCTGGAGCAGGTACATCTGAAACCAACGGACAGCGTCATCATTCTTGGTGATGGCAAAATGGGTCAACTGGCAGTACAGGTTCTCGCCTTAAGTGGTTGCGAACTCATGATGGTAGGAAAGCACGAGGAGAAACTGGCGCTTGTACGGGCGCGGGGCATAAAGACCTTTTTCGCCGATGCCGTAAGTGCTTTGCTTGAAGGCGGCAGGCGCATAGACCTGGTTGTGGAGTGTACAGGCTCGGCGCAGGGATTAGCAATGGCTATGCAGTTAGTACGCCCGCGCGGCACTATCGTTTTAAAAAGCACATGCTGAATTTTACACCCCTTTTGACCCTACTCCTATCATGACATTCCTGCAAAGAATTCTCGGTAAAGCCGCTTAATAACTGCCAGGGGAATCATCCCCTGGCTTTGTGTTTGTCTCTTGTCTGTGACCTGGAAAGGAATATGCCCCAGTGAAGCACTTTACCAGTATCGAGAAACTCGACATGGGTATCTTGTACATATTGGAACTCGGATCGAGTTTGTCGGTCCTTTTATTGGCCTTCGGACTTATCGCAAGTATGGCGAATGTCTTGACGAAAGGCGCAGTACTTACCGACAACATCTTTATGCAGCGGGTATGGGCATGGACGCAGTGTATTGCCATCGATGCAAGCGTCGCAGGCACTGTTATTCGCACATTCCGCTACTACCAGGAGGGCGAAAAGGTAAAGACCTGGCTCTATGGATTATTATCTGTACTCCTTTTATTCACAGCGGCGATCGTTTCCAACATTGAAAGCGTTCAGCAGACTCTTAACCTGACGCTCGCTACCGCCTATGTGCATGTGTTTATTCCCGTTGAGGTGCTTATCTGGATTCGATCAATCGCCATCGTGCTTATCATTGTTGCCCATGCTATGCGGCATGTCCATATGACAAAGCCAGTCCCTACACCACAGCCAGAGTTGATACAGCAATCCGCGCCTGGCCTTGTACTTACGCCCGAATTAATAGAGACACTGCGGGTCCTGCTGGCGCAAACAACCGTTTCTGAGGAACACCCGGCAGAGCAGGCATTGCCGCAGCCGAAGTATGAGAAGCGAACTACATATGAGCCGGCTACAAGCAATGAAGATGAACGAGGAGCAGGGAACTTCGAGCGTGTGGAACAATACGTAGCGGATCATCCAGATGCAAAAGTCCGTGAGGTTGCCAGGGCTTTGACAATCAGCGTCAGCACCGCCAATAAATGGATGACGCGCGTCAAAGACAAGTGTTTGCGGGAGGACCAGCATGCATAGTGCGTGAGTAGGGAGGGTAGAGCAGAGAAGAATCCGGCTGGGAGACGTGCTATACTGAACGGGAGAAAACGCCGGAAAGAATGTTGTCCAGGAAGAGAAGACGAGGAGGGATATCATGCGAGCATTGGTGTGCCGAGAAACTGGTATTATGCTTGATCGCAACTATCCTCTGCCAGCCCCGGCAGATGGCGAAGCCCTTATTCGAGTCTTATTGTCGGGCATCTGCAACACCGATCTGGAGATTGTGAGTGGCTATATGGGCTTTCGGGGTGTGCTGGGGCATGAATTTGTAGGCGTGGTGGAGGAAGTTTACGGCTCTGTTGCCCAGGAACGGTTTAAGCATCTGCTAGGAAAGCGTGTGGTTGGCGAAATTAATGCTACCTGCCGCCGTCCTGATTGCTGGTACTGCCAGCGTGGGATGCAGACCCATTGTCCACATCGCACTACGCTCGGCATTGTCAACCGTGACGGTGCTTTCGCTGACTATCTGATGTTGCCCGTAGAGAATTTACACCTTGTGCCTGACCAGGTGAGCGATGAAGAGGCCGTCTTTGTTGAGCCTCTGGCGGCCAATCTCGAGATATTGGAGCAGGTGCATATACAGCCAACATCTTCCGTCGTTGTGCTGGGCGACGGCAAAATGGGCCAGCTGGCGGCACAGGTACTGACATTGAGTGGTTGCGAGGTGACGATGGTAGGGAAGCACAAGGAGAAACTGGCACTGATAGAAAAGCATGGAGTACGTACCTATCTGCTTGATGATGCGGAGCGTTTTGCATTAGAGAACGGGCGGCGTGCAGACATCGTTGTGGAGTGTACTGGATCGGCGCAGGGGTTAGAGTTGGCGCTGCGCATAGTCCGAGCCAGAGGAGTTCTTATTCTAAAAAGTACCGTCTCAGGTATGAGTTCGTTACACCTGGCTCCCATCGTCATCGACGAGATTCGCGTGCAGGGATCGCGCTGCGGCCCGTTTGGCCCCGCGCTGCGCGCTTTGAGCCGGAAACTTGTCAATGTACATTCCTTAATTAATGCGTGTTATGCACTTGACGAAGGGCCAGCCGCTTTCAAACGCGCTGAGCAACAGGGCGTGTTGAAGGTGCTTTTAAAACCGTAGGTATTCGTTTTCAGTTTCATAATCACGCATCCTCAGCTCTCTGCGCATTTCGGCGGAACGCTGCTCGCTGGCAATCTGCTGATCCATTCGCCTCACATACGCTGCCGCGAATGCCCTGACCTTCGGGCGACTATCCTCCAGCCACAGAGCTACTACTTCTTTCTTCTTGCGGTAAGCAGCTACCATGCCGAATTCACCAGACACTACGCCTGTATTACTGAGGCATATATCCAGCCTGGTTAGTCTACAGCGGGAAGCCAAAAGGTTGAGCCATCAAGCATCCTCCTTGGCAGGAAGATAGCCGCAGTGACGAAACCAGCCCTGCGCATCCTGTGCATTTATGGTCAGTAATGCCTGGCAAATGGCTTCCTGGAGCGCTTCACGGGTCCGAGTTCCTGCTCGCCGCAGATAGGTCTTGAGCTTAGAAAATGTGTCTTCAAGAGGAGAGAAGTCGGGCGAATACGCTGGTCAAAAGAGCCGCAGCCAAGATTTGGCCCAAAAATCCCCTGATTTAACTTCAACTCAACAGAATGGTGATCTGACTGTTGGCAAGCAAGGGGCGAAAGCTGCCTGCACTGAGGCTGCTGCGCCAGCGCAGAGCCTGCCGCAGAGCAAAGAGCCGCTGCTGGTGGGACTCGATGGCGGCTGGGTGTGCAGTCGGGAACAGCGTGGCGGGATGGAGGGCAAAGTGGCGGTGGTCTGTGCGCAGTTGGAGGACTTGCCGCTGCCGGTCTTCGACACGACCTTCTCCTGGAGCAAGCGAGGAGGTCCCAGGCGGCAACCCAGGCAACGCCATCGGCTGACGCAGCGGCGCTATGTGGCCACCTTTGGCCCTGCCAGGCAGCTTGGGGTGCAGGCCAAAGCCGCCGGTGCGCTGGAGAGTGATCCGGCGCGTCCGGTGGTCGTGCTTGCCGATGGAGCGGAGTGGATCAAGCAAGAGCAAGGCAAGCACTTCCCCCAGGCTACCTGCATTCTGGATTGGGCGCATCTGTGGCGCGAAGTCCGTTCCGCCATCCTGGCCGCGTCGCGGGCCAAAGCGCTCCCGCAACACGAACGAGACTTTCAGCTGTCCTATCAGCGCACTTCTCTGTGGTTGGGCAAGGTCGAGCAAGCCGTGCAAGGGCTGCAACGACTGGCCACCGGCCTGCCTACTGAGGCGCTCAAACCGCTGTGAGAGGCGATCAGGTACCTGGAACACCAGCGCCCCTGGATTGGCTCGTATGAGCACTGGAAAGACCAGGGCTATCCCGTGGGCAGCGGCCTGATCGAGCGGGCCGTGGCCCTGGTCATCAATCGTCGCATGAAAAAGCGAGGGATGCGCTGGTGTCGGCCCAATGCGACCGCCATCGTCGCCTTGCGCACCGATGTGCTCAACGACGACTGGGTTACACCTCAGCGGTTGCGGGCGTTTCCCTAAGCCAACCCTGGGTTTTTGGCAGAACCCATTATTGTTCATTTCTCTGAACAACGCCAGACTCTTCTCGAGTGACGAGCGTGCTGCGGCATATTCGCCCCGTTCGATGGCAGCCATCCCCAGGAATAAGAGCAGATAGGCCAGGCTCCTGTTGTCGCCTATCTCCTCGGCACTCTTCGAGGAGGGAGTGAACCAGTGCGACATCACCCTTCCTGTAGGCGATGACTCCTAGCGCGGTGTTCGTAAGGATTGATCTCAAGGGCGCCCGCAAGGGGCGCCCCTACCCTCACGAGATAGGTCAATGCCTATGAACTGCGCTCTAGATGGTAAAGCGACCAGGCCATGCCTCGGATGTCGCTCACTTCGCGTTGGAGGGCCAAACTCTGCTGGCACAGTGCCTCAGCCCGCTCACTCTCACCTTGCAGATATGCTAGCCACCCGGCATTGACGAGCGCTTTCGCCCGCACGGAGGGCGATATTCCCTCGCTGTTGGCCAGCGCCCGGTCCAGCCAGGCGCGGCCTTCACTGACGGACCAGCGCATGAACGAGAAATGCGCCAGGGTTCCCGTCAAGCGCAGGGCCGTCTCCCTCCTGGCTTTATCCCCTTGCTCCAAAGACCAGCTGAGGGCAGCGCGCAGATTGTCCTGCTCTCGTTCCAGGCGCTTGGACCAGTGGACCTGCCCCGCGCCAAACAGGTGAATTTCGGCCTCTTCCGCCAGGTGCAGGTAATACGTGGCATGGGCTTGACGGGTCGCTTCTTCCTCTCCACAAGTCGAGAGGCATTCCAGGCCGTACTCCCGGATGGTCTCTAACATCAGCAAGCGCCCCGTCTCATGCGCCTCACCGCTCTGCTCTGCCCGGTACAGGAAGTGCTTGTCCAGCAGCGAGATGATCGGCTCCGGTATTGACATTGCCAGCCTGCAAGCAGACAATGGCGGGACCAGAGAGGGTGGGAAACGCATCAACACACATCCGGCCCTGCCTGTCCACCGGGACGCGCACGACGCGAGTGCGACCAAAGCCCGCTAATCCCAGAGCCTTGAACAGGGCGGGATGAGCCTCCTCACCAACGACCACGGTGACTTCTGGTGCGCCGAACATGCCATCGGCTTCCACATCCCACCCTGCTTGCGCCAGCACGGCATGGCGCGCGGCAGCCAGGCAGGTGAAATTCGCCATCGTCGCGCCAGTTACGAAACCCACACCTGTTTCGGGTGGCAAGCCGAGCAGGTCGCGCAGCCAGCGCAACGCGACCTGCTCTAGCTTCGCGGAAAGAGGTGTCACCTCTGCCAGACCAGTATTTTGATCCCATGCGCCCGCCAGCCAGTTCGCGGCCAGTGTTGTCGGCAACGCTCCACCGATCACGAAGCCAAAGAAGCGTGGCCCGGCCATTGCCATGGTTGCTGCACTGTAGGAGTCGAGCAGCGCCAGGGTTTCATCAGCCCCGTTGGGATAATCGGACAGCGGGATATCAAGCTCTGCAAGACGGTGACGACGCCGGGGTCGGGGGCAACCCTTCGCCCGTCCAGGCCCTCAAGGTATCGAATCGCCCGCTCCGCAGCATCAATAAGCAGTTCGCGCATAAGAACCTTATACCTTAAACTTACTACTAAGCCCTCTCGACAAAGGGCCGACACCCAGCATAGACTGAGTGGATGAACTGGACTACCAGGGAAAGCCTTCATAGCAACCACAGTTCGACTGATAACAGGAGGGTGTGCTTCCCCGGTGGCTCCCCTGAGCCAATTGATCATTAGAGGGACGTGCGCTTCCGCACCGGTGTATAAGGACTCGACCACGGAAAGCGGGTATCCAGAGAAGACCTGGCCTGAAAGGAGCAGAACAGTGATGTGGTATGCTGGCCTGGACTGGGCTGACGAGCACCACGATGTGGTGATCATCGATGAGGCTGCGCGTCAAGTGGCCTCCAAGCGTGTCGCGCATACGACAGAAGGCGTGGACGAACTGATCAGCTTGCTCAAAAGCATTGCTGGAGCAGCCTTTAAAGAGGACCTGGCCTGTATTGTTGAAACCAATCGCGGGTTGCTGATCACGGCGTTGCTCGAAGCAGGATTGACGGTCTATCCCGTCAATCCAAAAACCATCGATCGACGTCGTGTGGCCTCGGGAGCGAAAACCGACCGCATCGATGCCTATCTGTTGGCCAAACTGGGACGCAGTGACCTGGTGGACTTGCGGCGACTGGAACCGGACTCGCCGACGATCCAGCAGCTCAAAGCCCTCGCGCGCGACCAGGACGGGCTGACCCAGATGCAAACGGGCCTGGTGAACCAGCTGACCGCCTGCCTGAAGGCCTACTACCCCGTCGCCTTGCAGCTGTTCACCAAACTCCAGCAGCGCTCGACCTTGCTGTTTTTGCAAGCCTTTCCCACCCCCCAGGCAGCTCAGGCGGCGACGCAGGATGAGATCATGGCTGTGCTTGCTCAAACAGGCGGGGCACTCCAATCCGACCAAAGTGGCTCCCCAGATCGTGGCAACGCTGCGGCAGCCTCAGCTGGCGGCGGATGCGATCACGACCAGCACGAAAGCGCGCTTGCTGCTGGCGTTGGTTGGCCAACTGCTGCCCCTGCTCGAACAGACCGCCGCCTACGACAAGGACATCGAAGTCCTTTTTTTGACTCACGCCGACAGCCCGATCTTTGAGAGCCTGCCCCGAGCAGGGAAACGACTCGCTCCCCGGTTGTTGGCAGAATGGGGAGATGATCGCGCTCGGTACACCGACGCCAGAAGTGTGCAAGCGCTCGCTGGCACGGCCCCGGTGCTCTACCAGAGTGGCACCTACCAGAAAGCGCACCGCCGCTCCGCCTGTTTGAAGCCCTTGCGCAATGCGCTCTACCTGTTTGCCTGGCAATCGACCTTGAGTGAGCCATGGGCGTTGGACTACTATCGGCGCAAACGGGCCGAGGGCAAAAGCCATTCGGTGGCGGTTCGTGCCCTCTCCAATCTGTGGGTGCGGATTATTTTCGCCATGTGGACGACCAAGAGCTGCTACGATCGGGCTACTTTTGAGGCCGCCAGACAGCTTCATGCTGCCAGAGCCGCGTAATCGCGCTCTCCTGTGAGAGGCCAAACTGCCTGTTTTTTGGCCTTCAACTGAGCATGTCTTCTTCTGTCATGCAAGCGACGCGGTGTCAAGCCGCTTCGCTTTCCTTGACACCGTGGCGCGGCATGATAGACTTGCTCATGCTCACTTGAAGGCTTTTCCTGTGCTCCCTGTTTCATCTCTCCCCTCTCAGTTTTTTTATTGATGGGGTTGTAGGGCTTGACATAGAGGGCCTCCTGTTTGAAATCAAAGATAAGGTAGTGGCAAAGTTATGATTCAACCCTGCCTGGGTGTGCTTTGCCAAGCATCCTGTCCTACAATGCTCTACTCAGCGGCCCCACACCTCATCTATCTTCGGCACACCAATCAGATAACCGACCATTTTTCCGCCCTGCCGGGCCACTACACCACCTGCATTAATCCCGTTGACAGTTGACGCTTTCCAGGTTTGTTCAAGCTCAAGACGAGCCTCTAAGGGACGGCTAAAACGCTCAGGGAGAGCAGGTTCGTGAACACGGTCGTCCTGGTGGCGGCGCGCAAGCAATTCAGAAGCCTCTTCAATATCAGCCTCGCTAAATGGGATAATCTTTGTATGCATGAGGCATACTCCTTTCTGTGAATGATGGGTAGAGTATAAAGTATTTGCTGGAGTTACACAACTCAGTTTCAGGTATTTGCGCGAGAGAAGAGGAAGCAACCTGCCCCCTTGAAAGGCATGATATCATGTACGAACAAATCACAATGGGTGAGCTGGCTCCTGGTGGCAGACGTCGTTTGTTCTCCTTCCTCCCTGTTCTCATCTCTCAGCTTGCACTTTGCTCTGTGCGGCTCATTACTGCGGTAAACTGGTGCGCTCACCTCGCTTGCTACCTCAGTCACAGCAGGCTGTCGCTTGACTGCGGTCAGTTCCTGACGAAGCGTAGCCAGGATGATGCGTGGCAGGAACAGCGCTCTCAGGGGGTTGAGCAGGTTCCGCACCCGCAACACGGTTGCGGCCAGACCTGGATCAGACGCGGTCGGTTCGATGGCGCGGCGCATGTACCGGTTGAGCAAGCGTGTGTGGAGCGATCTCTTCCCCTCAGCACCTGGATAGCGCAATTCTTCCTCTGTTGAGAGCAGCCAGGGAGTTCTGATGTCTTTAGCGATCGCCTGCTGGAAGCGCCGCGTGAAACTAGCCACGCCGTTGTTCCCGGCGGACATCTCCTGTTCGCGCAGACAGCGATCGAGCGTCTGCGCTTCGACGGTCGCGACCGACATGCCCTGGCCGTAGATCGGATTAAAGCTGCAGGCGGTGTCACCCATGATGATGAAGCCCTCTGGGAGGCGTCTCATGCGCTCATAAGTTCACCATCACGTGGTACCTCTCAGGGGAGTTCTTCGTCCACACACAGGCGAAGCTGCTGCCTGAGACTCGCTCAGGCAGTAAAAACAAGGAACGATGGCTGGCTACGTCCTGGTGGAAAGGCCAGTCGCCTGCTCTTCTATGTGTCCTGCCTCCTGGGAGGAGACACGCGCCTGGCCTGAACGCACCAGCACCTGCGCCAGGATCACACCCACCAGCAACGCAACCATGAGGGTGATGATGGATCCGAGCCAGTCCGGCTTGACCACCATCAGAAAGACGATGCCCAACCCCAGCGTCGCCATGTTGACTACTGATGTCCAGTGCATCGGGTGATTGAGCTCGCGCCTGAAGTCAGGGGGGATAGCCCCTTGCCCGAGCGCTGCCGCTCGTTGGGCAATGCGCCTGGCGTGAGTTCCATTGAAGACAGCGCCTACAAAGCTCAAGAGGATCAGCAGGCCCAGCGAAAGATCAATCCAGGCGTGACTCCACCCCCAGAAACCGATCGTCATGGCCAGTCCCGCGCCCAGGATGAGCAAGGACGTGATGGGAAATACCACATCCAGAAGCTTGCTGGCGCCGCTCCACGCCCGCACCTCCTCGACGGTATGCGCACTGCGAGCGTCCAGCATAATCGCCAGTTCAACGGCTAACGCCATAAAGAGGCCCAGGACGCCGAGAATGTGGACAAAGAGGACGAGGTGATACCAATCCATAGTGTTCAGCTCCTTTCGTCAATAACCAGTTTGTCGCCAGAATCATATGTCTGGATGAAGCCTTGCAGCACTTTGCCGGGCGGTTCTGGACCCTGGCCTATGTCTTTCTGGAGGAAGAACGTGACCGCTTGCAAACGCAGTGGCAACGCCATGTCACCATTGGAGAGGCTCGGCGTGACATCCAGCGCCGCCAGCGCCGACATGTACTCGATTGGCTTCATGAGCAGTTCCAATCCGGCGTCCAACCCGACGCCTTGTATGCACTTCTCTCGGCTTGAAGGAGTTGACCAAAAAGTGCAAACATAAAGTTCCTCCTGCTGAGCACTACCTGTTCATCGTTTTCCTTGTCTGGAGTGTAACCGCAGTGGATGAGATGCAGCCCTCCAAAGTGCTATTGAGGGGTTGATTGTCGTATATGACGAGATGTTAGCTGGACTGCCCGGGTAATGGAACCACACCCAACTGTTGCATGAGGCTCATAACATTCATCAACAGCCGACTTTCTTTGAGTTTCCCATCAACCCAGATATCAAACACCATCGCCGGGACCGTCACCCCCTTTCCCGTGGGAGGAATACCCAGAAACACCCCCTGGTGGGTACCGCGCCAGGTATTGTAGCTTGCCACCTTCTCCCCTTCAGCCACCAGTTCTTCAATGGTCCATTCAAAGTCGGGAAACGCTGTATGCACCATGGTGAGCGTATCTATCAGCCCCTGGCGCCCCTGCTGTTGCCCAGGAAGTGGATCATGCTCGATATAGTCGAGTGCCACCAGTTCATGAGCAACCGCCATATTTCCTTTGTTCATGACCTCGTCAACGAAGCGCCGCATAAGCGCTTTGTTCTCTTCTGCTGACATTGGTTGTCCTCCTTCTCGAAATAATGATGCATGTCGTGAGGTATTTCATCATTGCCTCTGACCAGAGTGTATGTGAGTAGAGGGTTGGAAGACAGTGAACCAAAGTGGATACTGGAGGTTTATTTTTCGTGCGACTTTTGGGTAGAAGAAAAAAGCATTAGAGGAGGTGCAGGGATCGCGCACGCGCGATGGCCTGCGTACGACTTTGCACGCCGAGTTTGCCACATATATTATACACGTACTTCTTGACGGTACCCGTACTCACGATCAGGCGTTGGGCAATTTCGCGATTGGAGGCCCCTTCGGCCAGTAACTGCAACACCTCCTGTTCGCGCTTCGTGAGGGGTTCGATGAGCGCACCAACAGGAGATGGAGAGCGAACCTCGGCCTCTTCCACTGGCTCGTCAAAAGCCGCGAGCAGTGTAGCAACATAGTGCGGAGTGATCCCGCGCACAAGGGCCTGGCGTAGCAGGTCTCGCATCGGTGTCCCCTCATCGACAAAGAGGCGGACGTAGCCCTGCGGTTCGGCGAGGGACAGGGCACGTGCGAGTGCAGAAAACGCCGCGTTCCGCTCATGTTGTGCAGCCCACGCCAGCGCCTCCAGGAGCAGGAGTTCCAGCACACTCCTTCCGCGCGCTTTCGCCTCAGCGTCCCGCAGCCGTCGCTCCAACAGGTGAGAGATCTCCTGCCAGCGGGAAGCAGATGGGTTCTCACGCCCCTCTACGATGGCTATGCGCAGCAGGGTCAGATAGGCTCGTTCGTTCTGGTACTGAGATCGTCCTGTGACCGTGAGGCCGCAGTGTTCCGCCCAGCCCTTCGCTGCCAGAAGGTTGCCCTGCATCAGTTCCATGTGGGCGCGCCAGGCGCTCGCGCTCGCCATCAGGGAGGGAGCGAGGTGACGGGCGCCAGCCAGGTGCGTGAACGTGTCCAATGCTGCGAGCGCCTGCGGATACTGGCCGCGTGCCAGATACAGGCGCGCGAGCGTGGTGTAGCCGAGCATGAGGACGTGGCCTTCCACCGTCAGACCTCCCTCAACCATCTCCATACCTTGTTCGAGGAGTTGCTCGGCCTGGTCCAGCTCGTTCCACTCCCGCAGGACATCAGCCAGCCCAAAGAAGTAGATCAGGCTTCCCGCTATGACCTGCATATCCTCTTGTCGTGGCGCAACCTGCACCGCTTGCTCGAACGTCGCTGCTGCCTGGCGCAGCCTCCCCTGCACAGCCTGAAGCTGGGCCAGATTGGTAAGGCTTCGCATGGTCATGGACTGATTCTCGGAGGTCTTGAGCACTGTCACCATCTCCAGGGCCAGCCGCTCCTGCGGCGCGGTCACGTCCCCATCTGCAAGGAATGCCTGGGCAACGTTCAAGCGGGAAATCGGCCCCGGTGTCCTCTCTGGATGCGGCAGCAAGACGAGCGCTTGCTGGGCCTGCGCCACCGAGCGAGCAAGATCGCCCGAGAAGCGAGCCATCACCCCGCGCGTCGCAGCGATATGGCCTCGAAGAAAAACCGTCTGTTCGGAAGGTGGCTGCCCGTCGAGGCAGCGCTCCGCCATCTGCAGGCGTGCCTCGGCCTCCTCTAACCGATTGGTAAACATCAGGGCGATGGCGTGAATGACGCAGAGCAAGGGGCGCGTGCAGACGAACGATTCAGGCAGGCGAGCAAGCCAACCAAGCATGCGCTGCACCTCCATGCCAAGTCCTGCCCAGCTGTTCACATCGATGCGCCCGATCAGATCGGCGGCGCGCTCGATATCTGCAGCAGCGAAGGCGTGCTGGACCGCTTCGGCGAACAACCTCTGCTGCTCATGCCAGTGGCTGGCGCGTGCGTGCAGGTGAGGGATCAGGGATGGATCGCTCTGCTGCAAGCGCGTGCGCAGCATCTCGGCAAACAGGTGGTGATAACGATACCAGTGCCGCTCGTCATCCAGGGGTACCACAAAGAAGTTGGCCTGCTCGAGTGCAGCCAGCCGTGACTGGCTCTCTGGTTGTCCGGTCACGGCATCGCATAGAGGGCCACTGAGCCGCTCGAGGATGGAGGTGGCGAGCAGAAACGACTGCACCTCACGTGGTTGGCGCGAGAAGACCTCTTCGGTGAGATAATCAAGGATGAAGCGATGACTGCCGGTGAAGGCGCGGAGAAAGGCGGCAACATCACTCCTGCCGGACAAGGAAAGGGCCGCGAGCTGCAGTCCGGCAATCCATCCTTCTGTCCGCTGTTCGAGCGCAGCCAGAGCTTCCGTCGGCAGGTCAAGCCGCATCACGGTGTGTAAAAACTCACGCGCCTCATCGAGATCAAACCGCAGATCGGCGGCCCGGAGCTCGGTAAGCTGTCCACGCGCCCGCAGTCGCATCAATGGCAGTGGCGGGTCGGCGCGAGTAGCCATGACCAGGTGCATCTGTGGTGGCAGATGCTCCAACAAGAAAGCTACTCCACCGTGAATGGTCTCGGTCTCAATCACATGATAGTCGTCCAAAACGAGCGCAAACGGATCGGTCACGCGCTCAAGGATGTCGTTGATGAGCAGGGCGAGTACGCGCTCCAGGGCGACGCCTGGTGACGTTTCGAGCAGCACGCGTGCCGTCGTCCCCAGGTGCGGATACAGGGTTTGCAAGGAGGCGAGGACGTAGGAAAAGAAACGGATTGGCTCGTTGTCGTCGGATTCAAGCGAGAGCCAGGCGACCGGCATCCCACTTTCGGCCAGCCATTGAGCTAACAACGTGGTTTTGCCGAAGCCGACCGGGGCTGAGACGAGCGTCAAGGCACCTTCCATACCCTGTTGCAGGCGGGAGATGAGATGGGAACGGGAAACTAACCGGCTGCGCGGGCGAGGTCGGTGAAGCTTGGTTGAGAGCAGCGGTTCACGCGCTATGTTCGGCTCGATAACGCGGGGGGCTGTTGTTGGCAAAATATCCTGCCGGCTCTCCTGAGATTTCTCACGGTTCTGGGAGGCCATCTCTCACTCGTCTCACTTTCATAGCAGCCTGAACAAGCATTTCTGAACAGTATAGCATAGGTAGGGGAACTCGTTCCAGGACTGGCTAAAGGCTCAAACGCCTCCAGAGTCGCCACTGCCTGCTCATGCCGACCGCGAGCCTGCAGCAGGCGTGCCAGTGCAACATGGCCAGCGAGCACCTCGTCGGCAAAGGAAGACCGGGCTTCGCACACCTGTTCCACGCCCTGTGCCAGCAGGCGCTCCGCCTCCTCCAGGCGATTCCATTCCCGCAGCAGGTCCCCCAGGCCGAAGCAGTAGGATGCTTTGGCTGTCAAGACCTGGACAACCCCGGCAGGCGTAGCCCGGCCCGCCTCCTCGTAGACGGCTGCCGCAGCCCTGAGCCGCCCCTGGAGTGCATGAAGTCGCCCCAGAAGCGTCAGGCTGCGGAAAGTGACCAGTTCATATCCTGAGGCTGCGCAAAAGGCGACCGCATCTCTCGCTTGCTGCTCTACCGTTATCCTCACCTCGCCGCTCAGCAGGAAGCGGTGAGCCACCTGCATAGTGGGAACCGCGCGCATGGACGGCAGCACCGCCTCCGGCAGCAGATCGAGCGCCTGCTGTCCCAGCGTGAGATAGCGTTCCAGGTCTCCACGGTAGCGAGCCAGGTTCGCGCGGACGTTGGCCGAGACGCTCAAGGCAAAGCCGATCTCTTCAGCAGAGAGGGCTGCCGGGAGCGCACGTTCGGCGTCTTGCAAGCGTGCCTCGGCTGCATCCACCTGGTTGATGACATGCTGGGCAGAAGCATGATAGATGCATAGGAGCGGGCGCGCACGCACCAGCGAGTCAGGCAGAGCCTTGAACCACTCGAGGAGCAGATGAGGACGTCCCTGGGCCATCAGGAAGGCAAAGAAGGCGGTCTGGTCGATCAAGCGGGCCGCGAGTTCGACATCGCGTGCCAGCAGCGCGTGCTGCACCGCTTCTGTGAGGAACCCATGATGCTGGTACCAGGCGCTGGCGCGGCGGTGCAGCTCAGGTACCAGTTCGGGCCAGGCTTGCTCCAGGCGGTTTTTGAGCACCTCAGCAAATAGATGGTGATAGCGATACCAGCGCCGCTCGTCGTCCAGAGGCACGACAAACAGGTTCGCCCGCTCCAGGGCTAGCATGACCTGGCCTCCTTCCTGCCCGCTCACGGCCTCACCAAGCGATCCGCAGAGGCGTTCGAGAATCGAGGTGTGCAGCAGAAAGGACTGGACCTGCTCGGACTGGCGGGAGAGGACTTCTTCGGAGAGATAGTCCAGCACAAAGCGATGACTGCCGGTAAAGGCCGCGACAAACGCCGAGATGTCGGCTCGTTCCCGCAGGGAAAGGGCGGCCAGTTGCAATCCTGCTACCCACCCCTCGGTGCGGCGCAAAAGCACTTCAAGAGCATCTGTGGGAAGATCGAATCTCAGCATCCCCCGGAGAAAGGCGCGCATCTCGTCGATGTCAAATCGCAATTCGTTGGCGCGCAGTTCAACCAGGCACCCACGGGCACGCAGGCTCGCCAGCGGAAGCGGGGGATCAGCACGGCTGGCGATGACCAGGTGCATATGAGGGGGAAGATGGCTCACCAGGAAGGCGAGCGCCTGGTGGATGGCCGGGGCGGTAATCACATGGTAGTCATCGAGTACCAGGGCGAAATCCGGGATCTCGCGCTTCATCAAGTCGTTCGTGAGAACGGTGAACACGCTCTCCAGCGGTGTCCCTCGCGCGGCCTCAAGCAGGCTCAGCACGGTCATACTCACGTGTGGCAGGGGAATTTGCAAGGCAGCCAGCAGATAGGTAAGAAAACGCACCGGGTCGTTATCTTCAGGATCGAGCGAGAGCCAGGCGACCGACGTCCCGCTGGCAGCAAGCCACTGGGCCAGCAGTGTCGTCTTGCCGAAGCCAGCCGGGGCCGAGATGAGGGTCAGGGCAGACTCCATGCCCTGCTGCAGGCGCTCGACGAGGTGGGCGCGGGGGACCAGGCGGCTACGCGGGCGAGGTGGGTGAAGTTTGGTTGCCAGTAGTGGATCACGTGGCAGGCGCTGTTCATCCATGGGTATGGCGTGAGAGGGTTCAGCGGTAGTCCCCGGCGCAGGGGGAAGGCAGCGGCGGTCTCTTCTAAGCGAGCCAGGGTGAGGTCGGCGCTTCGCCCCAGGTATTTCTTCGCCATCTTCTGGCCCACGCGCTGGTAGGCGTACCAGTACTGATCTCCCCGGGGCCTGGCTTCCTTGCGCACAGTCAACTGGCCATGCTGCCCATGAAATGAGAAGGAGGAAACGTTCGCCAGCCAGGCTGACCACTCGCCCTCGTCGCCTGCGAAAGGAAAAGAGACGCTACGACCCTCATCCTCCAGTTCATAGAGCTGGCGGTTAGCATGCCAGTGCAGGCGGGGATGGGATAGCGCCATCGAATGGTTTACCTCTACTGCCAATATTACTCTGTCACCGATTGAAGCTTGACAATTGAGGATGCTACCCAACAGGCATCTCAAGAGCAGTATACCTTTTTTGGGTAGCGGAATGGCAAGAGGGATGTCAGAGGAGGGTAGGCGTCAATTTTTTGCGGAATGGGCCTGGATGCTGTAGGGGCGACCCTCAAGGTCGCCCCTACAGGCTTTTGCCTCTTGCAAACAATTGACGCTCACCCCCGCGAGATGGCCTTAATGCCGAGCAGTCCACTGGAAACTGCTCCGGCGGGGGTTGCACCTGGGGAGATCTGCCAGGTGCGGCCATTCCAATGCTCGACGATTCCCTCGGTGACGTTCGCACTCGTCAGCACTTCGCCCATCGCCCAGACATTCGTGACGGAAAGGGCTGACACTGCGGCAAGTTCTGGTGAACCTCCTGACGCCCGCGCCATCGGTGGAGAGAAGCTGATCGTGGCCGCAAGCATCACCCCGCCCATACCCACAAGTAGGAAGAAACGTTTCAGCATACAAGAACCTCCTTCACTTTAGTAGAAGAAACCGTTCCGTGTGGCACCTCCTGGTGCTAGACGATCCTGAGCAACAGCCTGGTTTTGACAGAGACGCGCTGAGCGATCTGGTCGTGCCGGTGCGGGTCATCAATAGTGCCCCTGCTCACAGTGTATGTAAGCCGAGGGTTGGAAGGCAGTGAACCAAGGTGGATACGTGAGGTTTATTTTTCGCACCTCTCTCCAGCAGGAACTCGCTCGCCATCAATGCTGAAAATCGTTGAATTCCGTGCTGCATTGCCTATTTTTCCCCCGCAGGCGCAATATTCTGATTGAGGTGAAACAGATTCGCCGGATCATAGTGCCGTTTGAGCGCTGCCAGCCGGGCGTAGGTGGTCAGCGGGTAGGCTTCATGGACGCGCTGCTCACCCTCGTTCCCCAGCATGTTGACGTAGACGCCGCTTGCGTAAGGAGCCAGTGCCTGGAAGATCCGCTCGGTGCGGGCGTGCAGGTCCGCTGGATCGACGGAGGCTGGCGGTCCAAAGTGGGTGGTCATGACCATGGCCTGTGTATTGCGGTGGGCAAAGGCCGTCGCGCAGCTTTCCACCCGGCTCATGGCCCCGCCCAGGATACGCAGTTGGATCAACGTGTCAGGGGACATGACCGCCTGAGCGGCTTCTGCCAGAGCGTGGACCATTTCCTCGGATGGCCGGTCGAACAACTGGGAACGCACGTGATGCTGCAAGCCACGCATTTCGCCTGCCTCAGCCAGGTGAAACATGGCCGGATAGGGCATGGGAGCAATCAGATCGGCCAGGACTGATCCCAGCCTGCGAAGCGGAGCCACGACCCGTTCGCCCTCGGCCAGGTCTCCCGTGTAACACAGCAGGAGCGCGACCACCGGTGTACCCTGTTTGTCTGGCGGCATGAAAGGGGCGGGTGGAGCGGGCATGAGCAGCACCTGGGTCGTGAGTTCCTCGGGTGCCTGCGAGGCGAGGCGAGCATAGTTTTGCAGGATGGATTCGGCCTGGCTCGCCTCATAGAAGACCGCACCGCCCAGAATGATCCCGCCGGGATGTAAGTCCACCTCGAAGGCCGTCGCGATCCCGAAATTGCCGCCACCTCCGCGCAGCCCCCAGAACAGTTCGGGATACTCGTCGGCGCTGGCACGCAGAAACTGACCGTCCGCCGTAACCAGCTCCACTGTGCGCAGGTGGTCGATGGTCAGCCCGTACTTCCGCACCATCCAGCCGATCCCTCCGCCAAGCAGCAGCCCTCCCACGCCGACGGTGCCCGTATCGCCCGATGTGATGGTCAGGCCGGTGGGCTGGAGCGCGTTCGATACTTCACTCCAGGTGAGGCCAGGCTCGATGCGGGCTACTCGCCGCTCTGGATCGATGCTGAGGGCCTTCATGTGGGAGAGATCGATTACCATACCGCCTTCGTTGGTGCCGTAGCTGGCGATACTATGACCCCCACTGCGCACAGAGATCTCGAGCGCGTGTTCGCGGGCATAGTTGACAGCAGTGATGACGTCTTCCACGTCTGTGCAGAGGGCGATGAGGGCAGGATGGTGATCGACGGCACCATTCCAGACCCTTCGGGCGATCTCATAGTCTGAATGACGGGGAAGAAGCACGGCTCCCCGCAGGCGCGCGGCCAGCGCCTGCTCCGAAGCCTGCACTTCTCCTTGCGTTGTTTTCGTGCTGCTTGTATGTTGAGCAGCATGTTGCCTCTGCTGTGACATCAGTCGTTCCCTTCTTTCCTTGTCCTGATTGCATTCCTCCCTGGCCCCAACGGCTTCCGGCGTTTACCATTGATAGGGCGGTGTTGCAATGACGCGATCCGGCGCAATTGTATAGATGACGTACACCTGACCTGGTCGGCGAAAGGTTGACGTGTCGTCGCTGCCCAGGTATTTCTTCGCTAATTTCTTGAGATGTTCGTCTGCTCCTGCTTCGGTCACAGCGACAACATACCCACGGATCGAAAGCCAATACCAGGGATTGGTGGGATCAACGATGGTCAGGCCCGCCTGTGGTCGCTGGCGCATGTTGCGTTCTTTTCGTCGCCCCCTGACCGTATTGATGAGGATGTGTGTGCCATCATAGTCCACCCAGACCGGGGTGACATGAGGGGTTCCATCAGGCATGACGGTTGCCAGGTGAGCAAGGGCTGGTTTCTCAAAGAGGTCAAGGGCGTTCTCAGGAATCGGCTCAACCATAAATTTCTCCTCTCGCTTCTCCCAGTGTGTCATGAATGGAATGCGGGACTGGTACGCCGAGCCGGTGAGGAGCAAGGCGATTGAGGAAGGTGCTGGCCCTTGTCACTCGCCACTGGCGCACTTCTCCTATAGAGCATATACTGAGAGGAGGCGCCGGACAATCCCAGAAATCTGGGATGGCAGAAGCGGCTCGCTGCGTGTATACTTGCTTCAAGGAAAAGCACAGATGAAGTGGGAAATAGCACTCGAACGAACCAGGGTGGAGATCATTCGGCTCTGCCATAGCGCACGTGACTCTCGACAACTGAGAGTCGAACTGCTCACACGCCTGCAAACGGTGATTCCGTTCGATTATATCTTTTTTTCTACCACTGATCCGGCCACCCTGCTCTTCACCAGTTCGGTTCTTGATGAGACTCCCATGCCGATCCTTTCGCAATTCCTGGAGAACGAGTTCCTCCAGGAGGACTTCAACAAATTTCTCGCGCTGCTCACCAGTCACCAGCCCGTTGGTGTGCTGAGCGAACAAACACAGCACGACCTCAATCGCAGCCAACGCTACCGCGACATCCTGGCACCACTGGCATTGGGCGATGAGATGCGCGCCGTCTTTGCCACCAATGGGGCCTGCTGGGGCACGTTGTGCCTGCACCGGGAGCAGGCTATCGCTGAGTACACGCCTGCCGAAGCCGCTTTCCTTGCGCAGCTCGCTCCGCACATCGCCGAGGGCCTGCGCAAAGCCCTGCTCCTGGGAGGTGCATCTGCAGCCAATTCACCGGATGGGCCAGGAGTGCTGGTACTCGCCGAGGATGGTTCGGTGGTAGCCATGACGCCCGCTGCCGAGTACTGGCTAGCAGAACTGGCAGAGGCGGAGCGGGGAGACAAATACGCGCTCCCACACGCGGTCCTGACCGTCGTCGCCCGTTTGAAAGCCATCGAGTGTGAGATGGGTACTCCGGCTGGTAGCATGCCAAAACTCCGTCTGCGCACACCGTCAGGATACTGGTTAGTGCTCTCCGCCTCCCGGCTGAGGAGGGAGGTGAATCAAGAACAGATCACCGTCATCTTCGAGATGGCTCAGCCGGTAGAACTCACGCCGCTCCTCTTGCAGGCGTATCAGCTCACGAAGCGCGAGGGAGAGATTACGCAGTGCATCCTGCGCGGCTGGTCAACTACGGAGATTGCGGCGGGGCTGCACATTTCATCGAACACCGTCCAGGATCATCTCAAAGCGATCTTTGAGAAAGTGGATGTGCATAGTCGCCGAGAACTGGCCGGGCGCATCTTTGCTCAGCAGTACCAGCCGCACTTCCTGAGCGACAGCCTGGTTTTGCCATAGACCGTTGAGAGATCTGCTCGTGCTGGTGGTACCATGCCTTCTCCCCGCTTTGGAGGCGTGACGCCAATGACGCTGCGCGGCTTTGCTCCTCCTAGAAAGGCGGCGGCCCGAGTAGCTCCATCCCATATTGGGCCAGCAGAGCAGCCATCTGCTGGAAGTCGATGGGCTGTGGACGCAGCCCCTCCTCCAGCGCGGGCGTCCCGGCAGCCACGAAATACTGGTCCATGTTCGCCGGAGTGCCAATCACCAGGAAGCGGGCGGGCGTTTCGCTGACGACCTTGAAGCTGTGCGGGATCCCACGCGGCAGGAAAACGAAGGTGCCGGGGCCTCCTTCAAACAGATCATCACCGCATTTGAGAAGGAACGAGCCGTCCAGGATATAGAACATCTCGTCATCATAGTGGTGGACGTGCCACGGGGGTGAGGTATCCGGTGCCGCCAGCGCCTCGACCACGCTGATCGTGCCGCCGGTCGATTCGCCAGTCGCCTTGAGCGTCATGCGGGTAGTCGTATACCAGACCGCCTGGCCTTCATTGGCCTGCAAGATGTAGGGGCGTAATGATGTGGGGTGTGCTGACATGGAGGTATCCTTTCTTCTGTTTCAGACGAAACCACCATCGAACTATGCTGTCTCCGGTTGGCCTCGAAACACGCTTTGCGGGAGCTACTTCACTGCTTGTGTGTTGCGCTCATGAGGATAGTCTAGCGTGCTTCTGGCTTGCAGCACATCGGTAGGATTACGTGCCGACATTACCTATTTTTCAAAGGAGGGAAAGCGAGCGTGTGTTGTTAGACGAGCTTGCGCTCAACCGCGTAGCGTGTTGCGGCTACTCTAGAGGACACATTGATCTTGTTGTAGATGGAGCGAAGATGCCCCTGTACTGTGCGCGGGCTGATTACCAGGTGGTCGGCTACCTGCGCGTCGGTCAAGCCCTGACTCACCAGTCGAAGCACTTCGACCTCCCGAGCTGTGAGCCCATCTGGGAAAGCGGGAGATGATCTCATGGGCGGCGGCACTGCCTGCTTCGACTCGAGCGCTCTTGCCTGGGAGGCAAGTGCCTGCTCTGGGGTCATCGCCCGCCCCTCTTCCCACGCGATGGCCCAGGCTTTCTCCCCAAGGCGCAGGCGTGCAGCAGCTCCCGCGCGTTCGTAGTCCGCGCGCTCAAGAGGTGGCATGGGTACACCGATCGTGTCCCGCACAGTTGTCGCGGCAGCCCAGAGGTGCGCTGCCCATGTGCAGGCTCCCCGTGCAGCCACCACGCAGGCCAGTCCTTCCAGCCCAGAAGCAAGTTCCTCCTGGAAGTTGCCCTTCAAGGCTCGCGCCAGGCTTTCCTCGTAGCAGGCCCGCGCCGCTGCGAAGTTCCCCTGGCGAACTTGCACCCTCGCTAACCGAATTAGGGATGAGGCGATCTGATCATCCCTGGCCCCAACCTTCCTCAAGACCCCCAAGCTCTCTTCTGCTCGTGCAGTAGCTGCGGCAGGGTCGCCCTGGCTGAGCGCAACCTCGCACAACGCGCGGAGACAATCGGCAAGCCCGACGGAGTAGCTCATCTCGCGGGCGAGCTGGCAGCCCTCCTCCAGGAGCGTGGCTGCCGTGGTCGTCTCACTTTGATTCAGGACCATGCATGCCAGCCAGTACAGCGAGTTCACCATGCCCTTCTTGTCCCCTACCTGTCTGAAGAGCGCCAGGCTCTCCTCAAAGCGAGCGCGGGCACGAGCATAGCTCCCTCGCCTTTCCTCCAGCAACCCCAGGTGGAAAAGTGCCCAGGGCGTGTTACCTGTATGGCCCATTTCCCTGTAGAGGACCAGGGCTTCCTCAAGCAGTGAGCGGGCGGCTGCAAGGTTTCCCTTCGTTCTGGCGATCACGCCGAGCCGCAGCAGAGCTACGGCCATTCCCTGCTTGTCGCCGATCTGCCGGTACAGTGCCAGGCACTGTTCGCCTGGAGCCTCTGCCCGCCCGATATCACCCTGGTTGAGGGCCAAAAACACGGCTGTCTCCAGTGCTTTCGCACGTACCGATGGCGCAACGGTCTCCTCACTGCCCACTAATGCCCATTCCAGGAAGGTCCTCCCTTCCTGCAAACGATGCTGCACTTCCCAGAACCGTGCCAGCGCGCTGGCCAGGCGCAGGGCCATCTCTTTCTTCTCAGCCGTTTGTCCTGCTACCCACCACCGCAAGGCCGTGCGCAGATTGCCCTGCTCGCGCGAGAGGTGCTTCTGCCAGAGGTCCTGCTCGGCACCGTACAGATAGGGCTCTGCCTCCTCTGCCAACGCCAGGTAGTACGCCGCATGTGCCCGCCGGACAGCCTCCACCTCCTCATCGGCAGAAAGCCGCTCCCAGGCATACTCACGTACCGTCTCCAGCAGCAGCAGGCGTGGTTCGGAGCCTTCCTCTTCGAGCTTGTACACCAGGCTTTTGTCCAGCAGAGACGCGATGGCATCGAACACGGCGATCTCCGCAGGGTCAAGCGCGCGACACAGCGCCTCCGCCGCGCTCAAGGTGCAGCCGCCAACGAAGACGGAAAGCCGCCGGAAGAGGCGCCGCTCCCGGGCACTCAGCAGATCATAACTCCACTCCAGGGTGGCACGCAGCGTGCGCTGGCGCTCAGGGAGATCGTGTACACCTCCGCTTAACACCTCGAACCGACGATCCAACCGGGCGAGCAGCGCTGGCAGGGACAGGAGCCTGACGCGCGCCGCCGCCAACTCAAGGGCTAACGGCAGCCCATCCAGGCGGGTGCAAATCTCTGCGAGGAGAGGCGCGTTGGTGGGTGTGATCTGAAAATCGTGCTGGACGGCCTGCGCACGTTGGATGAACAGCTTCACCGCCGGGTACTGTGCGATGCCTTCACTGTCCGGCAGGTGAGTGAGGTCGGGGAGCGCCAGAGGAGGGACGGCGAATTGCTGTTCCGCACGCAGATGCAAGACCTCCCGGCTGGTGACGAGCAGTTTCAGGCGAGGGCTGGCGGAGAAGAGGTCCACCAGGTCTGAGGCAGCGGCCATCACGTGCTCAAAGTTGTCAAGCACCAGCAGGAGGTGCTTGTGCCGCAAAAACGCACGCAAGGAGTCCCCTGGCTCGTTCCCCGGATCAGTAAGGCCAAGCGTGTGCGCAATCGTGGCCAGCACCAGGGTGGAATCATGAATCGGTGCCAGGGACACGAATGCAACACCATCAGCAAAGTCGGGAAGCAGATCTGCCGCGACCTGGATCGCCAGGCGTGTCTTGCCAATGCCCGCCGCCCCACACATCGTCAACAAGCGGACCTCCGGCCTGCGCAAGAGCCTCACCGCGCTCGCCGCCTCCTGCTCGCGTCCAATCAGAGGCGTGAGCTGCACCGGCAAAGCAGGAGCTCTGATCACACCCTGGGAACGATATGTTCCACCATCGGCAGCGCTGCCCGCTCGGTCAAGGGCAAGGGCCGCCGTCGTGAGCCGCTCGAGGGTCAGTTCTTCTGACTTGCCCAGATAGGCACGATACAATTTTCCCCGGCGCTTGCGGTAGGCCTTCCAGTACTGGCCCCCTCGTCTGCTGCCAGCATGCTCTTTGCGGGCCGTGAAGGTTCCGTACTCACACTGAAATCTGAAGGTCGAGGCGCTACAGAGCCAGGCATACCAGTCCGGCGTGTCCACCAGCAAGTAGGCGGGTTGATCAGACTGCTGGTAGCTGAGTACATTGCCCTGGATGAGAGGAGGTGTAAATGCCATAGCTCACTCCCTTCGCTACTGTGCTGGATTGAATAAGGGTTCCCTAACAGGATAGCACATGTTAGGGAACCATTGCAAGCAGCATGTGACACCGCCAGTGCGTAGCTTGTTTCTTTTCAGCTTTCGCGAGGTGCATGGTTCTTTTGGGCTAAATTCCTATTCCAACTTTCTGTTCCAACTGTGGGCAAACCCCGTATTCACCTCGGTGGTCGCCTTTTTCAACCTGTTCGTGCAGGGTGTGGTGTACAAAAGCACCGTAGCAGATCAAAGTTCTCTCCACCTCGCTCCGATTGTGATCGATGAGATTCGCGTGCAGGGATCGCGCTGGGGGCCATTTCCCCCAGCCTTACGGGCTTTAAGCCAGAAACTGGTCAATGTGCGGCCTCTCATTAGCGCGCGCGCTATAACCTGGATGACGGGCTGGCAGCTTTTCAACATGCTGGGAAGAAAGGCGCGTTGAAGGTGCTGGTGCAGGTGTAGGCATTTGCCGCAGTTTTTTCTCTTTAAGTCTAAAAATATATATAAGCTCCATCAATTAGATGTTGACGCAATGATGCTGTGATGAGCTTCTATACATGTGGCAGCACGCTTTCGGCGAATGCGTGCAGTCCATCAAGATCATCGAGATCGAACCATTGCAGCATCAGCTCTTCCGCGCCGGCCTGCTCATAGGCACGAATCTGCCGGATGACCATATCGGGCGTGCCAACTATCGCTCTCCAAGAACTTTGCATGCTTTCGATTACCGCCTCGAGCGGTTTCCCGGCATATTCCATGCGCTGGGAGCGGAAGCTGAGCCGTCGATCCAGTTCGGCCATATCGCGCCCAAAATACAGCGTATGCATCATCGTGCGACGCACATCGCCGGGATTGCGCCCTGCCTGTTGCAACAGGCCATCGAGAATCGCCGAATGTTCCTGAAACGCGTCGGGGGAGAGGTAGGTACCGTTCCAGATATTCGCGTAACGGGCCGCCAGGGGTAAGATACGTTTAGGGCCATTGCCGCCGATCATGATGTGTGGTCCTCCTGGTCGTTGTGGGCGGGGCAAAAGAATTGCGTCGTGTAACTGGAAATAGCGTCCCTCATAGGTGATAGGTTCATCGCTGTGCAAAAGACGGGTAATCACCTCAAGCCCCTCTTCAAAGCGTGCCATCCGTACTGGAACGCCGCCAAGGTCGAGGCCGAAAAGGCGGTGTTCGCGTTCTTGCCAGCCCGCCCCTAAACCCAGGATCATGCGCCCGCCGCTCAGATCATCGAGGGCCGCGGCCTGGCGTGCCAATAGTGCCGGGTGGCGAAATGATAGTGGAGCGACCAGCGTGCCAAAGTGGATACGCCGCGTATGGTCCGCCAGGTAAGTGAGTGAGACAATTGTTTCCAGGGCTTCTTTTTCAGGAGGATTGGCGTTCGTGAAGTGGTCCGAGCGGAACAGCCCGGCAAGACCGGCTTCTTCGACCGCCTCCACCAGTTTTTTCCAACGCGCCCAGGTCAATCCGTTCTGGCCCTCGATTTGAATAGATAGTGCGACCATGTTTCTCTGTGGTCCTTTCCCTTTCATCTTTTGTATAGTGCATTTTCAACAGACCTGTCAGGAAAAGGGAAACCAGGGGGACACCCCTTGAACCCCGGCGGGGGAGTTCTCCCTGCACCCCTTTCCCTGGCAGGTCTCTTGACTTCGCATTAGTATCGTAGTCTCTGATCGCAACATGAGTCAAATTCTGCGGTACACTATCAAGGATTCGCTTCTGTGGACATTTTAAGAACAAGCCGGTAATCAAATCGATATCTACGAAAACGGCGAGAAGGCAAATGAGGGGAAACAAGGAAAATCTGGCGGCGCGATAACAAGGCAATACCAGCTATGCGACAGAGCTGATTCGTTCAGACTATTTTTTACGCCTTCAAACAGGTGTGTGTCTTATAGAGACCGGCCTTTCCTTTTATGCTGCAGACAGCAAAAGTCTGGCCTTTACATAAACTCGTTGAGTAATCTGCCCGCGCCGGTACAGGTCTTCAATATCCTGCGTAAGACTGCAAAAGGTGCCGCCCTTGAACGAAAGCAATTGCAGCATGACTTCTGCATCATGGGCATACTCAAGGGCCATCGACATCACCCGTTCATCAACGCACCTTATAGCCCAGCTAGAGAAGTCTTCGGCAATCGCACCTTCTTCCTGGAGATGTACCAGCATATGGCGCAATTGCCCCAGTTTCGAAGGCTCAGTTGCCAGAGCCAGTGCGAGTCCGAAGAGCTTTCTTTGAAGAGGCTCCTGCTCGGCTTCCGCAGGCAGTTTGGTATTAGTGGTCAGATTTCTAAGTGTTCCGACTTCCTCAATGGTGGGGTAAAGCAGTTGCTCGTTAGCTTCGCCTGCCATAGGGTCCTCTCCTCCGTGCTTTATTGATGCGTACAGGCAATCATCTCTTGCTCTTCATAATATATACGGTGAAATGTCTTTTTTTAGATCAGCAGCTTCTCTCCCTGGGGAGAGAGCCTGGGGAGGGGAGGAGCGGTCAATAGCTTCAACCGGTTCCTCTTCGTTCTACCTACCTCATGTTTACTGGTCGACGTTTTTGTTTGTCACGATGCTGTTACTTTTAGCACAGGGGTCTAACTTGTGGCTGAGAGCGCTTATTGCTTGCTTATTCATATACTCCCTCGGCCGCAATCAAGCTGGCGGGACCGGTTAATGGTTTATGCTCCCATAGTCGCCATTCTGTTTGCCGGAGTTGTGGATGCCATATCTTTTAGTTAGTTTTTTGTCAGTGATAGTAGAGCAATTGCCAGGAAGATCTTCATAGAGAAACCAGGGTAGCTGCAAGAATAGCTCTGGTTTCTCTATGAAGATATCTATTGTTGGGACTTGCCGCCTAAAGGGAACCTGTCCCAGGGATTCTCATTGACCGTAATCCGGTAGCCATCGGGATCGGCAAAGACGAAAGCCCGCCCAAACGGGCCATCGTAGGGGGGTGTGATGATCGTAACTCCAGCAGTTTCCAACCGGGCATGTACCTCATTCACAGAGTCACAGTCGATCCACAGGGTCGTACCCCATCCCGGCTGTGGTGCCTCATCCAGATTCACCTTTGCTTGAGTGAGAGCAAAAGGGATCGAATTGGTATCGAAGAGTACAAAATCGGGTGTATTGAAGCGCTCATCGATAGTAAAGCCGAGCATTTCAGTATAGAACTTGCGCGAGGTGGGAAAGTCGCGCACCTGCAAACTGATAAAATCGGGTCCACGAAGTCTGGCCATGTGCATCCATTCCTTTCAAATCAATGCTGAGGAGCCGTTTCATCATCGGCCCTTCATTCTTTTTCTTTCATACCGGTAGTTTACTTTACGCTGGTGACAACAGTATGGCAGCAGCACAACGACTTTTTCTGGTGTGCAAAGATATGCTTCTCCATTAGTAGGGTAGGGAAAGCCGATAATGAGAGTTGACAAAATAACGCGAAAGGGAACTGCGGCTGGCCAGCTGGCGCTCACTACTGTGCCGTGATCCAATCATTTTATGCGTTAGCGCAGATTCGTATCAAGTTGCGCACGTAGGCCAGTTGGCGGAGCAGGCAAGCATTAGTCAGGCCTGGCAAAGGGCAGTAGAACCCGGCAAGGTTTCAATCCCCAACGGGCGTCCCAGGCTCTCTCCCCGACACTTTTCATATCCAGGAAAAAGCAGGAAGCAAGCAAGAGGTGAAAGAGAGGGCAGGAAGTCCGAAAGAAGTACCTTCAAAAGGAGGGAACGCGTCCTTTTAAGTGGAAAAACCAATTTCACTGAAAAAGGAGGAGTTCCATGAAAGACTCCAGTCCATTATTGAGTCAGTGGCATGGGGAAGTCAAGCAGCTCTTTACCAATTTGCATGGGCATCAACAGAAGGTACTCTCGCTGTTTGTGCTAGGAGCGATGCGGGCCGAAAGCATCGTGCTCTCGCGGGTCGCCGAGGAACTGATCACGGAGACCCAGGCCAAAGTTCCCAGTATCGAGCGGCGCTTACAACGCTTCGTGAGCAATAAGCGCGCGGAAGTCGAGGCGGTGTGGCAGCAGTTTTTGCCCCAGGTCTTGTCGTTCTGGCGGGGCAAAGAGGTCACGCTGGTACTCGACATCACCCCCTTTGAGGAACATGCCCAGGTCGTGTACGTGGGTCTGTTGCAGCAAGCGAGGGTTTTGCCCTTAGCCTGGAAGGTGATGCCAGGCCAGCAGGAATGGGAACAAGGCCAGTGGGAGATTGTGGCCCACTTATTTGAGCAGGTGGCTCCGCTCTTAGCCGAAGCCGACTGTACGCTCATCGCGGATCGTGGCTTAAGTTGTCTCACACTCATCCAGTTGTGTCAAGCTCACGGCTGGCACTATGTGCTGCGCATCAAGCAAGACGAGTCCATGCAGCGCCAGCGCTACGGCCACTTTCAGGATTGGCAAACCGGCTCGCAGGTGATCAGCCAGGCCGGGCAGTCCTGCTATGGCACGGTACGGCTCTGGAAGGAGCACGAGTTCGAGACGCAGTTGAGTGCGGTCTGGGAAGAAGGCTATGACGAAGCCTGGTTTCTCATCTCGGATCGGTCGGCCGGACGCAAACGAGTCAAAACGTATCGCTGGCGTATGCGCGTGGAATCGACGTTTCAGGACATGAAGCGGCGCGGCTGGCAATGGGAGTCGAGCCATGTGCGCCAACGCGATCATCTGGAGCGCCTGCTGCTGGTCTTATTTCTGGCCTTCTGGTGGCTGATGCATCTGGCCGCCTCCTGTGTCCATAGCGGACACCGCGAGCGCTACGACCGGCATGATCGTCGCGACAAAGGCCACTTGCGGCCGGGTCGGCTCTATTTACGCGCTATCGAGCGCAGAGGCTATGACGGGGCTTTACGCCAGTGCTTACCCTTGCGTCGGCACCATGGCCAATGGCGCTTTTCCATGCGCTTCTAAAGGAAAAGAGCTCGCTTGCTTCTCTCGGGTATTAAAAGTGTCGGGGAGAGAGATCGGGAAGTCAGGCCCTTTTAGCCTCTTCCCTATCCGGCAATGGAAGGCGCGGGGATGGGTCGTTTCAATCCCCATCGGGAAGTCAGGCCCTTTTAGCCTCCCTGGTATTGCCGGGGGTGGCGCAATGTCGCCCGAGGGTTTCAATCCCCATCGGGAAGTCAGGCCCTTTTAGCCTTAGGCGGGTACAAATGCGTAGCAACGTTACGGGTGAGTTTCAATCCCCATCGGGAAGTCAGGCCCTTTTAGCCGGAGTCAACGCGCCACTCAAGAGCGGGTTGGCTTCGCGGTTTCAATCCCCATCGGGAAGTCAGGCCCTTTTAGCCTCCATCCTGCATATCTTCAGCAATAACTTTGGCACGAGTTTCAATCCCCATCGGGAAGTCAGGCCCTTTTAGCCGGAGGAGATTAACTCATGTGTGAAGTTGTTCAGTTGACGTTTCAATCCCCATCGGGAAGTCAGGCCCTTTTAGCCTATGTGGGGGTCAACCCCATCACCGTTTCGGAGGTAGTTTCAATCCCCATCGGGAAGTCAGGCCCTTTTAGCCGCAAACACTTGCCCGGCATAAGCGGATTCAATCACGTTTCAATCCCCATCGGGAAGTCAGGCCCTTTTAGCCTAGCGTGACAACATTGTCAAATGAGGGTGGATCCGTTGGGTTTCAATCCCCATCGGGAAGTCAGGCCCTTTTAGCCACCCCTTCAGGTGACAAAGGCGTGGCCGCCAGTTCCCGTTTCAATCCCCATCGGGAAGTCAGGCCCTTTTAGCCCCCGCGTCAATGCTCAACGCGCCGTACGCAATCCTCAAGTTTCAATCCCCATCGGGAAGTCAGGCCCTTTTAGCCATCCTGGCCCTCACCTTCGGGCAGGTGCAGGGGCGTTGTTTCAATCCCCATCGGGAAGTCAGGCCCTTTTAGCCCAAGGTGGCCTGGACCTGCCAGATTCCACCGGTCTAGTTTCAATCCCCATCGGGAAGTCAGGCCCTTTTAGCCAGGCGCGCCAGAGGCAGGGGCGTACAACCTTGTTTGAAGTTTCAATCCCCATCGGGAAGTCAGGCCCTTTTAGCCCGATCCTGCACAGATGCTGCACTCTGCTCGTGTGCTGTTTCAATCCCCATCGGGAAGTCAGGCCCTTTTAGCCTGTCTTGCTCCTGTGCGATGCTGCCAGCCAATCGCAGTTTCAATCCCCATCGGGAAGTCAGGCCCTTTTAGCCCCTCCTTTTCCGGTATTGAGGCACCAGAACAGTATAGGTTTCAATCCCCATCGGGAAGTCAGGCCCTTTTAGCCATCGTCTGCTATGGTGGCAGATGAACCGCATATGGAGTTTCAATCCCCATCGGGAAGTCAGGCCCTTTTAGCCTGTTGCTGACATCTATCTCACCTCCTTTGGTAAATCTTGTTTCAATCCCCATCGGGAAGTCAGGCCCTTTTAGCCCGTTCTCGAGAGATACCACCTGATCCCATAACGGTGAGTTTCAATCCCCATCGGGAAGTCAGGCCCTTTTAGCCATAGCATGTTCCCGCTGGAGGACTTCCTGAAGAGTTTCAATCCCCATCGGGAAGTCAGGCCCTTTTAGCCTTAGGTATTCCTCTCCATCAATATTGACCACGTAATGTTTCAATCCCCATCGGGAAGTCAGGCCCTTTTAGCCGTTTATCTCAGGTGAGCAAGGGCCGGAACTCGGCTAGTTTCAATCCCCATCGGGAAGTCAGGCCCTTTTAGCCCTAAACACCTCCGTCCGCTCTATGTCCGATCAACTGCGTTTCAATCCCCATCGGGAAGTCAGGCCCTTTTAGCCCTCACCAAAGATCAAGACGCGAAGATGAAGTTTGAAGTTTCAATCCCCATCGGGAAGTCAGGCCCTTTTAGCCACTACTGCTTTAAGCCAGACGTGGCCTGCATCCTGGCGTTTCAATCCCCATCGGGAAGTCAGGCCCTTTTAGCCCCAGTTCCTCTTTGAGTTGAAGCAGGATCGTGATCGCCGTTTCAATCCCCATCGGGAAGTCAGGCCCTTTTAGCCAAATCGGTTGCCCACGCGCGCTCACTCACCTGTTGTCGTTTCAATCCCCATCGGGAAGTCAGGCCCTTTTAGCCTCCTGCTCAACGAGCGGTATTGGTTGGAAAACGGATAGTTTCAATCCCCATCGGGAAGTCAGGCCCTTTTAGCCATTCCTTTTGATCGCTTGTTATCGCAGTCGGTATGTCGTTTCAATCCCCATCGGGAAGTCAGGCCCTTTTAGCCTCTGCCCATTTTGAATCACAATCAACTGCCAGCTACCGGTTTCAATCCCCATCGGGAAGTCAGGCCCTTTTAGCCGTACTGCCTGATTTACGCGCAGCGAGTTCATTGGAGAGTTTCAATCCCCATCGGGAAGTCAGGCCCTTTTAGCCTACTCAACCCGGTTCTTAAGCAGCTCCTGAAAGTGGAGTTTCAATCCCCATCGGGAAGTCAGGCCCTTTTAGCCGCGATGATATGCGGGAATGGTACGAATTTTACTACTTGTTTCAATCCCCATCGGGAAGTCAGGCCCTTTTAGCCACTTGGATAGTGATGTGATGTAGACTTCGCCCTTTTTCGTTTCAATCCCCATCGGGAAGTCAGGCCCTTTTAGCCCTCTTACTCAACAATCACAAGGCGCTCAACCGTTCGACCGTTTCAATCCCCATCGGGAAGTCAGGCCCTTTTAGCCGAGGGGGAATCATGCGCGATAGGCTGGGAATAAGCGGTTTCAATCCCCATCGGGAAGTCAGGCCCTTTTAGCCTGTTGGAAGCCGCGCTAAACACTGCCGATTGATAGGTTTCAATCCCCATCGGGAAGTCAGGCCCTTTTAGCCCTCGCCTGGTGTGCCACTGCCCACGCAGCCCGGGGTCGTTTCAATCCCCATCGGGAAGTCAGGCCCTTTTAGCCCGGCCTTCGGAAATTTGAGGATTTCAGGCTCTAAGTTTCAATCCCCATCGGGAAGTCAGGCCCTTTTAGCCCAACTCATGATTGGCGACTCAACCTCACCACTGAAAGTTTCAATCCCCATCGGGAAGTCAGGCCCTTTTAGCCGCTACAATATCGGCCAGCTTCCCAGGTCAACCGAACAGTTTCAATCCCCATCGGGAAGTCAGGCCCTTTTAGCCGGTGTCGGTATAGGTCTGGGCCAGCAGCGACTGCTGGGTTTCAATCCCCATCGGGAAGTCAGGCCCTTTTAGCCTCTTCATAACGCAACTCGTAGCCGTGCGCGCTGGCAAAGTTTCAATCCCCATCGGGAAGTCAGGCCCTTTTAGCCTGACGTTCGCTCGTTTGCCTTCGCGGAGGAACTGTAAGGTTTCAATCCCCATCGGGAAGTCAGGCCCTTTTAGCCTACCACAGCAATTTGTAGCAGGTTGAGCCACTGGCAGGTTTCAATCCCCATCGGGAAGTCAGGCCCTTTTAGCCGATTGGTAGCGCAAGCAGGCCACTTGCGCCAAGTTTGGTTTCAATCCCCATCGGGAAGTCAGGCCCTTTTAGCCTATGCAGGATTTAGCGAGCAGCCTTGCGGCTGTCCTGTTTCAATCCCCATCGGGAAGTCAGGCCCTTTTAGCCCGCGTTTATCGAAGCCCTGAAAGCCCATGCCAAAGTTTCAATCCCCATCGGGAAGTCAGGCCCTTTTAGCCTCTATCAAGTCAACGCAGGCCGTATGCGTCTGCTTCTGTTTCAATCCCCATCGGGAAGTCAGGCCCTTTTAGCCGTCAGCAGACAAAGGAAGTAAAGGAAAAGTATGAGTCTGTTTCAATCCCCATCGGGAAGTCAGGCCCTTTTAGCCAACGCTCTATGTCAATGGAGTTTCACACGCTACAGCGTTTCAATCCCCATCGGGAAGTCAGGCCCTTTTAGCCGATGGCGATGTGCTGGAAGATGAGGGTATTTCTCTTGTTTCAATCCCCATCGGGAAGTCAGGCCCTTTTAGCCTCCATGAACGCCACGCCACGGCCTATGTACTTCTTGTTTCAATCCCCATCGGGAAGTCAGGCCCTTTTAGCCTCAAATCCTCCGCGCTATACGTGCCAGTGAGCGGATTAGTTTCAATCCCCATCGGGAAGTCAGGCCCTTTTAGCCTCAAGCTGCAAAGTGGGACGCTATAGCGCGGATCCTGTTTCAATCCCCATCGGGAAGTCAGGCCCTTTTAGCCATCGACTACCTGCAGCGCATTGCCCGCGCACAAAAGAGTTTCAATCCCCATCGGGAAGTCAGGCCCTTTTAGCCAGCGTAGAGGACGTGCTAAGCTCGCTCAAGCTAGATGTTTCAATCCCCATCGGGAAGTCAGGCCCTTTTAGCCCTAGAGGCCTCAGAGCAGGGTATAGCGCGGCGTGAAAGTTTCAATCCCCATCGGGAAGTCAGGCCCTTTTAGCCCATCCTCATCTACGATATCCAGGCGCTTTCTAAGACGTTTCAATCCCCATCGGGAAGTCAGGCCCTTTTAGCCGCCAAAAACCTATGCAGGACATGGACAATAGTGTAGTTTCAATCCCCATCGGGAAGTCAGGCCCTTTTAGCCCGGGCCAATCTTGACGCTTGACTGAAAGCGTATCTGAGTTTCAATCCCCATCGGGAAGTCAGGCCCTTTTAGCCGGGGCCGACCTCACGGGGGCCGACCTGCATGAGGTGTTTCAATCCCCATCGGGAAGTCAGGCCCTTTTAGCCGGTCATCTCCTGGAAAACCACACAGCAAGCCTGGGAGTTTCAATCCCCATCGGGAAGTCAGGCCCTTTTAGCCAGAATTTGGTCTATCTCCAGGCGGCAGAAACAATCAAGTTTCAATCCCCATCGGGAAGTCAGGCCCTTTTAGCCATGGGCTACTCGTTTGTAGGCCGCATCTACCTGTTCGTTTCAATCCCCATCGGGAAGTCAGGCCCTTTTAGCCACCGGTCAACCTTGAAGTGGACCTGGACAAGTTAGAGCGGTTTCAATCCCCATCGGGAAGTCAGGCCCTTTTAGCCTCAGCAACACCAGTGGTATGTCAACGGGCCAACTCTATGTTTCAATCCCCATCGGGAAGTCAGGCCCTTTTAGCCAGCCAACACTGGAGTGGCACCGGCCACTGCCGGCTGGTGTTTCAATCCCCATCGGGAAGTCAGGCCCTTTTAGCCTGACCCCGCAACTTATGAGTGGCTCAAACCGTATTGTGTTTCAATCCCCATCGGGAAGTCAGGCCCTTTTAGCCGTCGGCCCCGTGGAGGTCGGCCCCACGGAGTCTGGCGTTTCAATCCCCATCGGGAAGTCAGGCCCTTTTAGCCCACGTTCGACGCGGTTGCGATACTGCCACCAATGCCGGGTTTCAATCCCCATCGGGAAGTCAGGCCCTTTTAGCCGCGACGGCATAGTAACGGCGACAGGGAGATGAGATGGTTTCAATCCCCATCGGGAAGTCAGGCCCTTTTAGCCATTGAGCAACGCCTGAGCCGCCTCGCGCTCTTTCTTGTTTCAATCCCCATCGGGAAGTCAGGCCCTTTTAGCCAACGTGCGACTGCCCTTATGGGATGGTTTTCCCCGTTGTTTCAATCCCCATCGGGAAGTCAGGCCCTTTTAGCCGCAGGAGAACTCGGCCCTCTGCATCGGCGACGTACCGGTTTCAATCCCCATCGGGAAGTCAGGCCCTTTTAGCCCGTTCTTGTCGGCATCGGCTTAATCAGACCTTCACGCACAGTTTCAATCCCCATCGGGAAGTCAGGCCCTTTTAGCCGAAGATTTTGACTTCGATCAATCAGCTACTGTTGAAGTTTCAATCCCCATCGGGAAGTCAGGCCCTTTTAGCCGCTTCTACACGCTTCGCAATCGTGCCAAATTGAGAGGTTTCAATCCCCATCGGGAAGTCAGGCCCTTTTAGCCACCAGGGCCGATATCTCCCGCGGCCAGGCTTTCAGCAGTTTCAATCCCCATCGGGAAGTCAGGCCCTTTTAGCCATGGGGATAAGAACTATCGGGATGCACATGATACGTTGGTTTCAATCCCCATCGGGAAGTCAGGCCCTTTTAGCCGCAAGTAGAAATCAATGAGTATGCAACAAAAGTCCTGTTTCAATCCCCATCGGGAAGTCAGGCCCTTTTAGCCAAAGTTAGGCCCTAAATAGGCCTGTCCAGGTACAGGGTTTCAATCCCCATCGGGAAGTCAGGCCCTTTTAGCCAGAAGAGATGAAAAACTTTGATCGTGACGTGGTACGGTTTCAATCCCCATCGGGAAGTCAGGCCCTTTTAGCCTATTCCTCAAGAGTCAGACCGCCCGCCATCCAATCAGGTTTCAATCCCCATCGGGAAGTCAGGCCCTTTTAGCCAGGAACCGTAACCAGAAATTGAGCGAGGAGTGGACAGTGGTTTCAATCCCCATCGGGAAGTCAGGCCCTTTTAGCCAAATTGACTGATTGGAAGGCCATTCAATCGGAATATGGTTTCAATCCCCATCGGGAAGTCAGGCCCTTTTAGCCTTCGGCATATATTTTACCAATATCGCCTTGACACGGCAAGTTTCAATCCCCATCGGGAAGTCAGGCCCTTTTAGCCCAAGCAATTTCCCTATGAGTTTTGAGCAATCTGGAAGTTTCAATCCCCATCGGGAAGTCAGGCCCTTTTAGCCGCTAATGGCAAGAAGAAGGAAGTCTCAGGAGGAGAGAGTTTCAATCCCCATCGGGAAGTCAGGCCCTTTTAGCCCCGCTTCCGCGACTCTTCATCGGCGGCGTGGGCAATGTGTTTCAATCCCCATCGGGAAGTCAGGCCCTTTTAGCCCCCGCAACCAGCGCGACAAGAGGAACGGCGTGAGTATGGTTTCAATCCCCATCGGGAAGTCAGGCCCTTTTAGCCTCCCAATAGCCAGTCCAGCCCGTACTACTACGAACGTTTCAATCCCCATCGGGAAGTCAGGCCCTTTTAGCCTTCTGGACAATCAATCTATTCCTTGCAGGGGTATCGACGTTTCAATCCCCATCGGGAAGTCAGGCCCTTTTAGCCCCTGGACTGACCGCGGGAACCAATGTCAGCGGCTACAGTTTCAATCCCCATCGGGAAGTCAGGCCCTTTTAGCCGTGAGCCGCGCCTGCTGCGTTAAGCCGGTATAGCCGGTGTTTCAATCCCCATCGGGAAGTCAGGCCCTTTTAGCCTCAGACGGGCGCAACTGGCAACGTCCTAACGAGCGCGTTTCAATCCCCATCGGGAAGTCAGGCCCTTTTAGCCATACCTGTAGCCTCCGCTATGTCATGGATTGACGGTGTTTCAATCCCCATCGGGAAGTCAGGCCCTTTTAGCCGTGATGTTACGGTAGTGGTCATTGATATTCTGAATTGTTTCAATCCCCATCGGGAAGTCAGGCCCTTTTAGCCGTTGTCTAGATAGACCGTGTGACTTGTACCTGATATGTTTCAATCCCCATCGGGAAGTCAGGCCCTTTTAGCCCAACCTCATAGATTTGAGGATTAGGAGAACCATAGCCATAGTTTCAATCCCCATCGGGAAGTCAGGCCCTTTTAGCCACCGCTCGACACTATGTCCTAGATGATTTACCAATCGTTTCAATCCCCATCGGGAAGTCAGGCCCTTTTAGCCCCTGATTAAGCGTGCCAACATGACTGTTGAGACGATCGTTTCAATCCCCATCGGGAAGTCAGGCCCTTTTAGCCTACGACAGCCCCGGCCTTGCCTTCTAGCTTATCGGGTTTCAATCCCCATCGGGAAGTCAGGCCCTTTTAGCCGCTCGACGGAAACGCGCTTGCTCAGAAAGTCGTACAGGTTTCAATCCCCATCGGGAAGTCAGGCCCTTTTAGCCGGTGTTACGATAACGAGGGGAGTAATTACCGGAGTGGCGTTTCAATCCCCATCGGGAAGTCAGGCCCCTTTAGCCGCTAGTCCTGGTTTAGCAGCA
>Ga0209061_1000397_pt1 | contig 118474 bp, 106 predicted proteins | sample Coa_R1_10_FD_187157 | JGI IMG/M metagenome (GOLD analysis project Ga0209061, IMG submission 187157) | Surface soil microbial communities from Centralia Pennsylvania, which are recovering from an underground coalmine fire - Coalmine... | ecosystem: Environmental > Terrestrial > Soil >... | reverse complement strand
CATCACCAGCACGCACCGGGGGCACGGTCACATCCTGGCCAAGGGCGGCGACCTGCGACGCTTCATGGCCGAGGTGTTCGGCCGTGCCACAGGCTACTGCGGCGGCAAGGGTGGCTCAATGCACATCGCCGACTTCGAGATCGGCATCCTTGGCGCCAACGGCGTGGTCGGGGGCGGAATCGCGATCGCCGCCGGGGCGGCGTGCTCGTCGGTACTGGCTGGCCAGGACCGAGTGGCCGTGGCCTTCTTCGGCGACGGCGCGGCCGACATCGGTGCCTTTCACGAGTCGCTCAACCTGGCTGCGATCTGGAAGCTGCCAGTCGTGTTCGTGTGCGAGAACAACGGCTACGCGGACTTCATCTCCACCCGCGACCATATGCTGATCGAGCACGTCGCGCAGCGGGCGGGGGGGTACGGGATTCCCGGCGTGACGGTGGACGGCAACGACGTGCTGGCCGTGTACGAGGCGGCGCGCGAGGCGGTAGAGCGGGCAAGATCCGGAGGCGGTCCCACCCTGCTTGAGGCGGTCACCTATCGCTGGCGCGGGCACTACGAGGGCGACCCGCAGCCGTACCGCACAGACGACGAGGTGGCGCGCTGGCGCAAGCGCGATCCGATCAAGCGCTTCCGGGAGCACCTGTTCGAGCTGGGGGTCTTGACCGAGGCAGACGACGCGTCCGTCAGGGGCGAGATCAAGATCGGGATCGAAGAGGCGGTGGCCTTCGCGAAGGGCTCGGCCGTGCCCGATCCGAGCGCCGCGCTGACCGACGTGTACACCGACCTGGTGGAGGAGGGATGGTGAGCGAGGAGCGGACGATCAGCTACGCCGACGCCGTGGCCGAGGCGCTCGCCTACGCGATGGGCGAGGACGAGCGGGTCTGGGTGCTGGGCGAAGACGTGGCCGAAGGCGGGGCGTACGGGGCGACGCAGGGCCTGCGCGAGATGTTCGGGCCTCAGCGGGTGCGTAACACGCCGATCTCGGAGAGCGCGATCGTGGGCTTCTCAGTCGGCGCCGCGATGACCGGGACGCGCCCGGTGCCGGAGATTATGCACATGGACTTCATCGCGTGCGCGATGGACCAAGTCGTCAACCAGATGGCCAAGATGCGCTACATGGTGAGCGGCAAGACGTCCGTGCCAGTCACCGTCCGCTGCGGCGTCGGCGGGTGGCTGAACGCCGCCGCGCAACACTCGCAGAGCCTCGAATCGTGGTTCATCCACGTCCCCGGCCTGAAGGTGGCTGCGGCGGCCGAGCCGAGCGATGTCAAGGGAGTCCTCCTGGCCGCGGTACGCGACGACAACCCAGTCATCGTGCTCGAGTCGCTGGCGCTCTACCCAAGCAAAGGGCCGGTGCCCGCAGAGCCGTTCGAGCGCCCGGTCGGCTCCAGCGTGCGAAAGCGCTCCGGACATGATGTGACCATCATCACCTGGGGAGGCGCGGTGCCACGGGTGCTTGAGGCGACCGACCGGCTGCGCGAGCAGGGCGTTTCGGCGGACGTGATCGATTTGCTCTGGCTGCAGCCGTTCGATCGCGACACGGTGCTCGCGTCGGTATCGCGCACCCATCGGGCCGTGATCGTCCACCAGGCCTACCGCCGCGTCGGCTTCGGGGCCGAGCTGGTCGCGTTCCTCAATGAGGAGGCGTTCGACTACCTCGACGCGCCCGTCCGGCGCGTGGCCGGCCTGGACGTGCCGGTGCCGTTCGCGCCGTCCCTGGAGGATTACGTGCTTCCTAGCGTCGACCGGATCGAGTCCATTGTCCGAGACCTGGACTGACGACCGTCCCCTGACCGGTCAGGGCGCGGTGGTGACGGGTGCCGCGCGCGGCATCGGGCTGGGCATCGCGGGCGAGCTGCTGCGCGCCGGGGCGCGGGTGATGCTCGCCGACATCGACGCCGAGGCCGTGCGAGACGCGGCCATCAGTCTCGGCGACGGGGCGTGCCCGGAGGCGGTGGACGTGACCGATCCCGCATCAGTCGCGGCGCTGCTGCGGGCCGCCGAAAGGCAGCTCCGTCGCGTTTCCGTGCTGGTCAACAACGCCGGAGTCCTCTCGGTCGCGCGGGTGCTCGAGATGTCCGTACAGGAATGGGACCGGGTGATGGCGGTCAACGCCCGCGGCGTGTTCCTGTGCAGCCAGGCATTCGCGCGGCACATGGTCGAACACGGCGGAGGCGCGATCGTCAACATCGCCTCGATCGCCGGCAAGCGCGGAGATCCGACGCTCGCCCACTACTCGGCCTCAAAATTCGCGGTGATCGGATTCACCCAGTCTCTGGCCATGGAGCTCGCCAAACACGGGGTACGCGTGAACGCGATCTGCCCCGGCACCGTCGCCACCCCGATGCTCGAGAATCTGGCCGCCCGCTGGCAGACATCGATTAGCGCACTTGCTCAGGACGGACAGCTGATCAAGAGTCCGCAGGACCCGCGCGAGATCGGCGCCGCGGTGGTGTTCCTGGCCACGATGCCGTCGATCACCGGGCAGGCGATCAACGTCGACGGCGGCTCGGTTTTCAACTGACATCGGAGGTGCTTGTGCGATGGCCGAGGTGATCGTTCTGCCCAAGATGGGCCTGACCGCCGGCGACGGCGAGGTCCTGAGGTGGCTGGTGAACATCGGTGATCGGGTCACGCAGGGTCAGGAGGTGGTGGAAATCGAGACCTACAAGGCCACCCTCGCCGTCGAGTCGCCAGCGGACGGCGTGCTGCGCGCCGCGATCGATGCCGGGACGACGGTCCCCGCCGGAGCAGTGATCGGCATCGTCGCCGAGCCCGACGAGCCGCTCGACGGCCTGTCACTGTGGTCGGCAAGCGGCACCGAAGCAGAGGGCTCGGGCTCGGCCCGAGCGGCGAGGACTGCACCGAGCCGCGCAGCGGAGCGCGGCCGGAGGACGTCCGCGCCCAATCGTAGCACGGACGGCTTGAGGGCCTCGCCGCTGGCCCGGCGGATGGCACGCGAACTCGGGATCGACCTCACCACCGTCAGGGGCTCAGGCCCACGCAACCGGATAACGGAGAAGGACATCCACGCCGCCGCCCAGCCAATTGCCGCGCCGCCGATCGCCTCCGGCGAGCGCCGCGTGCCCTTGACGCCGATGCGACGGGCAATCGCCGCGCTAATGACGGCAAGCGCCCAGATCCCGCAGTTCACGCTGGAAGCGACCGCCAGCATCGGACCCGATCAGCGCCCGCCGGACGTCTCTCACGCGACGGTGGTGATCGCCGCGTGCGCCCGGACCCTGCGCGAGTTCCCCCACATCAACACCTCGTTTGACAATGACGCGGTGATCGAGCACGGCGAAATCAACATTGGCGTGGCCGTGGCGCTGGACCAGGGCTTGATCGTGCCGGTCATCCACGACGCCGACGAGAAGACCCTCCCGCAGCTCGACGCCGAGCGCCGGCGGCTCCACGAGGCGGCACAGTCCAGCGCGCTCGGGGCGAGCGACCTGCTCGGCGGAACCTTTACCGTTTCGAACTTGGGGCCACTCGGGATCGAACGCTTCCGCGCCCTGGTGCTGCCACCCCAGGCCGCGATCCTGGCCGTGGGTGCCATCCGGCACGACCGGCTCGCGCTGTCGCTCTCGTGCGATCACCGTGTCCTGGACGGCGCGCCCGCTGCCCTGTTTCTCAACAAGCTCGTTGAGCGGCTTGAGAACCTGGACTGGTTGAAAGGGTCGCGGTGACCCGTCTCGCCGGCCGCGCCACGAACGTCACCGGGAGCTCATCGCGCGTCGCCCGCGCGATCGCACTGCGCCTGGCCGAGGAGGGGGCCGAGGCGCTGTGCTGCGATCTCTCCGCTGAGAGCTCCGCGGGCCGGTTCGATGAGCAACCCGAACGCTCCACGCACGAGCTGAGCGCGCCGGGGCGACGCGGTCGTGTTCGAGCCCTGCGATGTGACCGATCCGGCGGTGGCCGGGCCAATCTTCGTTGCCGTCGAGCGGCTGGCCGCGCTGCTGCGGATCCCCGTGCTGAACGCGGGCACGTTTCTGCGCGGTTCGGCACGCGTGCTCGGATCGCTGAACGTGCTGTGGGTCATCGGCGTCGCGATGAGATCCGCGGGCGATCGGGGAGACGTTGATCTTGCACGGTCTGAGTTCGAGCGCGACTGCGTGTACGAGGTTGACGACGCCCTTGGAGATGCAGTAGGTGGGCCGGAACGCAGACCTGGCACCCCCGAGATGGACGCCACGCACACGATTCGCTCGGCCGCGCGTTGACTGATGAAACGGCGGGCAGCGGCCTGGCAGCCGAGCCAGAGGTCGCGCTCGGCGCCAAGACCGTCGCCGAGCACGACCGGATCACGAGCGCCGCCGCGTTGCGCAAACGCGGCGGCTCCCTCGTCCGTGCCGCCCCGACAGCCGGCTTTGCTGGACCGCGCGGACAGGTCGCCTACTGCGCCGCGAGGACCGGCGTCATCGGGCTGACACGCGTCCTCGGCGACGAGTTCGCGGACGCGGCGATATGCGTGAACTGCCTCTCCCCGACCCGCCCAACACTCGGTCAACGATCCGACCTGGAAGCACGAGGGCGAGCGTGCGAGCGCCGCAGAAGCGCTGCTCGCTGCCATTCCGCTCCCGCGCTAGGCCACACCCGAGGATGTCGCCCGCGCGGCGGCGTTCGAGCGGTCTGCCGCTGCGGCATACATCACGGTCAGCACATTCGCAATTGACGGTGGCCGCTGTTCGCTAGGCGCGAATGACACCGAACTTCACACGACACGGCAATACCGCTGAGTTCGCGCGGCGAGCGATCGAGGGCGCGCTCCCCCACGCGGCGGCGCTCGGTATCCTGATTGCCGCGGCCGTGGTCGACGCCGGCGGCAATCACGTCGTCTTTGAGCGAATGGACGGGGCTCAGATCGTCGCCGCACCGCTGGCCATCGGCAAGGCATGGTCAGCCGTAGTGTGCAGCACCCCGACCGATATGTGGGCAGCGGCTACTCAGCGCGGCACCGTCGACTGGGGCTCCAACACCGCCCTGGGCGGCCGCGTGGTCGTGACGCCGGGAGGTGCGCCCGTGCTCGTCCGACACCAGCTGATCGGGGTGATCGGCGTGAGCGGCGGAGTGGGCTTTCAGGACCGCGACTGGTCCGGGACGGTCGTCGGATTGCTCACCTCGGACGAATCCTGCGCACCGAGGGGTGGGTAAGGCAGATGGCCCCGACGCGCGCCCGCCTGCTGCTCCGCGATGAGGTTTACCACCATCTGCGCGATCTCATCATCACCGGCGGGCTCGAACCCGGCATGCAGTTGCGCGACACCGAGATTGCGAACGAACTCGGCGTCAGCCGCACACCGGTCCGCGAGGCGCTTCGTCGGCTCGAAGACGAGGGTCTCGTCGAGATGGTCGCCAGCCGGTGGACGCGGGTATCACCGCTTGATCTCACCGAGTCAGAGCGCCTCTATCCAATCATGTGGACGCTTGAGAACCTGGCCATCTCACTCACGACCCTGCCGATCGCGCCGGAAACCCTGGCGCAGCTGCACGAGGCCAACGATCGTCTCCGGGAGGCGCTGATGGCGCACAACAGCGTTGCCGCCTCACAGGCCGATGCGGATTTCCACGAGGTGATCGCCCGAGCATCGGGCAACGACGAGCTGCTACGACTGATTCGGGATCTCAAGAACCGCGTCCGCCGGTTCGAAATCTTCTACTTCGGCAGCCAAGTCCTGGCAGAGCGCTCCCACGAGGAGCACGTATCGATGATCGAAGCGCTAGAGGCAGGCGACCTAAATGCCGCGGCGCGCATCAGCGAACAGAACTGGCGCGGCAGCCTCGAGCGGCTACGCAGCCGCACGCGCAGCGGGGCGCGCCGACCTTGCCGACTTCCCGCGGAATAACCCAGGGGAGGGTGAGGGGCGGTTCTGTCCGACCTGTCGGTCAGAACGTGCCTGCAAATGAGCCGACTTCTGACCGAAGGGAAGCTGCATGTTGACGCTCCGGTCTGCTCGGGCGCAGTGCCTGTGGGACGAGTCGTTGCCGATCGAGGTCCGGCCGGGCTTCCGCAGAAGCTGGGCACACGCGAGGCCTGAAAAGGGGTGAAAAAGGGCCTGTGAGCGGGCGGCGCCAGTCCACGGAGCGGCGCCACTCCAGGGAGCGGCGGCCGCTCCCAGCTCGGTGGCCGTCGCCAGCGCGGCCGCCCTTGCCGGCGCGGCGGCGTCCCGCTCACCGGCGGCCGCCTGTCGCGACTGGCCTCGGTTCGGATCCGCGGGGCGTGGCTGCCCGTCCTGGCGCTGGCCGTCCAGGTGGCGATCGTCACCGTGGCACCCGGCGGCAGCCCGGCGCTGCACCGGGCCCTGCATCTGGCCAGCTACGCGCTGCTCGGCATCTTTCTGTGGGCCAATCGCAGGCTGCCGGCCGTGCCGGTGATCCTCGCCGGCGCGGCCTCGAACGCGCTGGCGATCGCCGCCAACGGCGGTGTCATGCCCGCGTCTGCGCGCGCCGAGCGCCTGGCGGGGCTGCGGCTCGGCGCGGGCTTTCACAACTCGGCGCCGCTCGCGCACCCGCACCTGCTGGCGCTTGGCGATGTGATCCCATGGCCCGGGCCGCTGCCTAACGTGCTCAGCGTCGGCGACTGTCTCATCTACGCCGGCACGCTGGTGCTCGTGCACCGGCTCTGCCGGCGACCGCGCGCGGCCGATCCGCCGGTCGCCGCCGGCTGAGCGCGCGCGGCGGCGTCGCCTGAGCCCGGCCTGATGGCGCCGTCACCGCACCGGCCGGCGACGAACGCCGTCACTTCTACCGGGGACTCTGAGCGTTGAGCTCGCGCGCGGCGATCTCGATGATGTCGACGCAGGCCTCCACCGAGAACGCCGTCGCGTCGAGCGTCATGTGGTAGTTGGCGGGGTCGTCGATGTCCATGTCGTAGAACCGGCGCACGTAGTCGGCGTGAGCTCGGTCCAGCGCCCGCAGCGCCCTGCGCGCCGTCTCTCGATCGATCCCGCGCGCCGCGGCGGCCTGCTCCACGCGCCGCTCGACGGGTCCGGTGAGACGCACGCGCAGGACCGACGGATCCTCACGGAGAGCCGCGCAGGCTCCGCGTCCGAGGATGACGCCGCGTCCGGTCTGCGCCTGGGCGAGCAGCGCCTCTCGCGAGGCGCGGTGGAAGTCAGCGGGGGTGATCGCCTCCGCCGGCAGCGCGGCGGGCGCGCCCGTGTAGGCGCCCGCGAAACCCGCCAGCATCCGCTCGAGCAGACTTGGACCGCCGCGCTCCTCCTCGGCGATCGCCGCCTGCACCGAGATGTCCAGCCGCTCGGCAACCGCGATCGCGATCGCGCGGTCGACGAACGGCACGTCCAGCCGCTCGGCGAGCAGCGGCCCGATGCGGCTGCCCGCGGCGCCGTAGGCGGCTGAGAGAGCGACCACCGTCATGGCGCAACCTCCCGGTCGGCAGGGTCACATGGCCTGGCCACGGGTGCTGATTTTCACTCACGCACCGCGCGCGTGGCGCGACGCGTCCAGATCGCCGGCGCGGCTGTCAACCTCCGCCTCGCCCTGCCGATCACAGGATCGTCGCGCTCGAGGATATCCGCCGAGCGCGCAAGCCCCCAAAGGCCACCGATTGGAGCATGACCTGCGCCGTCTCACCTGCACGCGCGATCTGCGCCACGCACCTTCTCCCCTGTCGATGAGCAACGGCTCCCATGAGGACCAGCCTCCCGCCCGCCGGCGCAGCCTGGAGCGGCTGATAGGGGCGCCCAGCCGCGCGGTCCCCAGGCGGACGCGGGCCGGCCGCGTTGCGGTTGCGCGCGTGGCGGCGCTCGCCGCGCTGCTTGTGCCCGGGGCGTGGGCGCTGGCGCTGGCGCCCGCAGCTCAGGCCAGGACCGCGGTCCCCTACGACGCGTCGCCCGGGACCGTGACGCTCGATCAGCCCTCCTACACCGCGCACGAGGACCAGGGCACGCTGACGATCACGATCCTGCGCACCGGCGATCTGTCGCAGGCCGAGCACGTCGGCTACGGCGTCAAGCAGCAGGACGCGCGCAACGGCATCGACTTCTACGCCGTCTCCAACCACTACATCACGATGGCGCCCGGACAGAGCAGCTACTCGTTCCAGGTGCAGATCATCGACAACGGGATGAACGCTCCCCCGGTTCACGCGCTCGCCTACCTGTACGGCTCATGGCCTGACTCGCTGGGCCCCAACAGCAACTCCCTGGTGACGATCCTGCGCGACGATCCGCTGCAGGCCCGCGACGCGCAGGACCCGCTCGGCGTGCCCCCCAACGCCACAGGCAATCCGATCGCGGGAGCGCGCTTCTTCGTGGACCCCAACTCTCCGGCAGCCCAGGCGCAGCGGGACTACGCGGGCTCGAACCCGGCCTGGGCACGGCTCCTGGGCGTGATCGCCTCAGAGCCGGGCGCCCATCGCTTCTACATGTGGAACATGGGCCCCAACGTGGCCGGCCAGGTCGCGCACTACCTTCAGAACACGCAGATCGAGCAGCCGGGCACGACGGTCATGCTCTCGACCTACTCGCTGGTTCACGATCGCTGCGGCTACACCGCCACGCCCGCGATGGAGCGTCGCTACGAGCGGTTCATCTCCCAGGTGGCTCAGGGGATCGGCAACTTCCACGTGGTCTTCTTCCTGGAGCTGGACTCGCTGATCACCGCGCCCTGCCTGAGCCATCGACAGCTAAAGATCAGGGACGCGGAGCTGCGCTACGCGGTTGGAGCGCTGGAGGCCGACCCGCACGTGCTCGTCTACCTGGACGGCGGCGCGGCGGACGCGGCACCCGCCCGGAGGCAGGCCGCGTTCCTGCTCGGCGCGGGGGTGCGCCAGGCGGCCGGGTTCTTCCTGAACTCCACGCACTTTGACTGGACCACGCGGGAGATCCATTACGGCCAGGAGATCTCCTCGCTGCTGGGCGGCGGCGTTCACTTCATCGTCAACACGGGCGAGAACGGCCGCGGCCCGCTGCGCCCGCGCAACGTGGTGCGCCAGGGCAACGAGGTGCTGTGCAACCCCCCGGGACGGGGGCTGGGCCCGCTGTCGATGAGCGGCGCTGTGGCGCAGCAGACGCAGTGGGCGGGCCTGGACGGCCTGCTGTGGTTCACCAACCCGGGCGGGAGCGGCGGCCAGTGCGTCGCAGGCGCACCGCCGACCGGCGTGTTCTGGCCCGCCTACGCGGTGATGCTGGCGCGCAACTGGGTCGATCACGTCAACGGGCCACGCTACGCGCTCGCGCGCTCGGCGCTGGCCGGCGGCCGGCGCGGTAGCTGACCCGCCGCTCCTGACCCGCCGCACCGCACGCGCCGCCGCACAGCACGCGCCGCCGCACCGCACGCCCCGCCGCGCCGCACGCGCCGCCGCGCCGCACGCCCGGCGCCCGCACCGCACGCCCGGCGCCCTACGGCGCGTCCGGGCCCCTTGGGAGCGCAGGCGCAAGCGGGCGCTTGAGGCCAGACAGCTCCGCCCTCTGGCGCTCAAGCGCCGCCGGCGGCTGCCGACAACCTGGGCAACTGTTCCACCCTCCTCTGGTTGGAGGCATCGATGAGCCCCACACGCACCCAGGCCTACCGCCGCGTGATCAAGACCCTCAGCGACGTGGGCCCCGCGAAGCTGCACCCGGCCGAGCAGGACCGGATCCGCGCCGCAGCCGACAGCCTGATCTTCTGCGCGGACCTGTTCGCCGACGACGACGCGGGCACCGCGCTTGAGGACTGCGAGCGGCTGTGCCGCGCGCTGGTCGACAGCGGCCGCTGGGAGCGCGCAAGCGCGGCTGAGCTGGCCGCTGACGTGCGAGCCTGCGGACCCGAGCTGACGATCGAGCTCGAGGCCGCCTGACCGGTCGCGTCTCGTCCTCGGCTGCTCAACCGCGGGACTCGGCGTGAGCGCAGGCGTCCGCGAGCGCCGCGGCGAAGCAGTCGACGTCGTCGCTGGTCGTGTCCCACGAGCACATCAGGCGCACCTCGCCCGTCTGCGGGTCCCAGTCGTAGAAGGGCCACGTGGCGCGCACCGCATCGGCGGCCGCGCGCGGCAGGACCGCGAACACGGCGTTGGCCTGCACCGGCTGCGTGATGGCGACGGCGTCCAGGCGCCGAAGGTGCCCCGCAAGGCGCGCCGCCATCGCGTTGGCCTGCTTCGCGCAGCGGCGCCAGAGATCGCCCTCGTACATCGCGCAGAACTGCGCCGCGATGAACCTCGCCTTGGACGCAAGCTGCAGAGACTGCTTGCGGATGTGGCGCGCGCCATCCGCCAGCCCCGCGGCCAGGAACACGACCGCCTCGCCGATCAGCATCCCGTTCTTTGTGCCTCCGAGGCTGAGCAGGTCCACGCCCGCATCGGCCGTCAGCTCGGCGAGCTCGCAACCCAGCCCGGCGGCGGCGTTGGCAAGGCGGCTCCCGTCTACGTGCAACAGCAGCCCCAGCTCGTGCGCGGTGCCGGCCAGCAGGCGGATCTCATCCGGCGTGTAGCAGGTCCCCAGCTCCGTGCTCTGGCTGATGCTCACAAGTCGTGGCTGAGCCGCATGCTCATCGCCGACGCGGGTCACCCGCGCCCGGACGTCGGCGGGCGTGAGCTTGCCATCGCGCGTGGGGACGGTGAGCAGCTTGACGCCCGCGATCGACTCGGGCGCGCCGCACTCGTCGACGTTGACGTGCGCGCTCTCGGCGCAGATCACCGCCTCCCAGGGCCGGCAGGCACAGCGAAGGCAGATCACGTTCGCGCCCGTGCCGTTGAGCACCAGCAGCGGCTCCGCCGAGGATCCGAAGTGCTCGCGCAGGGCTCGGCTCGCCCGCTCCGTCCAGGGGTCCGCGCCGTAGGCGACCGCGTGACCGCGGTTGGCGTCGGCGATCGCGGCCAGCACCTCGGGGTGGGCGCCCGCGTAGTTGTCAGACGCAAACGACCTCAAACCCCCGCCCCTGATGCGAAACCTTGGCGCAGGATGGATGTTGTACAACACGGACGGCGAATGCGGCCGGGAGCCCTCCGTGCAACGGTGGGCGGCGGCTTGCAGCGCTGCGGCCACCAGGCGACATGATCGGTGGCCGACCGACCGCGACCGCCGGCCGTCGCGACACGATGCCACGCCTGATGCCAGCAGACGAGCGCCGCGCGCAGCCGCCCTCGGCCTCCGGGGCGGCGCGCCCGTCGGCCACCCCGGCAGCGCGCCATTTAGCACGCCGCCGCGCCGTGCGCGCGCTGGCGGCGCTCGCCACGCTCCTGGCGTCGGCGTGCGCTCCGGCGATCGCTCTGGCCTCGCCCGCGCCGCGCCGCGCCGCGCGCGGCCGCGTGCGCCCCGCGCGGCCGGGGCGCACGCCGCGCTCGCCGCGCCGGTCACGCGGCGTGCGCGTCATCGCCTACCGCGGCATGATCCTGCGCGTCCCGTCCTCGTGGCCGGTGTTCAACCTGAGCGCCGACCCCGCCACCTGCGTTCGCTTCAACCGCCACGCGGTGTACGTCGGAGCTCCGGGAGCCGCCGAGCGCTGTCCCGCGTCCACCGCCGGACGCACGGAGGCGATCCTGATCTCGCCGCTCACGGCCGCCGGGGTGCTGCCCGCCGCGCCGACGGGTCCCGGCGGGCCGCACGAGCTGCGTCTGGTGCAGCGCGGCCGGGGAGTAGCGGTGCTGGCCACCTGGGGCAGCGATCCGCAGTCGATCCGCCGGGCGCTGGGCCTGCGCTCCCTGGCCGGGCCGGAGCGCGCCGCGCAGGCTCGTCCCGCGCCGCAGGTCTCCTATGCGCGCGCTCGCGCGCTCGCGCTGTCGCGCTCGCGGGAGCGCACGGATGCGTCGGGAGGCGGATCGACAACGCCGCCGCCCAGCGGCCCCGCGTCCGCGGGGGCGGTGTACACGGGGCTGGGCTTCGACGCCTGCTCGACGCCGAGCGCGTCGTCGATGGCCGCCTGGGCCGCGTCCCCGTACCGCGCGATCGGCGTCTACATCGGCGGCGCCAACATGGCCTGCGCACAGGGCAACCTGAACGCGACCTGGGTGGCGCAGGAGTCGGCGGCGGGCTGGCATCTGGTGCCGATCTACGTCGGCCTGCAGGCGCCGTCCAACTCGTGCGGCTGCGCGCCGATGTCCGCCGTGCCGGCGACGGCCGCCAGCGAGGGGACAGCGGCGGCCGAGGACGCGGTCGTCGACGCGCAGGCGATCGGGATCGGCGCGGGAAACCCGCTGTACCTCGACATGGAGTCGTACTCGCGGACGACCACCAACACGGCAGCCGTGCTCGCCTTCGAGGCCGCCTGGACGCAGGCGCTGCACGCGCAGGGGTACCTGTCCGGGGTCTACAGCAGCTCCAACTCCGGGATCACCGACCTCGTCTCCCAGTACGGGACCTCCTACGTCGAGCCCGACGACATCTGGGTCGCCAGCTGGAACGGACAGCAGAGCACGGTCGACCCCAACGTGCCGCCCACCGACTGGGCCAACCACCAGCGGCTTCACCAGTACACGGGGTCGCACAACGAGACCTACGGGGGCGTGCGGATCAACATCGACGATGACTTCCTGGACGCCGCCACCGCGGCCGCGGGAACGGGGCCCGGAATCGCGCCCACCCCGGCTCCCAGCCCATCGCTGGCGGTCAAGGCCCGCGGCGACGGAACCGTTTCGCTGTCCCCCAGCTGGCCGTACGAGCAGGGGATCGCGGCCTGGCAGGCGCTCGGTGGCGAAAGCCCGACGGCGCTCACCTTCACCGCCGCGCCGACCCCCGTGGGTGCGGGCCTGCCGATCGTGCTCGCCGACGCGCTCCCCTACTGGTCGGTGCAGGCGCTGGACGCCTCCGGGCAGGTGCTCGGCACCTCGGCTGCGGTGGCCGAGCCAGCCGCGCTGTCGATCTTCGGCGCCAGCGCGTTCGTTCCGCAGCAGGGCTTCGCAGGGCTTCCCGTCAGCTGCTTTCAGATCAGCCCGTGCACGCTCAGGGCGACGATCCGCGCGGGCCGCAGCACGATCGAGCAGACCCGCCCCGAGCGGCTCACGGCCGGCCACGGGCTGCTGTTCTTCGCCGTGCCGGCGGCGACCCGGCGGCTGCTCTCAAGCTCGGCGAGCCGCCAGCTTCCGGTCTCGGTCACCGTCGCCGATCAGGCCGGCCACACCGTCACGCGCACGGTGCGTCTGACGTACTTCGCAACGTCTGATCCGGCGCCGCCGCGCCGTGAGGTGAGCGCATCCGCGCTGCAGTTCGTCGGGCTGACCGAGTTCGTCTCACACGGCTGGGTGGGCGGGGTGCTCGCGGCCTGCGTGGCCTCCACGCCGTGCGACACGGTCACCACGCTGGTCGCCGGGCGGCGGACGATCGCGCGCACGTCGCCCCAGCAGCTGGGCGCCGGCGAGCTCGGATACCTGTTCTTCAAGCTCACTCCCTACGGGCATGAGCTGCTGATGCACTCCCCCGGCAATCAGCTGGGCACCTACGCAACGCTGTCCGCGCCCGGGGCCCAGGCGCGCGCTCACGTGGCGCTCGTGGCCTTCCGGTAGCCCGGGCCCGCCTGCAGCCGGCTGGCCCGCACAGCCTGCGGCGGTTCCGGGGAGCCCGTCGCTCACCGCGCGTCGGCGGCCCGTCGACCGGGCGCGCCTGCGCGTGCGGCTCGATCGCCTGCAGCCGCCCGCTGCGCGGACGCGCCCGCCACCCTCGCGATCTCATCGGCCAGCCTCGCCGACGCCAGCTCGTGCACGTCCACCACCCGCCCAAGGTGAAGCAGCGAGTCGGTCTCCCGCGCCACCTCGCCATCGCCCAGCCGCAGCACGAGCGGCGCATCGGGCGCAAGCTCCCTGACCGCCAGCCCCACCGCCACGTTCATGAGGTCGTCGGACGTGACCGCGGCCACCACCGCGCAGCGCCTCACGCCCGCGCGCTCGAGCACCTCCCGGTCATCGCCGCGCCCGATCGCCACCGGGATCCCCGCCCCCGGTGCGAGCCGCACGCACGGCGAGTCGGCGCTTCGCTCGATTGCGATCACCGGATGGCCCCGCGCGCGCAGCGACTGGGCGAGCCGGAAGCCCACCTGGCCCAGCCCCACCAGCAGAGCGTGCCCCGCCGCCGGCGCGCATCGCGGGCCCACCAGCGTCGTCAGGCGACGGCGGCTCAGCCGCCGCACCACAGCGGCGGTGAACACCGAGATGAGCACCACCGCAAGCGCCGAGGCGATCGTGGAGCAGATCTTGAACCACGCGGGCGCGCTCCCGGCCCCCGGGGCATCGGCCACGGTCGCCAGCATCCGGGTTGAGAAGAAGATCGCATCGATCAGACCCTCGCGCAGCTGAGCCATGGAGATCGCCGTCTGCGCCGCGAGCACCGCGAGCAGCCCGGCGCTGGCGAACAGCATCAGCCTCAGGGCGTCGTCGACCACGCGCACGCCGGCGCGCCAGCGTGGTCGTGGCGGGCCGGCCAGCGCGGAGCACTCTTCGGCGAGCTGCTCGGCGACCAGCTCGGCCGAGCGCACCACATTGACCTCCGGCACGGTCGCGCACAGCTGGCGGATCATGGTCCGGTCAAACAGCGTCGTCCAAAGCGGAAGCCCCGGCAGCACGTGCTCGCACAGCAGCGTCAGACGCAGCGCGAGCACGTCGTCGTGGGAGACGACCGCGAGCGCCCCCAGAGGGCCGGCAAGCAGCAGGTCGCGCGCCTCGGCGTCGGTCCGCGGGTCGGCTCGGCGGGTCGCGATGCGCCGCTCGGCGAGCTTGCGCGCGAGCGCGTCGCCCAGCCCGCCCGGCTCGCCAAAGATCAGCACCGGCTGTTCGCTCGGCTGACTGGTCCCCTGCTCGCTCGGCTGGCCGATCGGCTGCTCGCTCGGCTGACCGATCGGCTGCTGGCTCGGCTGACCGATCGGCTGCTGGCTCGGCTGATTCATCGACCTCCCGTCGGTCGATTCACGCGCTGCCATCGCGGGGACTTGAGGGCCCCTCGCCGACCAAGCGCGCGACGCCGATCAGATGCGGGAGCGGAGGGCTTGAGGCCGACAGGCCGGCGGGGATCCGCTCCTCACGCTCGACCGCGAAGCCGGCCTCGCGAATCAGCGCGCCGGTGTCGCGCGCCATGTGACAGCCGCCGGCGAGGGGAGGCCACAGCGTCGCGTCCATGAGGCGCTGAGCCAACGCCGCCGCACGGCTGCTGGAGACGACGTGCTCGTAGTAGCGAAGCTCGCCGGCGGGGACCAGCACCCGCCGAAGCTCCCCCAGCGCGCGCCGCGGATCGCGCACCGAGCACAGCACGAGCGCCGCGACCGCGGCGTCGAACTGCGCGCTTGCGAACGGGAGCGATTCCGCCACCCCGTCCAGGACCCGGACCGGCACGGGCGCGGTCTGGGCCGCGCGCAGCGCGAGCGAGCGCAGGTACGGATCAGGCTCCACCGCGGCGACCTCGGTCACCTCCGGCGGGTAGTGCGCGAAGCACAGCCCGTTTCCGGCGCCGATCTCCAGCACCCGCCCGCGCACGCCGGCGAGCAGCCGCCGACGGTGCTCGGCCACGCCGGCCAGCTCCAGTCGAGGGCTCAGCCGGGCATACATCCTGGCGAACAGCGGATGGCTGGCGCGGTCGCGCACGGCGTGCACGCTAGCGCCCGGCGGCCACGGATCACGCGTCCGTGCGCAGCCGGGCGATCCGGGCCAGCGCCGCGCGGAAGGCCCCGGCCGGCAGTCGGCCGTCGCGCAGAGCCCCGGCCAGCGCTCCAACCGCGTCGATCCCCTCCCCTACGCTCTGATCGGCGCACAGCAGCAGGTCGATCCCGGCCCGCGCCGCGTCCACGGCGCGCTCGGCGGTGGAGCCGAACGCGCGCAGAGCGCCGGCGCCCAGCGCGTCTGAGACCGTCACCCCGGCGAACCCCAGCCGCCCGCGCAGCTCGCCTGAGACGATCGCAGGGGAAAGGCCGGCCGGCATGCGGGGGTCAAGTGCCGGGTAGATCGCCCAGGAGACCATCACGAGCTTCACGCCGGCAGCGATCGCGGCCCGATAGGGAAGCTCGTCCACCGACCTCAGCGTGCGCAGCGGCACGCGCAGCGTGACCGGCCCGAGGTCGGTGTCCTGCCCTCCGGCGGCCGCGCCGAGCCCCGGAAAGTGCTTTGCGGTCGCCGCGACCCCCGTGCGCTGCTGCGCGGCGATGAAGGCCGCGCCGAGCGCCGCGTCGGCGGCGGCCACCGGGCCGTAGGAGCGTCCGTAGCGCGCGATGAAGCCATCCGCGCTGCGCGCCACGTCGAGCACCGGCGCGAGGTTGACGTCGATGCCCACGCCGCGCAGGTTCCGCCCGGCCGCCCGGCCCGCACTCGCCGCCTCTTTGAGCGGATCCCGGGAGCTGCCGATCTCGCTCTCGGAGAGGTCCGGCGGCCCCGGCAGGCGGCGCACCTGCCCTCCCTCCTGGTCGGTCATCACCACAAGCGGCTGCGCCACGGGGCTGCTCAGCGCATCACGCTGCAGGCCCGCGATCACGCGCGCGATCTGCGCCCGGCTGGCGATGTTGTCGGCGAACAGGATCACGCCCGCGGCCTCCCCGGCGCGGATCGCCGAGACGAGCGCCGGCGGCGGCACGAGGCCCCGGTAGCTGAAGATCACCCGCTGCCCGGACAGGCGCAGATCCACCCGCCAGCGCGCCTCCGCGGAGCCGGTCTCGGCCAGCGAGCGCTCCCCCGGTGGGAGATGGCCCGTCTGGGCGGGAGCGCCCGCCGCCGCGGGCACGCCCGCAGCGGCAAGGCCCACAGCGCCAAGCGCCGCCGCCAGCGCGCGCCCGGCGCGTGCACGGTGCGCGCGCCCGGCTCGCCGGCGGCGGATGCGCCCGGCGGGCGGCAGGATCGCAGCCCGCCGGGACGCGCAGCGCACGATCAGGCCAGATCGAACCGGTCGAGGGTCATGACCTTGTTCCAGGCGGCCACGAAGTCGCGCACGAACTTGTCAGCTCCGTCGTCTGCCGCGTAGACCTCTGCGATCGCCCGCAGCTGGGCGTTTGCGCCGAACACCAGGTCGACCGCCGTGCCGGTCCAGCGCAGCTCGCCGGTTTCCCGGTCATAGCCCTCGTAGACGCCCGGCTCCGCGGCCGCACGCCACTCGACGCCCATGTCCAGGAGGTTGACGAAGAAGTCGTTCGTCAGCCGCCCGGGCCGGTCGGTCAGCACGCCGTGAGGCGAGCCGCCGTGGTTTGCGCCCAGCGCGCGCATCCCGCCGACCAGCACGGTCATCTCCGGCGCCGTGAGCCCCAGCAGGTTGGCGCGCTCCACCAGCAGGTGCTCGGCGGGGACATCCTGGCCGGCCTGCAGGTAGTTGATGAACCCGTCGTGACGGCGCTCGAGCACCGCGAAGGACTCGGCGTCGGTCTGCTCCTGCGAGGCGTCCGTGCGGCCCGGCGCGAACGGCACGTCGATCTCGTGTCCAGCGTCCCGCGCCGCCCGCGCGACAGCCGCGCAACCGCCGAGCACGATCAGGTCGGCCAGCGACACGCGCTTGCCGGAGGTCTGCGACTCGTTGAACTCCCTCTGGATGCGCTCGAGCACGGCGATCACCTCCCCCGTGCCGGCGTTGACCTCCCAGTCGCGCTGTGGCTTTAGCCGCAGACGCGCGCCGTTGGCCCCACCGCGCTTGTCGGTCGAGCGGAACGACGCCGCGGACGCCCACGCCGTGCCGACCAGCTGGGGGATCGACAGGCCGCTTGAGAGGATCCGCTCCCCGAGCGCCGCGACATCCTGATCGGACACCAGCTCGTGGTCGACCGGCGGCACCGGGTCCTGCCACAGCTGCGGCTCGGAGGGCACGAGCGGCCCCAGGTAGCGCGACACCGGGCCCATGTCGCGATGGGTGAGCTTGAACCAGGCCTTGGCGAACGCCTCGGCGAACTCATCGGGGTGCTCGTAGTAGTGGCGGGAGATCGGCCCATAGATCGGATCGAGCTTGAGCGACAGGTCGGTGGTGAGCATCACCGGCGGGTGGCGCCGGCTGGGATCGTGCGCGTCTGGCACCGTGTCCTGCGCCTCCGGATCCTTGGCGACCCACTGCCAGGCGCCCGCGGGGCTCTTGGTCAGCTCCCACTCGTACTCGAACAGGTTGGCGAAGAAGCTGTTGTCCCACCTGGTCGGCGTGGCGGTCCAGGTGCCCTCGAGCCCGCTGGTCCAGGTGTAGGGCCCGTTGCCCGTGCCGACGGAGTTCTTCCAGCCGAGCCCCTGCATCTCAAGCGGGGCCGCCTCCGGCTCGGGCCCGATGTGGTCGGCTGTGACCGCGCCATGTGTCTTTCCGAACGTGTGGCCCCCGGCGATCAGCGCGACCGTCTCCTCGTCGTTCATCGCCATCCGCCGGAACGTCTCGCGTATGTCGCGCGCCGCGGCGATCGGGTCCGGGTTCCCGTTCGGGCCCTCCGGGTTGACGTAGATGAGCCCCATCTGAACCGCGCCGAACGGCTCGGCGAGCTCCCGGTCCCCGCTGTAGCGCTCGTCGCCCAGCCACGTGTGCTCCGAGCCCCAGTAGACGTCCTCGGGCTCCCAGATGTCCTCACGGCCGCCGCCGAAGCCGAACGGCTGAAGCCCCATGGACTCAAGCGCGCAGTTTCCGGCGAACACGATCAGGTCCGCCCAGGAGATACGCTTGCCGTACTTGCGCTTGATCGGCCACAGCAGCCGCCGCGCCTTGTCGAGGCTGACGTTGTCCGGCCAGCTGTTGAGCGGCGCGAACCGCTGCGCGCCCGCGCCGGCGCCGCCCCGGCCGTCCGCGATCCGGTAGGTCCCCGCGCTGTGCCAGGCCATGCGGATGAACAGCGGCCCGTAGTGGCCGAAGTCCGCCGGCCACCAGGGCTGCGAGGTGGTCATCAGCGCCATCAGGTCGCGCTTGAGCTCGTCAAGATCGAGGGTGGCAAACGCCTTGCGATAGTCGAAGTCCCGGTCCATCGGGTTCGACAGTGGCGAGTGCTGATGCAGGATGCTGAGGTTGATCTGGTTGGGCCACCAGTCCCGGTTGGACAGGCTCCCGTTGGCGGTGTGGAACACCGGACAGCTTCGCTCGCTCTCGGCGACGGACACGATCTCTAACCCTCCTCGTCGGTTTGCTGTTGCCGATCCACCGGTTCGGATGCCGCGCAGTCGGGGCAGCGTCCCCAGTAGATCACCTCCGCCTCGTCGATCTCATAGCCGGCATCGTCGGCGGCGGTCAGGCACGGCGCGTACCCGGTCGCGCACTCCACGTCCACCGTCCGCCCGCAGGCGCGGCAGATGAGATGGTGGTGGTTGTCTCCCACCCGATCCTCGTAGCGCGCCGGCGAGCCCGCCGGCTGGATGCGCCTCAGGATCCCCCTCTCCGTCAGCGCGGTGAGCGCGTCATACACGGCCTGCAGCGAGATCGCACCGAGCTGCTGGCGCACCTCGGCCTCGATCTCGGACGCGGTGCTGTGCGGGCGCCGCGCGACCGCTTGCAGGACCGCCAGGCGCTGCGCGGTGACCTGCACGCCGCGCTCGCGCAAAACGGCCTCCTGTTCGGAGCGGGATCGCATGAGGCCCCGGAAGTCTAGAGGAGACTCTGGAATGACTCAAACAATTGTGCCGATCGAGTTTTGTTCGCCCGCGGTCTGGTCACGTCCGTTCGCGCCGGCCCGCTCCGTTGGCCCCCGGCCGGTCAGGCCGCGGTCCGTTCGGCCCCGGCCGGTCCGGCGCCGGCCGGGCACGCGGCCTTCGCGCCCCTGCCGGGACCGACCGCCGCGATCAGCGCGCGCAGGACGAAGCCCACAGCGCGAACGCCGCGATCGAGGTCGCGTCCGACAGGGCTGCCGGCAGCTCCGCGAGCGCCCGGCGCTGCACGGCGATGTGCTCGTCGTCATCCGGCGTTCCCGCCTGCGGGTGCAGCCCGCGGGCCTCGAACACGTGCACGTACTCGGTCGCGTAGCTGGGAGCCGCCCAGAAGGAGCCGATCTCACGCCAGCGCTCAGCGCGCAGCGAGCACTCCTCGCGCAGCTCGCGCTCGGCCGCCTCACGTGGGGCCTCCCCTGGCTCAAGGCACCCCGCGGGCAGCTCCACCGTCGGGCCACCGGCACCCGGGCGCGGCTGCACGACCACCAGCACCTGCCCGTCCTCGACGGCGACGATCGTGACCGAGTGCGGATGCTGCACCAGCATGCGCCCAGTGAACCGAATCCGGCGCCCGGAACGCCCGCAGCCGCGCCCGGACCACCGGGCGCGGCGCCCGGACCGCTGGCGGCGAGCCTGCTCCCTGCCGCCGGGCCGCGCGCGTGCTACCGCCGCGGGCCCCGAGCCGTCGGCGGAGGACCCGCGGCTGCTGCCAGCTCGGCCGCCGAGCTCAGCCGAGAGCCACCGAGGCCGCGCCCTCCACCGCCATTGAGGGCACCTCGTGGCGAATGGCGATCGTGCGCTTGCGCGTCGGCGCACCGAGCATGTAGAAGACGAAGCCGATCGCGATCAGGATCAGCAGCGGGGCGAACTGGGAGATCTCGTACTGCAGGCGCTGGCCGGCAAAGGTGGACGGCAGCGACGCATTCGGATCGGAGGTGCCCACACCCGGCCATAGCAGCCCGGCCGTGGCCAACGCGGCGAACAGAGTCGTGATCGCGCTGAAGCCGATCGCCGACAGGCGCCCGCCCGGGACCCTGAAGGGCCGGGGCGTGTCCGGGTCGCTGAAGCGCAGCTTTGCTAGCGCCGGGAAGATCAGCAGGTAGGAGACGGTGGTCGTCGATATCGCCAGCCCCAGAACGGCCGTGAAGTACCTGCCGGCGTTTCCGCTGGTCAGCTCGGTGGCGAGGATGAACAGCACCGTCGCGACCGTGCCGGTGCAAAGGTTCATCGCGACCGGCGTCCCGAATCGCTCGGAGATCACCCCGAGCCGCCGAGGGCCGGCGCCGTCGTAGCAGGCGACCGCCTGGGCGCGGTCGGCGCCCATGATCCAGGTGATCCCGCTGGTCAAGAGCCCGAGGATGAAGCCGATGGCCGCGATGTCGCCCAGCACGCTGCCAAGGCCGGTCAGGACAGGGGTCCCGTCCTTGGCGAAGTGCCCGCCCCAGACGGTGAACACGGTCGACATCGCGGTCACGAAGCCGCTGAGGCTCGTCACCTGCTTGGTGGGCAGGACGAGCAGGATCGCCAGCACCGGCCCGCCGTAGAGGAGCACCGCCAGCACGGCCGAGCGCGCAATCGCAAACGGCACGTCGCGCTGCGGGTTCTTCATCTCGTCGCCCGCCGCCGACGGCAGCTCAAAGCCGACGTAGTTGAAGATCAGCACGGGCACAGCGGCGATGAAGACCGTGTAGGTGGGGGAGAACGACCCGATGCCGAAGCCGTGCACGCCGTGCTTGAAGGCGTAGGCGATCACGCTGATCGTGAAGACCGCCAGCAGAACGATGCGGGTGAACCCCCCGATCGTCGGCATCCACTTGCCCTTGTCAAGCGACAGGATCGCGGAGACCACCGCCACCCAGATGAACACCAGCGCGAACAGCCACTTCCAAGCTCCGTTGAGCGGGGTGAAGAACTGCGTCCACACGGTGATCGCGGTGATCGTCAGCGAGCCACCGAGCCAGATGGGGTTCGACACCCAGTACAACAGCGAGTTGACGGCTGCGGGCAGGCGACCGAAAGCCTTCCTGGTCCACACGTACGGTCCGCCCTCCTGCGGGAAGGCGGTGCCCAGCTCCGAGGTCAGCATCGCGTAGGGCAGGAAGAAGAAGACGGCGAGGAAGATCAACCAGGTGAATCCCTCGGCGCCCTGCGCGGCCACGGACCCGATCGTGTCCAGGCCGACGATCGTGCAGACGAGGAAGAACAGGACATCGAAGCGCCCGAAGTGCCGGCGCAGCTTGCGCGTCTCCTCGACGGCGGCCTCGGTGACGATCTCCACGGGAGCGGAAGTTGCGGTCATGGCCGAGAACGTATCGGAGCGCCGATCGCCTCGCAAGTGCCAGATGAAACGTGGGGCGCGCGGCCCCCGCATGACCCGGCGCCGGCTGGTCGCCAACCACCGGAGGGTCGCTGCGCCGGCCGCTGCTGCTCACGAGAGGAACTCGCGCAGGAGCCCGTTGCGGCGAACGAGGCCGAGCGCGTAGGAGCCGCGATCCTCGGTCAGGCCGTTGGGGATGATCAGCTGCGCGGCGCAGCCGACCGCGTCGGCCCCAAGCGCCGCAGCCGCAAACGAGGTCGCCGTCGAGAAGAACACGATCCGGCCGTCGGGCGCGCTGGCCAGCAGCGCCGCCGCCTCGGCGCCCGCGACGGTTGTGCACACCAGCGTGAGATCCGGCCGGGCGAGGCCGGCCGCGGCGAGCGACCCTGCGACCGTGAGCGCTTCGCTCACGTCCGCCTTGATCGCCGCGACGGCGGGGTCAAGGCGCCGGGCGCGCTCGAGCGCGTCGGCGGCGATATCGACCGCCGTCACGCGCCCGTCGGCGCCAACCGCCTCGCGTGCGGCAACCAGCGCCAGCAGCCCGGCGTGGCCAGCGCCGAGCACGAGCACATGCCCGCCCGGCCGGGCCAGCGAGCAGGCGTAGGATGCGGCCGGGAACACGTCGAGGACCGAGATCGCGACGTCGAGCTCAAGCTCGTCGCCGACGGTGGCCAGCTGCATCGCACCGGTCACGATCGCGCGCCCTCGCACGGGAACGTGGGTGGTGGTCACGCTGACCGGGCCCACGTGCTCAAGCTCCAGCGGCACGGCGATCAGCGACGCCAGCGGCACGACCAGCTCGCCGACGTGCGCCGGTGACGCGTCGTAGCGCGCACCCGCCCGGCTCAGCCGGCCTGCCAGCACGCCGCCGGAGCCGGTCCACGGGTTCTGCAGCTTGCCGTGCTCGGCCACGATCCGGCCGATCAGCGCCGCGATCTGAGCGGGGTCATCGCCCGAGCGTCGCCGCAGCTCCGCGTAGCTCGTCGAATCGACGCACACAAGCTCGACGTCGATCTCCGCCTCGAACTCGTTGGCGGGCGAGCGCGCATCGACCCGATGGGCGGCGTGAAGGGGAACGCCCCCAGGCTCGATCGCCCGCCAGGCACCCAGGCGCTCCGGATCCGGCCACCAGAGTCCCCGGTCACTGGTCGTGCGCACGAACCCCTCAATACCATGGCGGCCGGACCGTGGGTATGGTCGCGGGGGCCGGACCGTGGGTATGGTCGCGGGCGCGCGCCGACCGGCAGCCCGGCCGACCCGGCGGCCGATTTCATCTGCGACCGTGACCGATTTCCGTCTTGTGGTGACCGACCGGCTCGAACTGAGCGCCACCGACCCCGCTCGTGACCTCGATGGGCTGTTCCCGATCTGGTCTGACCCGGCGAGCTGGGAGCACGCGCCGGAATACCGGCACACGGAGGCGCGGCAGACGCTCGACTGGCTGAGGCGCTCGGCGGCGCGCTGGCGGACCGACGGGCTGAGCTACTGGACGGCGCGCCTGCGGGGAACGGATACCGTCGTCGGCTCGGGCGGCGTGGCGCGACGTGCCACCGGTTCTTGGAACCTGCTCTGGCGCCTCGATCCCAGGCAGCGCGGGCGGGGGCTCGCCACCGAGTTGGGGAGGGCCGCGCTTGACGCGGCGCACGCGGCGGATCCCGGCAGTCCTGTCATCGCGTGGATCCGCTCCAGCAACCACTCGTCGCGACGGCTGGCTGAGAGGCTCGGGCTCGTCGAGCACAGCGAGCGCGTGGATGAATCCGACGGCGTGACCCGCATCCCGTACGCGGACCGCGCGCTGACCTCGCTGCCCTGGATTGGGAGCTGAGTGCCGGGTCCGGCCGCGGAAGCGATTCCGCGGAATCGTGTTGGAGCCGCTCGAGCGACCAGGCCGAGCCTGAGCAGCCGCTCGCGGTTTCTTCTCCCGACCACGGCGACAGATCGTCGTCCTTGCAGCAGCTCGCCCTGAACGGCGCCAGGCACACGAAAAACCCGCTCAAGCGGGGTTTCCTCAAATCAAATCGGGGAGACAGGATTTGAACCTGCGACCGCCCGGCCCCCAGCCGGGTGCGCTACCAGACTGCGCCACTCCCCGTGACGGTCGCCCGATCATACCCGCGTGCCCCGGGCAGGAAGGGGAACCGGGCCGGAGCGGCGCTCAGCCCGCGGCTCGCCGACGGCCCGACCGCTCAGCCAACGGGCCGTCTCAGGAGCGGGCGACGGGAATCGAACCCGCCCTGAAAGCTTGGAAGGCTTTCGTGCAGCCACAACACTTCGCCCGCCAGGACCCCTTATGGTACCGCGCGTCGCGCGGGCATCGAGCGTTGCGCGCCCCGCGCGCGTCTATTCGCCCAGCACCTTGATCACCAGGCGCTTGGGCCGGCGCCCGTCGAACTCGCAGTAGAAGATCTGCTGCCAGGGCCCCAGGTCCAGCCGGCCACCGGTGACCGGGACGATCACCTGATGGTGCACGAGCAGGTTCTTCAGGTGCGCGTCGCCGTTGTCCTCCCCGCCGCGGTGGTGGCGGTAGTCGCCGGGGTCCGGGGCCAGTTGGCGCGCGACGTCGTTGGCGGGCTCAAGCCAGCTGGGCGGAGCCAGCTTGTCCAGCCACTCCAGCACGTCCTCCTGCAGGCCCGGCTCGTCGTCGTTGATCCACACGCCCGCGGTGATATGCAGGGCGCACACGAGGACCAGCCCCTCAGCGACCCCGGACTCCCTCACCGCGCCGGCCACGTCGTCGGTGATCCGGATGAACTCGCGGCGGCGCTCGGTGCGGAAGGTCCGGTAGACGGTGTGGGAGACCAAGGGACGGCGGCACCGTGGTCGTGTGCATCAGGCGCCAGCGGGGGACCGAGGAATCGAACCTCGAGCCAGGGTTTTGGAGACCCCGATGTTGCCGTTACACCAGTCCCCCTGGAGGCGGACCATGCTAGCGATCGCCGCGCTCTCGTCGACGCGGGGTCCGATGCGGGCGGAGGGAGTCGAACCCCCACGGGCCTTCGCCCACCGGCACCTAAAGCCGGCGTGTCTACCGTTTCACCACGCCCGCGACGCCTCGATTGTGAGGCACGCGGCCGCGTCGTGCCCCCACGCCGGCGCTATCGTCGCGACGTGCCCGCGCGCACGGTCACTCCGGGGTACGTGGTCGTCCACCCAAACCGCGAGCGGCCCTCCTGCCGCCGGACGCGACTGCTGGTCGTCGCCGCACTGGTCGCCTCCGCGGCGCTGATCCTCACGATCACGATCGGCGGCTGGAGCGAGCTTCAGGGCTTGCGGCCGGTGGACCTGGCATGGGCGGCCGTCTACCTGCTGCTCGCGTTTCACGCTGGCAGGTGGGCCCGCGGACCGCTGCCGATCGCGGCCGTGCTGGCCTGCCTGCTGCTCGCCTTCTCGGCGATCTCGATCCTCGGCCTCGACGGGACCAGCTGGTTTGCGCGGCGCTCCGCGGGCTATGCGCCAGCCCGGGCGCTGCTGGGCGGCGCGGGCCTGTCCGATACGGCCCTGGGGGTCCTCACGCTCGCGGTGATCTTCGTGCAGGCGCTACTCGCCGCAGCGGCGATGGTCGGCTTCTCGCAGCGCTGGAGCATGGAGCTTGAGGTTCCCGCACAGGCGCCCGCGGGCACCGCCGGCGAACGACGGGCCGCGGCGTGATCCTCGCACCGGTGACGAGGACCTGGATGCTCGTTTGCTGGGGACCTGGAGCACGATCGGGAAGCGCTTCGGCGCGCGCGAAGCCGGATCAGCTGGGCGTGCAGGTGTAGCCGCCATCCACCTGCCAGGTTCCGTCGCCGCCCCTGACGGCATATAGGACGCTCCTGTGGGAGGCGAGCGTCGCGCCGCCCCGGTTCTCGTTCTTCAGCCTCCATCCGCTCTGAGGGATGCCGCGTATGCCGCCGTGTGTGGCAAACCATCTGGCGGCCGCGACCGGGGTGGGCCGTCCGCCTCGGTCTCGGACGAGGCTGAGCTCAAAGCCGGTGCGCCTCGGGCAAGCGCCACGGGCGCGGGCTGCCCTCGTCGCGTTTGCCTGCTGACTTGATCCTTCCGCCGCGAGGCCCGACCCGCATCCAGCCAGCGCCAGCGTGCTCGCGGCGACACATCCGAGGGTTCGCATCCGCGTCCGCAGTGGCATCTGCACCGAGGCTGCGGCCGAGCACAGGTCCTCGTCACGCATGAGCTCGCGCCCGGTCGGCGACGGGGCGAAGCGAGCTGCGCTGCTGGGCGACGGCAGCATCGCGATACGGGGGAACAGCCCCGCATACGGCGGGTGGGATTCGAACCCACACGTCCCGGGGGACAGCGGCTTTTGAGGCCACCGTGTCTACCTTTCCACCACCGCCGCGAGGCCGCTCAGTCTAGGGCCCCGCGCGGGGCGGATCGCCTCAGGCAGGCAGGCCCTCAGGCCCGCCGACCAGCTGCGCGAGCTGGTCGACGAGCGCCGGCGGCGCGGCCAGGAGGCCCTCCGGACCGTCCTCGCCGGGCTCAAGGCGCCGAACGGCCAGGCCGGCTCGCGCCGCGATCAGCGCCCCCGCCGCCCAGTCCCAGGGCTTGAGGCCGCGCTCGTAGTAGGCGTCCACACGGCCGCAGGCGCACCAGGCGAGGTCCAGCGCCGCCGCGCCCGCCCGGCGGATGTCCCGTACTCGCGGCAGAACGCGCACGAGCAGGCGCGCCTGGCGGGCGCGCAGGGCGGCGTCGTAGGCGAAGCCCGTCGCCACCAGCGCGCGATCAAGCTGCGCGCAGTCCGACGCGGTGATCGCCGTGCCGTTCAAGGTCGCCGGCCCCGAGCGGGTGGCCGCGAACGCCTCGTTGCGCACCGGGTCCAGGACCACCGCAGCAAGCGCCCCTGCCGCGTCCTCGCAGGCGATGCTGACGGCGAACTGCGGCAGGCCGAAGAGGAAGTTGATCGTCCCGTCCAGCGGGTCGATCACCCATCTAAGCGCGCCGGCGCCGCTCGCGCCCCCCTCCTCGGCCAGGAGCGCATCCTGCGGCCGGCGCTCGGCCAGCAGCCGCCTGATCGCCGCCTCGGCGGCGAGGTCCGCGTCCGATACGAGGTCGGTCGGGGTGCTCTTGGCGCGAACGCCCTCGCGGGCGCCGCCGAATCGCTCCAGCAGCTGCGCGGCCCCCGCCCGCGCCGCATCGAGCGCCAGCCCCAGGAGCTCGTCCTCGCCGGGGACGGCGGCCGCGGGTGCTGGGCGGGCGCGCGGCACGCGCCGCCTCCCCTGCGTTGGCTCCGGTGCGCGCACGCATCGGCAGGCTACAACGCCCGCGAGCGCCGGCAGACGCGGTTTGCCAGCCCTGCAACCACCGGCGCGCGCGGTCCAGGCCGAGCGAGTACGGCCGGCGGCTCCCGGACCTGCAGCCACCGGCGCGCGGCGGGCGGGCAGAGCCGCATAGACTCCCGCCCCGTGCCAGACCCAGACGCCCGGGGCGCCAGCGCGAGCGCGCCCAGCCAGGAGCCCCCCGCGCCACCGGGTGCGGTCGCGATCGTCGGTGGCACCGGCGCGCTGGGGTTCGGCCTGGCCCTCAGGCTGGGTCGCGCCGGCGTCGCCGTCACGATCGGCTCGCGCGACAGCGCTCGTGCGCGCGCTGCAGCGGACCGCGCGCGCGAGCTCGTCGCCAGCGGCGTGTTCCGCGGCGCTGAGAACGCCCTCGCCGTGCAGGGCGCCGAGATCGTGGTGCTCAGCGTCCCGTTTCGCTCCCAGGCCGAGACCGTGGGCGGGCTTGCGGACGCGCTCGCGCCGGGGACGCTCCTGATCGACGCCACCGTGCCGCTGGCCACGGCGGTCGGCGGGCGGCCGACGCGTACGATCGGGGTCTGGCAGGGGTCGGCGGCCCAGCAGGCGCAGGAGCTCGTGCCGGACGGCGTTCGCGTCGTATCCGCCCTGCACACGGTGTCCGCGGAGCTGCTCGCCGACTTGGATCACGCGCTTGACGAGGACGTGCTGCTGTGCGGCGACCGACGGGCCGACAAGGCGCGCGCGTCGGCGCTGCTGGCGCGGATCGAGGGCCTGCGCCCGGTCGACTGCGGGCGGCTTGAGATGGCGCGCTTCCTCGAGCAGCTGACGCCGCTGCTGATCTCGATCAACGTGCGCCACAAGGTCAGAGCCGGGATCCGGATCACCGGCCTGCCGGCGTGAGCGACGACCCGGCCCCGGTGGTCGTGCTCGCGGGCGGGACCGGCGGTGCGAAGCTCGCGCGCGGCATGCTCGACGTCGTCGGCGACGAGCGCCTGGTGGTGGTCGCAAACACGGGCGATGACATCCGCATCCACGGCGCCCACGTCTCGCCAGACCCGGACCTGATCTGCTTCTGGCTGGCCGATCTGATCGACGACCGGGGATGGGGGCTGCGCGGGGACACCTTCGCGGTCATGGAGGGGCTGCGGGCGCTGGGCGTGGAGGTGTGGTTTCAGCTCGGCGACCGGGACCTCGCGATCGGCCTGGAGCGGGCCCGCGCGCTGGACTGCGGCGAGCGGCTGACCGCGGTCCAGGCGCGGATCGCCGCGGCGCTCGGCGTGCGCGCGCGCGTGCTGCCGATGAGCGACCTGCCCGTGCGAACCCGCGTGCTGGCCGGCGACCGCTGGTGGCCGCTGCAGGAGTTCATGATCGTGCGGCGCGGCCGCGGCCCGGTTCTCGACGTTGACTTTCGCCACGCGCGCGCCGCCCCCCCGACGCCCGAGGTGCTCGGCGCGCTCGCGGGCGCCCGCGCGATCGTGATCGGCCCGTCCAACCCGTTCATCTCGATCGGGCCCATCCTCGCGCTGCGCGGCGTGCGCGAGGCGCTGCGAGACTCGCCCGCCCCGGTGGTGGCGGTGTCGCCGCTGGTCGGCGGCCGGGTGATGAAGGGCCCAACCGCGGAGTTCATGCGCTGGGCAGGCCGGCCGCTGAGCGCGGCGGGGATCGCCGGCTGCTACGAGGGCCTGATCGACGGGCTGGTCGCGGACGAGCCCTGCGACGGGCTCCCGCTCCTGCGCTGCGACGTGCGGCTGGACGATCCCGCCTCGCGGCGGACGGTGGCTGAGCGAACGCTTGAGTTCGCGCTCGCCCTGGCCGCCGGCCGTCCGAGCCAGCGTGTGCAATAGCCTGCAGCGGCCATGACCACCGTCGCCGTGCTCCCGATCAAGGCGCTTGACTCGGCCAAGCGCAGGCTCGCGGATGCGCTGGATGCGGGCACGCGGCGCGCGCTGGTGCAGGCGATGTTCGCCGACGTGCTGGTCGCGCTGCGCCGCTGCGCGCTCCTTCACCGCGTCGTCGTGGTCTCCGGCGACCACGGGGCGCAGCGGATCGCCGGCGGCTACGGCGCGCTCGTGGTCGGCGACCGGGATCGCGGGCACAACGCGGCGGCGGCAGCCGGGGTCTCGGAGGCGCTGCGGCTGGGCGCCCAGCGCGTCCTGCTGGTGGCGGGCGACTGCCCTTTGATCGATCCGGCGCAGGTCGACGAGCTGCTGGCGGCCGACTGCGAGCCGCCCTGCGTGGCGATCGTGCCGGATCGCCACGGCGACGGTACGAATGCGCTGCTGATCGCGCCACCGGATGCGGTGAGGACCTCGTTTGGGCCCGGCAGCCACAACCGCCACCACCAGCAGGCGGCGGCCGCGGGCGTGGCGGCGCGGACCGTGCACGTCCCCGGGCTGGCGTTCGACGTCGACACGCCCGACGACCTGGACGCCGTGCGCGAGCTGCTGGAGCGCACGCGCGGAGGCGCGGCACACACGCGCGGGATGCTTCGGCAGCTGTCGCGCAGCCTCGCCTAGCGCCACCGTGTCCGCGACGATCACCGCCACGGCGCTGGCCGGCATCCCGGAGGTCCGCGCCGGCGATGAGCCGGCCGCGCTGCTGGCGGCGGCGATGCCGGCCGGCAGGCCGCTGCCCAGCGACGTGCTGGTGGTCGCCCACAAGCTGATCTCAAAGGCCGAGGGCCGCACCAGACGGCTGTCCACGGTCTCTCCCGGACCCAGGGCGCGCGAGCTCGCGGCCGAGCTTGGCCGCGACCCGCGCCACGTCCAGGTGGTGCTGGATGAGACGCTCGAGGTTCGCCGCGCCGAGCGAGGCGTGCTGATCGCGGTAACCCGGCACGGCTTCGTGTGCGCCAATGCGGGCGTCGACGCCTCAAACGCGCCCGACGACGACACGCTGATCCTGCTGCCGGCCGACCCGGACCGCTCGGCGCGGCGGCTGCGCGCCGGCCTGCGCGAACGGCTCGGCGTGGCGCCGGCGGTCGTGGTCACCGACTCCTTCGGCCGCGCGTGGCGCCATGGACAGTGCGACCTGGCGATCGGCTGCGCGGGGTTGGCGCCGTTGGACGACTGGCGCGGTCGCTCGGACGCCCGCGGGCGCGTTCTGCGGGCCACGGCGATCGCGGTCGCCGACGAGCTGGCCGCAGCGGCGGATCTCGCGCGCGCAAAGGACGGCATGCAGCCCGCGGTGCTGATCGCCGGCGCCGGCCGCCACGTCACCGACGATGACGGCCCCGGGATCGCCGTGCTCCTGCGCGGCCGCGACCAGGACCTGTTCACCTGAGTGGCTTGCGGCGCCTGAGAGCCCGCAGCGCCTGGCACCCGGGGGGCTCGGACCGCGTGGCACCCCGGGGGCTCGGAGCGCGACGGCTCTCAGCGCCTGATGGCCGCGACCAGGCGCTCCCAGTTTCCCGACGCGATCCGCTCGCGAGCCTCGGGCGCGAGCTGCGCCTGCGCAAGGAACGCGCGCGCCGCGCCGCCGCCCGCCAGGCGGAACGGGTAGTCGGTGGAGAACATGATCCGCTCGGGGCCCAGCACCTCAAGCGTCCAGCGCAGGTAGCGCTCGCTGAACATCCCGCTGGGGGTCACGTACACGTTGGCGCGCATGTACTCGTGCAGCGAGCGCTCCCGGCCGGCCTGGGCCAGCAGCGGCTCGACGCGCTCCAGGTAGAACAGCACCACCTCGCCCCAGTGGCCGGTGATCAGCGCAAGCGACGGGAAACGGTCGAACACGCCGCCGAGCGCGAGGCGAAGCAGCTGGATCCCGGCCTCGTAGTGCCAGCCGATCCCGAAGGTCGCGAACGCCTGATCGAGCTCCTCGCCGAAGCCGGAGTAGTAGGCCTCGCGCACGCTCGCGCGCGGCACCCCCGGATGCAGGTAGATCGGAGCCCGCAGATCGGCCGCCACCTCGAAGATCGGCCACATGTCGGGGTGGTCGAGGTTCTTCTCAAGCGTGCGCCCGAACAGGTGCGCCCCGTGGAGGCCGAGCTCGGTGACCGCGCGGCGCAGCTCTTCAGCCGCGCGCGGCGGGTCGGAGGTGGCCAGCGTGGCGAAGCCCTGGTAGCGATCTGGATGGGCGCGCACGGCCTCGGCGATGGCGTCGTTGACGATCGCCTGCAGGCGCACGGCCGCCGGCGGCGCGAGCGTCTGCAGGCCCGGCTCAGACAGCGACAGGACCTGGACGTCGACGCCGCAGTCGTCCATCATCGCCAGCCGCTCCCGGCCCAGGTCAGCCAGGCGTCGCGAGAGCTCCCGCGAGCGCAGCCCCGGCAGCGGGCGCGCCTCGGCCGCGTCAGGGGAGACGATCGCCGCCTCCACATCGGGGTGCATGAAGTGCTCCTCGATCGCGACGACGCGCATCCGCTGCCCCCTGCTGGCTCAGCCGCCGCCCGCGGCCGCCGCGGGCTGCGCGGGGCCGGCGCCGACCGCCCCCGCCTCCGGATCCGCGGCCGGGCGCACGGGGGCGCCGAGCGCGTGAAAGCCGCCGTCGACGTGCACGATCTCGCCGCTGATCCCCTGCGAATGCTCTGACAAAAGCCAGCAGATCGCCCGCGCGACCGGCGCCGGGTCCCCGACGTCCCAGCCCAGCGGGGCCTGCCGGCGCCAGAGGTCGGCCAGCTGCGCAAAGCCCGGGATCCCCTGGGCCGCGACGGTCTCAAGCGGCCCGGAGGAGACGAGGTTCACGCGCACGCCGGCGGGCCCGAGGTCGCGGGCCAGGTAGCGGCACACCGACTCGAGCGCCGCCTTGGCGACCCCCATCCAGTCATAGATCGGCCAGGCAACCGAAGCGTCGAAGTCCAGCCCCACGATCGAGCCGCCGGGGCCCATCAGCGGCGCCAGGGCCGCGGCGAGCGCCTTGAGCGAGAAGGCGCTGGTCTGAAAGGCGGCGAGCGCGCTCTGCGCCGGGGTCTGCATGAAGCGTCCACCGAGCGCGTCCGCCGGCGCGAACGCGATCGCGTGCAGCACCCCGTCCACGCCGCCCCACCGCTCGGCGACGGCGCCCGGCAGCGCGTCGAGGTCGGCCTCGCTGTTGACGTCCAGCTCCAGCACGTCCACCGGCGTCGGCAGCCGCCTTGCGGCGCGCTCGGTCATTCGCCGCGCGCGGCCGAAGCTGGTCAGCAGCACCTCCGCGCCCTCGCGCTGAGCGTGCTCGGCCGCGTGGTAGGCGATCGAGTCCCTGGTGATGACGCCGGTGATCAGCAGGCGCCGGCCGGCGAGGATCACGCCCGCTCTCCGGACGCGGCGAACGTCCGCAGCGCCGACGCGAGCCGGTCGCGCGTCTGGGCGGGCTCGATGATCTCATCGACGTACCCCTCGGCGGCCGCGCTGCGGGCTTGCAGGTGGGCCTCGGCGTAGGCGGCGGCGAGGCGGTCGCGCTCGGCCTCGGGGTCGGCGGCCTCGCGCAGCTGCCGGCGGTTGACGATCCCGACCGCCGCGCGGGCGGCCATGATCCCAAGCTCCGCGGCTGGCCAGGCGAGCACCAGGTCGGCCCCCAGGTCCCGGGAGTTCATCGTGATGTACGCCCCGCCGTAGGCCTTGCGGATCACGACGGTCAGCTTCGGGACCCTGGCGGCGGCGAACGCGCGCACCAGGGAGGCCCCGTGGCGGATCACTCCCGCCTGCTCCTGCCTTGAGCCGGGCATGAACCCCGGGGTGTCGACGAGCGCCACGAGCGCCAGCCCGAAGTCGTCGCAGAAGCGCACGAACCTCGCCGCCTTCTCGGACGCCTCGGCGTCCAGCACGCCGCCCAGGTACCGCGGCTGGTTGGCGACGATCCCCACCGGGCGGCCGTCGATGCGCGCCAGCGCCGTCACGACGTTGCGGGCCCACCGCGGGCACAGCTCGATCACCGAGCCCGCGTCGACGATCGCGCGCATCGGCTCGCGAATGTCATACGCGCTGCGCGACGCCGAGGGCACCAGCGCGCCCGGGTCATCCTCCTCCGGGGCGACCGGCACCGAGCACGGCACCGGCATGCCGGCGGCGGACGGCAGGTATGAGAGCAGCTCGCGCACGCGCAGCGCGGCGGACAGCTCGTCGGCCTCCACCAGGTGGCAGACGCCGTTTCGCTCGTGGACCTGCGGGCCGCCGAGCGTGGCGGCGTCGATCTCCTCGCCCAGCGCCTCCCGCACCACCCCCGGGCCGGTGAGGAACATCGCGGCGTCGCGGGTCATGACGATCAGATCGGTCAGCGCCGGCGAGTAGGCGCCGCCGCCCGCCGACGCGCCGGAGACGATCGAGATCTGGGGCACGATCCCGTTGAGCGCAACCGTGTGGCGGAAGATCGACCCGTAGCCGGCGAGCGCCGCGGTGCCCTCCTGCATGCGCGCGCCGCCCGATTCGACGAACCCGACCACCGGGATCCGCGCGCGCGCGGCGATCGACAGCACCCTCACGATCGTGTCCGCGTGGCGCTCGCCCAGCGAGCCGCCCAGGAAGGCTCCGTCCTGCGCGTAGCAGGCGACCGGCCGGCCGTGGACCGAGCCGGTGGCGCCGACCACGCCGTCGCCGTCGATCGCGCGCTCGCCCAGGCGCGCCGAGCGCGCCAGCGAGCGCAGGACCCGCAGCGACCCGGGGTCGCACAGCGCCTCAAGGCGCTCAAGCGGCGACAGCCGCGCCGGCGTGTCGCGCAGCAGCGTGGCGCTCACTCCGCGGCCCTCCTGATCGCCAGAACCACGTTGTGCCCGCCGAACGCGAACGAGTTTGACAGCGCCAGCGGCCGGTGGCCGTTGGCCGGCGGCAGCGGGCGCGCCTCGCCGGGCACGTAGTCGAGGTCCAGCTCGGGGTCTGGGACCTCGAGGCCGAGCGTCGGCGCGATCACCCCGGTCATGAGCGTGCGGACCGTCGCGACCGCCTCGACCGCGCCGGCGGCGCCGAGCGTGTGGCCGATCGCGGACTTGGTGGAGCTGATCGGCACGCGGCGCGCGTGCTCGCCCAGCGCAAGCTTGAGCGCCGCGGTCTCGGCGGCGTCGTTGAGCGGCGTGGACGTCCCGTGCGCGTTGACGTAGTCGACCTCCTCGGGGGCGGCGCCGGCGTCGCGCAGCGCGAGCTCGATCGCCCGCGCCGCGGGGCCTCCGCTGGGCTCGGGCGCGGTGATGTGGTGGGCGTCGGTGGTCGATCCGTAGCCGGCCAGCTCGGCGAGCACCTCGGCGCCGCGCTCGCGGGCGGCCTCGCGCTCCTCCAGGACGAGCACGCCCGCGCCCTCGCCCATCACAAAGCCGTCGCGGCGCAGATCGAACGGCCTTGAGACGCCGCTCTCCGAGAGCGCCTGCATGGAGCGGAAGCAGGCGATCCCGAACCGCGTCAGCGACGCCTCCGCGCCACCGCAGACGACCGCGTCGGCGTCCCCGTACTGGATCATGCGCATCGCCGAGCCGATCGCGTGCGCGCCGCTGGTGCAAGCGGAGACGACGCCGAAGCTCGGACCGCGCAGCGAATGGCGGATGGTGATCGCGGCCGCGGCGGCATTGGGCATGTACAGCGGGATGCCCAGCGGCGAGACCGCGCGCTCGCCGCGCTCATGCATCAGGATCACCTGGCTTTCGATCGTGGTCTGGCCCCCGATCCCGGTGGCGATCACGCAGCCCACGCGGGTGGGGTCGTAGGGGAGCGCGCCCGTCCAGCCGGCCTGCGCGATCGCCTCGTCGGCGGCGACCACCGCCAGCTGCGAGAAGCGGTCGAGCCTGCGGGACTCCTTGAGCGACAGGTGCTCGGAGGCGTCGAAGGCGCTGCAGGGCGCGAGCCCGTCGACGATCCCCAGCTCGCCCGCCGCCCAGCGGTCGTGCAGCGTGGCGGCTCCAAGCCCCAGCGGCGTCACCGCGCCGATGCCGGTGACCACCACCTCCCGTGTCTGCCGCGGCGGCGCCATCACCCCGCCCTGGCGACGATCAGGTCGATCGCGTCGCCGACCGTGCGCAGCTCCTTCATGTCCTCGCCCTTGAGCACGACCCCGTACTCGTCCTCGACGACCTGCGCCAGCTCGACGAGGTCAAGCGAGTCGATATCCAGCTCCTCGAAGGTGGCCTCCCGGGTGATCTGGCTGCGATCGGGCCCGAAGCTCGCGAGCGTCTCGATCACGCGGCTCTCGACCTGCTCGGTTGTGACTGACATCTCTGCTCCTGTTCGCGTTCGTTGTTGGGTTTGAGCGGCGGCGTGACCCTCGGCTCACGCGGCCAGGCCGCCATCGACGGACAGCACCGCGCCCGTCACGTAACTGGCCTCAGGGGAGGCTAGGAAGCGCACGCAGGCCGCCACCTCCTGCGGGGTGCCGGCCCGTCTGGCCGGGACCTGCGCCAGCAGCTCCGGTGAGACCCCGGCGGTCATCTCGGTGTCGATCCAGCCGGGAGCGACCGCGTTGATCGTGATCCCGCGGCGCGCCACCTCGACGGCCGCGGTTCGCGTCAGCGCGATCAGCCCGGCCTTGGCGGCCGCGTAGTTGGCCTGGCCGGGGTTGGCTCTGAGCGCCACCACCGACGCGACGTTGACGATCCGGCCGAAGCGGGCGCGCATCATCGACCGAAGCGCCCGGCGCGTCAGGCGAAACGCGGCGGTCAGGTCGGTCTCGATCACCGCGTCCCATGCCTCGTCGGTCAGCGCGGGCGCGAGATCGTCGGCGGTGATGCCCGCGTTGTTGACGAGCGCCAGCACCGGGCGGTGAAAGTGCTCCTCCACGGCGCCCAGCAGACCGTCCGCGGCGGCGGGGTCCGCGACGTCGCCGTGCACCGCGAAGGCGCTGCCGCCGGCGGCCGTGATCCTCTCCACCACCGCCTCCGCCTCGCGGCGGCCTGAGCGGTAGTTGACCCCCACCGCCCATCCATCGGCGGCCAGAGCGCCCGCGATCGCCGCCCCGATCCCGCGCGAGGCGCCGGTCACCAGCGCGCAGCCGTCCGCCCGTCCGTCAGCCACGCGCCACCTCCCCCCACTCCAGGACCGCTCCCCCCCAGACAAAGCCGGCTCCGAACGCGGCCAGGGCGACCCTGGCGCCCGGGAACAGGCGCCCGTCGGCAACCGCGGTCGCCAGCCCGACCGGCAGCGTCGCGGCCGAGGCGTTGCCGAAGCTCTCGATGCAGTCGACGATGCGCTCGCGCTCGACCCCGAGCCGCTCGGCGACCGCGCGGGTGATGCGGGCGTTGGCCTGGTGAAAGACGAACAGGTCGACGTCGCCCAGCGCCAGCCCGGCGCCCTCCACGGCCTCGACGGTGGCCTGGGCCATCCTCGCCACCGCGTGGCGGAAGACCTCCTGGCCGTCCATGCGAAGCAGCCGCTCTTGGTGGGTCGCATGCAGGGTGCTCGCCTGCGACCCGTCGCAGCCGAGCACGATCGCCCCGATCCCGCCGCGGCCGCCGCCTCCCGGGCCCACCACGGCGGCGCCAGCGCCGTCGGCGAACAGCGGCGCGGTGCGCGGATCGCGCCAGTCGGTGATCCTGCTGACTAGATCGGCGCCGATCACGAGCGCGTGGCGCGCGCGCCCGCACTCGATCTGGGCCGTCGCCTGCGCAAGCGCCACCAGGAACGCGGCGCACGCGGCGCCGACGTCGAACGCGCCCGCGCGCCGGGCGCCGAGCGCGTGGGCGACGATCGGCGCCGCGTTGGGCGTCAGCTCATCCTGGGTCATGGTCGCGACGAGCACCAGGTCGAGGTCCTCGCCGCCGAGCCCGGCCGCCGCCAGCGCCGCGGCGCCCGCTGCGGCGGCGTAATCGCTGAGGCGCTCCCCGTCCCGGGCGCGCGGCCGCTCGCGGATCCCCGTGCGCGCCAGGATCCACTCCTCGGAGACCCCGAGCGTGCGACCGAGCTCGGCGCTCGTCAGGCGATCAGGTGGAAGCTGAGCCGCGACCGAGAGGATCGCCGCCGCGCCGACCGCCCGCATGGCCCCGGCAGCCGCCGTGGACGAGCGCACGGACCCGGACACCGCGGCGGTCGGCCGCTCCAGCAGCCCCGCCTCAGGCATTGACCAGCTCCACGTCGCGCAGGGTCCGCTTGGCCAATCCCGACAGGACCCGTCCTGGCCCGACGTCGACGAAGCGCTCGGCGCCGAGATCGCGCAGCGCCAGCAGCGTCTCGCGCCAGCGCACCGGCATCGTCAGCGCGTCCGCCAGCTCGCGCCGGGGGTCGGCGAACGGGCGCGCGGTGACCGCCGACACCACGGTGGCGCGCGGCTTGCGAAACTCGACCCGCTCGAGCGCGCGCTCGAACTCCGGCAGCGCCGAGGCCATCATCGGCGAGTGAAACGCGCCGGTCACGTCGAGCTGCATCGCGCGCAGGCCTAGTCGCCGCGCGTGCTCGGCGGCGTCGCCCAGCCGCGAGCGCGCGCCGGAGAGCACCACCTGCTGGGGGGAGTTGTCGTTGGCGACCGTGAGCCCGTGCGCCTGGGCGATCTCGCCGGCACGCTCGGAGGCGCCGTCGCCGAGCACGGCGACCATCCCGCCCTCCCCGGCGATCCGCCCGGCCCGCTCCATCAACCGCCCCCGCAGCACCACGAGCGCCAGCCCGTCGCGCTCGTCAAGCGCGCCGGCGGCGACCAGCGCGGCCAGCTCGCCGAGCGAGTGGCCCGCCATCAGCTCGGCGCTTGGCCGGCCGAGCTCCTCCCATCCGGCGAGGCTGGCGCAGAAGATCGCGGGCTGGGCGAAGTCGGTGCCGTCCCCCGCACGCGGGAAGGGGTCCTCGCCGACCATGCCCGCGACGAGCTCGAGCAGGTCCGGGCGCACGCGCGCCACAAGCTCGCGCATCTGCGGCGTCTGGCTGCCCTGGCCGGGAAACAGGATCGCCGTCTTGGCCATCAGCTATGGGTTGCGGCACGCGGCCGCCGGCTCGCGGGACGAGTCATGCTGCGCGAACGTACGCCGGCGCACGCGCGCGGGTACAGCCGCGGCGCGCACTTCCCCCCGTTCGGGGGGAGCGGCCACGCGGCTTGGCATGAACGGGCGGTCGGGCCGGCGGCTAGGCTGCCCATCGACAGCCGTGAGCCTCCCGTCCCCCAGCCCCGACACCGCCGCGCTGATCACCGGCGCCTCGGGCGGGATCGGGGCGCAGATCGCGCGCGAGCTCGCCGCGCGCGGCCACGGCCTGGTGCTGGTGGCCCGCCGGCGCGAGCGGCTGTCGGCGCTCGCCCGCGAGCTGGCCGCCGAGCACGGGGTCCGCGTGGAGACGATCGCCGCCGACCTCGCCCGCCCCGTGTCCTTGACGCGGATCGAGCGGCGGCTGGGCGACCTGGGGCTGGAGGTCTGCATCCTGGTCAACAACGCCGGCTTTGCGACCGGAGGGCCCTTCCACGAATCCGACCCCAAGCGCGAGCTCGAGCAGGTGCGCGTTCTGGTGGAGGCGGTCGTGGCGCTGACGCGCTCGTTCGTGCCCGGGATGGTCAGGCGAGGCGAGGGCGCTGTGCTGAACGTCGCCTCGACCGCCGGGATGCAGCCGCTGCCCCACTGCGCCGGCTATGCGGCGGCCAAGGCCTACGTGCTGAGCTTCTCAGAGGCCCTTCACCAGGAGCTGCGCGCCGCCGGCGTCACGGTCACGGCGCTGGCGCCAGGGCCGGTGGCCACCGACTTCTGGCGCACAGCCGGCTGGCGCGTGGGCGGGGACGCCTTCGAGCGGGTGGTGCCCCGGCCTGCATGGGTGAGCGCGCGCACGGCGGCGCGCGCCGGCGTCGAGGGCCTTGACCGCGGAAGCCGGGTGGTGGTGCCGGCGCTGCCGGTGCGCGCCGGGATGCTGGCCGCCCGCTGTGTGCCAAACGCGGTCAAGCTCCCGGCGCTTGAGTGGGTGATGAGGCGCCGGTGAGCGGGCCAAGCCGCGGCACCGTTGGGATGCCCGGCAGCGATCAGGCCAAGCCGCGGCACCGTTGGGATGCCCGGCAGCGATCAGGCCAAGCCGCGGCACGGTTAGGATGCCCGGCAGCGATCAGGCCAAGCCGCGGCACGGTCAGGATGCCCGGCAGCGATCAGGCCAAGCCGCGGCACGGTTAGGATGCCCGGCAGCGATCAGGCCAAGTGGAGGGTATGAATGGCGGGCAGAGCCATCTACACCGCGCGTGCGACGGTCACCGGCGGACGAGAGCGCGGCCACGGCCGCACAGACGACGGCGCGCTGGACGTGATCCTCCGCGCGCCCGGTGCCCAGGAGCGGGGAACGAATCCCGAGCAGCTGTTCGCCGTGGGTTACGCGGCCTGCTTCGAGGGCGCGCTCGGCGTCGTGGCGCGGCGCGAGCGCGTGGAGCTCGGTGAGGTCTCGATTGACGCGTCGGTCAGTCTCGTGAGCAGCGAGGAGCGCGGCTTCAACGTGGCAGTCGGCCTCGACGTGACCCTGCCGGGCGTCCCCGATCCCGCCCGGGCCCGGGAGATCGTCGCGGCCGCGCACGAGGTCTGCCCGTACTCCAACGCCACTCGCGGCAACGTCGAGGTGACGCTGACCGCCAACGGGCAGCCCGTCTGAGCGCCCGGGGCCCGCGGTCCGCGGCGCGCGGCCTCCGATCGCCGGTCCAGCGCCGCCGGGCGCCGCCCCCGGTCCCGCGCCCGCGGCCGCCGGTTCGAGCATCAGCGGTCGCCGGTTCGAGCATCAGCGGTCGCCGGTTCGAGCACGAGCCGCCGCGCCTCCGGGCGCGGCGAGGCGCCCGTCCCGGGCACGGCGAGGCGCCCGTCAGGAGAGGAGGCCGATGCGCTGCGCCCGCTGCACCGCCTCGGCGCGGTTGCGCGCCTGCAGCTTGCGGTAGACGGCGCTCGTGTGCTCCTTGACCGTGTGCGGGGAGAGGTACAGGCGCGCCGCGATCTCCCGGTTGGTCGACCCCGCCGCGATCAGCCCCAGCACCTCCCGCTCGCGCTCCGTCAACAGCGGCGCCGGCTGCTCGGCGGTCGGCTCGAACACGGTCATGCCCGAGCCGACCATGCGCACGGCACGGGCCACCTCGCGCGCATCCCAGTCCTTGGAGACAAATCCGGAGGCGCCGGCCGCCCGCGCCGCGGCGGGCGACATGCGCCCGGCCCCGGAGATCAGCAGCACGCGCGTGGATGGCGAGCTGTCGCGGATGGAGCGGCACACGTCGACTCCGGACTCCCCGGCCAAGAACAGGTCGACCAGCGCCACGTCCGGTCTGAGCGACGGCAGCAGCTCGAGCGCCTCGGCCCCGGTGCGCGCCGCCAGGCAGCGCTCCACCCAGGGCTGCTCGCCCAGCAGCACGCGGAAACCCCAGTGCACGACGTCGTGGTCGTCGACGACGAGCACGCGCAGGCGCCGCTGTCCTGAGGCGGTGGCCCCCGCGGCCGCTGACGGCGCGCCCGTCACCGGCTGCGCCCCGCCGTCATCACGAGCGGCTCTCCAGCGGCACGACCAGCCGCAGGCGCCAGGCTCCGCCGTCCTGGTTGCCGAAATCCACTGTGCCCCCGTGCTGCAGGGCCTCGAAGGCCGCCAGCCTGAGGCCCATGCCAGCGCCGCGCGCTCCGGCCGCCACGCCGTCGTTGCGGACCTCCATCGTGAACGTGTCCTCGTCGCCGCCAACCTCCACTTCGACCCGCGTGGGCGAAGCGTGCTTGGCGATGTTGCGCAGCGCCTCGGCGAGCACCGATTGGGCGAGTGGCTCGATGTCGGGCGGCACCGTCACGCCCTCCGGCCAGGTCACGTGCACCGGTGGCCCGGGGGACTGCACGAGCCGCGCAAGCTCGACCGCCAGCGTGCTGGAGGTCTCGCTGGCGATCGGCGCAAGCGGACGCTCGAGCGCGCTGCGGAGGTCCGACAGCGCCCCCTGAATCTCGGCGGTGCAGCGGTCTCGCTCCTCCCTGTCAAGCGGCTTTGAGGCGCTGAGCGCCAGTGAGACTCCGAACAGCCGCTGCATCACGCGCTCATGGATCTCCCGCGCGAGCTCCAGCCGCTCCCCAAGGCGCCGGTTGCGCTCCTGCTGGCGGGTCGCGTTGCGAGCGGTCGCGACCAGCGCCGCGGTCTTGCCCAGCGTCCACAGAAGGTGCCGCTCGCCGTCGGTGAGCTCAAAGCGGCCTCCTCCACGATCGGCGCAGATCACGCCGTAGGCGCGGCCCGCCGCGCTCAGGGGCGTGCAGACGAGCGTGGTTATCCCGAACAGCCGCGCGTACTCGGGCGGCACCGCGCGCTCGATCTCGTCGGAGACCACCACCACCGAATCCTCGAGCAGCGCCTGCTGGGCGATCGGGACCGAGATCAGCGCGGGCGCGGGCTCGAGCGTGGACAGCTGCGAGAACGAGGTGCCGTAGGAGCCCACCGCATGCACCCGCCGCCGGCCCGCGTCCGCCATGAAGATCGCCGCCCGGCGCATCGTCGTGAGCCTGCAGATCGCCTCGCAGATCCGGTCGTAGAACTCCGTGGAGGAGGTGTCGGTGTCCAGGTCGGCGAGCAGCTCGACGAACACCTCAAGCGGCTCGACGCCGGCAAACAGCGACGGCGGCCGCTCGACGCTGCCCGCGGCGGCGACCGTGGCGTCAGGCGGCCTGGGCCCCGGCGTCCGGGATTGGCCAGTTGCGACGGATCTCATATAGCGTGGTCCGCTCGGCCGCGGGGCGCCCGGCACGGTGCGCGGCGCCGACCAGCTGATGGGGCTCCAGACGCACCCCGTGCGTGGCGCCGGCCATTCGGCTGATGGACTCCTCCATCAGCGTCCCCCCCAGGTCGTTGACCCCCCACTTGAGCGCCTCGGTGGCCAGCGAGAGGCCCATCTTCACCCAGCTGGCCTGAAGGTTGACGATCCCGTCGCCCAGCGCGAGCCTGAAGACGGCGGTGTGCTTCAGGTTCTCGCCGGCCGGGATCTCCTGGATGCCGTGCATGCGCCCCAGGCGCGTGCGGAACGGCACGAACGACAGCGGCACGAACTCCGTGAACCCACCCGTGCGCTCCTGCAGCTCGCGCACCACCAGCATGTGGCGCGCAAGCTCCGCCGGCTGCTCGACATGCCCGAACATCACGGTCGCCGTCGAGCGGATCCCCTCCAGGTGGCAGGCCTGGATGATCTGCACCCACCGGCTGACGGGAAGCTTGTTGGGCGAGATCCGCTCGCGCACGCCGTCGTCGAGCACCTCGGCCGCGGTGCCCGGAGTCGAGCCCAGCCCGGCCTCGCGCAGCCGCGAGAAGACCTCTCGCGCCCCCAGCCCGGAGACGTCGCACATGTGCGCCACCTCCATCGGCGAGTAGGCGTGCAGGTGCAGGTGCGGGGCGACGGACTTGGCGCGGCGCAGCCACCCGAGATAGTCCTCAAGCCCCCAGTCGGGGTGAATGCCGGACTGGATGCACAGCTCCGTCGCGCCGGCCTGCACCGCCTCGGCCACCCGCGCCTCGAAGTCCTCCTGCGACAGCTCGTAGGCCTCGGCCGAGCGCGCGGTGCGCCCGAACCCGCAGAAGGAGCAGCCCACCACGCAGATGTTGGAGATGTTGATGTTTCGGTTGACAACGAAAGTCACCACCTCCCCGGCGACCCGCGCGCGAAGCTCGTCCGCGGCCGCGCGCAGGTCGGACACCACCTGCTCCCTGCTCTCGGAGAACAGCGCCTCAAGCTCCGCGGCGGTCAGCGCGTGGCCATCCCGCGCGCGCTCTATCGCCCGTGGCGCCAGGTCGTTGGGCACACCCAGCACCCGGCGCGCGGCCGAGCCGCGCGGCACGAACGACCAGTAGCGCGAGCGGATCACCTCCAGCACGCGCTCGGACACCCACGCCGGATCGATGAACGAGGGGTACACGCACAGACGCTCGCTCAGCACCCACCCTTCGCGCGCGAGCTGCCGGCGAACGCGGCCGGCGGGCGGGAACGGATGCTCGGGTGACACATGGTCGCCGTTGGCGCTCAGGCCACCGAGGTCGCTTGCCCCCGCCGCCACCAGCTCAGGCCACCAGTCCGACAGGTTCGGCGGCACCTGCACGCCCACATCCGGCATCAACCGCCGCGCTTCGGCAACCAGACGGCGCATGTCGTCCAGCGACACCGGACACGCCCACGACGGCGCCGGCACCCGGGGGCCGTGCCACACGCCGGTGCGCCAGAACGCTCGTGCCGCCTCGGAGGCCACACCCGCGACATCGCGCCCGTAATAGCGCCCATGCGGCACGAAGTTCTGCAGTATCACCTCCTGCAGGTGACCGAACCTCGCGTGCACATCGGCCAGGCACTCAAGCGACGCCATGCGCTCGTCCTCGGACTCGCCGATCCCAACCAGGATCCCGCTGGTGAACGGGATCCTCAGCTCTCCCGCCAGGGTGATCGTCTCAAGGCGCGCCGCCGGATGCTTGGAGGGCGACCCGGCGTGCACCGTGTCCATCAGCCGCTCGGACACCGACTCCAGCATCAGCCCCTGGGACGCGGTCACCTCCCGCAGCCGCAGGAGGTCATCCCGGCCCAGCACCCCCAGGTTGGTGTGCGGCAGCAGACCGCGCTCCAGTGCGCGCTCGCACGCCCACGCGACGTATGACACGAAATCCTCAAACCCGAGCCGCGCAAGCCGCGCCGCGACGTCCGGGTGCTCCTCAGGACGCTCCCCGCACAGCACCAGCAGCTCCTTGGCGCGAAAGCGGGACACCGCGCGATCCAGCAGCGCCAGCACTTCCTCGGGCTCCATCAGGTGCGGCTGATGCGTGACGAACGCGCAGTACTTGCAGTAGCACCTGCAGGTGCGACTCAGCGACAGCGTCACGTTGCGGCTGAAGGTGACGCGCCGGCTCGGGTCTGGCGGGCGGGGCATGCCGGGCGGATTCTACGGCCACGCCCCGCCGGCCCCGGGTCGCGCCCGATCAGCGAGCCCCGCCATATGCTGGCGGGCCGATGCGCGCGAGGCTCAGGTGCTTGCCTGCGAGATGCGTCCCGGGCCCGCTGGGCGCCCGCGCCGGCAAGGCACGTGCCCTGGCGGCCGCAGGCGCGGCGCTCGCGCTCGCGCTGGCGCTCTGCGCATGTGGGAGCACCGCCGCGCGGGCGCTTGAACCCGTGACGCTCGTGCTGGACTTCACGCCCAACCCGGTCCACGTCGGCATCTACACCGCCCTGGCGCGCGGCTACGACCGCGACGAGGGGATCTCGCTGCACGTGATCGCCCCGTCGGCATCGACCGACGCCATCCGGCTGCTTGAGACCGGCAGCGTCGACTTCGCCATCCTGGACATCCACGACCTGGCGATCGCGCGCGAGCGTGGGGAGCCGCTCGTGGGGATCCTTCCGATCGTGCAGGAGCCGCTTGCGGCCGTGATCGCCCAGCCATCGATCGCCAGCCCCCGCATGCTCGCCGGACGCACGGTCGGGATCACCGGCGACCCCTCAGACACCGCGGTCCTGGACTCGATCGTCTCGGGCGCCGGCGGCAACCCGCGCTCGTTGCACACCGTCACGATCGGCTATGACGCCGTGGCCGACCTGCTCGCCGGACGCGTGGCGGCGGCCACCGCGTTCTGGAACGACGAGGGGGTGGCGCTCAGGCTGCGTCGGCCGGGCTTTCGGATCTTCAGGGTCCAGGCCTACGGCGCGCCGTCCTACCCGGAGCTGGTGGTCTGCACGACCGCCGCCCGGCTGCGTGCCGATCCGGGCCTGGCGCGGGCGCTCGTGAGGACCCTCGTGCGCGGCTACGACGAGGCGCTCGCGCACCCGCGACTGGGCCAGCGCGCGCTCGAGTCGCTGGTGCCGGGGCTCAGCCACTCGCTGGACTCAGCCGAGCTCTCCGCCCTGCGGCCGGCGTTCACCGGCCCCGAGGGGCGCTTTGGAGCGATGGACATGGCGCTGCTTGGATCGTGGGCCCGCTGGGAGGCTCGCTTTGGCATCGTGCGCCGCCCCGTCGACGTGGCGGCGGCATTCGACCCGGCCTTCGCGCCCTAGCCGCGCAGCGGCCATGAGCCTCGCAGCGGACCGACGGCCGGGCGGCCGGTGGGCTACTGGGCGCGCAGCGAGCGGAACTCGCGGCGCACGCTCTCCGTCCGCCCCCACATCTGCATGACCTCGGCACGCCCGGTTCGGACCTCGCGAAGCGCGAGCTCGCCCTCGAAGCCCCCCTCGTCGAGCAGTCGCATCGCCAGGCGGACCGCGGGCACCGACGCCGCGTGCCCGAAGCGGTGCGCCACGAGGATTCGCCAGTGCCAATCGTGGCGCGAGTAGGGCTGCGCGTTGCAGGTGACCAGCAGGATCGCCGCATCGACGTAGCGCGACTCGTCGAGGATCCGCAGGTCCAGCTCCAGGTCGGTCCAGTCGTCGGGCAGCGGCTCGAGGATCTCTTCGAAGGCCTGCAGCAGCGAGGGCATCGGTCGCGCAAGCCTAGCGAGCGGCGACGGGTCGGGCCTATCCTCTGCCGGCGTGGCAGCAGCAGACGTCTCCCTCTCCGAGTACCGGGCGGTCAGGGAGGCCTGCGGTCTGATCGACCGCTCCGAGCGCGGCAAGCTGGCGCTCACCGGCGCCGACGCAAAGCCGTTCCTGCAGGGGCAGGTCACCAATGACATCGAGGCGCTTGAACCCGGGAGCGGCTGCTACGCGGCGTTCCTGACCCCCAAGGGCAAGATGCTGGGCGACCTGCGCGTGCTGGACGCCGGCGCGCCGGGCTCCGATCCCGAGCGGCTCGGCCTCGGCGATGACGGCGACGGACCGGGGCAGCTGCTCTTGCTTGACACCGAACGGGTGGCGCTGCAGGGGCTGTTCAACGTCCTGCGCCGCTTCAGCGTCGGCTACGACGTGCAGATCCACAAGCAGACGCTGCAGCGCGGCCTGCTGTCGCTGCTGGGGCCAGCCGCGGCACAGGTGGCGGGCGTGGAGGCGCTGGCGCCCACGGAGGACTCCCACCTTGGCGCGCAGATCGACGGCATCCCGGTGCGAGCGATCCGCACCGCGCTCGGCGTCGACCTGCTCTGCCAAGTAGGCGACACGGATGCGCTGGCGGACGCGCTCGAGCGCCGGGGCGCCGTGCCGATCTCCGAGGCCACCGCGGAGTGCGTGCGCATCGAGCTCGGCCGGCCCCGGTACGGGATCGACCTCGACGACACCGTGATCCCGCAGGAGGCCGACCTCAACGAGCGCGCCGTGTCGTTCACCAAGGGCTGCTACGTCGGCCAGGAGACGGTGGCGCGCCTTTACTATCGCGGCAGGCCCAACCGCCGCCTGCGCGGGCTGAGGCTGGCGGAGCCCGCGTGGACCGGGGCGGAGATCACCTTCGGGGACCGTACGGTGGGCCGGCTGGGGAGCGTCGCGCGCTCCCCGCAGCTGGGCGCGATCGCGCTTGCGATCGTGCGCCGCGAGGCGCCCCCCGGCTCACACGTCAAAGTGGGCGCCGACGGGATCCAGGCCGTCGTGGTCGAGCTTCCGTTCGCAGCCTGAGGCGCGCAGCAGCTGCGCAAGACGCTGCGCCGAGGGGGGCGGCGACAGCAAAAGCTGCGGGGTGTCGGGGTGCGAATCAAGCCAGGTTCCGATGATCCGGACCTCGTCCACCTCGCCGGGCGGCACGTAAGCGCCCAGCGACTTGACCGCCCGCTCGCGGGCGAGCGCTCGCTCGGTGCGCAGCACCAGCTCCTCGAGGCTCGCGAAGCGCCCCCAGTCCACCAGGCGCCCGCCGACCAGCCAGAACGCCTCCGGTGCGCGCCCGCCCGGGTGCGGGGCCAGCACAAGCCGGGGGCGGACGTGCGTGGCCTCGAGCACGCCCTCGAGGCGGCCGAGGATCGCGCGCAGGCGCCCGGCGCGCCGGCGAAGCGCCGCGGCGCGCTCGAACTGCTCGGCCGCTGCGGCCTCGCGCATGCGCCGGTTCACATGCGCGAGCAGCGCCGCAGCCGCCCCGTCCCAGCCGCGCTCGCCGCCGCCAGCCCCACCAGAGGGCGCGCGCGCCCGATCGGGGGTGGGCGGCCGGGGCGCTGAGAACAGCGACAGCGCCAGGTCCAGCTGCCGGCGGTAGAGGTTCGGGTCAAGGTCGCCCAGGCACGGGGACAGGCAGCGCCCCATCTGGCCGTAGGCCGACGGATGCGTCCGGCGCGACAGGCGCCGCCCGCAGTGGCGCAGGCGAAAGAGCGACTCCAGCTGCTCGACCAGCTCGAGGGCAAGCGCACGGCTGCGCAGCGGCCCGATGCTGACCGCGTGGCCGCCGGCGGGCTCGCTGCCCACCTCCAGCACCGGATAGGCGATGTCCAGGCGGCAGCGGATGTAGACCAGCCGGTCGTCGCGGCGCGTCAGCCGCCGGTTGCCCGGCGGGCGCAGCTCCTTGATCAGCCGATTCTCGAGCACGAGCGCGCCAAGCTCGGAGCCCGTCGCGCGGTAGTCCACCACGCGCGCATGCTCCCTCCACGGCGCATCCGGCGCCGACGGCGCGAAGTGGGACCGCGCCCTGCTTCGGATGCAGACCGACTTGCCCACGTAAAGCACGAGCCCGGCGGCGTCGCGGAACAGGTAGACGCCCGGGTCGCGGGGCAGCTCGTCAAAGCGCGGCGCCGGCAGGCGCTCACGCGGAGCGCGCCGAGGCGCCGGCGGCCAGGGCTGGGCCGCGGACCCCGCTGGCGGGCGTGCCCGGCGGCGCCGGGGCGACAGCAACGCGACCGCCTCGCCGACGGTCCCGGCGTGCGCGCACAGGCGCGGCATCAGGGCGCACAGAACCCGGCCGCAGGTCTCGGCGTCGGCGAGCGCCCGGTGCACGCCGCGCACCTCGATCCCCAGCGCGTCGGCCAGCACCGCAAGCCCGCGGCGGCGCTGGAGCGGAAGCAGCGCCCGGGCCATCGCGGCGGTGCACAGCACCGGAGGGTCCGGCCACTCCATGCCCGCGCGGGCGAACGCCAGGCGCAGCACGCGCAGATCAAACGGCGCGTTGTGGGCGACCATCACGCGGCCGGCAAGCATGTCGGCCAGCCGGCGGAGCACCACCTCCGGCTCCGGAGCGGCGTCGACCATCGCCTGCGTGATCCCGGTCAGCCGCTGGATCCCGCGGCGCAGCGGCGCCCGGCAGCGGCACAGCGACGAGAGCCGGTCGTGCAGCTCCCCGCCGCCGACCAGCACCGCCCCGATCTCCGTGAGCTCGCAGTCCTCGCCCGACAGCCCGTTGGTCTCGGTGTCCACGGCCACGAGCTCGGCGCTCGCAAGCGGCGCGTCGAGCAGCGCCAGGTCACGTCCGGCTCTCATCCACGCTCGTGATACGCGCGGCGGCGGACGGCATGCAGGCACGCTTGCACGCGCTCGCCGACAGCCGAGGTGGAGGGCCCGCAAGGCCGACCGGCGCGCCAGCTAGCATCAGAGCGCCCCCTCAGCAAGGAGCGAGCGATGACCGCGACCGACACCGACAGGGAAAGGCTCCTCGAGCTCGAGGACGAGGTGCGCCGGGCGTGGAGCGCCTACAACCAGCGGCTGCGTCTGCTCTCCGGCAAGGAGTATGAGCTGGCCGAGTCCGAGTCCTGGGAGGAGCTGCAGCACGAGCTCAGGCGCGTGGAGCGCGAGCGCGAGCGCCTCGCCGGTCAGAGCGCCGGCTAGCGGGGACGCGCGGGAGGGGCCGGTTGGGCTCGGCGGCCTCCGGGACCTCGCGAAACCGTCTGACCGGACCGGCGGCCGGACAACCGGAGGCCGACGGGCGGCCGGCGGCGGACGGGCGGCCGGCCGCGGCCGGACAAGCTGTGGCGGGCCGGCGGCCGGTGGCGGCCGAACAAGCTGTGGCGGGCGGCCGGCCAGCGGCGGCCGGGCGACCCGCGCTCCCGCCGGCGGCCGCCCTGTCGCTGGCGATCGCGCTGTCGCTCGGCGCCTGCGCGGGCCACTCCCCCCGGCCGGCCTCGCGCCCAAGTCCGCCGCCGGCGATCGACCTCAGCGTGCTGATCTCACCCTCCCGGGTTCTGATCGCGCCGCGGCGCCTCGGCGCCGGACCGGTCGTGCTGATCGTCACCAACCAGTCGCCCGCTGCCCCGTCGCTGACCGTCCGCGCGCCGGGCGGCGCGACGCTCGCCGCCACCGCGCCGATCAACCCGCAGGGCACCACCCGGCTGACGGTCGACCTGCCTCCCGGCACGTACACCGTCGCCGCCCAGGTCGCAGGCGGAAACGACGCGCAGCGCACGCTGAAGCCGCCGATTGAACCCGCGAAGCTGACGGTCGGCGGCGAGCGCGCCAGCGGAGACGACCGCCTGCTGCTCCCCTGAGGCGGACCGCCTGCCGCCGCGCGACGCGGGCGGGCTCCCGGGCGCGCCGGGAGGACGGGTCAGGGTCGGTGGCTGGGTCCGCGCCCATCGCCGGGCTCCCGCGCGCGTCGGGAGGACGGTGCCGTCCCCGGCGGCGGACGGCCCGGTACGATCCCGCAGACCGTCGAGCCCCCAAAGGAGCGCAGGCAGTTGGCAGTCGATTGCAGTCGAGTCGCGGAGGTTGACACCAAGCCGGGAGTGCTCCCCTCGACCATGGCTGCATGGGTCATCCGAGAGGAGCGTCAGGGCGAGCCGCTGCAGGCGTTCGCGCTTGAGGAGATGGAGGTGCCCCAGCCGGGGGCCTTCGAGGTCGTCGTGCGCGTGATGGCCGCCGGCGTCAACTTCAACAACGTCTGGGCGGCGCTGGGGCAGCCGGTCTCCGTGTTTCGCTTCCACCCCAACGAGGACCACCACATCGGCGGCTCAGACGCCTCGGGGATCGTCTGGAAGGTGGGCGAGGGCGTTACCCGCTGGAAGCCGGGCGACGAGGTCGTCATCCACTGCAACCAGGCCTCCTACGAGGACCCGGAGGTGCACGGGCTTGACCCGCTGGCGGCGCCCAGCCAGCAGATCTGGGGCTATGAGACGAGCTGGGGCTCTTTCGCGCAGTTCTGCAAGGTTCAGGCCCAGCAGCTGTTGCCCAAGCCCCGCCACCTGGCCTGGGAGGAGGCCGCGTCCTACGGCCTGACGTACTTCACCGCTTACCGGATGCTGATCGACCGCTGCCATCTGCAGGCGGGCGACCGGGTGCTCATCTGGGGCGCGGCCGGGGGGCTGGGGGTGTTCGCCACGCAGCTGTGTGCGCTGACCGGGGCCGACGCGGTCGGCGTCGTCTCAAGCCCGGAGAAGGGAGCGTTGATCGAGCAGCTCGGCGCCGTCGGCCACATCGACCGCACTCAGTTTCACGGGATGATGCGCCGTGGCGGCGAGAGCCCCGAGGAGGAGCGGGCGCGCTTCAAGGAGTCGCGGCGCTTCTGCCGGGCGGTGGAGGAGATCCTCGGGGGGCCGCCCGACATAGTCTTCGAGCACGTCGGCAGGGCCACCTTCCCCACATCGGTGCTGGCCGTCAAGCCGTTCGGCAAGGTGGTCATCTGCGGCGCGACCTCCGGCTATCAGCTGGACTTCGACGTACGCTACCTGTGGATGCGCCAGAAGCAGATCGTCGGCTCGCACTTCGCCAACGCGTGGGAGGCGACGCGTGCCAACGAGCTGATCGAGCAGTCCAAGATCAGGCCCGTCCTGTGGCGCACGATGGGCTTTGAGGGGGTGGCGGAGGCGCACCAGCTGCTGCGCGAGAACCGCCACCTGGGAAAGATCGCGATCCTCGTCGGTGCGACCGAGGAGGGGCAGGGCCGGACGGCCGAGGGACCAGGCGCGATCCGGGCCGAGGTGGGAGCCTAGATGTCAGATCTCGTGTGGGTTTCGTGGTATGCGACCGTGATGCGCCAGGACTCGTTCGCGGCCGCGGTGGCGGAGATAGCTCCGGTGTCGCTGCGCTACGGAGCGACTCGCTATCAGGTCCACGTCTCCGAGGAGGACCGCTACCGGATCACCCAGATGACCTGGGTGCCGTCAAAGACGGCCTGGTACGCGTACTGGGACGGACCGGAGATGATCGAGTTCCGCGCGAGGAACTCACGCAACTACCAGGTGCCGATCGTCTACCACTGGGCCGAGGAGATAGCGGCCGGAGAGCTGGGCGCCCATGGCCCCAACGGCGCCCACGACGGAAACGGCTCGGTCAGAGCGCCGGCCGCGCCGCATCGCTTGAGCTGACAGGCGCCGCACCGCCAAGCTGACAGGCGCCGCACCGCCAAGCTGACAGGCGCCGCACCGCCGCCTGGCCCAGTCCCGCGACATGGCAGACCACCGCCGGGCGCCGATCCCCGGGGGCGCCAGCCCGCCGCGCGGCGCTACCAGCGCGACACGCGCAGCGCCACCGCCAGCCACAGCCGCGCCTCGGGATCGTCCAGCGCGCCCCCGAACAGCTCCCGCAGCCGCCCGATCCGGTAGCGCGCCGTCTGCGGATGCACGCCGAGGCTCCGGGCCACGGCGCCCAGCCTGCCCTGCTCGTCCAGCCAGGCGCGCAGGGTGTCCGCGAGCCTCGAGCGCGCGGCGGGCGTCAGCGCCGCCAGCGGCGCCAGCGCGTCCGCTGCCAGCTCGGCCGCAAGCTGGGGGTCGCTGCGCAAAAGCAGCTCGCCCGCGCGCTCCCGGGCGGCCACAAGCTCGCCGTCGGCGTGCGCCAGCTCCAGCGCCGCCCGCGCGCGCCGCAGGCTGACCCAGGCTCTCGTCCAGTCGACGGTCGTGCCCAGGCCACCGCGGGCCCCGGCCGCCGCGACCGCGTGCTCGATGGCGGCTCGGCGCCCGGGCCCATCGGGATCGGGCACGATCGCGCAGGTGACCTCGCCGAGCGTGTCGTGGATCACGTCGGCCGGCAGCAGCGAGGTTGCCCGGCCGCGGTGATCGCCGGCGATCGCCAGCACCGACAGCGTGCGCGGCAGCGCCCACCTGGCCTGCTCGGCGGCGGCGCGCACCTCCTCGTGCGCGGCCGGGTACTCGCGCACCAGCATCGCCACCAGGCGCCGGCGACGCAGCTGCTCCTCGCCAGCGATCGCCGACTGCTCGGCGGCGTGCCCCTCTGCCGACTCGGCCGAGAGGACGTCGATGTAGGCGAAGATCGACTCGGCGAGCAGGTACAGCGTCTCGGGGTCCAGGCCCGCCTCCGCGCCGATCCGCGCAAACCGCCGCCACGCCACGCGCGCGCCCACGCGGTAGGCGCTGAGCAGCGCGTCGAGGCTCCGCCCCGCGCGCATCTCGCCGCGACCGAGCGCTCTGTAGACGTCGCTTCTTGCCACCGGACCGCCGGCCTCGATCTCGGCCAGCAGGTGGCGCAGGGCCTCCCCCACGCCCGCCCGGATTCCGTCGCCGAACGGGCCCTCCAGCGGACGGCGGTAGGCGGGGACGGCGGCGACCGCCTCGATCATCTCCCGCGCCACATCGTCGAGCGCCGGGCGCAGCACCTCGGCGACCGCGGGCGGAAGCTCGTGCCAGGGATGCTCCTTCACGCGGACGTTACAAGTTCCGGTCGCGGGATCATCAGCGCAACAGTAGAAACTTGCGCGCGCGAGACGTAGGCTAAAGGCTCTCGATGAGCCGCGCCAACAAGATCATCAACCTGATCGGGGTGCCGCTGCCGCTCATCGGCGTGATCGCCGCGATCGTGCTGCTGTGGGACCGGGCGGTCGGCCCGCTGCAGCTCGGGCTGCTGGCCGGCCTCTACGTGCTGACCGCGCTGGGGGTGACGCTCGGCTACCACCGGATGCTGACCCACAGGGCGTTTGAGGCCTCGCGGGCGTTTCGGGCGATCGTCGCGGTGCTGGGCTCGATGGCGGTCCAGGGATCGGTCCTCACCTGGGTGGCCGACCACCGCAAGCATCACGCCTACACCGATCACGAGGGCGACCCGCATTCGCCGCACCTAAGCGGGCCGGGCTTCTGGGGCGCGGTCAAGGGCCTCTGGCACGCGCACGTCGGCTGGCTGTTTGAGTCGGTGGGCACGGCCGACAAGGCTCGCTTCGCCCCCGATCTGCTCAAGGACGGCGTCATCCGCGTGATCGACCGGCTCTTCTGGGGGTGGGTCGCGCTCGGGTTCTTGATCCCGTTCGGACTCGGCTGGCTGATCGGCGGCGGCCTGGGCGCGGCGCTCACCGCACTGCTGTGGGGCGGCTTCGTGCGGGTGTTCCTGCTTCACCACGTCACCTGGTCGATCAACTCCGTGTGCCACTTCTTCGGGCGCCGGCGGTTCGACATCGAGGATCAGAGCCGCAACGTCTTCTGGCTGGCGCCGCTGTCGATGGGCGAGGCGTGGCATCACAACCATCACGCGTTCCCGACCTCGGCCTTCCACGGCCTGCGCCCGTGGGAGCGACTGGCTGACCCGACCGGCCTGCTGATCTGGATGCTCGAACGGCTCGGGCTGGTTTGGAACGTCGTGCGCGTGAGCCCGGAGCGTCAGGCGGCAAAGCTCCTGCCCTCCGCCCGACGCCACGAGCCGCTCGGCGCCGGGCGTACCTGAGCCGCGACGGGGATCGCCCGCCAAGCGCCATTCGACATGCCGTAGCGCCGGCGGCCAGCGCGCCGACCGCCGCGCCCCCGGCGAACGCACGCAGGTCAAAGCGACGCGCCCTGGACCGCGGGCCGATATCTGGGCGGCGCGCGCCGGCCGGCCGGCGGGTGGAGCGCCGAGGCCGGCCTCAGCCGGCCTCGAGCGGCGCCATCGTCAGCCCGGCGCTGTCCAGCGCGACCCAGTAGTCCTCGGCGTCCTCCCGGGGTCCGCTCCAGACGATCGCGCAGCCGGTCCGGTGGATCCGGTCGGCGATCCGGTAGCCCTCCGCGAGCGTCACGCCGGGCACCACGCGCGCGAGCGTCTCGGCGACGTGGTCGAACGTGTTGTGATCGTCGTTTAGCACCACCACCCGCCAGTGACCTCCAAGGCCACCGGACGGGAGGTCCGTGCGCGGTAGCTCCACGGTCAGAGACATCGGCACATCAGGATACCTCCGCGCGGAGGCCGGCCAGCGGGCGTTTGGACGGATTGTCCAACGCCTTCGTCCGCGGCGAAGGCAGGCCCGAGACGCGACGACCCCGGGCCCGAAACGGGCCCGAAGCGCGACGAGCTCCGGCGCCCGCCGCGACGATCCCAGCTACGGCGCCGGCGCCGGCGCGGTGGCCGGTGGCGGGGTCGTCGCCGGGCCCGGCGCGCGCGGCGCGGGCGTCGCCGGCCCCGGGGGGCGCGGCGCGGGCGTCGACGGGCCCGGGGCGTGCAGCGCGGTCGCCGGCGGCACGCCGCCGGCCTCCCGGCGCTTTGCCCAGTAGCGCTCATAGCCGAGGTAGAGCTGCTCGGCGGGCGCGGCCTGTTCGTAGAGCTCGGCCAGCTCCGGCGTGGACCCGGCGGCGATCTCGCTGCGGACGCCGGCGATGAACCGTTGCCGATCTCCGTCGGCGGCAAGCCGCGCCCAATCGTCCAACCGCACCTCAAGCTCGTCCAGCTGGGCGCCCACGTCGGTCGTGGCGCCAAAGTGCGTCATCGCCAGGCACCGGGGCCGCCAGCCGCGCACCAGCGCAATCGATTCATGCCACGCCTCCACGTCGATGTCCGGCGGCGGCGTGGGCGGGATCGTGATCGATTCCGGAGTGATCCTCACACCCGCCACGTCGCCGACGAACGCGACGGAGTCGCGCAGGTAGCAGACATGATGGGAGGCGTGTCCCGGCGTGTAGGCGACGCGCACGCCATCGAGGATCGTCTCCCCGCCCGCCAGCACCTCCAGATTGCGCTCGGCAACCGGGATCATCTCGCCCCAGATCTCCTCCGTCCGGTCGCCGTAGAGCCGCCGCGCGCTGCTGTAGAGGCGCGCCGGATCGACCATGTGCGGCGCGCCGCGCTCGTGCACGTAGACGCGCAGCTCAGGCCAGCGCCGAACGAGCTCGCCGCAGGCACCCGCGTGGTCGAGATGGATATGGGTCAAAAGCACGGCTTGAGGACGGACGTCGCCGAGCGCGTCAAGCAGCGTGGCCAGGCAGGATCCCGGTCCCGGATCGACCAGCACGTCGCCCAGCTGCCAGCAGCCGATCACGCGCGGACGGCCCAGATGGTGAAGGTCGATCACGCGCATCGGTCCTGATTCTCGCATCGCGCGGTGCTCGCCGCGGACGCCGGGGCCGGCCGCGCGACCCAAGCCGCGGGCGCGCCCGGCCTGCCCGTGCCGGGGACAACGTCACCCTGGGCCGGCGCGGGTGCGCGCTCGTGCGCTCGCGTCCGGGGCGCCCCGGGATGACCGGGGCCCGCGCCCTGAGCCGGGCGGGTGCGCACATACAATGGCGCGATGGCGGACAGCGGACCCGTGCGCCTGCCTGAGCCCGACCGGCCGTGGCTGATGCGCACCTACGCCGGGCACTCCGACGCCCGGCGATCGAACGAGCTGTATCGACGAAACCTTGCCAAGGGCCAGACCGGCCTGTCGGTGGCGTTCGACCTGCCCACGCAGACCGGGTATGACCCCGACCACGAGCTGGCCCGCGGAGAGGTTGGCAAGGTGGGCGTGTCGATCGCGCACCTGGGCGACATGCGCACGCTGATGGAGGGCATCCCGCTGCGGGAGATGAACACCTCGATGACCATCAACGCGACCGCCGCGTGGCTGCTGGCGCTCTACGTCGCCACCGCCCAGGAGCAGGGAGTGCCGGCCGACCAGCTGCAGGGCACCACCCAGAACGACATCCTCAAGGAGTACCTGAGCCGGGGCACCTACTCGTTCCCCCCGGGGCCGAGCATGCGCCTGATCGCCGACACGATCGCCTACACCGTCGAGCACATTCCCCGCTGGAATCCGATCAACATCTGCTCCTATCACCTTCAGGAAGCCGGCGCCACGCCGGTACAGGAGATCGCCTACTCGATGAGCAACGCGATCGCGGTGCTCGATGCCGTGCGCGAGCGGGTCGGCGACCGACTGATGGAGAGCGTGTTCGGCCGGATCTCCTTCTTCGTGAACGCCGGGGTGCGCTTCATCGAGGAGCACGCGAAGCTGCGGGCGATGGCCCGGCTGTGGGACGAGCTGGGACGGGTTCGCTACGGCGTCGCCGACGAGCGCCGGCGCCGGTTCCGCTACGGCGTGCAGGTCAACTCGCTGGGCCTCACCGAGGCCCAGCCGGAGAACAACGTGTACCGGATCGCGCTGGAGGCGCTCGCGGTCACCCTCGGCCGCGACGTGAGGGCGCGCGCGATCCAGCTGCCCGCGTGGAATGAGGCGCTCGGGCTCCCGCGCCCGTGGGACCAGCAGTGGTCTTTGCGGCTGCAGCAGATCCTCGCCCACGAGACCGACCTGCTGGAGTACCCGGACATCTTCGAGGGCTCGCGCGTGATGGAGGGCCTGGTCGCAGAGCTGGTGCACGATGCGCGCCGCGAGATGGAGAAGGTCGCGCAGCTCGGCGGCGCCGTGCGCGCGGTCGAGTACATGAAGTCCGAGCTCGTCCGCTCCCAGCGGGAGCGGTGGCGGCGGATCGAGACCGGGGACCAGGTGGTCGTCGGGATGAACCGCTTCCAAAGCAGCGAGCCGTCGCCCCTGACCGCCGGCGCCGACGGTGGGATCCTCGTGGTCGAACCCGAGGTCGAGCAACTTCGCTGCGAGGAGGTGCGCCGCTGGCGCGCGCAGCGCGACCCCTCGGCGGTCGCCGATGCGCTCGCGCAGCTGGCGAGCGCCGCGCGCGACGAGTCGCAGAGCATCATGCCGGCCACGCTTGCGGCCGCGCGCGCCGGCGTGACGACCGGCGAGTGGGCGCAGACGCTGCGCGACGTGTTCGGCTCGTACCGCGCGCCCACCGGCATCGGCGCCACCCCGGCGGCGCCCAGCGAGGCCCTCGTGGCGCTGCGCGAGGAGGTGGAGCGGGTATCCGCCGCGCTGGGCCGGCGGCTGAAGCTCCTGGTCGGCAAGCCCGGGCTCGACGGGCACTCCAACGGGGCCGAGCAGATAGCGGTGCGCGCCCGGGACGCGGGCATGGACGTCGTCTATGAGGGCATCCGCCTGACGCCACGGCAGATAGCCACCTCCGCCGTCCAGGAGGGCGTGCACGTCGTCGGGCTTTCGATCCTGTCGGGCTCTCACGCCCAGCTGATCCCGGAGGTGCTTCACGCTCTGCGGGCGGCCGGGGCGGGAGACGTGCCGGTGGTCGTCGGCGGGATCATCCCGCCCGCTGACGCAGAAGCGCTGCGGGCGGCCGGCGTGGCGGCGGTGTACACGCCCAAGGACTGGGACATGAACGCGACGATCCGCGACATCGTGTCGGTCGTGGCGGCGCGACACCTTGCCGCCCCGGCAGCACGGGCTTGACGGGCGATCTCCGTCCGCCGGCCGCGCGCGAGCGCCCGCGGGGCGGACCGGAGCGCGCGGGCGCGGTGCGCGCGGACCCGGGGCGCGCGGACGCAGGGCGCGCGGACCCAGGGCGCTTTGGCAGCCGCGGCGGCGCGTCGTCTGACCTTCGTGGCGCGCGGGTGCTTGCCGAGCGACTGCGCGCCCGCGACCTCACGGTCGCGGCGGCGGTTCTCAACCTGCTGGAGAGCGCAAGCCAGGAGGCTCGCGCGCAGGCGGACGAGCTGCTCGAGAGGGTCTCCCCGGCCGCGCTGCGAGGCGAGGCGCCGGGGCGGATCGTCGGCATCACCGGCCCGCCCGGGGTCGGCAAGTCGACTTTGATCTCCGCGCTGGTGGGGGTCTGGCGCACGGAGGGCCGCACGGCGGCGGTGCTGGCGGTGGACCCCAGCTCACGCCGCTCGGGCGGTTCGCTGCTCGGGGACCGGGCGCGCATAGAGCATGATCCCGGCGATCCCAGCGTTTTCATCCGCTCGATGGCCGCCGGGGAGCGTCTCGGCGGGTTGGCGCCGGCGACCAGGTCCGCCGCGACCGCGCTGGCGGCCGCATTCGACATGGTCGTGATCGAGACCGTCGGCGTGGGGCAGTCAGAGACCGAGGTGGCCGATGCGGCGGATGCGGTGGTCGTGGTGGTCCAGCCGGGCTCCGGCGACGTGCTGCAGTTCCTCAAGGCGGGGATCATGGAGATCCCGGACGTGCTGGTCGTCAACAAGTCCGACCTCGGGGAGGTGGCCCTGCGGGCAGCTGCGGACCTGGAGGCGGCACTTGCCTCGCTCGGCCAGTCCGCGACCCCCGTGCTGTCTGTCTGCGCCACGGCGCCTGTCTGCGCCACGGCGCCGGCCGGCGGAGTTCGGAAGCTCGCCGAGGCGGTCGACCGCCACCTGGCCTCGCTGGAGCTCGAGCAGCGCCGCGCGCGTGCGCGACGGACGCAGGCGCTCGCCGAGTTCGCCGCCGAGCATGGCGCGGCGGGGCTGCGCGCGATCGGCGGTCGCGCCGCCGCCGAGCGGTGGCTGTCGCAGCTGGACGGCACTCTGGCCGCCAGCGCGATGCGCCGCGAGCTCGAACGGCGGGCGGGCCGATGACCGGCCGCCCGCCACGCCACCTGCTGCCCGAGCGGCCGCTGCTCGACGGCGAGACCGTGCTGCGGCCGTGGCGCGACGACGACCTCAAGCAGCTGGTCCTGGCCTGTCAGGACCCCGAGATCTCCCGCTGGACGAGCGTTCCGCGGCCTTACAGCGAGGCCGACGCTCGGGCCTACCTGCGCCAGCGACACGAAGCCGCCGCCTCCGGCTCGACGGCGCCGATGGCGATCGTGCACCTGACAGACGGCCGGCTGCTGGGCTCGATCGCCCTGGCGCGCTTTCACTGGTACCACCGCCGTGCCGAGGTCGGCTACTGGCTGGCGCGCGAGGCGCGCGGCCAGGGCCACGCCACCCGCGCCGTGCGGTTGATCTGCGCCTGGGGCCTGGGGGCGCTCGGGCTGGAGCGGATCGAGCTGCTGGCGGCGACCGGCAACCTGGCCTCCCAGCGGGTGGCCGAGCGCTCGGGCTTCACCCGTGAGGCGGTGCTGCGCTCGCACCTGCGCGGCCGCGACGGCTTCCAGGACATGGTGGTCTTCGGCCTCTTGGCCGGCGAGCTGGGAACCTGACGCGGCCGCGGCGAGGGTGGTCTTCGGCCTCTTGGCCGGCGAGCTGGGGACCTGACGCGGCTGCGGCAAGCCGGGGCGCGCGCGCCCGCGGCGGGCGCACGGAGCGCGGACCGTCTAGCCTTCAAGCCATGGTCGGCGAACCACTGCTCGATGGCCACGGCCGCGTGATCGGCGACCTGCGCGTGTCGGTCACCGACCGCTGCAACTTCCGCTGCCAGTACTGCATGCCAGCCGAGGGGCTGCCGTGGCTCGAGCGCGACGAGATCCTGCGCTTTGAGGAGATCGAGCGACTCGTGGCGCTGTTCGCCTCGATGGGCGTCGGCGACGTGCGCCTGACCGGAGGGGAGCCTCTGGTGCGGCGGGACTTCCCAACGCTGGCCGGGATGCTGGCGGCGATCGACGGGATCCACGACCTGTCGCTGACGACCAACGGGTACCTGCTGGCCCGGGACGCCGAGCGACTGGTGCGAGCCGGCATCGACCGCTTCAACGTCTCGCTGGACTCCCTGCAGCGGGACCGCTTCTACCAGCTCACGCGCAGGGACGCGCTCGATCGTGTGCTGGAGGGCCTTGAGGTTCTCGCCCGGTTCCCCGAGGCGCACCCGATCAAGATCAACGTCGTGGCGATCAGGGGCTTCACGGAGCTCGAGGTGCTGCCGTTCGCGCGGCTGGCCCGCTCCACGCCGTACGAGGTGCGCTTCATCGAGTTCATGCCGCTGGACGCCGACCGCGCCTGGAGCCCCGAGCAGGTCCTCACCGGGGCCGAGATCAGGGCGGCGATCGAGCGCATCTACCCGCTGGAGCCCGAGCCGCGCGAGCCCAGCGCCACCGCGCGCGTCTACAGGTTCGCGGACGGCCGCGGCAGGGTCGGGTTCATCAACCCGGTCTCAGAGCCGTTCTGCTCGGACTGCAACCGCGTGCGGTTGACCGCCGACGGCCGCCTTCGCACCTGCCTGTTCTCGCTGCGGGAGACCGACCTGCGCACGCCGATGCGGGCCGGGGCGTCGGACGCCGACCTGGAGGAGCTGATCCGCAACGCCGTGTGGCGAAAGGAGCTCAAGCACCACGTCGGCGAGCCGGGCTTCGTCCAGCCCGAGCGCACGATGTCGGCGATCGGCGGCTGAGCGGCCGCAGAACCGCCCACCGGCCGACAGAAACCGGCCACCCGGCCCGCAGAACCGCCCACCGGCCCGCAGAACCGCCCACCGGCCCGCAGAACCGCCCACCGGCCCGCAGAACCGCCCACCGGCCCGCAGAACCGGCCACCCGGCCAGCACCACGACGCCTTCCGGCCTGATCGCACGCCGCCCACCACACCGGGGGCGCCGCGCGCCACCGCTTCACAGCAGCTCAACGTCGATCGTCCATCATCCGGCCGGCCATGCTCCTGCTGCTCGCCTTCGCCCTGATCGCAGGCGCCGGAACGGCCATCACCCCGTGCGTGCTGCCGGTCGTCCCCGCGCTGCTGTCGGCGAGCGCGGCCGGCGGTCGCCGGCGGCCGCTTGGGATCGTGATCGGGCTGGCGGCTGCGTTCACGGTGGCGATCGTCGCGCTCGCGCAGCTGGTGCGCGGAGTTGGCCTGGCCGGCGGCGCGGCGCGCACCCTGGCGGTCGTCGTGCTGATCGCCTTCGGGATCGTGATGCTGGTGCCCGAGCTCGCCGAGCGCGTCCAGGCGCCGCTGTCGCGCCTGGCCCGGTTCGGACCTCGCCGGCGAGGCACCGGCTTGCGCTCCGGGCTGGCGGTCGGAGCGGCGCTGGGATTCGTCTGCGCTCCGTGCGCGGGCCCGATCCTCGCCGCCGTGACATCCGTCAGCGCCTCCACCGGCGCCAACGCGCGCGTGGTCTCCGTCGCGCTGGCGTACTCGGCTGGTTTGAGCGCCGTGATGCTCGCATACGGCCTGGGTGGGCGAGCCGTGCTGGACCGCCTGCGGCGTCGCCTGCGCGGCGACATCGTCGAGCGCTCGCTCGGCGTGGTGCTGCTGGCAACCGGGATCGTGATGGCCGCCAACCTCGACGTCCGCTTCGAGGAGCTGCTCGCGCGTGACACGAGCCTTCCGGCGTTCCTCGTGGACCCCACGCGGTCGCTTGAGAGCTCGTCCGCCCTCCAGCGACAGCTGGCCTCGCTGCGCGCTCCGTCGCGCTTCGCCCGGCGGCAGGCGCGGCTGTCTGCCGCAACCCCGGTCGCCGAGCGGGCCGGCGTGGCGATCCCCGGCGTGCGCACGCCGCCGCTGCCGGACCTCGGAACGGCGCCGCCCTTCACCGACACGCAGCGCTGGTTCAACACGCCGGGCGGCCGGCCGCTGACCCTCGCGGCCCTGCGGGGCCACGTGGTGCTGGTCGACTTCTGGACGTACACGTGCATCAACTGCATCCGCACCCTGCCGTTCCTGGAGGGCCTTTGGTCCACCTACCACCGGTATGGGCTGGAGATCGTCGGCGTCGAGACGCCGGAGTTCACCTTCGAGCAGAACGCGGCCAACGTGGCGCAGGCGATCGCCGATGACGGGATCCGCTATCCGGTCGTGCAGGACAACCGCTACGGCACCTGGAACGCCTATCAGAACCAGTACTGGCCCGCCGAGTACCTGATCGACGCGCGCGGACAGGTTCGCCACACGCAGTTCGGCGAGGGCGACTACCTGCAGGACGAGGCGGCCGTGCGCGAGCTGCTCTACGAGGCGGGGGCGCACCGCCTGCCGCCGCCCATGCGCCTGCGGGTGACGCTCCCCTCGCCGGGCCTGCGGACCCCTGAGACCTACCTGAACCCGCAGCGCGCGCCAGGCGAGATGCTCGCCCAGCCGCTGACCCCGGGGGTGCACCGCTACGCGGGCGTCAGCGCGCCCGCGCTCAACGAGTTCGGCCTGCGGGGCCTGTGGTACGTGGGCTCGCAGTCGGTCACGCCGCTGGCCGCGGGAGCGTCGATCACCGGCCGCTTCGACGCCGAGCACGTGTATCTGGTGATGACCTCGGCGGGCGACCGTCCGCGCAGCGTCAGGGTGCTGCTGGACGGGCGGCCGATCGCCCCCGCGCAGGCCGGGTCCGACGTGCACGGCGGCGCGGTGACGGTGGTCGGACAGCGGCTGTACGCGCTGGTGTCGCTCGCCGGCGACCAGCAGCACACGATCACGCTGCTGATCCCGCCCGGCGTCAGCGCCTACGACTTCACGTTCGGCTGACGCTGTCTGGCGCGCCCGGCGGCAAGCTGTGGGGACCTCCTGCGGCGCGCCCTGCGTCCCGCGGGGGCGTCCTATCATCAGGGCGATGGAGGGCTCGACCGAGGTCCGCAGCTGGCTTCGCTGCTACCGCTGCTGGTCTCAGAACCTGGAGGTCCAGGTCCACTACGAGGGGATCCACCGCATCGACCCGGAGACCGGCGAGCGGGCCGAGGTGGTCGACGAGATGCAGGAGGCGGTGGTGCAGTGCCTGGAGTGCATGCACGACCAGCCGCACCTGGGCTTTCACAACGGACGCGTGGAGCCGGTGGAGGACCGCTGGGAGCGGATGATCGCCGGCACCCCGTGGGTGGCGTCGTGCACCGTGACCGTGGACGCCGACGACGTCGAGACGTGCTCGGGCCCGGAGGCTGGTGACGCGCTGTCCTACGCGGCCTTCGGCGACCACGGAACGCGGGAGTTCTTCACCCACGTGCGCTTCCACAAGCACGAGGACGACAAGATCGTCGTGCACCTGCTGGTGGAGCTGTACTCGCGCTCGGCGGAGGAGGCGACCGAGGTGCTCGAGCAGGCCGCGCGGGGCCAGCTGGCGATCACCTCGCTGGCCGAGGAGTCGCGTCCGCCGGCCTCGACCGGAGACGGCCGCCACTGACGCGCCCGCGGCGGCGCTCAAGCCGCCGCCACGCCTCGCCGATGATCAGGGCCAGCGCCACGGGGACCGTCGCCGGCAGCTCCGAGACGACCAGGAAGAGCAGGTCGAACATGGCCGCGAGCACCAGCGTCAGGAGCGCCATCGGCGCCTGCCTGCGGCACTCTCGCGCGAGCACCCCGCCCAGAAGGCCGGCGACGAACAGGTCCCCGTAGCCGAGCGACACGGTGCCGAACAGAACGCTTTGAAGCTGCGGCAGACCGCTCCCCGGCAGCGGCGCCGCGGCCACCAGGGTGCTGTTGGGGGCCTGCAGCAGATCGGAGGCGACCAGCCAGACGTCCGCGGCGGACATGGCCAGCAGGCCGAGCTTGCACCACACCGGGGGCGTCACCGCGGCCAGCAGGACGCCCAGCGTCACGCAGCTGAGCGCCTGAAGGAGCGCGCCCGCGCCCTCCCCCCAGAGCGTCGATCTGAAAGCCCAGGCGACGGCGAACAGCGCGCCCGCGATCGGGGCCGCCCAGGGCCGGGCGCCGCGCGCCGCCCAGCCGAGCGCACCGGCGGCGAGGATCGGCACGGCGATCAGCGCCAGCCACGTGATCCCGGTCGCGCTTGAGGACGCGAAGCGGATCATGTAGATCACGCCGACGATCGACGCGATCGGGATCACGGCCCAGGCGGGGTGCGAGAAGCGGCGGATCCAGCGGACCTCCGGCGGCCGCCGCGGCGCGACCACGACGCCCGCCTGCAGCGCGAGCACCGCCGCATCCGACGGGATGAACGCGAGCGCCATGCCCGCAAGGCTACGGGGCCAGGCTCAGAGTCGCCTAAGAGGGCTTGGTGGCAGCGGACCGGCGGGGCGGCGAGGACCGTGCCGGGGGCCGGGAGGCCGCGGCCCCGGACCCGGCCGGGAGGCCGCGGCCCCGGACCCGGCCGCGCGCCCCGGCGCCCGGGCCAAAGCGCTCGGCTAGGCGTCTGACAGCCGGCGCTCCAGCTCGTCCAGCTGGGCGGCGAGCTCGGCGGGCAGCCGGTCTGCGAACCGGCCCAGGTGCTCGCGCATCTGCGGAAGCTGGGCCCGCCAGCCCTCCACGTCGACGTCCAGCAGCCTGCGCATCGTCTGTTCGGAGATGTCCAGGCCACCGGTGTCGATCCCCCCCTCTCCGACCGGCGGCACCAGCCCGATCGGAGTGTCGATCGCGCCGGCCTCGCCGGTCACGCGCCGGAAGATCCAGGCCAGCACGCGAGAGTTCTCGCCGTAGCCCGGCCACATGAAGCGGCCCTGCTCGTCCCGGCGGAACCAGTTGACGTGGAAGACGCGCGGCATCTGCGCGCCCGGACGCCTGGCCACGGCCAGCCAGTGGGCGAAGTAGTCGCCCATGTGGTAGCCGCAGAACGGAAGCATCGCCATCGGATCAAACCGCAGCGCGCCGACCGCGCCGGCGGCCGCGGCGGTCGTCTCGGAGGCCATCGTCGCTCCGATGAACGTGCCGTGCTCCCAGTCGCGCGCCTCGAACACCAGCGGCACCGTGGACGCGCGCCGGCCGCCGAGCAGGATCGCGGAGATCGGCACGCCCTGCGGGTCCTCCCACTCGGGGGCCATGGAGGGGCACTGCGCGGCCGGGGTGGTGAAGCGCGCGTTGGGATGGGCGGCCGGGCGCCCGCAGCCGGGCGTCCAGTCCTCGCCCCGCCAGTCGATCGCGTGCGCCGGCGGCTCGCCCGTGAGCCCCTCCCACCAGATGTCGCCGTCGTCGGTCAGGGCGCAGTTGGTGAAGATCGAGTTGCGGCTGATCGTGTCGATCGCGTTGGGGTTGGTGCGGGCGCTGGTGTTGGGGGCAACCCCGAAGAAGCCAGCCTCCGGATTGACCGCGTACAGGCGGCCGTCGGAGCCGAACTTCATCCAGGCGATGTCGTCGCCGATGGTTTCGACCCTCCACCCGGGGAGCGTGGGAACGAGCATCGCCAGGTTGGTCTTGCCGCAGGCGCTGGGGAACGCGCCAGCCACGTAGCGGACCTCCCCCTCGGGCGAGGTGAGCTTGAGGATCAGCATGTGCTCGGCCATCCAGCCCTCGTCGCGCGCCATGACCGACGCGATGCGCAGCGCAAAGCACTTCTTGCCCAGCAGCGCGTTCCCGCCGTAGCCGGATCCGAAGGACCAGATCTCCCGCGTCTCGGGGTAATGGACGATGTACTTGTTGTCGGCGTTGCAGGGCCACGGGACATCCCGCGCCCCGTCGGCCAATGGCGAGCCGACCGAGTGCACGCACGGGACGTAGTCGCCGTCTGAGCCGAGCGCCTCCAGCGCGGGGCGGCCCATCCGGGTCATGATCCGCATCGACACGGCGACGTAGGCGGAGTCGGTCAGCTGCACGCCGATGTGCGAGATCGGCGAGCCGATCGGGCCCATCGAGAACGGCACGACGTACATGGTGCGACCCCGCATCGAGCCATGGAAAAGGCCCCGGAGCGTCTGGCGCATCTCGGCCGGGTCGCGCCAGTTGTTGCTCGGCCCCGCATCCTGCTCGCGCTCGGAGCAGATGAAGGTGCGGTCCTCGACGCGGGCCACGTCGGCCGGGTCAGACAGCGCAAGGTAGGAGTTTGGGCGCTTTGCGTCCGAGAGGCGCCGGAAGGTACCCGCGTCGATCAGCGCCTGCGCGAGCGCATCGAACTCCTCGGCCGAGCCGTCGCACCAGTGGATCTCGTCGGGCTGCGTCAGCGCTGCGATCTCCTTGACCCAGGCCCTCAGGCCCTGATGCTTGGTCGTCGCCTGGCGGGTCGGTGCGGTGTTTGCCATGGGTTGCAGCGCTCCTGGAGTCGGGTCAGGTCCGGCGGGTGAGGTCCGGGAAGGCTACCCGGAAGCCGCACAATCCGTTCACAAAGGCCGGCGGGGCCGCTTGCGGTCAGGCGTCGCGCGGCCTGCGCGGGACGAGCACGACCCGCTTGAACTCGGCCACCAGCACTCCGTCCTGGTTGAACACGCGCGTGTGGACGCGCACGGTTCCGCGATCCGGCTTTGACCTGGACTCGCGGACCTCCAGGACCTCGGACTCGCAGAACAGCGTGTCGCCGTGGAACACGGGCGCGGGATGGCTGAGCTCCTCGGTGGCGAGGTTGGCGATCGCCTTGCCGCTCACGTCCGAGACGCTCATGCCCAGCGCCAGCGAGTACACGAGCGGGCCCACGACGACGTTGCGCCCCTGCTGGGACCCCCTGGCGTAGACGTCGTTGATGTGCAGGGGATGGTGGTTCATCGTCAGCAGGCAGAAGAGGTGGTCGTCGGCCTCGGTGACGGTCTTGGCCGGCCAGTGCTTGTAGACCGCGCCGACCTCGAACTCCTCCAGGTAGCGGCCGTAGGGGTGCGCGCCGCTGGCCTCGCGCGCGGCCTGGTCGGTCTCGACTTTTGCCATGTGCAAGCTGCTCCTGATCGACTCCGTCGTTGGGAGGCGTGAAGGATGCCACCGGCCGTCGGGCGCTGCGACGCTGAGGACGCTAGCTTTCACGCGCCCCCCGACCAGGAGACGAGCTGTGCGAAACCCCCGCGACTTCGGCAGGCCGCTTGCGATCGGAGCGCCCCCGCCGCCGGCGCAGATTCCGATCGCGCCGTCGCGGATGATCCACTTCTTCGACCCCTCCAACGAGAAGATGATCGCCAGGCTGCCGGAGCTTGCGGCCAAGGCCGACATCCTGCTGGGCAACCTAGAGGATGCGGTACCCGTCGACCGCAAGCTCGCGGCGCGCGAGGGGCTCGTGCGCGCCGCGCGGGAGGTCGACCTCGGCTCCACGGCCCTTTGGGCGCGGATCAACAGCCTTGAGTCCCCCTGGGCGCTGGACGACCTGACCACGCTGGTGGCTGAGGCGGGCGACCGCCTGCAGGTGCTGATGATCCCGAAGGTCGAGGGCCCTTGGGACATCCACTACCTGGACCGCCTGCTCGCCCAGCTCGAGGCGCGGGCGCAGCTGGCCAGGCCGATCCTCCTGCACGCGATTCTGGAGACCTCGCTCGGAGTCGTGAACCTGGAGCAGATCGCCACCGCAAGCCCGCGGATGCAGGGGATGAGCTTTGGGCCCGCCGACCTGGCCGCGTCGCGGCGGATGAAGACCACCCGGGTCGGCGGTGGGCACCCGGGCTACCGCGTGATCGGCGACCCCGACCCGGACGACCCGGCGGCACCCAGGTCCTCGGCCCAGCAGGATCCGTGGCACTACTCGATCGCGCGCATGGTCGACGCGTGCACCTCGGCCGGGATCCTGCCGTTCTACGGCCCGTTCGGCGACATCCGCGACGTCGAGGGGTGCGAGGCCCAGTTCCGCTCGGCGTTCCTTTTGGGATGCGTGGGCGCCTGGTCGCTTCACCCCGTCCAGATCGAGATCGCCCGGCGGGTGTTCAGCCCCGACCCGGAGGAGGTCCGCTTCGCGCGCCGCGTGCTGGAGGCGATCCCGGACGGTCGCGGAGTGCACATGATCGACGGCAAGATGCAGGATGACGCCACCTGGAAGCAGTGCAGGGTGATGGTCGAGCTGGCGCAGATGCTCGCCGCGCGCGACCCGGAGCTGGCCGAGGCCTACGGGATGGCCTGACCCGGGCCGCGCGGGCGCCTGGGTGGCGCGTTGGGCGTGCTTGCTCTACGCTCCCGCGACTCAGATGCGCTTCTACGAGTACGAGTCGCGCTCGATCGCCGCCCGGGCCGGCATACCGGTAACCAGGCACCGGCTCGCCCGCACCGCCCAGGAGGCGCGAGCGGTCGCCGAGGAGATCGGCGGCCCGGTGGTGATCAAGTCCCAGGTGCTCAGCGGCGGGCGGATGAAGGCAGGCGGGGTGCGCTTCGCCGACACGCCACAGCAGGCCGCCTGCGAGGCCGAGGAGGTCCTGGCGCTCGAGATCGGGGGTCAGCTTCCGCGGGGGGTGCTGGTCGATGAGCGCGCGGCCGTCGTGCGCGAGTACTACGCGGGCGTCGTGTGGGACGGCACGCGCAAGCGGCCGGTGATGCTCTTCTCGGACATGGGCGGCATAGACATCGAGCAGGTCGCGGCCGAGCACCCGGAACACGTGGCGAGCATGCACCTGTCGTGCAGGGTGCCGTTCGCCGACTGGCAGGCCAGGCAGCTGATCGGCTCGCTGGGGGTCACGGGGCCCGCGCTCGGGCGCCTGACGCCGATTCTCGCGCGGCTGGCGCGCCTGTTCCTGGACTGCGACATGACGCTTGCCGAGATCAACCCCATCGGCGAGCTGCGCGACGGCTCGTTCGTCGCGCTGGATGCGCACATGGAGATGGAGAACGAGGCGCGGGGCCGCCAGCGCGCGCTGCTGCAAGAGCTCGGCGTCGGCGATCAGGAGACGCGTCAGGCTCGCGAGCCGACGCCGTTCGAGCTGGAGGGCGAGCGCGTGGACGGCGCCGACCATCGAGGCGTCGCCGGGAACGTGACCGAGTTCGATGGGGACCTGGGCCTGGTGATCGGCGCCGGAGGCGGCTCGCTGACGCTGTTCGACGCCGTGCGGGCGCACGGCGGGCGGCCGGCCAACTACTGCGAGATCGGCGGCAACCCCTCGGTGGCCAAGGCGTGCGGCCTGGCCAAGCTCGTGCTCTCCAAGCCCGGCGTGGAGCGGATCGCCGTGATGATGTCGATCGTCTCCAACACGCGCGTGGACATCGTGGCGCGAGGGGTGATCAAGGCCTGCCTGGAGCTCGGGCACGACCCGGCGCAGAAGATCGCGATCTTCCGGATCCCCGGAGCGTGGGAGGAGGAGGGCTACAAGATCCTGGAGCGCTACGGCGTTCCCTACGCGGACCGCACCGTGTCGCTGCACGAGGCGGCCCGGCGCGCGGTCCAGCGCATCCAGGGCGAGCCGCTCGCCGCCGAAGGCGGGAGCGCGGCGTGATGGCCGCACCGGGGCGCGGCGGGCCAGTCGTACGGGGGCGCGGCGGGCCGGCCGCACCGGGGCGCGGCGTGATGGCCGCACCGGGGCGCGGCGTGGCGCAGGCGCGGGGCCGGGCGACGCGAGCGGTCGGGGCCGGGCGCTGATGTCGATCCTGATCGACGCCGACACCACCTTCATCGTGCAGGGCATCACCGGGCGCGAGGCGGTCAACCTGACGCGGGAGTGCCTGGACTACGGCGCGGGCGCTCGGATCGTCGCGGGCGTTACCCCGGGCCGGCGCGGGCGCGAGGTCCACGGGGTCCCGGTGTTCGACACCGTCGCGCAGGCCGTCGAGCATCACGGCGGACCGATCGACGGATCGGTCGTGACCGTGCCGCCCGCCTTCTGCCGCGACGCGGTGCTCGAGGCCCTGCACAACGGCATCGGCCTGGTGGTGATCGTGACCGAGCGCATTCCGCGCAGGGACGTGGCCGAGATGATCGAGGCCGCCGACGAGCTGGGCGCGCGCATCATCGGGCCCAACTGCCTGGGGATCATCGTCCCCGGCGTGGTGAAGATGGGCGGGATCGGCGGCCCCGCGCGCGATGCCGCCAAGTCGTACACGCCCGGGCCGGTCGGGGTGATCTCCCGTTCGGGCGGCATGACGACCGAGATGTCCTCGACGCTGACCGCGGCGGGCCTGGGGCAGTCGACGGCGGTCTCGATCGGGGGCGATGCGATCATCGGCTCCACCTATGCGGAGCTGCTGCCGCTGTTCGAGGCCGACCCCCAGACGGAGGCGATCGTGATCTACACCGAGCCGGGCGGCCGGATGGAGGCGCAGCTGGCCGACTGGGTGGCGGCGAGCAGCCCGCGCCTGCCGATCGTCGCGTTCATGGCGGGGCGCTTCATGGACGAGTTGCCGGGTATGAGCTTCGGGCACGCCGGGACGATCGTCGAGGGGCCCCAGGACACAGCCGCGCAGAAGATCGAGCGCCTCGCGGCCGCGGGCATCGCCGTGGCCGAGCGCATCGAGGACATCCCGGCGCTGATCGCGGAGCGCATATAGCCGATGCCCGGCACGTTCATCGACGTGATCGTCTCCCCCGCGGCGGGCTGCGACACGGAGCTCGCCCGCCGGCTGGCCGAGATCTGCCCGGTCGACATCTTCCGCGCGGGCGAGCGGGGCGTCGAGCTGGTGGACGCCAACCTCGACGAGTGCGTGCTGTGCGAGCTGTGCGTGACCGCCGCGCCCCAGGGGGCCGTGAGGATCGTGAAGCTCTACTCCGGCGAGACGATCCCCGCGGCCCGATGAGCGGTTCGCGGGCAGGCGACCCGCAGACGGGCGACCCGCATACGAGCGACCCGCATACGAGCGACCCGCATACGAGCGACCCGCATACGAGCGAGCCCCAGACCGTGCGGGTCGCCCGCGACGGCGGGGTGGCGTGGATCACGCTCAATCGCCCCAGGACGCTGAACGCGTGGAACGTGGCGCTCGGGCGCGAGCTGGCCGCGGCGCTGCGCGAGGCGGAGGGCGACCCCGCTGTGCGCGCGCTCGTGCTCACCGGCGCCGGACGCGCATTCTCCTCCGGGGCCGACCTCAGGGAGGGGCACGATGACGCCCGCGACGTGCACGACGCCCTGACGGACCTCTACCACCCGCTGATCCTGAGCGTGCGCACGCTCCCCAAGCCGGTCATCGCCGCCGTCAACGGCCCCGCAGTCGGGATCGGCTGCTCGCTGGCGCTGGCGTGCGACCTGGTGGTCGCGGCCCGCTCGGCCTATCTGCTGCTCGCGTTCGTCAACATCGGGCTCGGGCTCGACGGCGGCGCCTCGCACACCCTGCTTGAGCGCGCCGGCCACGCGCGCGCGTTTGAGATGGCGCTCCTGGGCGAGCGGGTGGAGGCCGAGCGGGCGCTTGAGTGGGGCCTGATCAACCGGGTCGTCGACGACGAACGGCTGCACGAGGAGGTCGCCGGACTGGCGGCGAAGCTGGCGGCGGGGCCGCCCGGCGCGCACGCCGCGATCAAGCGCGCGCTCAACGCCCGGGCCTACGAGGGCTTCGAGCGCGCCCTGGAGCTCGAGGCGCGGCTGCAGAGCGAGCGGGCGTCATCCGCCGACTTCGCGGAGGGCGTCGCCGCGTTTGCGCAAAGGCGCACGCCGCGCTTCACGGGCGCGTAGGCTTGCGCAAGCGATGAACCTCGCCCAGCTGCTCACGGACTCGGCCGCCCGCCGGCCCGAGCGCCCGGCGGTCAGGCTCGACGACGTGACGCTCACCTACGCCCAGCTTGACGCCGCAAGCGCCCGCTTTGCGGGGCTGCTGGCGCAGCGCGGGGCGCAACCCGGCGACCGGGTGGCGATCATGCTGCCCAACGTCCCGCACTTCGCCGTCTGCTACTACGGCGCGCTGCGCGCCGGCGCGATCGTCGTCCCGATGAACGTGCTGCTCAGGCGCCGTGAGATCGCCTACTACCTCGCCGACTCGGGAGCGGGGCTGCTGTTCGCCTGGCAGGACTTCACGCCCGAGGCCCTCGCCGGCGCCAAGGACGCGGGCGCCGAGTGCGTCACCGTCACCCCGGGCGGCTTGGAGGAGCTGCTCGCCGGCTCGCAGCCCAGCGCGGAGCTGCGCCGCGGCGACGAGGACACGGCGGTGCTGCTCTACACCTCCGGCACGACCGGGCAGCCAAAGGGCGCCGAGCTGACGCACACCAACCTGTCGCGCAACGCCCGTGCGGCCGCCTCGCTGTTTGCGATCGGCGAGGATGCGGTCACCCTCGGCGCGCTGCCGCTGTTTCACTCCTTTGGACAGACGTGCGGGATGAACGCGACGCTCGGCGCCGGCGGGATGCTGACGCTTCTGCCGCGGTTTGACCCCGGGCGCGCGCTCGAGGTGATCCAGCGCGACCGGGTGAACGTGTTCCTGGGCGTGCCGACGATGTACGCGGCGATGCTGCACCACCCGGAGCGCGAGCGCTTCGACGTCAGCACGCTGCGCCACTGCGGCTCCGGGGGGGCGGCGATGCCGGTCGCGCTGCTGCGCGAATTCGACCGGGTGTTCGGCTGCAAGGTGCTGGAGGGTTACGGGCTGTCGGAGACCTCGCCGGTCGCCTCCTTCAACCACGCCGACAGGGAGCGCAAGCCCGGCTCGATCGGCACCCCGATCGAGGGCGTGCAGATGCGCATCGTCGGCGAGGACGGCCGCGAGCTGCCGCCGGGTGAGGTGGGCGAGATCGTGATCCGCGGCTACAACGTGATGAAGGGCTACTGGCGGCGCCCGCAGGAGACCGCCGAGGCGATCGACGCCGACGGCTGGTTTCACTCCGGGGATCTGGGGCGCGTCGATCAGGACGGCTACTTCTACGTGGTCGACCGAAAGAAGGACATGATCATCCGCGGCGGCTACAACGTGTACCCGCGGGAGATCGAGGAGGTGCTGCACGAGCATCCCGCCGTGCGCGAGGCCGCTGTGGTCGGCATCCCGGACCCAGAGCTCGGCGAGGAGGTGGGAGCCGCAGTCGTGCTCGAGCCCGGGGCGAGCGTCACCGCGCAGGAGCTCAGCGAGCACGTGCGCGCCCAGCTGGCCGCCTACAAGTACCCGCGGCGGGTGTGGTTTGTGCAGGAGCTGCCCAAGGGCCCGACCGGCAAGATCCTCAAACGGGAGATCCACCCGCCGACCGAGCGATGAGCGTCGTCATCCGGCGGGCGGGCCGCGGCGACGTGGCGGCGATCCACCAGATGATCCGGGAGCTTGCGGCCTACGAGCGGGCGCCGGACGCCGTGGTGGGCACCGAGGCGATGCTGGAGCGCGCCCTGTTCGCGCCGCGCCCGAGCGCCGAGGCGCTGATCGCCGAGGTCTGCGATGAGCCGGCGGGGTTTGCGCTGTTCTTTCAGAGCTTCTCCACCTGGGAGCTTCGGCCCGGGATCTGGCTCGAGGACCTCTACGTGCGCGAAGCCCACCGGCGCTCCGGCGCCGGGCGCGCGCTCATGGCCCGCCTGGCGCAGCTTGCCCTGGAGCGCGGCTGCGCACGGCTTGAGTGGCACGTGCTCAGCTGGAACGAGCCCGCGATCCGCTTCTACGAGCGGATCGGCGCCGCCCGGTTGCGCGAATGGGAGCTGCAGCGGCTGGCCGGCGAGGCGCTGAGCGCAGCGGCCGCGATGCCCGCGCCGCCACCGCCGTCAGCGTGACCGACGCCGCGCGCCGCTCCCGCCGGGCGGAAGCCTTCGGTGCGAAGACTTCCGGCTAAGGCGCCGTCAGGGTGACGGGCGCCAGGGGGTGCTGGGCGGCCAGCTCGGCGGGCGTGTAGGCGAGCTTCACCCAGCGCCCGCGGGAGTACAGCCTGGTCATGTTGTCATACCACCTGGACGTGGGATCGGTCGCCTGCGAGTAGGTGAGGATGCCCTGCGCCTGCGGCCCGCCAGGGTCAAGCTGCACGGTGAGGACCAGCGAGGAGCCGTCGTTCACCTGTCCGTAGGGACCACCGTTGATCGGCCCGGTGGTGGCGGCCGTCCCGTTGGGAGAGTAGATCGCGTTGAAGCAGCCCATGTCCTGCCCGCCGCCCTCGCCGGGGCAGCCGGGGATCGGGATGCGGCGCGACTGCGGGGCGTACTGGACCTGGCCGAAGCTCGCGTCAAGCGGCACGTGGTGGGCCTGGAGATTCAGGACCGCGTCGGCGAGCCACTTGAGCGGGGCCGCGGGCGGGGCGGTGTTCAGGCCGGTCGGCGTGCTCAGCGGCCTTGCCGGGTCAAAGCCGACCGCGTAGAAGTCGCTGTCGGTGTCGGTGGCGGCCCACACGTCGAACAGCCAGCCTCCGTGGGCGTCGAGCCGGCCTGTGCCATCCCAGCCGGCCAGCGCCTGGCAGGCGGCCATCAGGTTAACGGTCTGCCCGTCGCTGGCGACCTGAACGGGATTGGCGCGGCAGTCTGCGACCAGATCGCCCGCCACCAGGCGGGCCAGCTCAGACTCGTCGCCCTCCCACATGCGCTGCAGCGTCGGGATCGTGAACAGCCTCGGACCAAGGCCGTCGGTGCCCGCCACGCGAGCTGCGATCAGCGCGTTGCCCAGGCGCGTGCGTCCTCTCTGCTGCACGCCGGTGGCGCCGATGACCGGCGCAAAGCCGGTCAGGGGATGCGACGGGTTCGCCAGCCAGTAGGAGTCGTTGGAGTTCTCCACGTAGTCGCGACGGAACAGATGCGGCAGCTCGCGCCCCGGCAGGATGCCGGTCTGCGGCGTGCCCGCAAACTCCTGCGTGGCGCACGCGGTGCTGCTCCCGTCGAGCGTGATCACGTGCGCCAGGTCATAGACGAGCGTCGGCAGCCCGGCGGGCAGGCAGGCGGCGAGCTTGGCCGCGGTCACCGCGGGCGTGTCGCCGACATCCCCGTAGTAGGCCCAGCCTCGGTCGTCGGCGGCGATCGTGTTGAAGGTCGGAATCGCGAGGTAATGCGCCTCCACATCGAACAGCGCGTGCACGGAGTCGGCCCTGCCCATCTGGAAGTACTCATCAGCGGCGCGCACCCCCGCCGCCTCGGTGAAGTCGTCGAGCGCGTAGGCGGTCGTGGCGGTCCACAGGTAGCCGGCCGCGGGGACGTCCGTGACCACCCCCCAGCGTGTCGTGTAGAACGTGTGGCGCACGAACGAGCGCCCATCCTTGAAGGACACGGTGATGCGGCCCATGCGCACCGCGCGGCCGTTGAGGTAGTAGCTCGTCGGGTCGCCGGGAACGAGGCTCAGGCGATAGAGCACGAACCGGCGATCGGTCGAGACCGTGTGCGTCCAGGCGATGTTGCGGTTGAAGCCGATTCCGATCAGCGGGAACCCCATCAGCGTGCCGCCCTCGACGTCGTAGGCGCCCGGCACGTCAAGCTGAGCCATCCAGAACCGCTCGGTTCCGCGCCAGGGGAAGTGGGGGTTGGCGAGCACCATCCCCGTGTGCGCGCGGGTGTCCAGCGCGCCCAGGCCGATGCCGTTGGAGCCCGCCGAGGACGAGAGGTCGAACTGCCGGCGCAGCGCCGCCAGTTCCGAGCGTGTCGGACGCGCGCCGGCGAGCGCCCGTGCGACGGTCGCGCCGGCGGCCGGCGGCGCGGCCTCGTCGATACCGGCGATGAACTGCTGCGAGGAGGCCTCGGTGATGATCTGCACGCCGCGCAGCAGCAGGTCGGCGAGCGTGATCGGAGAAAGCCAGCGCCGGCCACGGCATGCGGGGTCGCGCAACAGGCCGGAGCGCAGGTAGCGGTTGTAGCCGGCGACCCAGCCCTCGTAGACCGCGCGCACCTGGGGCAGCAGCCCCGACCGGGCGGAGAGCTCGCGCCTTACGATCCCGGTGGCGGCGATGTAGTGCCAGAACAGGTCCGACTGAAGGTTGGTGCTGGCCACCCCTGCCGAGTAGTTGACGGCGGTGCCGTCGGCGCCGAAGTACCTGGCGCGCTGTCCGCGCAGCGTGACCACGTCGTTGGCGAAGGTGCACAGGTTGTCCTGCGCGAAGGCCCAGCCCTCCCCGTAGCCGAGCGCCCTGAAATTGGACGCGACGATGTGCGGGACGCCGGCTCGATCGCGGGTGATCACCACCCTGTTGCCCGCCGGCGCCGGGATCGCCACGGCCGCGACCGCCGCCGCCGCCCCCACCAGCGCGACGATCACCGCCGCGGCCGCCACCAGCGAGGCGCCCGCCAGCGCCGTCCACGACCGGCGCCGGGCGCGGAGGCGCCCTCTCCCAGCTCGGCTTGATCTCATCTCAGCTCCCTCGTCGGGCGGGGTCTGCCCGCGGCGGACATCCTACGGGGAAGGCGGCCCATTGGGGGAAGATGTCCTGGATTGGGGGAAGATGCCTTCGGAGGGGCCCGCTCACGCGATCCGGGCCGCGCTTTTGCCCGGTCCGGCCGAGCGGCTCGGCGAGGCGTTCACCGAGTCCGCTTCTGCGAGCTGGAAAGGCGGCTGGCGCCGATGACCTGCTCGGCGCACGAGCGCGACCCGGCCCTGCGCTGCGCACGCCGGCAAACGCGAGGTGCTGCCGGCCGCGCTGACCATGGACGAGCTCAAGCGATGCGCGACCCCGCTAGGTGAATCGGGCTCTGCCTGGGGAAGCGATGGCGGCACGGCCGAGCCCGGCCGAGCCCGGCCGACCGCGCTACCGACCTGGGGAGTTCTCGTGATCAACCCTGGGGAGCAAACCGTGATCGCGGGCAGGCCTACACACGCAGGTCACGTTGAGCACCCTTGCCAGTCTCCGCCGCCCATTTCGACGACGTCGCGGATGCCCCACCCCGGATGCGAGGCATCCGGAATCGAGATGTCTCTCATCTCGCTGATTGAGAGCCTCATCAGCTTTCTCCGAGCGCCGCGGTCAAACGATTGATGAAGTCGGTTGCAAGCGTTCCGACCTGCTCTTCTGGGATTGCGAGCTGAAGAGCTCGGACCGCCATCCGCACGCCTTCGGCATTTCGGCGCCCAAAGAGCTTCATGAGATAGCCGATCGCGGCCCCGGTTACCGGTCCCGCTGTTTCGTGCTGCCGAAGCATCGCGAGCCGGCCGGCTGCGACGGTCGGCGGGGTGGTCTGCATGAGCCGGTAGACGTCGGAGGCGTCCTTGTCCTCCGCTCTTTGCGGACGGTTGGACGCGAGCCGATCGTGGATCTTGTGGGCCTTGGCGACGAGCAGGGCCGCGGCACCCGCGACCTCGACTTCAAACGCGCGCGTGTCGGAGGGTTCGAGGGCTGTGACCGTCATCGGCGAGTGATCGACGAGCGCTGCTTCGAGACCAACTGCGCGACGCGCGGCGCGATTTCCGTGCGGTCCCAGGCGGGCGCCGCGACGCCCACCCGGTGGCGCAACGCCCTCCGGAACGATCAGGTCAATCGGGATCGTCAGCTCCTCGCCATCGACGGTCGTAGCTGCGAACCAGATGCCAGGCTCGGTGAGGCTCGGCGTGAAGTCCGCGGCACGCATCGCCGTTTCGAGTCGGGGCTCGTCCTTGAGGGTCGCCGGATCGATCGCAAGGTCGCCGTCGGTCGTATAGGGCGAGATGCCGATCTCGCCTTCGCCGGTGCGGAGGTAGACCGCCTGCGCACCGGCGACGATGACGGCTTGCCCGTGCTCGGCGAGTGCCTCGAGTGCGTCCAGGAGGACGCGCCGTGCAGCAACATACCGTGGGTCGATCGCTGTCGTCACGCAGGTGGTCCGCCGACCCGGGCCAGGGAGTCGAGCCTCCACGCTGGCTCGTTTGCAAGCAGCCACTGGATGAGCGCTTCGCCTTCAGCCGGCATGCGGCCGTTCCCGGTGAGGCAGTCGACCGCGGCTTGCGACGGCGCCACGTAACGAACACCGCCCTCTTCGTCCGTCCGTTCCCAGACGATCGGGTCAAAGGGGCGAAGCAGCACGACGTTCGCGCCCCGGTCTGCAGGAATGAGATCAAGTGCGTCAGCTAGAGCCTTGGCGTCCTCGCAGTAGACGGTCAGGAGCGCGGGCGCAGCGACGGGCGACAGGCGGACGGCAGCGAACGAACCGGAAACGGCTGTGCGCAGCGTGGGCAGCTCAGGAAGGCGGCCGAGCGCATCCTCTGCCCCGCGCGCAGCGAGGTACGGCTGCGCATCGTTGCTACGGAAGAGCTCGTAGCTCTCCGCCCAGCGGCGAAGGAGCGCTGCGATGTCGACCGATTCAACCTGGCCGCGCTTGCTGCGCTCGAGGAGCGCGTCGTCGTCGAGCGCGTAGAGGAGGCGCGAGATGTAGCCGGGGGCGAGTCCTGTGGCTTCGGCGAGGTCGCGGACGCCGTAGGGCGGTCGGACGTCGATGAGGGTGCGGATCAGTCGCGCCGCCTTCGGGCCACGGACGCGAGCCTTGCCGCGCGGTGTTGGCGAGGGGTCGCGGTCGGCGCCCTGAGACTGGATGAAGAGCGCCGGGCTCTCGAGGCGAACGAGCGCGTTCCCCGTCAGGTCGAGAAAGTTGATCCCCTCGGCCGCGAGCAGGTCACGCGTGCGCGGGCTCAGCCAGGGCGCGACGACGAGAATCGGGATGTCCGGTGAGAGCGCGCGGAGCGTGCGGCCGACGCTCCCGAAGAGGCCCGCCACGTCGCGCGGCCGGAGCGAACGCTTCGCTTCGACCGCGAGCGTCGCGAACACGCTCTGACCGTTGATGACGATCGTGCCGCCGGGCCGGCCGCGACCGCCAGGCATGGCGTCCTGATCCGCGGGCTCGACAGACCACGCCGCGGGGATCCGCTCCCGCAGCCAGGTGACAGCAGCATCGACGAGCTCGTTCTCTCGCATAGGGTCGTTTGCTGCCATCGCGAATTGGAGCATAGCAGCATGTATTCTCTATATCGCTCTATTTGCTATGGCGGCAAACAGGCTTTTTGAGCAAACCCCGCCTGAGATCGTCCGCCACCACCGGATGGTGATGGGGCGGTTCGGGACGTTGAGGCACGCACGGGAGGCGCAGGCCGGGCGCTCGGGCCGAGCGGTTCGGAGAGACCGCCGAGTCGGCCGACTCGGGAGCTGCGGCAAGCCTGGTTGCCGGGGCATAGAAAAGCCCCGCATTTGCGGGGCTTTTCCGTAGCAGGCCTGTAAGCCGGATCCTGTCGAGAGCAGTCATCCATCTCTGCGGCCTACCCGGACCTCGGCGGGCCACCTGCAAACGGTCCTGCTTGGCCTAGCATCGGGTGGGGCTTGCCTGGCCGCCGCGTCACCGCGACGCCGGTGCGCTCTTACCGCACCATTTCACCCTTGCCGGCCTGGAGCGCTGCAGCAGCCCCAGGCTTAGGCGGTGTCATTTCTGTGGCGCTTTCCCTCGGGTTTCCCCGGGTCGGTGTTACCGACCACCCTGCCCTGTGATGTCCGGACTTTCCTCGAAGGCGCATGCACCTCCGCGACTGCTCGGCCTGCATGGTCGAGCATACCGTGCGCGACCAGCCCGCCTGGGCGCGCGCTGGGACGCGCCGGTCTGCACGGGCCGGCTTGCCGTCTCAGCTGAGCCGCGTCCCGCAGCCCGAGCACAGGCCCCCGACCGGGACCGCGTGCGCGCCGAAGGATGGCCTCATCTCCGCTCCGCAGACGGGGCACGCCCCCGGCGACCGCGCGACGAGCCCCCGCCACAGCTCTGACACAGCCTCGTCCAGGCTGGGCTCCTCGTCACGACCTGCCCGCGCCGGCGCCTCGCCGGCCACGCAGCGGGCATCACACGGCGGCGGGCGCCCGGGGCCGCCTCGCCTGCCGCGTGCGCGGTCGCCCTCGGCCACAGGCGCGGCTGCCGATCTCCGCAGCCGGCGCCAGGCGCGGCCGCCGATCCTGACCGATGGCTCGAGCGTGCTCATGAGATGCTCCGCATCAGCCCCACCACGCGCCCGAGGATGCGCGCCTCGCGCGTGCGGATCGGCTCCATCTCCGGGTTCTCGGGCTGAAGGCGCACGTGGTCGGCCTCTCGGAAGAACCGCTTGACGGTCGCCTCCTCCCCGACGAGCGCGACCACGATCTCGCCGTCGCGGGCGGTCTCCTGGCGGCGCACGACGACCAGGTCCCCGTCGAGGATGCCGGCGTCCCGCATCGAGTCCCCGCGCACGCGCAGCAGATACTCGCCCTCGTGCCCGCCGGCGACGCCCGGCGTCTCGATGTACTCCTCGATGTTCTCCTCGGCCAGCAGAGGCTGGCCCGCCGCTACCTGTCCGACGAGTGGCAGGCCACCGCCGAGTGCCCTCGCGCCCGCCGCCGCCCGGTGGAGCAGCTCGATCGCGCGCGGCTTGGTCGGGTCCCGCCGGATCGCCCCGGCCCGCTCGAGGTTCGCCAGATGGGCGTGGACCGTGGACGACGATGCGAGCCCGACCGCGCGGCCGATGTCCCTCACGGTCGGCGGATATCCGTGCGTCGCCGAGTGCTCCCTGATGAAGTCGACGATCTCCTGCTGGCGCTTGGTCAGGTCCATGCGGTCCTCCTCTGGGGCTTCAGGGCGCCGAGACGCCTGACGGGGACGCGGTTGCAACGCGCTTGACGAACATGTGTTCGTGTACGGTAGCGCCGCCGCCGGACGGAACGCAAGCCGGTCGCGGTCCCGGCCGCCCCGCGGTCGCCGCACCCGCGACGCGGCGAGCGGGCGGGGTATACTGGCCGCCCCAACGCGCCTGTGGCGGAATTGGTAGACGCGCAAGGTTGAGGGCCTTGTGGACCGATGGTCCGTGGAGGTTCGAGTCCTCTCGGGCGCACTTGAAAAGCTCCGCTCAGCTGGGTTTTTTGATGCCTTCGGCCCGTCAGAACAGATCGATCCGGCGCTGGACGTACCGTGGTCATCTGGCAATTGCGTCCACCAGTACTTCCAATCGGATCCGCTCCGGTTCCGAGCTGTCTGTCGTCGCTGGTTGTCGTGCAGTTGTCGGTCGGTGACACTTAGACCACGATCGGCCGAACGCGCCAGCCGTCGGTGACGGTGGCGAGCGCAATCGCAGCTCGCCTACGCGGTCCTGAGCCAGCGAGCCGCGAGCCGAACCTGACCCGATGACGGTGGCTGTCGCTTCGTCTCCCCAGGCGCCACCGGTACCGGGCTTTCCGCTTCTGGTGGTCGCGATGCGGTCGGTCTCGCAGATCTCGAGCGCGCGGCGCATGAGCGCGGCCGGGCTCGTTTGCGGCGGGTGCGTCGGAGCACCCCGTCCCATTCGCTGCCGCGCCTGTCGGCGGGCACCGCGACTGTCCCGGCGAGTTCAAGGCGGTTGCTCACCTCAGGGTCGCTTCGAGGGCCCGTTCGACAGGACTGTCGGCAGCGGCCGGGGGCTGCTCGGGATCCGAGCAGCCCCCGGTGCTTGGCCGATCAGAGCCTGGGGCCGGCCGCGGCCGAGCCTCAGCCGCCTGTCGCCCGCCGGCCCTCGGGGGCGGGGAACGCCGTGATGCGTGCTGTCACCTCGTGACCGTAGACGTCGGAGTGCGGGAACGCAGAGCTTCCCGCCCAGCTCGCGGCATACGGCACGTACGCCGAGACACCGTCTCTGTTGATCACGTTCAGCACCCCTCCCTCGGTGTCCCCCGAGGGTGTGGCAGACGTGGCCGTCCCGAGGATGAGGCCGCTGAACAGGTCCCGGAAGGTCACGTGCGGCCTCACCGGGGTGACGATCAGGCTCGTCACCAGGCAGTAGCAGCCGTTGGAGAACCTGCTCCAGGACTGAAAGCCGCTGAGGGCGAACGTCCTCACGTGGGGTGACACGACCAGGCTCGGGTAGCCGTGGAAGCCGGGCCGCAGGCTCCAGGAGCTCGGAGGCACACCGTCGGCGGTGAACGGCGGCGTGAAGGGCAGCTCGTTCTCCATGAAGACAACCCGGCCACCCTGGCCGTTCCAGGTCGCCTCGGTCTTCTTGAAGTGCTCCAGCCAGATGCCCTCAAGCGTGACCCGGTCGCCGTTGACGACGACGCCGTAGTCACCGGCGCGCTGGGCCCAGGCGCTGGCCGTGTAGGTGCCAAAGCCGATCGCCTGAATCTCGGCCTGGTTCTGCAGCACGTCGTTCTGATTGATGACCTCATCCGTCGTGGCGTCGCTGATCGTGCTCACATCGCTGAGCGTGGTCGGGTCGGCGGGCGACCCGGTCGCGCCCGGGGTGGTGCCGATCACGATCTGAGCGGCCGCGAACCGGTCGCCGCTGCCGTTGGCGTCGAATCCCGCAAGCACCGCCCCGACAGCCCGGTTGGTCACGACGACCGTCGGGGTGCCGCGGTCGGCGGTCAGCGTGCTCTCCCCGAGCCCGAACACGACCTCATCGGGCCTGCTCACCGTCAGTGGCGCGCCGAGAACGTAACCGCCGGGCGTGAGGAGCACGTCGCGGCCGTGAGCGAGCGCGGCATCGAGCCTGCCCGCGATGGCGGTGCCCGGCCTTGCGATGTAGAAGCGACGCAGTGGCAGCAGCGCGCCCGTCCGGGGGCTCACCGTCCAGTCGTAGCCCACCCGGCCGAACTGAACCTTCGGGTCAAAGACGAAGAAGCGGCGATGCTCGTAGACGACGAACGGCGACTCCCGCACCACCGCGAGCCTGTGGATGTTGTCGATGTCGCCCGGCGGGCGGGACCTGGTTGCCGGACCGAAGTCGCTCGCGGGCGCCCCCGTGTCGCCTGCGAACACCTGGTCCACCCCAAACCCTCGCCAACCTCCGACGTGGCTGCCCTCGATGAACAGATCCTCGTTGCTGTTCGCGCCGGCCTTGCCGGGCGTGTTCTCCCCGTTGGCGTCGATGATCTCCCCGGTGATGTTCGAGTTGGCGATCTCAAAGCCATTGGCGGCGCCGCCGTAGGCGTCAGCCAGGTAGGGGTCGCCGTTTGCGGCCGTGCACGGATGCGTGCAGGGACCGGTCACCGGATGCGTGAGGTCGACGTCGAGGTTGCCGAGCAGGTTCACGCGCCGCCAGGTGGCCGTCTGCGAGGTGAACCAGGTCATGGTGTGCGCCGGATCGCCGCTCTCGATCGGGTTTATCGTCAGGTTCTCCAGCTGGCTTGGCCGGATCGCCAGGCCGGTGTTCGGCGGAGCGCCCGGGAAGCTGTCCTCCGGGATGTCCAGAGCGCCGTTGATCACGACATCGCACGGGCTCGGCCCGAGCCCGGCGACGATGCTCCCCGGCGCGACCACCGCCTGGATGGTGTTGGCGGTGGTGGCGGTCCCAGGGGTCGCCGAGGCGCTGCCGTAGGTCCCGGGCAAAAAGAAGAACTCGTGCGGCGCATCAGTCGATGCCGTCGAGCTGAGCGCCGCATTGATCGTGGACGGCGACTCCGAGGGGCTGAAGATCGTGACGCCGGCGCCGAACGGGTTCGGGACGGGACCGGTCACGGGCTGCGGCCTGCTCGCCGCGCAGGCCGCGCCGGCCGCCGCAGAACCGCGCCCAAGCCGCGCGCGGGACGGGCTGGCGGCCGGCGACGCCGACGCGAAGGCCCCCGCCAGGATGATCGCGCCGAGGACGAGCGCTCCCGCCCACCGCGGCCTTGGGGCCACCGCGCTCAGGGCGCGTCTGCGTTGCCGGACCATGCTCCCTCCCATCGTTTAGGCGTTTCGCGGCCGCGCTGCAGGATACACAATTCTGATAATTGCATCCAGGTCGCCATCTCCTATGCAGGCACTCAAAATGTGGTCGCCTGCGACGGCGCCTGCCCGGCGAGCGGCGGGGTGCTCGTATCGCTCACCCGGTGCGCGCCGGCCGGCCCCGCGCCCGACGAGCCGGGGAGCGCGGGCGCGGTCCGGCCTGCTATCCAGTTGCGATCGTGAACGGCAGATCGCGAACCCGGCCGCGGGAGCGGGCACATCGGGCGATCGGCGGCGGTGAGGATCGCGAGGCGGGGCTCGTCCGGCGATGAGCGGCGCGGAGGAGGACGGCGGCGCGGCGCTCGTGCGCTGCGTGGTGGAGATCCCCAAGGGCAGCCGCAACAAGTACGAGCACGAGCCCGGGTCCGACGCGATCATGCTCGACCGCTTCCTGTCCGCCTCGGTCGTCTATCCGACCGACTACGGCTACGTGCCCGGCACGCTCGCCGAGGACGGCGATCCGCTCGACGTGCTGATCTGCGTGTCGGAGCCCACGTTCCCGGGCTGCGTGGTGATGGGGCGCGTCGTCGGCCTGTTCGACATGGAGGATGAGCATGGCCTGGACGCCAAGCTGCTGTGCGTGCCGCGCGCGGATCCGAACTGGAGCGCCATGCGGGACCTCGACGACCTCCCGTCGCAGCTTCGCTCAGAGATCGCGCACTTCTTCTCCATCTACAAGGACCTCGACGCCAGCCGCCACTCCGAGGTCCGCGGCTGGCGCGACCGGCGGGCCGCCCTGGCGGAGCTGGCGGAGGCCAGAGCGCGGTTTGCGCGGACGAACGACCGCGCCTGAGGCGGGCGCGCAGCGGCGCGCGAACGATCGCTCCATCAGGCGCCGGGGATGCGGACCGCCGCCCGGCGGGGCGCCACTGTCGAGGCATCGCTCCCTCACGCGCCGGGGATGCGGGCCGCCGCCCGGCGGGGCGCCACTGTCGAGGCATCGCACCCTCACGCGCCGGGGATGCGGCCAAGCCGGTCAGGGAGGCTGGCGTCAAGCGTGCGCAGCATCACCATCGCCGCGCGATGGCGGGCCCGCTCGCGCGCGCCCCAGCGGATCCCCAGCCGGTCGCGAAGCACCGCCGGAAACGATCCCACCAGCAGCGTCCACGCGACCTCTCCGGCCGGCCGCCGGCAGGCGGCCCACAGCGGCGCCGGCGCCGGCACCCAGGGCGGGGGCGGCAGCCGCGTGCGCAACAGGGCCAGCAGACGATCGGCGGCGTCGGTGGCGACCAGACGCCTGGCGATCATGTCAGCCAGGTACTCGTCGAACTCGGCCAGCGTCGGGGGCATGTCCCGCTCGCGCACCGAGAACAGCCGCCCAGCCGCCCTCCATTCGCCGTACAGGCGGCGCTCGGCGGCCGGCGTGAGACGCCCGAGCGTCCGGCCGGCGTGGCGCGTGGCCTCGAAGGTGCTCAGGTGAACCCAGGTCCAGGCCTCCGGGTTCCAGGCGTGGTAGCGGCGCCCATCGCGGTCCACGCCGCGGATCGAGCGGTGGCGCTCGCGCACCTGCCGCCCCACCGACGCCGCGTCGCCGAACAGCATCCGAAGCCCCCAGCCGACCGTCTCGGCCGCCCGCTGCCACGGCTGGTCGAAGACCGTCGAATGCTGTTGCAGGCCGGCCGCGACGGTCGGGTGCATCGCCTGCAGCGACAGCACGCGGCCCGCAAACGGGACCAGGAACGCCCATCGGCCCCACAGCTGTTGGGCGACCGACCGCCGCGCCGGACCGGCGAGCCCGCCGGCGGCGGAGGCGCTCACCGCCGTCCCGTGCTGTGGTGCTGACCGCTTGCCTGGCATGCCGACCGGCGCTCGGGGTCGCCGCCCCGGGCCGCTCGATTGTGGCGCGCCAGGCGGTTGGCGCGGGCCGGTCTTCAGACCGCGACGGCCGGCGGGGCGGTTGCCGCTCAGACGGCGGCGGCAGCGCCGCAAAGCCCGCTGAGCTCCTGCGGGAACGCAGCCAGCCTCGGCGGTGCGCCGCGGGCCGCCGGGCCGCCGCCGGGCAATAGGCTTTGGCTTGCAGATGACGGCCGCGTCGGAGATAAGGGAGCTGCTGGCCAGCCGCACGGGCGAGGAGATGGCGCTCAACGACCGCCACCTCAATCCGCAGCTGGGCCGCATCCTGCGCACGCTGGGGTTCGATCGCACCTGGGTCTCAGGCGAGGGCCCCTACCTGATCGACTCCGAGGGCCAGCGCTACCTGGACCTGATCTGCGGCTACGGCGTGTTCGCGCTGGGCCGAAACCATCCGGAGATCGCCGACGCGATCAAGGAGGTGCTGGACGCCCGCACCGCGAACCTGCCACAGCTCGGTGTCACGCTGCTGACGGGCGCGCTCGCCGAGCGGCTCCTGGCGCTCGCCCCTGGCAGCGTCGATGCGATGGTGCCCGCCAACAGCGGGACCGAGGCGGTGGAGGCTGCGATCAAGATCGCGCGCGCGGCGACCGGCCGCCCGCGCGTGCTGTACGCCGACCACGCATTCCACGGCCTGACGCTCGGCTCGCTGTCGATCAACGCCAACGCCGAGTTCCGCGCCGGCTTCGGACCGCTGCTGCCCGGCTGCGACCAGATCCGCTTCGGGGACCTCGACTCGCTGGAGCGCGAGCTTGAGCGGGGCGACGTGGCCGCGCTGGTGCTCGAGCCCGTCCAGGGCAAGGGGGTCAACATCCCGCCGGACGGGTATCTCGCCGCCGCGCAGAGCCTCTGCCGGCGGGCCGGCTCGCTGTTGGTCTGCGATGAGGTGCAGACCGGGCTGGGACGGACGGGGCGGTGGTTCGCGCTCGAGCACTGGGGGCTTGAGCCGGACCTGATCTGCGTCGCCAAGGCGCTGTCGGGCGGCCTGATCCCGACCGGCGCGGTGCTCGTCTCCCGACGCGCGTTCGACGCGGTGTTCGACGGGATGGAGCGAGCCGTGCGGCACGGCTCAACGTTCGGGGGCAACGACCTCGCCGCCGCCGCCGGCCTGGCCACGCTCTCGGTGCTCGAGCGCGAGGGGCTGATCGAGCACGCGCGGCGGATGGGCGAGCTCCTGCTCGCGCTCACCAGGCCGCTGGCGAAGCGCTACGAGGTGGTCGCCGACGTGCGCGGACTGGGGCTGATGTGGGCGATCGAGCTGGGCGCCCCGCACCGCACCGCCTCCCGGACGGTGTTCGCCACGGTCGAGCGCGCGCAGCCAGGGCTGTTCGCACAGCTCATAACCGTGCCGTTGTTTCACCGCCACCGGATCCTCTGCCAGGTGGCCGGCCACCGGATGAACGTCGTCAAGGCGCTGCCCGCGCTGGTGATCGACGAGCCCGAGATCAGGCGCTTCGCCGCCGCCGTCGAGGAGGTGGTCTCGGAGGCCGAGCGGGCGCCGAGCGCCGTCGCGCGGCTCGGGCTGCGCCTGGCGCGCGGCAGCGCCCGCGCGAGGCGCAGGCGGGTCGCAGGCGCCCGGTGAGGGCGCTGGTCACCGGCGCGGGCGGGTTCATCGGCGGCCATGTCGTTCGCGCCCTGGTGGCGGCCGGGGCCGAGGTGCGCGCCCTGGACCGCGACCCCACGGCGGCCGATCGGCTGCCCGGCGCGGCGGAGCCGATCCTCGGGGACGTCCTCGATCCGTTCGCGCTCCGGCGCGCGCTTCAGGACGCCGACGCGGTGTTCCATCTCGCCGCCGTCTACAGCTTCCGGCGCGCGGACGCGGCGCTGATGCGGCTGGTCAACGTGGAGGGCACCCGCACCCTGCTGCAGGAGGCCCTGCGAGGACGACGCCGCCGCATCGTGCACACGAGCTCGTGCGCCACCTGTGGGCCCGTCGCCGGCCGGCAGGCGACCGAGGACGACCTGCCATCGGCGCGCGAGCTGCGGGTCCCCTACCGTCTCACCAAGCTCCAGGGCGAGCGGCTGGCCATGGCGGCCGCCCGCGAGGGCGGGGATGTCGTCGTCACCTGCCCAACGGCTCCCGTGGGCCCGGGGGACCGGGGGCCTACCCCGACCGGGAAGATGGTGGCCGACGTGGCGCGCGGGCGCGCGCGCGGCTACCTGGCCAAAAGCGCCCTGAACGTGGTCGGCGTTGCCGACGTCGCGGCCGGGCACCTGCTCGCGTTCGAGCGCGGCCGCGCGGGCGAGCGCTACCTGCTCGGCGGCGAGAACCTGGCGATCTCGGAGGTGTTCTCGATCATCTCGGCCGCCGTCGGACGGGCGGCGCCCCGGCTGCCGGTGCCGTGGAGCGTCGCGTGCGCGGCTGCGCACATCGCGCAGGCGGCGCTGCGGCCACTCGGACGCGAGCCGGAGCTTTTGCTGCTCGACGAGGTCCGCTCCGGACGCCTGCCGCACCTGTTCGACGATCGAAGGGCGCGGGCGCAGCTGGGCTACAGCCCCGCCTCCGCGAGGGCGGCCCTTCAGGTGGCTGCGCTGGCGGCGCTCGAGGAGACGGGGCCGGGGGCGGGCGGCTTGACCTGACGGGCCCCCGGACGCCAACTGCCCTAACCTCGGGCGATGCGGATCGACACGCTGCTGGCCAGCGGGCAACTGCCGGCGCTCGACCGCTCGACGATCCACGCGTACGTGGACGCCGAGCCCGGGCCCATCTACTACCAGCGCCACGCGCACGCCGTGGGGCTGGCGGCCGAGCGGCTGCTCGGCGAGCTGGAGGGCGGGCAAGCGCTCCTGTTCGCCTCGGGCGCGGGCGCCACGACGGCCCTGGCGCTGGGGCTGCTCGGACCGGGCCGGCGCGTCGCGCTCCCCGGCGACGGCTACTGGGGCACCCTCTCGCTGCTGCGCGGTCAGCTCGGGCGCTGGGGACTGGAGGTCGTGGAGTTCGACCAAACCCGCGAGCCGCCGCCGGCGGACCTCGTCTGGCTTGAGCCGTGCTCGAACCCCATGCTGAGCTTCCCGGACCTCGACGCCACGATCGCCTGCGCCCACCAGCGGGGCGCACGTGTCGTGGTGGACAACACCGTGCTCGGGCCGGCGCTCCTGCGACCGCTGCGCCACGGCGCGGACTTCGTCCTGCACAGCGCCACCAAGATCCTCGGCGGCCACCACGACGTCCTGCTCGGCGTGGTCGCCTGCGCCGAGCAGGCCGACCACGCCAGGCTGGCCGAGGTCCGTGAGGCCTGCGGGGTCGTGGCCGCACCCGACCCGGCGTGGCTGCTGCTGCGCGGGCTAAAGACGCTTGCCCTGCGCACCCGGCGCTGCTCGGAGACGGCGCTCACGCTGGCGCGGCGGCTGCAGACCCACCCCGGCGTGATCAAGGTGCGCTACCCAGGCCTCGGCGACCCGGTCGCGGCGCGCTACGTGGACGCGTTCGGGCCGCTGCTCTCCTTCGACGTGGCCGGGCCGGCGCAGGCGGCGGCGGTGGAGCGGGCGCTTGGCCTGGTGGAGAACGCGACCAGCCTCGGCGGGGTTTCATCGACGCTTGAGGCGCGGGCGCGCTGGGAGCCGGACCGCGTGCCGCCGGGGCTCCTGCGCCTGAGCGTCGGGATCGAGGACGCCGACGACCTCTGGGAGGATCTGCGCGGAGCCCTGGACGCCGCCGGCGCGGGGCGATAGACGCCGCCGGCGCGGAGCGAAAGACGCCGCCGGCGCCGAACGGGCGGCGCCGCAGACGCAGAACGGCCGGCGCCGCAGACGCAGAGCGACAGACGCCGCAGACGCGGAGCGTGGGCAGCGCCGCGAGGACCGGCGACGAGTGGACCGGCCCGCCCCGGCGGACTCCGCCGGGGCGGGCTTGCCAATCCTCAGCGGCCGGAGGGGCCGGGCGGCGCGCGATCACCAGGTCAGGCGGCGGGGCAGCCCCCCGCGCGGGGCGCTGTAGCGAGCCGGCGGCACGTCCGGCCGGTCCGGGGCGGGGACCGACCGGACGTCCCGCCGGGAGGCGGCCGGACGTGGCCGTCACGCGGCCGGCCGCCAGCCTCCCACCCCGGGTCGGCGCGCCCCGCTCAGGCCGCCGCCCCGCGGGCGGCGATCACGAGCCGCCGCCCGAGCTCGACGAGCGCTCGCCAAGCAGCTTCGCCGCGCCGGAGACGCAGACGCTGAACGGGGTCCCGCGCTGGCCGGCGACGTGATGCCTGCTCTCGGTCGCGCAGGCGGCCGTCGGGTTGGCGCTGGCGCCCGTCGCCACCCGCGCCATCGCGACCACGCACTGCGAGAACGGGGTGCCGCGCTGGCCGGCGACGTGATCCCGGCTCTCGGCCCGGCAGTAGCGGCCGTAGGCGCGCGCCACCGCGGGAAGGCCGGCGCCCGGGCCGGGCGTGGAGCCGCGCTGGGTGCCCACGCCGGTGGGACGGTGAGAGCTGCCCTGCCCCCCTGGCGAGACCCCGGATGGCGTGGTCGACGGCGGGCCGGCCGGAACCGAGGACGGCGGACCGGCCGGCACCGACGAGGGACGGCCGGTCGTCACGGTCCTCGGAGGGGTGCCGGTGGCCCCGTCGGAGCGGCCGGTGTGCGTCGACGCGAGCGCAACGGCGGGGGCGGACCCGAGCGCGAGCGCCGCCACCGTCAACGCGATCTGCCTTGTCAGCTTCCTCATCTTGCCTCCTGGCAACTGGGCGACCTGCCGTCCGGCAGGCCCCTGGCTTTGCGCCCCGGCCTCACGACCGGTTCGCCCTTTCGAAGGCGATTACGCAACAGCGGCTCGAAAGTCAGGCACAGGTTGAGGGCGTAGCCCTCAATGGCCGCCGGCCGAGCCTGTCGACGGCGCCCCCGCCGAGGATGACCCCGTCGTGGCGCGTGATTGGGCGCCGGACTGCGCCCCGCCCGTGGAGGCGGGGCTCGAGGCGGTCGATCCGCCCTGTGCCGAGGCGGATCCACCTGCCGCCGAGCCGGATCCCCCGGCCGCCGAGCCGTGACCACCGGTGAATGAGCCTGTCGGCCGGTCCGAGGAGCCGGCCGGCCGGCTCGAGGAGCCAGCGCCGGTCTGCCTCCCCCCGCCCCGGCGCGCGCCGGTCGACCCGCCGCCGTGTGCGCCGTGACCGCCGGAGGCGCCGACGGTCCTCCGGCGGGCGCCGGCGCCGCCCGTCCGGCGCGCATCCGCCCCGCGCGCCGAGGCGTTGTGCGCCGCGGCGGCCGCGGCGCCCTGCCGGGCGGCCCGCCGTCCGGCGCCCTGCGCCCGTGCGGATCCGGTCGTGGCCTGCGCGGACCCAGCCGCGCGGTGGTGGCGATCGCCGGCCGCCGCGCCCGTGGACCGACCATGGGCGGCGCGCGTCGAGGCACCCGCCGGCCTCAGCGAGCCGGCGCGCCCCGGGCCTGCGCCTGGAGTAAGCCACACGGCGACTGGCGCAAGACGTGAACCGGTGCTCGTGGCGTTGCTCGACGCTGAGAGCGCGCCCAGCTGGGCCGCCGTCGAGGCCGCGCGCCTCAAGGCTCCCGACGGCGCCGAGCCTCCCCGGGCCGGGACGTGGCGCAGCGCCGCCACCGCCCCGGCGGCGGCGGCAGCGGCGACGACCACCGCCGCCGTCACCTTCACTGCCATCGCCAGGCCTGCCACCTTGCCCGCCGCGGCCGCCGCAAGCGCCGACTGGCCGGCCGATGCGCCCCCGACCGCCATTGCGCCCTGGCCACCGGGAGCTGCGGCCGCCGCCGCAGCGGCCTGGCCACCGGACGCCCCGCCCGCAAGCCCCTGCCGGCCGGCGGACGCCCCGGCGGCCCCGAGAGCGTGCCGGCCGGCGGCGAGCGTCGCCGCGGCGCCGGCGCCACCGTGCCCGGAGGCCGCCGCGCCGATCCTCGCCAGCAGGCCGGCGGCCGCCGCGGCGGGCAGCGCCGGCGTGAGCGCCGCCAGGTCCGCGCGGCGGGTCTCGATGGCGGCCTGGAACGCAGCGCACACCGGGCACGCGCGCACGTGCGCACGCACGCGGCGCCGGCGCAGCGCGCGACCGTCCGCGGAGGAGATCACCTCCTGGATCTCCTCGCACGCCATCGCCCGTCCCTGCTGGAGCTCCATCAGCGACCTACGCGCCTCCAGCACGGTCTGCTTGGCGGCGCCGACGGAGATCCCGAGCGCGAGCGCGACCTCCTCGTAGGGCAGCCCGGACAGCTCGCGCATGACCAGCGCCCCGCGCTGTCGGTGCGGCAGCTCGCGCAGGTCGGCGACCAGCTGCGCCAGGCGCTCGCGCTGACCCACGGTCTGCTCGACTCCCGGCGACGGGCAGCGCAGCTCCTCGGACAGCTCCTGCTCGGGACGGCGGCGCCGCAGGATCGAGATCGCCTCGTTGTGGGCGATTCGGAACAGCCACGGCCGCAGCGGCGCGTTGCGCTGTCCGCGCCGCAGCGCGACCAGCGCCGATGTGAACGCGCTCTGGAGCGCGTCCTGCGCATCCTGGTCGCTGCCCAGCAACGAGCGGCAGTAGCGGTACAGCGGCTGGTGGTGGCGGTCGTAGATCGCCGCAAACGCGCCCTCGCTGCCATCCGCGACCATCCGCGCGAGCCGTTCGTCGGCGACCATCCTCGCCGGGCGTGCGCGCTCGGCGATCCGACGCGGCACCCGGACGGCTGCGTGCGCTCCCTGCATCTCTCACAGTATCGGCAACGCGGGCGCTGGCCGAAAGTCAGGATCGACCCGCGTTCGGCGACCGGGCGGCGCAGGCCGTGCACAGGCGCTCGGCGTCAGGCGGTCAACGGCGGTGGCCGGCATGCAAGATCGCCGCCCTCGCGCGCTGCGTGTGGCCGCTCAGCCTCACGCGTGCGATGCGCACGTCCTCAGATGCTGAGCCCCCCGTCCACCGTCAGCGTGTGCCCGGTCATGAACGCGCTCTCGTCGCTTGCCAGGAACACGACCGCGGCGGCTATCTCCTCCGGCTTGGCGTGGCGCCCCAGCGGGATCATCGCATCGAACGCCTGCGCGGACTCCGGCTCGGACGCGCCCACCGCCTCGACCTCGATCGCATGCTGGAAGGCGTTGGTCGGTCGGGCCGGGATGGATCGTGTTGACGCGGATCCCGCGCGGCGCCACCTCCTTTGCCGCGGTCCGCATCAAGCCGACGAGGGCGTGCTTGGACGTCGCGTAGGCGGCGATCCCGCGGTCGGAGGTCAGGCCGACGACGCTTGAGTTGATGATCAGGCTCCCACCGGGCTGCATGACCCGCAGCGCGTGCTGTGCGACCAGGAAGCTCCCGACCACGTTGACGGCCATCACACGCTCAAAGACCTCCAGCGGGTAGTCGCTGACCGGCGCCACCACGCCGAACACGCCCGCGTTGGCGAACGCAACGTCCAGGCGTCCGAACCGCTGCACGCAAGCTCGGACCGCATGCTCCACCTGCTCAGGGCTGGTGACGTCCGTCGGCTCCCAGGCGACCGCCTCCGCCGACCCCAGCGACCGAGCGGCGGCAGCGAGCCGCTCGCCGTCGAGGTCGGCCAGCAGGACCTGCGCGCCCTCAGCCACGAACGCGCGCGCCGTAGCGAGCCCGATGCTGCCCGAGCCTCCCGTGATGAGCGCCACCCTGCCCTCAAGCCGCCCAGCCCGATGTGCCGCCACGCCGTGCATCTCCTCTCTCCCCGCAGCCCACCGGTGAGAGCTCACGGGGATCGGTCGACCCTTGCCTGGCCTCAAGGTACCGTCAGGCGATGGCGACCGCTTGGAGTCGCCAAATCGCTGCAGCGGAAGTCCGGGCGTGCCGCGTCGGTCCGAGGGACTCCGTTCGTCGTCCCCGAGCCGGTCAACTTCCACGGTGCTTCCCCAGCCGGTCACCTCCTGCGGTCGTCCCCAGCGCGGGCAACCCGCCGCAAGCGCCGCAGCGCAGGCCGCACGGTCACCTCCTGCGGCCGCCGCCAAGGCGGGCAACCGCCACGGTGGACCGCCCAGCTGCGGCTGCGCCCGCTCGGACCGGGCCCGGAGGAGAAGACAGGCCCGGCATCCGGCGGGCGCGGAGCACTGCCGTCGGGAGCTGAGTGGCCTCCCGCGGCCGGTGGACAAGCTAACGTGACCCACGCTGGCCGTCAACGAGCGATCACTGGATTGCAACGCACGCGCAACGATCGGCCGCGGCGCGCCGGCAGGCGATAACGAACCGACACGCCGGTGCACGAATCCCAAGGCCGAGGGCTGGCAGCAGGCCGGAGTCGCCGCCCCCGGGCCGCGGGTGGCGCCCGCCGCGGCTTTCCACGCCTCCGGCAAAGGTCCAAAGCCCGGCCGGGGCCGTCGCTCCGGCCGGGCTTTGCGCACTGTCAGCCGGTCTCACCCCCGGCCGGGCAGGGAGCGGCTCGTCGCCGCCGGCTGGCGCCCGCGGTCTCGGGCCGGCTCACCCCGCGAGCGCCGCCGCGCCGACGGCCACCGGTCGCCGACCGCGTGCGGGCACCTCGCTGCGGCCGAATCCACCGGGGGGCTGCTGTCGCCGATCGCGCGCGTCTGCGCGGATCGCGTACGCCAGCGGCGCCACCGCGGCGGCGATGACCGCTGCGCACAGGACTGACGTCAGGATGGTGATGGCTGTCATAAGAAGGCTCCTCGTGGTCGGTTTGCACCGATCAGGTTCGACGAGCGATCGAAGGCGAGCGTCGGATCGCCGTAAGCCGAAGCTAAGGACGCGCGTTTCACGGCGCGGCGGGCTGCCGCCGGCCGGGGCTCGGCCGCCGCGTCCGCTCGTCACGCGCCGCCGCGTCCGCTGGGCGAGCGCCCCGCGTCCGCTCGTCAAGCGCAGCCGTGCCGTCTCAGGCCGTGCGGATCGCGGCGGCGCGCTCGAGCCCAAGCTCGGCGATGGCGCGCTCGCGGAGCTTGTACTTCTGCACCTTGCCCGTGACGGTCATCGGAAACGAGTCGACGAGCTTCACGTAGCGGGGGATCTTGTAATGGGCGATTCGCCCCTCGCAGAACTCGCGCACGGCCGCAGCGTCGAGCGTCGCGCCCGCGCGCGGCACGATCCAGGCCATCAGCTCCTCTCCGTAGCGCTCGTCGGGCACGCCGATGACCTGCACGTCCGCGACCAGCGGATGGCCGTACAGGAACTCCTCCACCTCACGCGGGTAGACGTTCTCACCGCCGCGGATCACCATGTCCTTGCTGCGCCCGACGATGTTCACGTAGCCCTGCTCATCCATCGTCGCCAGGTCGCCGGTGTGCATCCAGCCGTCGGGGTCGATGGCCTCGGCGGTTCGCTGCGGATCGTTCCAGTAACCGGCCATGACGCTGTAGCCACGGGTGCACAGCTCGCCGGGCTGGCCGCGCGCGACCGTCGCACCGCTGGCCGGGTCGATGATCTTGATCTCCACGTGGGGGTGCACGCGGCCGACCGACCCAACTCGCCGGTCGATCGGGTCATCGTGCGTGGTCTGGGTGCTCACCGGGCTGGTCTCCGTCATCCCGTAGCAGATCGCGACCTCGCGCATGTGCATCCGCTCGATCACCCGCCGCATCACCTCCACCGGGCACGGCGAGCCGGCCATGATCCCGGTTCGCAGGGAGCGCAGATCGTGGTCCCCGAAGCTCGGATGCTCGAGCATCGCTATGAACATCGTCGGCACGCCGTAAAGCGAGGTGCACCGCTCGGTGGAGCACGCGCGCAGCGTCGCCTCGGCGTCGAACGACGGGGCGGGTATCACCATCGCGGCGCCGTGCGTGGTCGCCCCCAGATTGCCCATGACCATCCCAAAGCAGTGGTAGAAGGGAACCGGCAGGCAGATGCGGTCTCGCTCCGTGTATCGGCACAGCTCCCCCACGAAGTACCCGTTGTTGAGGATGTTGCGATGCGTGAGGGTCGCACCCTTCGGAAAGCCGGTGGTCCCGCTCGTGTACTGGATGTTGATCGGGTCGGTGGGGCGCAGCTCCTCGCCTCGTCGGCGAAGCTCGGCATCTGGCACGCCCGACGCGCCGGCGAGCAGCGCCTCCCAATCCGCGGAGTCGAGCACCACCACCCGCTCCAGGTCCTCAAGCTGCGCTCGAACCTCCTCGACCATCCCCCGGTAGTCCGACCCCTTGAACTCGGGAGCGCAGATGAGCATCCGGCAGCCCGACTGCGCGAGCGCGTACTGGAGCTCGCTGGTCCGGTAGGCGGGGTTTATGTTGACGAGGATCGCGCCGATCTCCGCGGTGGCGTACTGCACGAGCGTCCACTCACAGCGGTTGGGGCTCCAGATGCCAACCCGGTCGCCGCGGCGGATCCCCGCGCCGATCAGGGCGCGAGCGAGCTCGTCCACCGCCGCTCCCAGCTCCCTGTAGGTGAGCCTCACGCCGCGCGCGCAGTCGACGAGCGCCTCCCGCTCGGCGAAGTCCGCGATCGTCCGGTGCAGGTTGGCGCCGATCGTCTCCTCCAGCAGCGGGGTGCCGGTGTGACCGGCCGCATACGACTCCGAGGCGCCCACCTTCGCCGCGCGCTCGTCGGGGATGCCCGGGCGCCGCTCGTCGCCGGTCCTGCCGGCGTCTGAGATGGCGCCGGCGGCGGCGCGCGATCGATCGGTGTCTGGCTGAGATGCGCTCATACGTCTGTCGACCTGCTCACAGCTCGCCCTCCCTCTTGGCCTAGCGGCGATCCTACGCCTTCTGCGTCCGTGCCGGCGACGTTCGGCAGACGCTCGCGGCAAGCCCGGAGGCGATCGTCGCCCGAGCACCGCTATTGCGCAGCGCAACGGCAGCGGACTGCGCCGGAGCGGAGTTGGCAGCTGAGCGTCGGTGGGCGGCCGGAGCCCGCGGCCCGGGCGGCCGGGGCCCGAGGTCCGGGTGGCGCCGGGTCCCGCGGCCCGGGCCGCCGGGGTGTGCTCAGCCCGCGTCGGCGGGCGGACCGTCGATCACGCGCTGGGCGATGGCGAACGCCGAGTTTGCCGCCGGGACGCCCGCGTAAACCGCGGTGTGCAGCAGCACCTCGGCGATCTCCGAGGGCGTCAGCCCGTTGCGCAGGGCGGCGCGCACGTGCATCTCGATCTCGTTCTCGCGCCCCAGGGCGGTCAGCACGGCGAGCGTCACCGCGCTGCGGGTGCGGCGATCCAGGCCATCGCGAGCCCACACCGAGCCCCAGGCCGAACGGGTTATGTACTCCTGAAACGGTGCGGTGAAGGCGCTCGTGCGCTTCAGCGCACGCTCGACGTGCTCGTCGCCCAGAACATCCCGGCGCACGCGCATCCCGGCCTGGTAGAGGTCCTCTCCCTCGCGCGGATCCTCCCCCTCGCGCGGCGCGTCGTCGCTCATCTCAGGCTCCCCGGGGCCGATCCACAGCGGGCGATGCGGCCGCCGGCGCCTGCAGATGCGCGGCCACGAGCGCCGTGACCGCCTCGGCTCGCTCGACGCTGGCCAGATGGGCCGCGGCGTCCAGGACCTCCAGCGTCGCGCCGGGCACCGAAGCCGCGATCGCCTCGCCGTGCTCGGGCGGGGTGGCCGGGTCCTGGCGGGCCGCGATGACGAGCGTCGGGGCTGAGATCAGCCCAAGCGATGGGCGCAGGTCCATCGCGGCGATCGCCTCGCAGCATGCCGCGTAGCCGTCCGCCGGGGTGTCGCAGATCATCTGCCGGTGGCGCGCCACGACGTCCGGGTTGCGCTTGGCCCAGTCAGCGGTAAACCAGCGCGCCACGACCGCGTCGGCGACCACCGCGGGCGTGCCGGCCGCTCTGACGGCGGCGGCGCGCTCGCGCCAGGCATCGGCGGGGGGAAGATAGGCGGAGGTGCAGATCAGGATCAGCCGCTCGATTCGCTCGGGGGCGCTGATCGCAAGCCACTGGCCGACCATCCCGCCGATCGACAGGCCGCAGTAGGAGGCGCGTTCCAGGCCAAGGCGGTCCATCAAGGCGAGCACGTCGGCGCCCAGGTCGGCGATCGTGTAGGGCCCGCGGGGCACCGGTGAGCGGCCGTGGCCCCGATGGTCGAATGCGATCACCCGGTGCCGGGCCGACAGCGGCCCAAGCTGCGGCTCCCACATCGCCCGGGTGGTTCCGAGCGAGCCGCCGAGCAACAGCGCCGGAGCGGTCTCGGGCCCGACGAGGTCGCAGTGAAGATCGACCGGGGTCACGCGACGCCCCGCGACCCGGTCCGTGCCACACCACCCCGCGGCTCGGCCCGCGCGCCAGGCGACTGCGCCCGCGCGCCAGCCGGCGACTGCGCCCGCGCGCCGGCCGGCGACTCGGTCCGCGCCGCACGCGCGCGCTCCGCCTCGCGCTGCTCGGCGGCCTCGTGGGCGGCCAGCGCACGGTCGATCAGCTCCGAGGCCGCCTCGGGGGGCGACTGAGAGCCGGCCGGCGCCTCCGCGAGGTTGCGCCGCATCCGCTCGGGGTCGACCTTGAGCCCCTCGAGCAGGTCCCTCCCCCACGCCGCCGCCGATCCCGCGAGCGCCAGCAGCTCGGTGTGCGTCGCCCACTCCGCCTGCCAGGCGCCCGCGGCCCGCTCGTGCTCCTGCTCCATGCAGGCCAGGATGGTCGCCACCAGACCTGGGGCGCGCCTGGCGCACGCGATCACGGCCACGGAGGCGACCGGGTTGCGCTTGTGCGCCATCGCGGAGGACCCCCCACGGGGGCGGCCGGGGTCTGGCCCCGGCCCCTCGCTGCACTCCCCCACCTCCTGCTGAGCCAGCAGCGTCACGTCGCGGGCGATCTTCGACAGCACACCACACAATGCTCCCAGGGCGCAGGCGAGCGCGGCGGGCCGCACGCGCATCGCGTGCCACGGCAGCGCTGGCTCGGCAAGCCCCAGCTCGGCCGCCACCCGGCGCGCGAGTGCCGGCGACCCCGCTCCGACGGGCCCGCCGAGCTGGACCGCGAGCTCGTTGTCGCGCACCCGCCGCAGGGCGCCGAGCGCCTCGTCGATCCCATCCAGCCACACGGCGGCGCGCAGCCCGAACGTGGTCGCGACCGCCTGCGCAAGCAGCGTGCGGCCGATCATCGCCGTGGCGCGGTGGCGGTCCGCGAGCCCCGCGGCCGCGCGCGCGCACGCGGCGGCGTCGTCCAGCAGCGGCCGCAGCGCCCGCTGCGCCATCAGCATCAGGGCCGTGTCGAGGATGTCCTGGCTGGTGGCGCCGACGTGGACGTGGGGGCGGGCGCTCTCGCCCAGGCGCTCGCGAAGCTCGCGCACGAGCGCGATCACCGGGGTGGCGCTGTCGCCCACGCCATCTCGCAGCGGGCCCAGGGGCACGGGCTCGACGCAGGCGGCGGCGATCTCCTGCGCGCTCGAGGCGGGGATCAGCCCCTCGGCCGCGCAGGCGCGCGCGAGCGCCGCCTCGACATCGAGCATCGCCCGCACCCAGGCGGCATCGCCAAGCTCGGCGGCGACCCGGCCGCGGGCGTAGAGCTCGGCGAACAGCTCAGAGGTCAAAGAAGACCGTCTCCAGGCCGGGCGAGCCGGGCGGAGCCTGGATCCTGATATCGAAGCGGTAGCCGCCCTCCTCGGGCGTGGCCAGCAGCGTGTGACGCCGGTCGGCCGCAACGCGGGCAAGCACCGGATCCTCGGCGTTGGCCTGCTCCTCATCGGCGAAGTAGATCCTGGTCACGACCCTGTTGAGCATCCCGCGCGCGAACACGCTCACGTCTATGTGCGGCGCCTGCAGCCGCCCGCCGGGCTCAGGCACGCGGCCCGGCTTGACCGTCACGATCTCATACGTGCCGTCGCCGTCCTCCACGCCGTGGCGCGCGAACCCTCGGAAGCCGGGCAGCTCCGAGCCGCCGCCGTAGCCGTGCAGGTCGCAGAAGCGCCCGTCCGGGTCGGCCTGCCAGGTCTCGATCAGGTGATCGGGGATCGGCGTGCCGGCGCCGTCGTAGATCGTTCCCCGGATGCGGATCGCGCCGGGCGTGCCAGGCGGGACCGCGTATGGCCCCTCCGGCCACGGCAGCCCGATCGCAAAGAACGGCCCGACCGTTTGCGAGGGGGTTGTGGGAAAGATCAATGCGCCTCCTCGAACGGCGTGGCGGCGGGGCCGCGCAGGTAGATGTCGAACTCGTAGGCGTGCGCCCAGTTGGGCCGCGTGTCGTGGATGGAGAATCGAGACACCATCCGCTGGCGCGCCGCCTCGTCGCGGACCGAGTTGAAGATCGGGTCATACGGGAAGAACGGGTCGCCGGGAAAGTACATCTGGGTGACCAGCCGCTGCGCGAACGCGCGGCCCATCAGCGAGAAGTGGATGTGGGCCGGGCGCCACGCGTTGTAGTGGTTGCCCCACGGGTAGGGGCCCGGCTTGATCGTCGTGAAGCGGTAGCGTCCCTGGTCGTCGGTCACGCACCTGCCTGCGCCGGAGAAGTTGGGGTCAAGGGGCGCGGGCCAGCGGTCCCACCGGTGCAGGTAGCGACCCGCCGCGTTGGCCTGCCAGATCTCCACCAGCGTGTTTCGCAACGGCTTGCCCTCGGTGTCGAACACGCGTCCGAACACGATGATCCGCTCGCCGATCGGCTCGCCGGAGTGCTGGGCGGTGAGGTCAGCGTCCTGGGGGGTGACCGCCAGCGCCTCGCCTAGCACCGGTCCGGTCACCTCGGTGATCGTGTGCGGCAGGTAGACGAGCGGCTGCTTGGGGTGGCGCAGCTGGGTGGACTTGTAGGGCGGGTAGTCGAGCGACGGCTGGGCGCCCGGCTCCTCGCGCAGGTAGTTGCCGGGCGTGTCGACGATCGGGTCATAGATCGTCTCGGTGCTCTGCTCGGTCATGGTCTGCGTCCTCGTATCGGTTAAGGCTTCAGCGTGACAGCAGCTCGCGCAGCGCGGCGAGCTCCTCCGCGGTGGGGTCCGGGGTTCGCCGCAGGTCCGGGGCGATCTTCAGCTCCCACCCGGTCGCCTCGAGCACCCGCTCGACCTCCACGCCCGGGTGGATCTGGGTCAGCCGCAGCTCGCAGGTGTCGGCGTCGGGCTCCAGGACGCCGAGATCCGTGACCACCGCGGTCGGCCCGCGCCCGGTGAAGCCCAGCCGCCGGCGGTCGCCGGGGCCGTCCCCGTGACCGACGGTCGTGCGGAAGTCCAGCCGCGGCACGAACGTGCGCCGGTCGTGGGGCGCGATCACGACGACCTCGCGGCAGAACGCGGCGATCTCGGGCGCGCCGCCGGCGCCGGGCAGCCGGGTTCGTGGATGCTCGTAGTCGCCGATCACGGTCGAGTTGAGGTTGCCGAGCGGGTCGACCTGGGCGGCGCCCAGGAACGCGACCTCGATTCGGCCGGGGCCGATCCAGTAGTTGAACATCTCGGGCACGGAGACGACCGCGTCGGCCGTCTCGGCCAGCTCCCCGTCGCCGATCGAGAGGGGGATGTGGTAGGGCTTGGCGCCGATCGTGCCGGACTCGTAGACGAGCACCAGCCGCGGGTTGTGCACCATGCGCGCGAGCAGCGCCGCGGTGCTCGGCCGCCCGACGCCGATGAAGACCGAGGATGCGTCGCGCAGCAGCCGCGCGGCGGCGATCGTCTGCAGCTCGGCGGCCGTGGGCGCCTCGAGGGCGGTGGTCACGCGACCGCCACCCCCAGCACGTGCTCGTGCATCCAGGCCGTGAACCGCTCGCGGTCGCGGCTGAGGCGATCCCACTCACGGTAGAAGTCGTTGTCCCGGGTGGTGATGCCCAGGCTGTAGGAGGGCTGGGAGCCGCCCGGCGCCTCGGCCACCGCGTCGATCACCCAGCCGGGAATCACGACGCCGCCGGGGCGGGGAACGAGCTGATCGACGATCCGCTCCACGGTGACCAGCGAGCGATCCGCGCTGAGCACCGCCTCCTTCTGAACGCCGGGGATCCCCCACAGCTGCACGTTTCCGCAGCGGTCGGCCTCCTGGGCGTGGATGATCGCCACGTCGGGCCGCAGCGCGGGCACCGCCACGAGCCGCTCGCCGGTGAACGGGCACTCGATCGTCGCCACGCGGGTGCGCTCGGCCAGGTCGGTTCCGACATAGCCGCGCATCACGGCGAACGGCAGGCGTGCGGCGCCGGCGGCGTATCTGTTGGCCATTCCCGCGTGGCTGTGCTCCTCTATCTCCACCGCCCGCGGCCATCCGTGCTCGATCGCGTCGCGGAAGCGGTGCAGCGAGCCCACGCCCGGGTTGCCCCCGTATGAGAACACCAGGCGCCGCGCGGCGCCCATGCCGAGCATCTGGTCATAGAGGATGTCAGGGGTCATGCGGATCAGCTCGAGCTCGCGTCGCCCCTGGCGCAGCACCTCGTGGCCGGCGGCAAACGGGATCAGATGCGTGAAGCCCTCAAGCGCGACCGCGTCGCCATCGTGGACGAGCTCGGCGACCGCCTCGCGCAGCGTCGTGAGCTCAGCCATGGGCCACCACCGTCCCCGCATCGATCCGCCTCCCGCCGAGCCGGTCAGCCACGGGCCACCACCGCCCGCCATCGATCCGCCACCCTCCGAGCCGGTCAGCCACCGGCCACCACCGTCCCGCGTGGCTCGGCGACCCCGTCCACCGCCGCGTCCCGGGTCCAGTGAAGCGGCAGGCCGACGTAGTTCTCGGCCAGGGAGGTGGCGGCGGCCGTGGAGCTGGTCACGTAGCGAAGCTGGGAGCGCTGCAGCTGGCGGGCGTAGGGGTCGTCGTCCGGGTCCAGATGCAGCATCGTGGTCATCCACCACGAGAAGTGCTGCGCGCGCCAGACCCTCGCAAGGCAGCGGTCGGAGTACTCCTCAAGGCCCGTGCCCGAGCCGTCGTGGAAGTGCGCGATCAGCGCCTGCGCGAGCAACGTCACGTCCGCGACGGCCAGGTTGAGGCCCTTGGCGCCGGTGGGGGGAACGATGTGGGCCGCGTCGCCGGCCAGCACCAGCGGGCCGTGGCGCATCGGCGCGGCGACGAAGCTTCGCATCGGCGTGATCGACTTCTCCAGCACCGGGCCCTCGGTCAGCTGCCAGCCTTCGCTAGCCAGCCGCAGCTGCAGCTCCTCCCAGATGCGCGCGTCCGGCCAGGCGTCGATCCGCTCGGATGGCTGCACCTGGATGTAGAGGCGGCTGAGCGTGAGCGAGCGCATGCTGTGAAGCGCGAACCCGCGCTCGCTGTAGGCGTAGATCAGCTCGTCGGTGGACGGCGCGACGTCGGCGAGAATCCCCAGCCACGCGTACGGGTACTCGCGCTGCCAGCAGGTGAGCCGCTCGGGCGGGATGGTTGTGCGACAGACGCCGTGGAAGCCGTCACAGCCGGCGACGATGTCGCAGCGCAGCTCGTGGCGGCGCCCGGCGTGCACATAGGAGATCGAGGGCTCGCCCTGCTCGACGCCCTCGACCGTGACCTGCTCGCACTCGAAGTGCAGGGGCGCCCCCGCCGCGAGCCTGGCCGCGATCAGGTCCTTGACCACCTCGGTCTGGCCGTAGATCATCACGCCTCGGCCGCCGGTGAGCTCGCTCATCGGGATGTGATGTCGGCGGTGGTCGAAGCACAGGTAGATGCCGCCGTGACGCAGCCCCTCGCGGTCCATGCGCTCGCCCACGCCGGCCTCGCGCAGGACCTCCATCGTTCCCTGCTCGAGCACGCCAGCGCGGATTCGCGCCTCGACGTACTCGCGGCTGCGGTCCTCCAGGATCACCGCCTCGACGCCGTGGCGGTGCAGAAGCTGGCCGAGCAGCAGTCCGGCGGGGCCGGCGCCGACGATCCCCACCTGGGTGCGCTCCTGCATCACAGCCTGAGACTATATTCCGTTCGCTGGTCGCAGAGCGCCCGCTTGGCCGCGATGCGAACACACGCCGCCTGCCAGCGCGCCCCCTCAGGCCCCGGGCAGGTGGTAGATGTAGATCGTGCTGAAGCGAGCGCTCGATCCGTAGGCGCCGGTCGGCTCGACGATGCGCCCGCCCACCACGATCGGGCTGTTCCAGTGCCCGGGCGCCGCCGGGACGCTGCGCAGGAGCGCGCCGGTCAGCGGGTTGCGGATGTCGATCGCGCCGGACGGGTCGTAGACGTACAGCAGCCCGCCCGCGACCACGGGGCTGGTTCCCGGGGTGGAGTCCTGCCAGGCGAACGCCAGGCGCGGCCTCGATCCGCCGACGACGCGGTAGGCGGCGGTGCCCGAGCCGTCGGCCACGAACACGAGCGTGCGCCCGGCGGCGCTGAGCACCGCCGGTGCGGTGAACACCTGCGCCCCGCCCGGCGCCGCGATCTCGGACAGCTCGCCGCCCAGCCGTGGAGAGGCGCCGCCGGTGGTGCCGTCCAGGCGGCTGAGGTTCAGCAGATGAAGCCGCCCGTCCTTGCCGCCCTGGACGGCCAGGCGCATCCCGTCGGGGCCGGGGACCAGCGCGGGCGCGGTGGAGCCCAGGTCGATGTCCCCCGCGTCCAGCCGGGCCTGGTCGGTCGGGGTCCAGTTGTGCAGGAGCGCGCCCGCGTCCGCGGAGAGCTCGAGCACGCTGTCGCCCCAGTAGGTGCGTCCATTGAAGGGGCCGTTGCCGGTGGCCACCAGCAGCCGGCCGCTGCCGGGCTCGACGACCGCGCCCGCGCGAGCCCAGATGGCGTCGTCGCCGTTGGTGTTCGTGCCGGGGCAGCTGCGGGCCGCGATCAGGCGGTGGCGGTCCGAGCACATCGTGTTGAACACGTGCACGATCCGCCCGGTTGCGCGGCTGAGCGTCACCACATGGCCGTCGTAGGGCGGGATGTCGCCGATGTAGCCGCCGGTGGCCACCACGACCCACGGCCCGTCGATGTTGATCGCCGAGGCGAGCTTCTCGTGCGCCGGATCCAACGTCACAGAGCGCGCCCACACCTGCCGGCCGGTGGCGATCGCGAGCTTGTGGATCACCCCGTTGGGGCTGGCGGTGTAGATGTAGGCGCGGTCGGGATCGATCGCGGGCGTGGCGGTCGTCACCTGAGGGTTGCCGGGCGCGGAGTCCACCCCGCGCGGGCGAAACTCCCACAGCAGCCGGCCGGTCGCCGGATCGATCGCGATCGTGTCGCCGTAGGTGGTCGTGACGGCGACCACGTCCCGCACCCGGCCGTCGACTTCGACGTCGTGCAGCTCCACGGCAGAGGAGTCGACGATCCCGCCGATCCGCACCGTCCTGAGCGTCAACAGGCCAACGTCGCCCGCCTCGATGCCGGTGTCGGCGGGCCCCACGCCGCTTCTCTGCGGGTCATAGTCGAACTCCGGCCAGTCGGCGCCGGGGATCGCCTGACCGGCGAGCGACAGCGCCCCGCGGGTGGACTGAGCGTCGCGCGGCACGGCGGGTGCCGCGCCGGAGGTGGTCTGCGCCAGCCCCCAGCCGCCGGCGGCCAGCAAGCCGAGCAGCGCCGCCGCCAGCGCGCACAACCGCGCCCATCTCGTTCCTGCCAGAGGCCTTCGGCGCAGCATCCTCACGCCTCCGTGGTCGGGCAGGGGGCCTGGGTCGCGGAGGGCGAGCGTGGGCTCAGGACGTCTTGATCAGGGCGATCGTGTTGGCCACGAACAGCACCGCGAACACGATCGTCCAGCGGTTGAGGTTGCGCTCCACCAGCGAGCCGCCGCCCAGCGGCCCGGTTCCCGTTCCCACCCCGAACGCGCCGGAGAGCCCGGCGTCCTTGCCCGAGTGCATCAGGATCAAGAACACCAGGCCGACCGAGAAGACGACCTGGAGGAAGTCGAGGATCGCGGTCATCTGCGCCGATGCTAGCGCTCGTCGGCGGCTGCGCGGGCGCGGGCGGCGTCCAGCCGGTGGAGGATCTCGATCGCCTCGGCGCGCAGCGCACGGTCAAGCGAGCGGTGATCATCAGGCGAGAGCTTGCCGGTGCGAAGGTCAAGCTCCGCGTCGGTGATCTCAAGGTACTTGGCGTCTCGAGCCGCCTCGAGCTCGGCGACCGACTCAAGCAGTCCGTCCGGCGCCGTGCGCCGCCGCGCGCGCGCGCTGCGAAGCGGCGCGGACACGATGTACACGGCAAAGCCGACGACCGCGAGCACCAGCAGGTAGCCCGCCATCAGCTCACCCCCCGCGCCCCTGGCGCATCACACGAGCTCCCGCTCAGGCGACACCAGCCCGGCGGGCTGCGGCGCCTTGCCCCCTGCCGCCAGGTCCTGCGCATCCACAGCGGAGGCAAGCCGCCGCGCGGCGCCGGCGCGCCGGCGGACGGGGCGCAGCGGCGGCAGCGCGATCAGCCCGCCGAGCGCGGCGACGATCGCCCCCACCCACAGCCACATCACCAGCGGACTGACCTCGAACAGGAACTGGGACGCCCACGGGTGGGTCACGAACCGCTGCGCGAGCACGCGGATGAGCTGGTCGCGCAGTGCGTAGGCGAGGTTCAGCTCGGCCGGCTGCTGGGAGGCGGGCAGCGAGGAGACCTGCAACAGCAGCCTGGAGACGAGCTGGTCGCCCCGGGCGATGAGGCCCTGAAGCGGGGTGACATTGGGGTGGATGACCGCCCAGATATCGCGCAGCGGGCCCGAGTCCAGAGCGACCTCGCTCTCCTGCGAGCCGTTGAAGAAGCGCCCGATCGGGTGCATCGGGTCCTGCGCCGGGTACAGCCCGTAGCTGGTCTGCATGGTGGTGACATGCCGGCCCCCGCGGGTGACGTCGAGCACCGCGCCGAACGACAGCCGCTGCGCCGTGGCGCTCACGGTGGGGCGCACGTAGCGCACCGTGTAGCCGTCGACCTGCGCGCTCTGCCCCGGCCGCAGGAACGCGTAGCGCTGGTGCTGGAACGAGGTCGAGGCGGCGACCCCGATCATCGCCAGCGCAAAGCCCAGATGGACGATGTAGCCGCCGTAGCGGCGGCGGTTTCGCCGCACGAGCCCCAGCAGCGCCACGGGCGCAGCGGCGCCGGTCATGGCCGCGCGCGCCCGGGTGCCGCGCGCCAGCTCCTGGCCGACGGTGGCGATCGCGAAGGCCGCACAGCCGAACATCACCCATGCGAGCAGATGCGCGGTCGCATCGGTCGCGACCGCCAGCACGACCAGCGTCGTCGTGCCGACAGCCACCGGGAAGGCGAAGTTGCGTCGCAGCCGGGCCGCCGTCACCCGCCGCCAGGCGATGATCGGACCGATGCCCGACAGCAGCACCACGATCAGCGCCAGCGGGACGACGAACGGGCGAAACGCGGGCGGTCCGACCGAGACCTCGGTGCCGGTGATCGCCTCGGAGATCAGCGGGAAGAACGTGATCCAGAAGATCACCGCGGCGAGCGCCACCAGCACGAGGTTCTGAAACAGGAACACCGCCTCGCGCGAGAGCAGCGAGTCAAGGCGAGCCTCGGTGCGAAGGCTGTCGCGTCTGAAGACCACCAGCGCGATCGAGCCGATCACCATCACCGAGATCAGCGACACGAACGACACGTTGAGCGTCGGGTCGGAGACGAAGGCGTGGATGGAGCTCAGGATCCCCGAGCGCACGAGGAAGGTGCCGACGATCGCAAGGCATCCGGTGGCGAGCACCAGCGACGCGTTCCACACCTTGAGCATCCCGCGCTTTTCCTGGATCATCATCGAGTGGATGAACGCCGTGGCGCACAGCCACGGCATCAGCGCCGCGTTCTCGACCGGATCCCAGGCCCAGTAACCGCCCCACCCCAGCTCGGTGTAGGACCAGCGGGCGCCGAGCATGATCCCGATCCCAAGGCACAGCCAGGCGGCCAGCGCGAACCTGCGCGTCACCTGCAGCCACTCGGCGCCGACGCGGTTTGCCAAAAGCGCACCGACGCCGAAGCTGAACGGCACCAGCAGCAGCGTGTAGCCGGAGTACACCATCGGCGGGTGCATGAGCATCGTGACATGGCGCAGCAGCGGATCGAGGCCCGCCCCCTCGGTCAGGTGCGCGTCATTGGTGGCAAACGGGTTGGCGAACAGTACGCACAGTCCCGCAAAGAAGATGGTGAAGGCGAACATCGTCGCCTGCGCGTAGGGGACGATCTCGCGCACGCGACGGCGGGTGACGAACAGCGCCAGGCTCGCCCACAGCGACATCAGCATCACCCACAGAAGCAGCGAGCCCTGCTGAGTGGACCACACCGCGGCGGCACGGTAGGCGAGCGGCGTGGTCGTGCTCGAGCCGCTGGCGACGATGTCGTAGGAGAAGTCGGAGGTGATGAACGCGACGTCGAGGATCACGAACGCCACGACGGCGATCAGCGCGACCGAGTACATCGCGCGCCGTCCGGAGTCGACCCACTCGCGAGCGCCGCTGCGCGCCCCGTACAGCGATGCGCACAGGCCGTATACGGCGCCGATCAGGGCGAGGATCAGCAGCAGGCGGCCGGCGGTCGCCATCAGCTGTCAGCGGCGGTCGTCAATAGGACCCTGACGCCGCCTGGTACTTGGACGGACACTTGGTGGTCAGCGTGTTGGCCTCGCCGATGAACCCGGACGGCCCGCCCTCCCGCACGTCGACGAGCACGCCGCGCCCCGGGGCGAAGGGGTCCGGCACCACCCCGGTGTAGCGCACCGGAACCGAGACGTCGAGCTTGGGGTCTCGCACGCGGAACATGAGCACGTTCCCGTCCCAGTGCACCGAGCCGTCCAGAACGGTGCCCGCCAGGATGTAGGTCTGTCCCGGACGGGCGCGGGCGAGCAGCTGCGAGGCGGTCAGCTCGTCACGGCCCGCGGCGAAGCTCGTGTACACGAGCGCGGACGCCAGCAGGAGCGCGGCCGTGAGCGCGACGGTGAGACGGATCGCTCGCTTGCGGCTGGGGTCCATGCGACACGCCATTCTCACACAAGGCCGCCACCGGCGACCCCGGTCGGGCGCGGGCGGGCCCAGGTCGCCGCCGGCGACGCGCCCGGCTGGGGCGGGCCCAGGTCGCCGCCGGCGACGCGCCGGGCTGGGGGCGGGCCGGGTGGCCGGCATGCGGCCGGCGGCCCCGCTCCGGCGCCGCGAGCGCAGCGGCCGGCATGCGGCCGACGACGTTAGCGGCGGGTTAGCTTCAAGGAGTTCTGCCGCCGACGGAGAAACCAACGGCCGGTGTCTCCGTTATATGGGGCAGCAGTGCTCGCAAGGACGAGAATCGGGGCGGCCGGGCTGGGCCGCCGTCGTGGTCCGAAATCCGATCACACGGTCGATCGCGGGGCATCGGCCCCCACTGGCCGGGCGCATTCGGCACTCGCCGGCGATATCTGCGTGCGCGAGCGGGCCGCCGGCGCCCCCCAGGACATGGCCAGCTACAGCTGCCAGTGCGGGCTGGTGTTCCAGGCCCCTGTGTCGACCAGCGTCAGCTGCCCGCGCTGCGGCGCCGCGCAGGCCTGGTGAGCCGATTTGGGCAAAGCCCGGCCAGAGCGGAGCGCGCCGGGGGCCGCGGGATCACGCGCAGGGCCGCCGGAGCGGCAAAGGCCGCCCGGTGACCGCGCAGGCCGCCCGGTGACCCCGCAGGCCGCACGATGACCCCACGAGCCGCACGATGACCCCGCAGGCCGCACGATGACCCCGCAGGCCGCACGATGAGGATCACGCGCCAGGCCAAGCATCCTCTGCCCAGAGGCGATTCATTTGCGGCCTGCGTCGGGGCGATCCTCGAGGAGCCCGCCGAGCTGATGCCCAGCGCCCCCCCGGACGGCGACCCCGCCGCGCTGGCGGTGGCCTCCCGGCTGCTGGGAAGCCTGGGGCTGGGGCTGGTGCGGGTCGCGGAGGCGCCCTCGTTCTCCTGGCCGGGGCCTTGGATCGCGAGGGTCGATACCCCGGCGGGCGGGCCCAGGTTCGTGGTCATGTTCGGCGTGCCCTCCGGCGTGGTCTTTGACCCATCGGGCGACGGGCAGGTCTCGCCGGAGTCGATCCGCGAGGGCTTCCTGATCGCCGCCGGCGACATCGCGCTGGCGCGACCGCCGCTGCCGCGCGCGCCCACGCAGACCGGCGCGGTGCAGGAGATCTGGATCTCCCCGGCCGCCGGCCAGCCCGCGCTGGCTCGCGAGCGTGTCCGCGCGCTGCCGGGGCGCGGGCTTGAGGGCGATCGGCACGTGGACGGGCGCGGCACGTTCCCGTCCGGGATCCCCGGCAGCTCGCTGACGCTCATCGAGGCCGAGGTCTGCGAGTCCTTCGACCCTCCGCTCGGGCCCGACGCGCACCGCCGCAACCTCGTGGTGCGGGGCATCCCGCTCAACGACCTCGTCGGCCACGAGTTCACGGTCGGCGACGTGCGCTGCCGGGGGATGCGGCTCTGCGAGCCGTGCACGGTCGTGCAGCGGTACGCGGGCCGCCCGATACTTCGCGATCTGGTGCATCGTGGGGGCCTGCGCGCGGACATCCTCAGCGAGGGCGAGATAGCGCTCGGGGACCCGGTGCGCGCGGCCTGACCGGGAGCACGCGCGGCCTGACCGGGAGCACGCGCGGCCGGACCGGGAGCACGCGCGGCCTGACCGGGAGCACGCGAGGCCTGACCGAGAGCACGCGCGGCCTGACCGGGACCACTCGCGGACTGACCGGGACCACGCCCGGGCCGACCGGCCGCACGAGCCTGACCGCTGCCTCGATCGGCGAGGCGTTCAGCGACCGGCCACGACGGGCAGCGTCACCGAGGACGGATGCGACGAGTCTCGCAGCAGCGCAACCTCCACGGGGAGCATGTCCGCCGCCGTGGCGGTCATCGGATCGCAACCGCTGCCCGGGTTGCGCGCGTAGCGCGGGTGCGCTCCGGAGCAGACCAAGAGCCTGATCCGGTGGCCGGCCGCGAACGCATGCGCGATCGGCCACAGCGCGAACGTCACCCTCACGCTCCCGTCGGGCCTCCTGTCGGCGCTCGCCGGGTCGACGCGCAAAAGCGCGTCGCAGACGTTGCGCGACACGCCCGCTCGGTCCACGTCGCAGATGCGCGCGAACACGTCGAAGTGCGGCCGGGTCGTGCGCAGCCACAGGCGCACCGCCGGCTCGCCGATCGCCTCAAGAGTGCGCGGCAGCACGGGGCCGGTGTAGGTGAGCACGTCCGGACGAGCCTCCAGCGGCGCGTTGTCGAGCACCGGGTCGCGCGCGAGCAGCACGGGCCCGCCCAGCGATGGGGTTGGGTCAAGTGGGTCGTAGCGGTAGTGATCGGCGTCGCCGTCGCCGTCATCGGCGGCCGGCGCCTCGCACAGCAGGCCGCCGGCACGGGCGAACAGTTGCAGCGGGCGGCTCGGCGGCGGCCAGCGGTCCATGGAGCGCCACACGGGCCCTCCCGCCCCGGTGATCGCCAGACGCACCGCGGCGCGCGCGCCGGGACGCATCTCCCCCAGGAGGTGAGCCCGCAGCCAGGAGAGCCCCTCCCGCACTCCCGCCGCCAGCATCCCCGGCGAGGTGTGCGCCCACGGGCCGATCAAAAGCTCGGGGCGCCGGCCGGCGTCGCGCATCGCCGCGAAGTCGGCCAGCATCCAGGGCAGCAGGATGTCGTACCAGCCGCCGATGAACTGCACCGCGGCGGAGACCGACGCGACGCCTGCCTGGAAGTCGCGCGCAACCCAGTAGGGATCGGGGCGGTCGGTGCGCGGAGCCGCGGCCTGAAACCACGGCACGGTCGAGCCGGTCAGCCGGCGGTCGAGCTCTGACAGCGGCAGCGTGTCCAGGCGCGCGGGCACACGGCGCACGGCGCGGGCGACCGCCAGCGGCGCCGGCCACCGCCGCTGAGCCTCGACGACCGCCATCCACGTGCCCACGTTCTCAAGCGCCAGGCCGCCGCCCGCAAACGTCTGGCCGTGGAACTGCGAGGCGGTCGCGTGCACGGACATCGCGGCCAGGTCGCCCTCGGTGGCGATCGCCCATTGCACAAGGCCCAGATAGCTGGGGCCGATCGTCCCAATCGGCCCGGCGTGCCACGGCTGCGCTCGCAGCCAGCGCAGCGTTGCCAGGCCGTCTGGACGCTCGTCGAACGGGCTGAACGTGCCGCCTGAGCCGAACGTGCCGCGAACGCTCTGCACGACGACCTGCAGGCCGCGCTCGGCCAAAAGCCGCCCGAACGCGAGCCCCACCAGCCCCCCGCGCCCATACGGGGAACGCACCAGCACGGTCGGCTGTGGGCGGCCGATGAGCGAGCGCGCGACCAGCCGGTCGGCCAGCAGCACGACGCCGTCGTCCATCGGCACCCGCAGGTCACGCTCGCGCACGACGTCAAGCGTCCGCGGGCGCGGCAGGCGCATTCGCCGAGCGACGATCTCGCTCGCGAGCGTCATCCCCTGGGCGCGCCGGCGCGCATCCGCGCAAGCATGCCATGGCGTGGCGCCCGCGGCGCCGAGCGCCTCGAGGCGATCGATAATGGCGCGATGGACTCGTCCTTGCGGGACGGCGCCGCGCACCCGCCGCGGCCAGATGGCGAGCACGGCCCGCACGCGCCCGCCGGCGGCTTACGATGACCGGAGACGAGGCACGGGCGGCCGCCGACGGAACGGAGCCGACACGGGACGCACCTGCGGACCTTCGCGGGCGCGTGTTCCTGGTCACCGGCGCGAGCACCGGGATCGGCCGCGCCGTCTGCGAGCAGCTCGCGGCGCGCGGCGCGACCCTATGGCTCGCCGGCCGCTCCGCGCAGCGCACCGCGGCGGCGCGCGATCAGATCGCGGCGGCCACCGGCAACAGCCGGCTGCGCGCGCTGACGCTCGACCTCGGCGACCTTGACTCGGTGCGCCGCCTCGCGCGCGAGCTGCTGGCGGCCGATGAGCCGCTTCACTGCCTGATCAACAACGCCGGCATCGCGGGCCCGCGGGGCGTGTCCGCCAGCGGCTTCGAGGTGCACTTTGGCGTCAACCACGTGGGGACGTTCCTGCTCACAGCGCTTCTGTGCGACCGCCTGCGCGCGAGCGCGCCAGCTCGGATCGTCAACGTCTCCTCCGAGGCGCACCGGGACGCTCCCGGGATCGACTGGGAGGCGGTCCGCAGGCCGACGCGCACGCTCACCGGCATGCGCGAGTACGGCGTCTCCAAGCTCGCGAACATTCTGCATGCGCGCGAGCTCGCTCTGCGACTCGCCGGCGACGGGGTGAGCGCGTGCTCGGTTCACCCGGGCGTGGTCGCCTCCGACATATGGCGGCGCGTTCCCTGGCCGGTCAGGCCGCTGATGAAGCTTCGGATGATCTCCCCCGCCGAGGGGGCGCGCCCGGTCGTGCACTGCGCGACCGCGCCCGAGCTGCCGGCTCCGGGCGCCTACCACGTGCGCATGCGCCCGCAGCGACCGGGCGCGGCCGCCACCGACGAGCTGGCAGCCGAGCTGTGGGAGCGCAGCGAGTCCTGGGTGCGCCCGTACGCGAACGTTTAAGCCGACGTGTGGGCGGCGTTTGGCGACCGTTAGGGCGGCCCGCTGCGCGTCCCCTGAAGGCGATACTTGCCGTGTGCGGCGCGCGGGGACAGCGGGATCGGCGGGCGCCCGGACCGGGCCGGGGCCGCGGCGGCTCAACTGCCGGCAGCTGGCGCTCGGTGCCTGCGCGGCCGCCGCGCTGGCGGGCGCCGTGGCGCTGGCGGGCTGCGGCGCGATCTCGGCCGGCGGGCCGGGCGACCCCTCCGCCGCCTCGCCGCCGTCGCTGCCTGCGGCCGGCGCTCAGGTGTCGGTGTCGGCCGACGCGCCGATGATGCCCGTGCCCCGCTCGTTCCTGGGCCTGTCGACCGAGTACTGGTCGCTGCCGGCCTGGTCGTCGCACATGGCGCTGCTGGAGCGGGTGCTGGCGCTGCTGCGCGTCCCCGGTGGCGGCCCGCTGGTACTGCGCGTCGGCGGGGATTCGGCCGATCACGCGTTCTGGGATCCCGATCGCGCCCCGATGCCGCTGTGGGCGTTCGCGATCGCGCCGCGGTGGCTTGGCCAGCTGCGATCGCTGGCGCTCAGCGATGGGGCGCGGCTGATCCTGGACCTGAACCTCGTGACCGATACGCCGGCTCAGGCGGCCGCCTGGGCGGCGGCCGCCGAGCAGGCGCTTCCGCACCGAAGCATCATCGCGTTCGAGATCGGCAACGAGCCCGACATCTACAGCCGCGCGGACTGGCTGGCGATCACCGCCACCCGGTCGCTGCAGGGACCGCGGTTTGCCGGTCCGCGGCTTCCCGCCGCGATCTCGCCCGCCCGGTATGCGCTGGACTTCCTGACCTACGCGCGGGCGCTTCGCCGCATCGCGCCGAGCGTGGAGCTGGCGGGGCCGGCGCTCGCCGACCCCGTCTCGCACGCGCGCTGGCTGCCGACGGTGCTCTCCATGACGCACGGGGCGCTCGGTCTGGTGACCATCCACCGCTACCCGTACTCCGGCTGCGCGGCCAGGGCGCACTCGTCCACCTACGCCACGATCCGCAGACTGCTCAGCCCCGCGGCGAGCACCGGCATGGCCGACGCGCTGCGCCGCGACGTCGACGTGGCCCACGACGCGGGGCTGCCGCTGCGCATGACCGAGCTCAACTCCGTCAACTGCGGCGGCCGGCCCGGCGTTTCGGACACGTTCGCGACCGCGCTGTGGGCACCCGATGCGCTGTTCGCGCTCGCGCGCGCGGGGGTCGACGGCGTCAACATCCACGTGCGCGCCGATGCCGTCAACGCGCCGTTTGCGATCACCCCCTACGGGCTGGCGCCGCGGCCGCTGCTCTACGGGCTGGTCCTGTTCACCCGCGCGCTGGGACCGGACGCCCGCCTGGTGCGGCTGAGCTCCCGCCACCGCCGCTCGCTGGACTTCGCCGCATGGGCGGTGCGAGTAGGCGCCAACAGCCTGCACCTGCTGCTGATCGACAAGAGCCGGCGCCCGGCGCGGGTGACGCTGCGGCTGCCGGCTCGCGGTCCGCTCACCGTCCAGCGGATGCTCGCGCCCTCGATACGGTCGCAGACCGGGGTCACGCTCGGCGGCCGGTCGCTGGGCGCCGACGCGCAGTGGCACGGGCGGGCCGTGTCTGAGACGATCGCCGCCCGCCGTGGCTCGTTCACCGTGGATGTGCTTCGCCAGAGCGCGGCGCTGGTCAGCGTCAGCGTGCGGCCGGGCGCGCTCGGGGTGCCCACGCCAGCGCGCGCAGCGCACGAGCGCGCGGCGCACAAGCGCGCAGCGCACGACCAGGCGGCGCATGAGCGCGCAGCGCACGAGCGTGCAGCGCACGAGCGCGCGGCGACCGCCACGCCGAGCGACCGCTCGCGGCCGCGCCGCCTGGCGCTCACGGGTAGCCTGACCGCTGCACCCACAGACGGAGGTGACCGATGAGCCAGACCGCGAGCCTGTCCGCGCAGGAGCGCCCGCTGCGTCAGCTGCCCTCCTGGGCGGCGCTGCAGGACCACTTCGAGCAGGTGGGTGGCCTGCACCTGCGCGAGCTGTTCGCGCGCGACCCCGGGCGGGGCGAGCGGCTGATCGCCGAGGGCGCGGGGCTGCTGCTCGACTACTCCAAGAACCGGATCACCGAGCGGACGATCGAGCTGCTGGTGGCGCTCGCGCGCGAGCGCGGCCTACCGGAGCGCCGCGCGGCGATGTTTGCAGGCGAGCGAATCAACGTCTCGGAGAACCGTCCGGTGCTGCACGTGGCGCTGCGGATGCCGCGCGAGCGGTCGCTGATCGTCGACGGCGTCGACGTGGTGCGCGAGGTGCACGCCGTGCTTGACCGGATGGCGGCCTTCTGCGAGCGGGTCCGCTGCGGCGAGTGGCGCGGACACACGGGCAGGCCGATCCGAAACGTGATCAACATCGGGATCGGCGGCTCGGACCTGGGCCCCGTCATGGCCTACGAGGCGCTTCGCCACTACTCAGACCGCGAGCGGACATTCAGGTTTGTCTCAAACGTCGACGGGACCGACCTGGTGGAGGCGGTGCGCGACCTGGACGCCGCCGAGACGCTGTTCATCGTCTCCTCCAAGACGTTCACGACGCTTGAGACGATGACCAACGCGCGCTCAGCGCGGCGGTGGGCGCTGGAGGCGCTTGGCGAGGAGTCGGCGATCGCGCGCCACTTCGTGGCGGTGTCGACCAACGCCGAGAAGGTGTCGGAGTTCGGGATCGACACCGACAACATGTTCGGGTTCTGGGAGTGGGTCGGCGGGCGCTACTCGATGGACTCCGCCATCGGCCTGTCGACGATGCTGGCGATCGGGCCAGAGCGCTTTCGCGAGATGCTGGACGGCTTTCACGCGCTCGACGAGCACTTCCTGCACGCGCCGCTTGAGCGCAGCCTGCCGGTGCTGATGGGGATGCTCGCCGTCTGGTACGGCGACTTCTTCGGCGCCCAGACGGTCGGGGTGATGCCCTACGAGCAGTACCTCAAGCGGTTCCCCGCCTACCTTCAGCAGCTGACGATGGAGTCAAACGGCAAGCACGTCACCCTGCGCGGCCGCCCGGTCGACTACGACACGGGCGCGATCTACTGGGGGGAGCCGGGCACCAACGGCCAGCACAGCTTCTACCAGCTCATCCACCAGGGCACGCGGCTGATCCCTGTCGACCTGATCGCCTTCGCCCAGCCGCTGAACCCGCTCGGCGACCACCACGACCTGCTGATCGCGAACGTCCTTGCGCAGGCGCAGGCGCTGGCGTTCGGGCGCACCGAGGAGCAGGTGCGCGCCGAGGGCACGCCGGAGGAGATCGTGCCCCACCGCGTGATGGACGGCAACCGCCCCACCAACCTGATCCTCGCCGAGCGGCTCACGCCGCGCTCGCTCGGGACGCTGGTGGCGCTGTACGAGCACAGCGTGTTCACGCAGGGGGTGGTGTGGGGGATCGACTCCTTCGACCAATGGGGCGTGGAGCTGGGCAAAGCGCTCGCCCAGCAGATCGCCCCGCAGCTCAGCGCCGCCGCCGAGCCCGAGCTGGAGCACGACAGCTCCACCAACGCGCTGATCCGCCGCTACCGGGCGATGCGCGCCGGACGCCCGGACTAGGACGCTCCGGCCGCGCCAGTCTCCGCCGGCTGCGCGGGGCGTCCGCATCACTTTGTAGGCGTCCACTTCCCGGCGCACGACCGCAGGCAAGGTGCGGCGTGGCGGCGTCGCCACCGCGGATCTCATCGCCGATGCCGCGACCAGCCTCGGCCGAAGCCACTGGCGCGCCACGCTTTGCATGATCGGCACGGTGATAGCGGTCGCAGCCGGGGCTCGGGACCAAGGCAGCTTGCCGACGGCGCTCCGCTGGATGTCGCGACCAGTCCGCAGGCGCTGGCCGCGGCCTCAGCCTCGCCGGGACCCACACCATCGCCGAGGGACCGTACGCGTTGGCGCCCTACTCAGCCGACCGCGTCGATGCGCTGGTGCCGCCCGAGCCCGATGCGCTGCGCGCCAGGGTCGAGGGCTCGCTCTCGGCGCTGCTGTCGGTCTTGGAGCTTGCAGCGCTGCCGATCGGCGTGCTCTCGATCTGCGCGGTCACCAGCCTCTCGGTGAGCCAGCGGCGTCCTGAGATCGGGCTTCGGAGGGCGCTTGGCTTCGGGCGCTTGCAGATCGGGGGGCTCATCATGATCGAGTGCGTGACGTTGGGTCTGCTCGGGGGCCTGCTGGGCATGTCAGCCGGCGTCCTGGTCACCGGCGTCGTCGCCGCCGTGCGGCAGTGGGCTCCGGTGATCAGCCCTTCGCTGGTGATCGTGGCTCCGCTCGCCGGGGCGGGGGTCGGAGCTGTGGCAGGAGTTCTCCCGGCGATCCTCGCCATGCGCGTCACGCCGCTGAGCGCGCTTCGATCCGGCTGATCCGCGCCTCCGTGCGGGACGCCACAGCGTGCCGGCGGCCGGCGGCGCGCCCACGCGGGATCGGCGCGTGTGCGCGTGTCCCAGCAGGTCGGCGACCTGGCCGGCGGCACGGCGCCCAGCTCCATGCGACCGCCCTCAGATCGCCGCGGGGCTATTCAGCTCGCCGCGAGCAGGTCGGCGCGCATCGGCTGCACGAAGACCCGGGCGCCTGGGCGCCCGCCCGGCGAGCCCAGGCGAGCGAACAGCTGCTCGATCCGCCCGCGGCGCTCGTCGAACACGGCCGCGCGCGCTGGGTCGACGCTTACGATCCGCTCCCGACAGCCGTCCACCCCGTCGACCTCGATCGCGACCTCGTACTCGAGCCGACGCTGGTGCGCGAGGCCCCCGCCGCCGGCGCGCTCGATCGCCTCAAGCGCGCGGCGGCGCACCTCAAGCTCGTCCTCGACCACGCTGGTGATCGCAAACCAGTCGCCCTCGGCCAGCGGCTCTGCGACGTGCACGACGCCCCCGGGTCGCAGCACCCGGGCGGCCTCGCGCAGCGCGGCGTCCATCTTCTCGACCGGCACGTGATGCAGCGTTCTCATGAACACGACCACGTCGGCGCAGCGGTCGGCCAGCGGGAGCGCCTGTCCGCTGCCCACCACGTATCGCGCGCCGCTGCCCCCGTCGCGCGCCCGCGCCCGCTCAAGCTGTCGCTCGGAGACCTCCACCGCCGTCACCCTCGCCCCCAGCGCCGCGAGCGCGCGCGTCAGCTCCCCGCCGCCGCAGCCGACATCGACCACGTCCCTCCCGGCGGGGCTGGCAAGCTCGACGAGAATCGCCAGATCTGTCGTCCGCCGGCGCACAGCGCCCGATCGTAGAGGCGACGCAGGCTCCGGGCGGCCGAGGCGCACGATCCCCCATGCCACGGGCCTTACAATCCCTGGCCTCGCGGACGTAGCTCAGTTGGCAGAGCGTCGGCTTCCCAAGCCGAAGGTCGCGGGTTCGAGGCCCGTCGTCCGCTTGGCAGAAGGCCCGGTCGCGGGTCGGGCGCCGGGCCTTCACAGGGGCATCTGGCGTTGGGGCAGCGCTTCTGATCGCTTGTGGCCGAAAGAATCCGGGCCGTCGTGGTCGAGGTTGTCCCCGGCGGCGCACCCCGTGAGGTGGCGGTGCTCCCGCCCTGGTCTGCTGCAGTTGGCGGCGCGCAGGGCGACCTGAGGTCCATTGGCCGCGGCTGATTGCTCCGGCGGCGAGGACGGGAGCAAGCGGCGTGCAGACGGTGTCGACGATCCAGGGTCGTGCCCGCCGGCGCCGCCGCCGCGGGGCCGCGATCAGTGGTTGGTGCCGCGGACCTGTTTGCGCTTCGCTGACCGTGACCCGCTCGTCTGAGCTGTGCTGGAGCTGATCCTCGCCGGCGTGAGCACGCCCGCTGCCGGCCGCGCGCGGGAACCGGTCGACGAGTCGGTCCAAGCGACGGCACGATTGACATGCCACCTGGCGTGAGAGAGACCGCGCGCCTCCAACGTCGGCGACTTCGCGATCCTCGCCGACCTTGTCGATGCCCGGGCCACCGGCCCGCCGCCGCCGGCGCAGATGCGCGGCCCTGCGCCAGACTGAGCTCGCACGGGGCGCGGACAGGCGACGCCCCGCTCAGGTTCCAAGCACGTTTGGGTCCGCGCCGGGAGAGCCCGCGCTCACCGTGCGGCGCCCTCGCCGCGCCGTGCGCCCGGTCCCGGCCGGAGCTCGATCTCGCCAGGTCCTGCCTGCTTGCCGCAGCGGTCGCAGTGCAGGTCCGGCCGGATATCGCCGCCGCAGCCGGCGTGGAGGGTGAGTCGCGGCGGCCCGCCCCGGGCGGGGTAATAGCGGTCGCCCCATTTCATCAGCATGATCAGGGCCGGCGCGAGCTCGCGCCCCTTGCCGGTGAGCACGTATTTGGGACGGCCTGGACGCTCCTGGTCGGCAACGCGCTCAAGGACCCCCTCGTCGCAGAGCAGCTTGAGCCGCTTGGCGAGCACGTTGGACGCGATCCCGAGCTTGTCCTGGAACTCCTCAAACCGTGTGAGGCCAAGTAGAGCGTCGCGCAGGATCAGCAGCGTCCAGCGCTCGCCAACGATCTCAAGCGATCGGGCGATCGAGCAGACTTGGTCTGGATAGTCGCGCTGGAGCACGACCAAATCCTAGTTGACTTGCTTGACAAAAGCCAGCTTCGCCGGTAGCTTGCCTTGCGTGAAGCAAGTTAGCCTCTGACCGCGGGAGTAGTGATGCAACGCAACAAGACCCTGATCCGGGTCTCGCTGCTGTTGGCGGCGTTCGTGATCAATCTCGACACGACGATCGTCAACGTCGCGCTGCCGTCGCTTGTGCGCCAGCTGCACGCGTCCAACTCGCAGCTGCAGTGGGTCGTCGACGCGTTCAACTTGGTGTTCGCGGGATCGGTGCTCGCCGCTGGCAGCCTCTCAGACCGGCTCGGGCGCAAGGGGATGCTGCTCACCGGCCTGTCGGTCTTCGGTCTGGCGAGCCTCGCGGGCGGGCTGATGGACAGCGCCGGCGCGCTGATCGCGGCGCGCGCGGTGATGGGCGCGGGCGCGGCGATGGTGTACCCCTCGACTTTGTCGCTGCTCACCAACGTGTTCACCGAGCGCTCGGAGCGCGCCCGGGCGATCGGGTCCTGGGGCGCGATCACGGGCGCGGCGATCGCGCTCGGACCGATCGTCGGCGGCTGGCTGCTTGGGGCGTTCGACTGGCGCAGCATCTTCTTCGCGATGGCCCCGGTCGCCGCGATCGGCGGCGTCCTGGCCGCCCGGTGCGTCCCGACATCGC